>Ga0302247_1002821_pt1 | contig 10728 bp, 8 predicted proteins | sample AAG_UR_Ile_MG_FD_193529 | JGI IMG/M metagenome (GOLD analysis project Ga0302247, IMG submission 193529) | Enriched activated sludge microbial communities from anaerobic digester in WTTP, New Holstein, Wisconsin, United States - AAG_UR_Ile | ecosystem: Engineered > Bioreactor > Anaerobic >...
AATCTTTTTCATGTTCACCGACCCCATTCAAGCTGGCGCTTGCTGAAGAAATCGTCTTTCAAGCCCTGGTTGACCTTGAACTTCTTCAGTTCGAGTGTCGTCTTGTGCGCGGACTGTCCGTCCTGGATCGTGATGTGGCGGGCCCGCTTGATTCCACTCCAGTTCCTGACGTCGGTGCATGTATAGGTTTTGACCAGGCCGTCGCTTGCGTTCAGGAACTGGTATTCGGCAAGCAGGTAGTCACCTTTCTGTATCTTCAGGCGTGCGGCCGGATAAGGCGCGCCCTTCTTCCCGGTGGCATAGACGTACCAGAACTTGTCGTCTTCCTTTTCCAGCTTCGGCTCATAAACTTCGACCCAGCTTGCGAAAGCGGCATCGTCGCTGGTCATGTCCGATCCGGCTAGTGACTGTCCCATCTTGTGCGGGGCGACGCGTCGGATCTTCTTCTGGCTTGGCAGGTAAGCATAGACTTCGGACGGACTCATGATCAGGTTGGCCATTCCCTTGATTTCGCCGGATGTGAACTTCAGCAGTCGCTTGAGTCCCTTCTGGTAGATTTCACAGTCATAAGTCTTTTTGGAACCGTCAAGGTTATAGATAGTCATGTGGACGTCCATCATGCTGTCGTCATAACCGTTGGTAACTTTGTCCATCTTCGCGAACACGGAATCGACCGGTTCTGAAGCTGTGGCAAGAAATGGAACCGTCACAACAACGATCGCCATGACCAGATTTGCTACCGTCTTCATCTGAATATCTCCTTCTGGAAAACAGGTCGGAATGTTGCTCTAGCCAGAATCGGGCCAAAATTGCAGCCCAATTTGATTTTGCCATAAAATCCAGCCTAATCGTACGTTTAGATGGTATCAGGGATTCCAGTCATGGCAGAATGCTTGCGATATCTGTCGAAATTGGTGCGAAGACGCACAGCAGTTCGGTTGGATCCGTCGCGGCGTGCGTATTCGCACATATTTTGGTTCAACCTTGTACCCGTTGATGTTTCGGGCTGGTGCCCGTCCGGGGTTTGATATTGTTTGTAATCGACCGCTCAACCGTGATTGAATACTGCGGTCGCAGGTATAAACTTCTTCATTATCGGGGTGTCGATTGTGATTGATGAGAGGCGCAGGGACAGTCGCCGTCCGCTTGATTACGATGTCACCTGTTACATCGATGGTGCACGGCTTGACGCACACGCTTTGAACGTCAGTCAGCGGGGCGCGTTCGTTGGAACCGAGCTCGGTCGTCCGGTTCCTGTCGGTGCGCTTGCCGGGCTGGTCTTCATATCGGATTCAACAAGCGTTGGAACCACTTTCCTGTTTGGTCGGGTAATCCGCCAGCAGGACGTTCCCATCCGCGGTTTTGCCGTCAGGTGGGAAAAGGCGGTGTCAGCCGGCCGCACCAACGACTTGAAATCATTCCTGAATCAGTTTCTGGGTGTCGAGGACGCCGTTGTTGAGGTGGAACTGGTTGGCCCATCCGGTTCCAGTTCGCAGATGTCCAGGTGCGTTTATCGGTTCGAACCGTTCGATCCGGCGGCGGCAGATGCTCCCGGCAACCAGGATATCGTTGATTCAATCGGTTACGGTCGGCGGGTCATAAGGGATTCAATGGCCGATCCGTCGCCCGACCCGTTCGCCGTGACAGGGCTTGAAAATGTCCTTGATCCGATCTCGATCGAAGTGGAGTTCGAATCCGACCAGCATGCGGGCCCTGCAGGATTCAGTTCGGCCCCCCACTCGTCGCGGCACCGCTCCCCGGGTCGTTCCAGGCAGGGCAGGGCCGGTATGGGCGAACTGGAATCCTTCATCGGAAATCTTGACGTCAGCGAGGAGGAGATCTCGGCTGTCAGGATTGGCGGTCACGCATCTCCCATCCATCTTCCGCCCGCGGCCGTTGTCGGGCCGGCCGTTCTGGGTGCGCTTCCCGATGTCTTAAGCGTTCCCGATTCAGTCGCCTGCGAGATGGAGGGCGCCGTGATTGTGGCCGGTTCGAAGCTGGACGTGGTGGTCACCGGGCTTTCCATGGGCGCAGCCGTCGTCCGATCCCGGTTCATGCCGATTGATCCCGATTCCGGTTTGATACTTGAACTTACCATAGGGTCTCGCAAGGGTGTTTCAACCGTCTTGTGCCATGGTCGCGTTACAGGTCTTCAGCGTGGGGCCGAAAGTGGTTTCGTGGTGACGTTCGGCAAGATTGACGAAGGTGAATCTGTCGGGATATTTGAGCGTTACCTGAAGTGGCTGAAGTTCAACGGCGCCGTCTAGGCCGATCAGGTTGAAAGAATCCGGCCGATCAGTTCTGGTGAAGCTGCAACCATGCCAGATATCTTCGAAGCAGGCCTCTTGATTCACCTTCCTCGATCGAAAAGAACCGGAACGCAACGGTGCCTGGTTCCTCGGCGCTGATTTGGCGCGCCTCGCTCTTGCAGATGACTTCGACGGGACCTTCCTTGGACGGAATGGAAAAGATCAGATCGGCATACATTGGACGGGGATCGTACTTGAGTGTGGTGTGTGCCAGGGCAGATCGCGGCCCAAGCCTGGTTATCAATGCCGGGTAACGGACAAGGTTTTCTTCCAGATATCCCCGGATGTAGCACGAGACCGAGTCCCCGTCTGTCGAACTGCCAGGGCTTCCGTGGGTCGATCTTTCCTGGTCGCGACTGGTTGCAGCCTGAATCCTTGGCTGGCCGGCCGGCTTTGCATCGTTAAGCCTGGACGTTTCACAATCGAATTTGAAAACGCTTCTCTCGCCACGATGGTTGCGCTCAACCTGAATCTTCGGGTTGGAAATGCCGAACATCTTCGTCAGAAGGGATGCGAGTCCATCCGCGTTGCCGCCGGATACCGCTTTTTCCCATGAGAGTCCCACACCCTCGTGGCTCCCGTCTTCCTTTCTTGCCACTCGACCGAACAGGAAGGTTGACTGATCCCTTGCGTCACCCGGAAACATCAGACCGACCACGGCGGACATTGGAATCGTGGAAGAGTCCCGTGTTTCAAGGAATATGCCGCCCCGACTGATATCCCTGGCCTCGGCTTCGAATTTTCTTCCTTCGACGAAACATGTGACCGGAACTTTCAGAGGTCTTCTGAAATGCGTTCTCTTTTCATACATGCACGAAAGCGCTTCTTCAACAATCAGGCCTTCTTCTTCGCCTGATTCGCCACGGCCTGAATCTTGCCCGCGATCTTTTCCTGGTCGCCAAGGTACCGGCTGGAGATCGGGCGAAGATTTTCATCAAGTTCGTAAAGCAGTGGAATCCCGGTTGGAATGTTCAGCTCGGTGATGTCAGCGTCCGAGATGCCGTCAAGATATTTGACAAGCGCCCGCAGGCTGTTGCCGTGGGCGGCAATGATCACGCGCCGGCCGGACTTGATCATCGGAGCGATGGTGCCTTCGAAGTACGGAACAAAGCGATCGACCGTCAACTTCAGGCTTTCCGTCAGGGGCAGTTCTTCCTGAGAAAGTCCGGAGTATCTGCGATCGTTGCCAGGGAAACGCGGATCGGCGCTTTCAAGCGATGGCGGCGGGATGTCATAGCTGCGTCGCCAGACCTTGACCTTGTCCTCGCCGTGCAGTTGAGCGGTTTCGGCCTTGTTCAACCCCTGCAGGGCGCCATAATGTCTTTCGTTCAGCCTCCAGTGGTTCACGACGGGAATCCACATCTGGTCAAGCTGTTCAAGGGCAAGCCACAGTGTCTTGATTGCCCGTTTAAGGACGGACGTATATGCGATGTCGAATTCGAAGCCTTCGGCCTTCAGTACCCTGCCGGCTTCGATCGCTTCATTGACGCCCGTTGGCGACAGGTCAACATCGGTCCATCCGGTGAATCTGTTTTCAAGGTTCCACTGACTTTCACCGTGTCGAAGAAGCACGAGTTTGTACATGATTCCTTCCCCCAACCCATTATTGACGGGTTGTTTGCGCAAAAGTCTATCAGCGAATGGCGGCAACTGCCAAAAAACCACGCATTATCACGAAATATCAAGCTTTTCGGATTCTGGTCGAATCGGGCCCCGGTTCAATTACAAGGCCGTCACCCCCGGAAGTATAGACGCAACCTTCCTTCATTCCGGTCACGCGTGAAATGGCAAGGGTTCCATTTCCCCGTTGAATAAGCTCGTCGTCCGAAGGCAGGAACTGATCCGACATTGCAGCGATTTCAGTTCCGATGGCATGTGCCTGCCGACCTGTTTCCTCATCACGTGCCGACATGAAACCGGCAACAAGTTCGCGTCTGGCTGCCTTCATGCTGCTCGGATTGATAAACAGTCCGGGCGCTATTGTCGTTTCGGCATCACCAAAGTATTTCTTCATGTGTTCGGGCGAAATGCCATCCGATCTTGCCGGAAAAGATTCGACTGGGCACGCTGCCGAAGCGGTGAATCGTCCCAGTCGCATCCGAGCGCTTATGGAGTTGGGTGTGACCTCGACATCAAGGAATTCCGGCCATGGCAGGGTTCCTTCGGTGACGGCGCCGGGCACCGGTCTTTCGACCTTCCTGTATCTTGCCCGGATGGAATCTGCCGAATGGATGTGTACTGCAAGTACGACGGCATGATCCATTTCCTGGGGAAGCGGGATCAAGACGTCGTGACCGGCAGCAATCCTGATGGCCGAACGCCCCCTGCCATCGACCAGGGCTCGTATTCCCGCGGGAATCCACCGGCAATCGCCCGGGGCCGAATCGTCCCTGATTTTCAGCAGAAGTCCGTCCCTGACGTTGATATCCACTGGCGTCCTGAACGATACCCAGTGACCTGTGTGATCCTGTCTGCATTTGAATACTTTGACGTCAAGTCCGGCGTGTGTCTGGTTGTCGGTCGAAAGGACGGTTCCGGCGTCGGTCTTGCCAACAAAGAACCCGTCGGTTCGTTTGCGTGAATAAAGCACCGAAATGTCACGATCGAATTGATCGTATTCCTGCGGCTCAAGGCCCGGCGTTGGCCTGTCGAGGGCGGTCCGCAGCCATTTCGTGACGCATCCGACCCATGACGGGGTCTTCAGCCTGCCTTCGATCTTGAATGCCGCCACCCCCATATCGACCAGTTCCGGGATGTGGGGAACCAGGTCCAGATCCTTCATGCTGAAAACGTAACCGACTGGTTTGTTTTCCGTGTCGAAATACGGGAGACGGCATGACTGGCAGCACGCGCCATGGTTACCTGATCGCCCCGAAACGGCGTGCCCCATCATGCACAGGCCGGATACGCCGAAACACATCGCGCCGAAAACGAACACCTCCAGTTCGAGTTCCGGCAGCGCCCTTCTAATCGCGGCGATGTCGCTTCTCGAACACTCCCTGGCAAGGATGACCCTTCGGCAGCCCAGATCCGCCATCCGTCGGGCAGTTTCAACCGAATGAACCCCGGCCTGGGTGCTTGCGTGGATTGGAAGATCCGGCACCAGGTCCTGGGCAACCTTCATGATGATCGGATCCCTGACTATCAGGGCATCGACACCGGAGACGTGGCATGACGCCATTGTCCTGGCGGTTTCCTTTGCATTCAAGCGCGTGACAGGGATATTCAAAGTGACGTAAACCCTGGATCCAAACGAATGTACGTACTCCACTATGCCTGGAAGCTGGGATTCCCTCAGGTTCGCCGCCCTGGCCCTTGCGTTAAGGTCGCCGACCCCGAGATAGACGGCGTCGGCGCCGTTGGCCATGGCCGTTTCGATGGCCTCTATGGATCCACCGGGCGCGAGTACTTCTGGAATTTTTCGAATCGTGCCGTTGGTCAAAGCGTGCGTCCCCTTCATTCCGGGGCCGGATTATACAGGATAAAACGGTTCGGTTTGTTCGACCGGTGGTGATCATGTGAATTCGACCTGTCGGCGATGTACAATCGCCGGTGACAGGTGTCCACAATCAGAAGCCGGTTTTTCCGGAGGTTTCAATGTCTTGCCTGTACATGTCCCTGGCGCTGTTCGTTGTCCTGTCCGCATTCTCCTGTTCAAGAACCCCGGATCCGGGAACCGCGGCCCAGTCGTCACAGCCGGATCGAACTGCCATGGCCATTGAGCCTGGTCAGGTTGAAACTGCAAGCCAGCGTTCCGGCACAGGCCGTGACCCACGGAAGCCTGGGCTAATAGACAGTCCAGCGCCATCCGGCATGGTCCTGGTGCCAGGTGGTCGGTTCCTTATGGGGTGTTCCGACGGACATGACGGCGTGGTTGATGACAAGTGCGCGCCATCCGAGTTTCCGGCCCGGTCGGTACACGTCGATCCTTTCTTCATCGATATCGACGAGGTGACGGTCGGACAATACACTGACTGCGTGAATGCCGGTGTCTGCCAGGCTCCGTACAGTGGTGGCGAATGCAATTTTGGGGAAAAGGACCGGATGAGGTATCCGATTAATTGCGTCACCTGGGATGACGCACGCCTCTTCTGCAAATGGGCCGGCAAGCGCCTGCCCTATGAGGCGGAATGGGAAAAGGCCGCCCGTGGCACTGACGGAAGGCGATATCCGTGGGGAAATCAGGAACCGGACGAAGGCGGATCCTGGCGGGCAAATCTGGGTGAAGGGCTTACGAAACTGTTGTGGATGCGCGACCAGTGGGAATATGACGCCCCGGTCGGTTTCTTTTCCGGATATGCATCGCCGCATGGCTGCAATGACATGGCAGGAAACCTGGCCGAATGGGTCCACGACTGGTGGGCCGAGTCTTATGCGGGGATGCCTGACACCAATCCTCGCGGGCCGGATGTCGGAAACCAGCACGTCGTCCGTGGCGGTTCGTTCCGAGAATATCGCCAGCGGATCAGGACGTCGGCGCGTGGCTACCACTACACCGATTTCATGGACGGCAACGTGGGTTTCAGGTGTGCGGCGGATGCGGGGCACGAATGAGCGGCAAGGATCGTGACAGGATCGCGCAGCTTCTGAACGCCAAGCTCCAGGAGCTTCGGTTGCGCGATGGGGTCCCGTCAGCCGTGCCAGGGCGGAAACCTTCGGCGCCTGGCTTGTCGCAGGAAGGGGCAACCGCCGTGTTGGAAGCCGAAACTTTCCACGGCAGGCGTCCTGTTGAATCCATCGGAGGCTATTTTGATCCGGCCGCCCGTTTGAACGCTGTTTCCGCAAGGTCTGTCCGGTCGGGCGGGGATTTGTCCGGGCATGACGCCGCCGCGATGATGGAAGTTTTCCGGGAAAGGTACCCTGGACGCGATGTTGCCGACATCATTCGACGGGAAATTGACCGTGCGACCGTGGTATCGGACCGGGACCTGATCCAGGTTTGCCGGCCGACCGATCGCGAGGTTCGCGTGGTGCCCCGGCAGCAGGCGATTCGGGCCATTTCCTCGTCTTTGTGGCTGATCCCCGGGATTCGGGACAAAGTCGCCTGTGATCTGTGTGGAAATGGTAACAGGACGATCGCTTCCCTGTCATCGCACCACAGGTTCGGGTGTGCTGCCGGAAGGCTGGAACGCAGCCTGGAACGCGGGGACGCCGCACGGGTATCGGCGATAATAAGCGGCCGCGGGGGTGCAGCCCATCCGTTGAACCTTGCCGTGTCGGCCTGGTTCGAGTCTGGGGATATTCTGTTTCTTGATATCGAGACCGGCGGGCTTTTCGGGGGTAGTCCGATAGTCGTGGTCGGTCTCGCCTCCGCGTGCGACCCTACCCGCCCAGATCATGCGGTCGTTAAGATTCTTTGTGCCACGACACCGGATTCGGAAGCCGAACTGATCCGCAAGACCGTTGAGGAAATCGAAGCACACAAGGTGCTGGTGTCCTTTAACGGAAAATCGTTTGATCTTCCGTATGTTTCTCAAAGGGCGGCATATTACGGGACCGTCATCCGCAACGATCCCGTTCATTTTGATCTGCTTGGGTATTCGAGGCGTCTTTTTTCGGGCAAGACATCCGACTGCCGGCTTTCGACCATCGCCCGCGAGGTGTTGGGAATGGATCGGGATCTGGACGTCCCAGGATCCCTTGTTCCAGTCTTCTACGAAAACTATTTAAGGGATCCGGCCAAAAACGCCGGGCTTCTTGCCGCAATCGCCATTCACAATTGTTATGACATGGATCAGACCATCCAACTGTTTCGGGAACACGTTTCCCGTCTCAAGGACTTGTCGGGCGAGACGGGATTTGACGGTTTCTCGAATTCAACGGAAGGTGTTGCGTGACAATCAGCCAGATTCGCGATGCCATTCTTTACGTTCAAAATGAATCCATTCCGGAAGGGGATGTGGTTCTTTCAACCTCGCTGCCGGCCCGTGAAGCAAGACTGGCCCCGCATCCGCCTGGTCTTCATCCTGATGTGGTTGATTACCTGTCGCGTTCCGGAATCGAGTCGCTGTACTCACACCAGGCCCATGCCTGCTCGGTGTCGATGGCCGGACGCAACGTCATTCTTTCGACCGCCACGGCTTCCGGGAAGACGCTTGCCTTCACTCTGCCCGTACTCCATGAACTTGCGACCGACCCCGATGCGTGCGCGCTGTTCCTTTATCCGTTGAAGGCGCTTACGAACGACCAGCTTGATGTGTTCTCGTCGGTGCAGGACATGTCCGGCGTCCAGATCGATGCGGCCATATACGACGGGGACACCCCTCGCGCTTCAAGGCCGCGGATACGACAGCTTTCCAGGGTGATCCTGTCAAATCCGTGGGAAATTCATGAAACGCTTCCATATCACCATCTATGGCGGCGATTCTTTCTGAACCTCCGGTATGTGGTCATCGACGAGGCCCACCGCTACACCGGTGTTTTCGGGTCGAACGTTGCCCAGGTCATCAGGCGTCTTGCGCGCGTTGCTTCGGTCTATGGCGCTTCTCCCCGCTTCATACTGGCGTCGGCTTCGATTCCCGATGCCTCCCGGCACGCGCTTGCCCTGACCGGCCATGAAGCCGTCTGTGTGGATGACGACGGTTCGCCGGCGGGCGAAAAGGCACTGATGGTGGTGAACGCGGGCCTTGACGGCAGCGGCTCCCCGGCGGCCAGGACGCGAGACATCGTGGCCGGTCTGGTACGGCGGGGAATCAAGACACTGTGCTTCACAAGATCTCGCAGAACCGCGGAACTTGTGGCCAGCCTGTCAGCGGATCGGGCCGGAGGCCTTCCAATATCGCCCTACCGGGCTGGCTACCTTCCGGCACAGAGGCGCCAGCTTGAACAGGCGTTTCGCGACGGCTCCATCCGGGGAGTCGTCAGTACCAATGCCCTGGAACTTGGAATCGATATCGGGGATCTCGATGCGGTGGTCGTTTCGGGTTATCCGGGCAGCGTCAGTGCGTTCTGGCAGCAGGTTGGCCGAGCCGGACGAAGGGGCGGGGCAAGTGCCGCGATTTTCGTGGCCGGCGGCGACATTCTCGACCAGTACCTGGCTTCACACACCGAAATTCTGACTGACAGGGTTTTCGAGCGCGCGACCATCGATCTGCACAATCCTCACATACTTGCGGGGCATGCCCTGTGTGCCGCGTCGGAACTTCCACTGAAGGTCGATGCCGGGGACGGGCACCTTTACGGGATTGCGAAGTCCCTTGCCGGCGGTGGACTGCTTCGGGAAACCGTGAACGGCTTCATCTACGGGGGATCGGTAAGGCCCCAGGAGGCCGTGCGGCTGGACAGGATCGGCAGCAAGACGGTTTCACTTGTTGACGGCCGAACCGGCGACCTGCTCGAGAACCTTGATTTCGACCGGGCCCTGCGCGAGGCCTTTGTCGGCGCTGTCTATATGCATCAGGCCGCGACGTGGATTGTCCGCGAACTTGACCTGGAGGCGTTGCGGGCCGTCGCCGAACGCCAGGACGTCGATTATTTCACAGTCGCCCATCAGGAACGCCAGGTCGAGATGTCAGGGGATCCTGAATTGACCCTTCCCGGTCATCCCGGAGTGTGGTCGGCCGGACTTGGCGGCCTGTCGATAACCCACACCATCACCCATTACCTGAAGAAGCGGTACGGCAACGTAATCGGATCCGCGCCGCTTGATCTTCCCCGGCGCATCCTCGAGACGACCGGTTTCTGGATTGATTTTCCGGCATCGGAAATCCGCGGCGTTATTGATCTTCCCGGCGCCATGCACGCCCTGGAGCACACGATCGTCGGGATTTCCCCGATTGCGATCTCGTGCGACCCGGATGACCTCGCGGGCTTCTCCACAATGATGGCGCCGCATTCAGGCGCGCCGGCCATCTTCGTGTATGACGGGTATGACGGCGGCCTTGGTCTTTCTGAACGTGCGTTCAGGGATCTGCCGCGCCTGGTGGCCGTCGCGCTGGACATTCTTCAGGGCTGTCGCTGCGCGTCCGGCTGCCCGGCCTGTTGCCTTTCGCCGCGCTGCGGGAACAACAACCAGCCGATGGACAAGCAGGGGGCCATCACGCTTGCAAGACAGGTTCTTGGGTTGTAATGTTCCAATTTTGTTGTTGTTTGTTCCGGACTTCGAAACATGGTGCCGGCGTCCTGCCGGCAAGTTTTTTGTTGACGTAACGGACGGCCTGATTTATTGCGTTGCCGCGTCCGGCAGGGTGGCAGGATCGCCAGACGTTTGTTTCCTGCCGTTCCGGGCGTCGGCCTGACTTTTTGCGGGGGATGGGATGCTAACCGTCGTAACCGGTGCGACCGGACATATCGGTGGAAACCTTGTGAGGATGCTTCTGGCGGAAGGCCGGCAGGTGCGTTGTCTTGTCTGGGAGCATGACGACAACACCGCGGCCCTGGATGGGCTGGATGTCGAACGTGTATGCGGGGACGTCAGGGA
>Ga0302247_1002829_pt1 | contig 10682 bp, 6 predicted proteins | sample AAG_UR_Ile_MG_FD_193529 | JGI IMG/M metagenome (GOLD analysis project Ga0302247, IMG submission 193529) | Enriched activated sludge microbial communities from anaerobic digester in WTTP, New Holstein, Wisconsin, United States - AAG_UR_Ile | ecosystem: Engineered > Bioreactor > Anaerobic >...
CCGGCTGGGGCCTGTCCGGGTCCCGCACGTCGAGAAAGAGGATGCCGTGATCCCCCAGCGCCAGGATGACCAGGTTGTTCCGGCGCAGGGCCTTTCTCGGCGGCCCCGGCAGCCGCAGGGCGCGCGGGGACGCATTCGGGGGCCGGATCCGCACGACGTCGCCCTCGAGGGTGACCCGGACGCCGGGGGCGGGCGCCGGCAGCAGCCACCGGGTCAGTTCGAAGACCACGCGCTTTTTCTGGGTGATGGCGAGGCCCGGGTTGTCGCAGGGTTCGTGGGGGGACTGGGGGGAGACGAGCAGCCAGAGGAAAAGGACATGGGGCATGATTCGAACCTCCTGCGTCGGCTCATGGCAAACTTCATGCCAGATCAAAAAACCATGATGACAGGGGTTCATGTGCCCCGCGCAGGCCGAAGATCGTGTTCTTGGCCCCACAGTGTGCCGATTCGGCACACCCCGCAGTTGTCAGCTGGTGAATGAACGGCACTCGTGCTAGGTTGTACCGCCCGTCGCGGGGTTCCATCCCGTGGACGGGGGCCGTCTCGACATGTGGTTCCAAATTTTTCTTGTCTCCTCCCTGCTCTGGACCCAGGATCCGCCGCCAGCCGCGCCGGTGACGTCCACCCTCACCCGCGAGACCTGGTGGCAGGCCGACCCCTTCGAGCGGGCCCGCTGGTGCAACCAGATCGCCGAGGAGGTCGACGTGGAGAAGGCCCGGGCGGTGATCCTGGCGCCGCTGCCCACGGCGGCCATCGACCGCGCCCGGGAGTGGCTGGCGAACCGGGGGGCCGTGCTCCCGCCGCCGTCGGGGGCGTTTTTCGAACCCAAGGTGACCCTGTCCACCACCGACACGCGCCGCGAGCGCCAGGCGCCGCCGCCGCCCGCGGTCACCGACCTGCTCCTGGCGGTCCCGTATTCGGCCCAGGACGAGGACCGCAACCGGCTGTTCGCCGACCTGGCAGAGCGGGGCTGCCTGCTGCGCGGGCTGGGGCGCCTGAAGGACCTCGCCTCGCCCCCCGTGCTCCTCGAGGCGGCCTTCCACCTGCCCACCCTCGTCTTTCGCGAGGAGATCACGGCGGCCCTGGCCGAGTTCGGTCCCCTGCTGGTGCCCGCCTTCCTCGAGGTCTCCCTGAAGAACCCGGACAAGGAGAAGCAGCCCGAGGCCCACTTCCGCAGCCGGTGGGCGAGGTTCATCCTCCAGAGCACGCCCTCGGGGAACCCCCGGCTCAACCTGCAGAGCGCGACCCTCGATCTGCAGAAGAAACTGATGGAGATGTACGCCGCGTTCCAGGTGGCCGAGGCCATCGAGCCGATCCTGGCCTTCGCCAACCACGAGGACGAGGAGCTGCGCGCCGCCGCCCGCGAGGCCGTGATCACCTATCTCTCCACGGGCACCACCCGGGCCAAGGTGGGCACCGTGAAGACCGCCGGCGGCCAGGAGGCCCAGGCCGTCCTATACATCTCCGCGCGGTCCCAGGCCTTCCACGCGGTCAAGCAGCGCCTCGAGGAGGTCACCCGGGGCGACTACGACCGCACCACGGTGGGCGAGGAGCTGGCGCGGCAGTTGTTCCACCACTGGGATCTGGCCCGCATGCGCCGTCACGAGGTGGCCTTCGCCGCCGCCCTCGAGCTGGAGCGCTCGGGGGACACCGACGGCGCCGTGGACCGGTACCGCCAGATCCTGGCGTTCGCGCCCCAGCTCCCGGGCAAGGAGCGCATGGCCCCGGCCTTCCTGCAGAAGGCCCGCTCGGCGCTCGAGGATCGGGATCTCCCGGAGGCGCTGCAGTTCCTTCGCCTGAGCCTGCTCACCCGCGAGGATCCCCTGGTGGAGGCCGATCTGTACTACCTGCTGGGGCTCAAGGAGGAGGCCGCCGGCGATCGGGCCTCGGCGCTCCTGATGCACCGCATGGCGCTGGTTCGCAACCCCGCCCACGTCCACGCCCGCGCCGCCCTGCGGGAGCTCGACCCCCTGCCGCGGTCTCCCGTGGACGACGATCAGCGCACCGCGTGGCTGGCCGCCCTGCTGGCCGCCCTGGCGGCCTTCGTCTTCCTGGCGTGGCCGTCGCGGCGGCCCGCGCCCGGGGAGGCCTGAGCCATGCGCCGTCCGCCCGCCTGGATGCTGGGGACCCTGTTCCTGCTCGCATGGCTGCCGGTGGCGCCGGCCCGCGCCCAGACCATCGCCCTCTCGCTGGACACCGCCGCCCTCGACGCGATCCTGGACGCCGAGTACGGGCGGAACCACCAGCTCAATTCGGGCTTCTCGGTGAAGGGGCTGACCATCTCCGCCATCTCGGTGTTCGCCGTGACCGCGACCTTCGACCTGGTGTTCTCGGGGAGCCTGGAGATCCCCGTGCCCTTCACCCGGCCGCGCCGCATCCACGTCGGCCACACCATGGCCCTGCAGGCCACCTTCGCCCCCGTCTTCGACGGGCGCAAGATCGAGGTCCCGGTCAGGGGCATCACCATCTCCTCCCAGAACGTCAAGCTGGGGCTGAACAACTATGCGCTGCATATCCTGGTCGCCTTCAAGCGGTGGCTCCTCTCCGAGCAGGGCAAGAGCGTGCTCGAGCGGCGCCTGAGCCTGGATCTGCAGCCGACCCTGACGTCCTGGTTCGGCCGGAAGTCCTTCACGGGCAAGGTGGCCCTCGCCGCGGATCGGCTCACCCTCCACCTCTCCCCGAAGCCTTGAATTCCGTGCAGGGCAATTGACAATTCCGGGTTCCGGGGCATAGTGGTTGCGTTTCGAGGAGGTCCTTCATGCAGTCGAACCGGTTCATCATCCTTCTGGTCACCCTGTCCATGCTTTCGGCGTGCTCCCTGCTCGTTTCCTTCGACGATCCGGAACAGACGGTCCAGAAGTGCGACATGGTGCCCCCCGACTGCAGTGTGGAGGCCTGCCTGGAGCGCCCCGAGTGCGCCCCGGTGCCGTGCACCGCCGAGGTCATCTATTACGACTCCCCGCCGGCCTGCGGAGAGGAGGAGAAGTGCATCTGGTCGGATGCGGACGGGGCCTTCTGCGTCGGCGATTACTTCTTCACCGAGGGCAACTTCTACGACCACTGCGACCAGAAACGCTGCCCACACGGCGCCGTCTGCATCGAGGGCATGGTGGGCTCCCCGGCGGTCTGCATCCCCTACTGCAACCAGTTCGCCCACGCCCGTTGTCCAGAGGAGGGACGCTGCTACGCCATGGACGAGTCGGCCATGATCGACATCTGCTTTCGCCCCGACGACTGCAACCCCATCAAGAACACCGGCTGTCCGGCCGGCGAGGGCTGCTACTTCATCCCGCCCAACGACGTCACCTGCCTGCCCGCCGGGGACAAGCCCGCCGCCGAACGCTGCAAGATCCTATGGGACTGCGCGGGCGGGCACGTCTGCTCCGAACCCGTGCCGGGTGACTTCGGCACCTGCCTGAAGGTCTGCAGCGGCGTGGAAGAATGCGGTCCCGACGAGCGCTGCGACCCCATCGGCGTCTATGGCGTGTGTGTCAGCGCCGTCGAACCCATGTGACAGTCGAGCCATCAGACAGGTGAGGGGATCGCCGGGGCGCGCTGGGCCAGGCGCAGCGTCTCGAGGAGCGCGGGGGCGTCCTCGGCGGCCAGGAGCCGGTCGCGCAGCCCGGGGATCGTCAGCGCCCGGGAGAGGCACCGCAGGATGCGAAGGTGGGCGCCGGGATCCGCGGCCGGGGTGAGCATGAGGAAGATCAGCCGGACCGGCTCGCCGTCCGAGCTGTTCCATGGCAGGCCGTCGGGGCACCGGGCGACGACGACCACGGGGCGGGCGAGCCCCGGGATCCGGCCGTGGGGGGCCGCCACCTGGTCGCCCAGCGCGGTGGACTGGCCCCGCTCGCGCTCCAGCACGGCCGCGGCGAGCTCCCCCGGGTCCCGCCCTGCGTCTCCGGCCGCCCGGGCGCAGAGCCTGGCGACGGCCTCGTCGCGATCCGCCGCCTCCAGCCTCGGGAGGATGTGGTCCACCGGGAGGAAGGCCAGCCAGTCGGCGGTCTCGACCCGTGCCAGGGTGCGCCCCATGAGGGGACCGGCCATCACCGACGTCACGATGGCGCCGAACACGATGGCGACGTAGAGGGACTCGGAGATGACGCCGTATTCCAGCGCGAGCATCCCGATGATGATCTGCATCTCCCCGCCGGGGACGTGGGCGTCGGCGATGAGCCGGCCGTGCAGGGAGGGCTGTCCGGCGAGCCGGGCGCCCAGGTAGGCCGCCAGCCAGCGGCCAGCGATGCCTACGACGAGCAGGATCCCCACGAGCAGCGGGTCGAAGTTCCCGGCGAAGTCCAGCTTGAGGCCGACAGCGGTGAAGAACAGGGGGACCAGCAGGGCCGTCACGAGCTGGTCGAAGACGTGGCGCGAGTGCTCCGACAGGCGCGCCGCGCCGCCGGCCATGATCCCGGCGATGAAGAAGCCGAAGAGGGCGTGGATGCCGATGGCGGCGGTCACGGCGCCCCCGAGCATGCCCGTCACGAAGACCAGGGTGAGCTCGCCGGCGGGCTGCGGGACGCGCCGGCGCGCCAGAAAGCCGAGGGCGCCGTCGAAGAGCCGGGTGCCCCAGGCGAGGCAGACGACGGCGAAGGCGACGGTGGAGCCCAGGACCAGGGACATGTGCCCCACGGACATGCCGGCCTCGGTGACGGTGCCCAGGATCAGGGCGAAGACCACCCAGCCCGCGACGTCGTTGATCGTGAGCGCGGACATGATCAACAGACCCAGGTCGGTGCGGTAGATCTTCAACTCCTGGAGCACGCGAGCGGTGACGGGCAGCGCGCTGATGGTCATGATGACCGCGACGAAGAGGGAGAACAGCAGCCGGTCCCCCTCGGCGCCCATGGCCGCGGCGGGCAGGAACCAGGCCGGAACGATGGCCACCGCCATGGGCACCACCAGGTCCATGGCCGACAGGACCAGGGCCTGTCTCCGCTGGCGCCAGGCGGCCGCGAAGTTGGTCTCGAGCCCGGCCTTGAGCAGGAACAGCAGGATGCCCAGCCAGGCCACGGTGCCCAGCATCTTCAACTGGATCGGATCCGCGGGGAAGACGAAGCCGTGCACGTCCGGCGCGAACCGCCCCAGGAGGGTCGGGCCGAAGATGACGCCGACGAGGATCTCCGCGCTGATGGTGGGCTGGCCGTACCGGCGGAACACCTCGCCCAGGCCGCGGGCAGCCGCGAGCAGCAGGCCCACCTGCAGCAGGAAGGTCATGATGTGGTCTTCGGTGAGCAGGTGCATGGGTTCGCGGAATTCAGGGGGCGAGAGGCTCGCGAGACCTACTTGTCGGGGCCGCCGGGACCCTCGATGATCGGGGGCACCAGGAAATAGACGTTGCGTGAGTCGAGCAGCGCCCCGGCCATACCGTGGACCTCGACCGTGGCCATGAACATCATGGGGACGGTGGCCGGGGGCACGGTCACGTTGGACTTCACGAAGATGCGCCAGCAGACGGGGTTGCCCGGGAGGAGGGAGACGAACCTGTCATTGTGCCCGTTGCCGTCGGCGTCGGCCACGTTGTAGCCGGCCGGGCAGGTGGCGTCCTGGTCCACCATGTAGACCTCGATGTAGTCGATGAAGGCGGTGGGCGCGTCCACCGGGTTCCCCTGGGCGTCGACGTTGGCGGGGTCGTTGATGACCTCGGCGTCCACGTCCTGCGGGACGTAGGCGCCCACGGCCTGCACGGCGCACGAGAGGGCTGCGCCCGCGTTGGCGTCGGCGCCGCTCACGGCGGCCCGGGAGTTGTAGAACACGTTGGCGCCCAGCCCGGCGCAGGCGGGGATGGTGGAGGCCGCGTTGGCGTCGATGGACGGGACCAGGTAGGTGCCGTTGGACATGGCGCCGGTCAGGCCGGTGAGCAGGTTGTTGATGTCGGTGGCGTTTCCCGCGCCGTAGTCGATGATGATGCGGGCGCCGGCGTTGTAGATGTCGTTGTAACCCGGCTGAAGGTTGTAATACATGGGGTCCTCGTCGAGGTCCTCGTCGGTGATCATGAGCAGAAGGCGCAGGGCCCCGTTCCGGAAGCAGCCGCGGCCGGTCCGGGAGGCGTCGGAGGCGCAGGTGCCCGTCACGACGCCGCGCATGGCCGTCACCGGGTGCTCGTCGTAGCCCGGGGCGTCGGTGGGCAGCAGGTTGTAGGTGCACTGGTTGTCCGCGCCCGGGTCGGCGGGCAGGTTGTTGTTGTCCAGCGCCTTGAGCATCGTGTAGGAGGTGTTGCCCCGCCCGAACTCGGTGACGCCGGTCTCCACATCGGGGATGCAGTGGTGGATGGTGGGGTCCTCGCCGGGGGCGCAGATGACGTCGTTGAGCATGGCACCCAGGCCGTTGCGCACGGCGGTGATCTCGGCCTGCATGGACCCGGAGACGTCCATGATGAACATGAGGTCGAGCTTCTGGAAGGCGGTGGAGAAGTTCAGCACGTCGTTCCAGGGATCGGGATCCTCCTCGTAGGGCTCGAGGAAGACGAAGTCGCCCCGGGTCCGCGGGCTGTCCTGGTCGTTCTGCGGATCGGTGCCGGCGGCCATCTCGACGAGGTCGTTGACGCCGTCGTTGTCGGTGTCGCCCGTGCGGGGGTCGCTCTCGCCGGGGTCGAGCAGGCCGTTCTGGTTGGTGTCCTCCTGCCCGTCGGGGAGGCCGTCGTTGTCGGAGTCCACGTCCAGGAAGTCGTAGTGGTTGTCACCGTCGGAGTCCACCGGGGATTGCGTGACGTTGCCGTTGGTGCCGCCCTCCCAGGAGTCGGGGATGCCGTCGTTGTCGGAGTCCAGATCCCGGAAGTTCATGATGCCGTCGCCGTCGGTGTCCCGGTAGGTCTCGAAGAGGTCGCCGATGCCGTCGCCATCGGAGTCGGAGTCGTTGTAGTCGGGGATGCCGTCGTTGTCGCCGTCGGGGATGCCCTGGGAGGGGTCGCCGATCTCGACGGTGTCGGGGATGAAGTCGCCGTCGTTGTCCGGATCCTGGAAGTTGGGCACGCCGTCGGCGTCCACGTCGCCGGTGCTCTCGATGATGTCCATGATGCCGTTGGCGTCGGAGTCCATGTCGATGAAGTCGCCGCTGCCGTCGAGGTCGGAGTCCACCGGGGCCGTGCACTTGTCCAGGTCGCCTGCCTCGGTGCGGTCGGGGATGCCGTCGCCGTCGGAGTCGAGATCCTGGTAGTCCGGGGTGCCGTCCACGTCGTAGTCGGCGCCATCGGACCTGCCCTCGTCGAAGTCGCAGATGGTGTCGTCGTCGGCGTCGTTGCAGTTGCAGCGGTCGACATTGTTGGTGTTGTTGGCGTTGTCGTTGTTGGAGCCGCCCCCGGGGGAACAGGCGAAGACGAAAAAGAGGCTGGCGAGGAGCGCGGACGTCTTGGTCATGGGTTCACCTTTCCGGGCGTGGGTGTGGAGCCCGTCCGGGGGTCAACCCGTGCGGGCCAGAAGTAGTATAGACGGGGCCGTCGGAAATGCCATGGAAAAAGTCAAGAAAAAACGGAGATGGCCCGGGCCGGGACTGGCGCCCTTCAGGGCACGTGGCAGACGTAGGGGAGGGCGTAATCGCAGGGCAGGTCGTTCCATCGGCCGCCGGCCCAGGTCGTCAGGTGGGCGCAGTTCTCCCAACCGTCCCAGTTGTTGGGCTCCCCGTCGGCCCAGTGGGCGAAGTCGAAGGGGGAGCCGTCGGTCCAGGCGAACGCACCCTCGGCCTCGAGATCGTTGGCGCCGATCCACCAGTCTTGCCCGGCGATACTGAAAGCGGTGGAGGCCACGTGATCCTGGGCGGCCTGGTCGTGGATCGAGGCCAGGTGCCCACCCGCGGCGGCGCAGTCGGCCTCGGCACCGAAAAAGTCCAGGGGGATGAAGCAGTAGAGGTGGGTCCCGCCCCCCGGGGCCGGGCGCTCCTGGCAGTGGGGGCAGTCCGGGTGGTTGTCCATCAGGCCGTCGCAGTCGTCGTCGCGGCCGTTGCACAGTTCGGGGGCGCCCGGATACACGGTGTCGTCGCCGTCGTCGCAGTCCAGGCCGCAGCCCGACACGCCGTCGCCGTCCCGGTCGACGGTGTCCGGATCGACGCACTCCATCTGGGCGAGCACGTCCGTGGGGCGGTTCTCGAGGAAGATCCGCGTGGCGGTGATGCCGTCGGAGATGGCCTCCACGGGGTACTCGCGGCGCGGATCGGCCATGGCGGCTTCGCGGATGAGCCCCCGAAGGACGTCGGTCTGGCCGGTCAGGCCCAGGCCGTCGGCCTCGGCGATGACGCGCTCGTAGGCCTCGGCCAGGGCCACGCGGCAACCTGTGGAGGCCAGGCACATCCGCTGGAGCCGGCCGTCGCCGCCCCAGATGCCCAGATAGGCGTCGAAGGTCTGATCGATGCCCCAGGGCACCCAGATCCACCGCCCGTCGGCGGGGCGCCGGTACAGGAAGTAGTTGTTCCGGGTCCAGGCGTAGCCGTCCCAGTGGCCGAGGAAGATCTCGGTGGCGGCGAAGCGGAGGTAGGCCTCGAGGTCGACGAGGGCCGCCGCGTCGGTCATGAACGTGTTTGGATCGGTCATGGCGTCCAGCGCCCGGGTGAGCTCCCGCAGGTCCGAGAAGGCCACGTCCTCGCCGTTGTCCTGGTCGAAGGAGTTCAGGAGATCCTCGTACAAATCGCTGCCGTACTCCCCCTCGTAGAGGTTGCCGTCGTCGTCGCCGAACCACCCGCGCAAGAAGCCCGGGTTGTCCACGGCCTCGACGGTGGCGTACAGACCGTAGAGCTCGCCGTTGACGCGCACCTCGGCATAGCCCGAGCGGGGGGCCGGCACGTCCATGGCGCGGAACAGCCGGTAGCCCAGCTGCTCGTGGATCATGCTCGCGTCCTGCACCAGGTTGTTGAGCGCGAGCTTCTCGAGCCCGAAGAAGCGGCGGTCCTCGACGAACTTGTCGAACTTGAGCAGGAAGGCCGCCTTGCCGTCGAGCTGGCGGAAGGAGCCCCAGCGTCCCTTCAGGCGCAGGCCGGTGCCCGGCAGCTCGTGGCGGCGCCCCTCGAGGGTGATGGCCACGTCGGCGGACACGTACTGCTCGCTGTCGCGCCAGATCGAGTCGACGGCGTCCGGCGCGAGGGTGATCTCGATGGCGGCCACGAGCGCTCCCGAGAGCAGGCGGGCGGCGTCGTCGTGATCCGCGACACAGCCGGTGGTGTCGAAGGAGCGGCAGTCGGGGGCGCAGACCAGGGTGCCGCCGCCGAAGTCCTCCCAGTCGGTGCACGCGGCCCCGTGGAGGTCGTCCCCGTCGCAGAGCTCGCCGGCCGAGACGATCCCGTCCCCGCAGCGCACGTTGTTGGCGTTGTTGGCGTTGTTGAGGTTGTTGGCGCAGGGGCTCTCCAGATCGTCTTCGCAGGCGCCAAGGCCCCAGGTGATCGACCAGGCGAGCGTGAAGGCGATGAAGATTCGTTTCATGCGGGCCGCTCCCATGGCAAGCTGTACCGCAAATGTCACACCCGCGCAATGGCCGTCGTCGAAACCGGGAAAAGGCGTGGAAAAAAAGGCGCCCCGTGCTACATTCCCCGTGGAGCTCAACGACCTTCAGGAGTCCGTCATGAAGAATCAATATTTAACATTAACCCTCTTGGCCTCCTGGCTCATCGTCGCCTGCGCCGGCGGTTCCACCGAGGACAACAACGCAACGAACGTAAACAATGCAAATAATGCAAACAATATTAATAATATTAACAATGTAAATAATATTAATAATATTAATAACGTGAACAACATTAATAATATTAATAATACGAACAACGTCAACAACTGCACGAATCAGTGCACCGCCCAGCAGTCCACGTGCGACAGCACGGTGGTGATGAACTGCGTGACCCAGCCCAACGGCTGCCTCGATTTCTCGGCCGGCACCGACTGCGCGGCCAGCGGCATGATCTGCCAGGTGGTCGACGACGTCGCCTCCTGCGTGGTCTCCTGCAACGACACCTGCACCGCCGGTGACCACCGCTGCGACGGGAACGAGCTCGAGCAGTGCACCGCCGACGGCAACGGGTGCCTGTCATTCACGCTCCTCGAGGACTGCGCAGCCTCCGCGCGCGCCTGCACCCTCACCCCGGCGCCGGGGTGCGCCTGCGTGAACACCTGCAGCGAGGACGCCTGCGCGGGGAACGTCATCTCCGACTGCGCCGCCGACGCCCACGGCTGCCTGCACCCGGTGGTCGGCCAGGACTGCGCCGCCTCGGGCAAGGTCTGCCAGCTCGCCGGCGGCGTCGCCTCGTGCGTGTGCAGCGGCGGGTGCACCATCGGCGCGCAGCAGTGCTCCGGGACCCTGATCCAGACGTGCGTCGACAACGGCGCGGGCTGCGGCGTGTGGCAGGGCGGCACCGACTGCGCCGGCGCGAGCCAGCAGTGCCGCATGAACGGGGCCGTGGCCGAGTGCTACACCCCCACCGGCCCGGTGACGATCCTGTCCGAGAACTTCGACACCTGGGTGCCGGCGGGCTGGTCGGTGGTCGACGGGGAGGACGCCGGGTACACCTGGGTGCAGTGCAACGGCTGCTCCTACGAATATCTGAGCTCCTTCACCACCAAGTCCGGTGCGGTGGCGCTCATCGATTCGGACTTCTATATGGTATTTTTCGATGACTCCCTGGTCACCCCTACACTCAACTGCACTGGCTACACCACGGTCACCCTCGAGTTCGACCACTGGCTCAACCTCTACACCAGCGACTGGGGC
>Ga0302247_1002830_pt1 | contig 10678 bp, 5 predicted proteins | sample AAG_UR_Ile_MG_FD_193529 | JGI IMG/M metagenome (GOLD analysis project Ga0302247, IMG submission 193529) | Enriched activated sludge microbial communities from anaerobic digester in WTTP, New Holstein, Wisconsin, United States - AAG_UR_Ile | ecosystem: Engineered > Bioreactor > Anaerobic >...
CATGACCCTGGTTCCGGGCGGAAGAATGCTGTTGCGTTCCGCCGACATGGGAAGTCTGCGCGAGGCGATTGTCGATCTGCGAACCGGTGAAATTGTGCGCTTCGCCGAACTGGCCAGGAGGTGACCCGATGAGAAAAGCGATATTTGGATTGACGATTGCGGTCACACTTTCGGTCGGATGTGGAAGCGACTGGATTGCCGGTTACGATTTGATTGATGACGCCGTCGTGGCCGACATCGCATCGGATCTGGTTCCCGGCGATTCGACCGGCGACCCCGGGGTCGATGCAAATCGCGGCGACGTTGTCGAGGACGCCGGTGACAACGGCGATGTTGCCGTCGATGCGGTCGGTGAGACCGGTTCGCCCGTCGATTCAACCGAAGTCCTGGCCGAGGATGCCGTACAGACCGACCTGAACGTTCCCTTCATGGAAGAGCGTGCCGGATGGGCCTGGAATTCTTCGCCGCTTGACGGGGAGCCGACCCAGGTCGTTTACCGGCACCTTGAATCCCGCCAGGGAAAACTGACGGGAAAATTCGCCGATGTCTGGAACTGCCTTCGCGAGGACGGCGGGCCGATCGAGCAGATGTATTGGGACGGCATTGTCTATGATATCCAGCTTTGCCATTACAAGCAGACAGTGGTGCCCGGCCCGGATGGAACCTACCTGCATGTGCTGCCCCCGGAAAGCGCCAGGGACGGGAACGATCCGTTCGCGGAAGGCCACACTTACTACTGCGTGAACCGCGTCCACGATTTCTTCACTGATCAGTTCGGCCATACAGACAACGACCGCAGCCTGCAGTGCGTGGTCAACATGGGTTTCCAGGTTCTTGGCAGTCCGGGATGGATGCCGCTTGATAACGCCGCTTTCCTGCCGGACGCTTCATACGGATTTATGGGTTTCAACATGGGCGACGGTGAACTGCTGGCGTTCGGCCAGGGACGCCGACTCGACTTTTCCAGCGACTCGTCGGTCGTTTTTCACGAATACACGCACTTCCTTGTCGGGCGCGACAGGCTGTCGCTTAACACTGGCGACAAGTACGGCTTCTCGGGGGATCCGCCCGGAATGAACGAAGGTTTCGCGGACTATTTCGCCAGCACCATCCTGGACTACCCGGTTCTTGGCGAGTACAGCCTTGGCGACGATTCACGCGACCTGTCCGAGTTCAAGCGCTGCCCGGATCATTACGTCGGCGAATCACACTACGATGGGCGGATCTGGTCATCCACGCTCTGGGACATCCGCACGAAGCTTGGCATCACACTTGCCGACGAACTCGCTTACAGGACGCTGATCGCGACCGAGATGACTTCGACATTCAAGACAGCTTCAGAAAGTCTGCTTGAAATCGCCGGCGAGATAAGCCCCGAAAATGTCGATGCGATCCGGGCAATCCTTGAAGAACACAACGTGCTTGATTGCTCCCGCGTCCTTGAGTACGGCACGGATCTCGCTGAAAAGGGATACTACCTGCCCGGCAAGATGGACAGTTACGCGTACGAATTCCAGACAAGCGTGGCATCGCCATTCCAGTACCGGATCGAGGTTCCCGAAGGATCAAACGGATTCCTGGTTTACTTCCTGGCCGAGGATATGTACGGGTACGACGAGGCGCCGGAAGTCAAACTGATGGTTAAGCGAGGCGAGGATCCGATCAACTGGAGCTACCGTGACCGCCCGGTTCCCGACGCCGACAAGTCGTTCGAGGCGACCCGCCTGAATTCCAAGGACGTGATGTTTACTGTTGCGGGAAGCTGCGTTACACCGGGCGTTTACCACGTCCAACTTCTTAACAAGGCATCCTATTCAATCGTTTCCCGTGTGAACACAGTGTCGTTCCCGGCCGATTTCTCGGAGCTGACCTGGGATACCTGCCAACCGGCGGATGAAGGTATCGTTGAACAGGGCGCGGACGTGATCGAGTCAGACATCGTTGACGATACAATATAATTGTTAAGAATCAACAACATACGCGTTCCGATTTCGCAGGCTGGCGACATTTCCAGTGCCGCAGCGAATGCAATTGGCGTGAACGAATCGGCAATTTGCGAATTGAGGTTCGTTCGAAAGTCGGTCGATGCGCGTCATCGCCAGCGCCCCGTTCTTGTCATGTCTGTCGATGTGGAGCTTGGGCCGGCCAATTCCATGGGGATTGACACGCTGTCTCTTGCACCAGGGATTACTGTCGAACCCGTCGAATCAGTCCGGTACGACCTGCCACAGCCTGGCGGCGCCCCGCTTCCTTCGCGTCCGGTCGTCATCGGCACCGGCCCGGCCGGCTTGTTCTGCGCTCTTACCCTTGCGCGGGCAGGGTACGCTCCGATAGTCCTTGATCGCGGTGATTCGGTTGCCGAACGCACCGGCTGCGTCGGGCGCTTCTGGGGCGGAGGCCAGCTTGATTGCGATTCAAACGTCCAGTTCGGGGAAGGCGGCGCAGGCACGTTTTCCGACGGTAAGCTGACAACCCGCATCCGCGATCCCAGGTGCGCCGAAGTCCTTCGACAGTTCGTTACGGCCGGGGCACCCCCGGAAATCGAGTGGGAGCACCTTCCACACATCGGGACGGATCGACTTCGGGTGGTCATCCCGGCAATGACATCCATGATTCGGACGCTTGGCGGCGAAGTTCACTTCAGGTGCCGCGTCGATTCCATCGTGTTCGGCAGAAGCGGAGAAGTCACCGGCGTTAAATGCGCCGATGGGCGTTCATTCGGCACCGGTGCTGTCGTCCTGGCAACCGGACACAGCGCCCGCGATACATTTGCGATGCTTGCGCGGCAAGGGGTCGAAATGACACCGAAGCCGTTTGCCGTCGGCCTGCGGATCGAGCATTCCCAGAAAATGATCGACACGGCCCAGTACGGCGATTTCGCGGGGCACCCCGCCCTGCCGCCGGCTGTTTACAAGCTTGCCGAAAGGATTGACGATCGCCGTTCCGCATGGTCCTTCTGCATGTGCCCGGGTGGTTCAATCATCAACGCCGCGTCGGAAGCCGACGGCGTGGTGACAAACGGCATGTCCAACCTTGCACGTGACGGACGCACGGCAAACAGCGCGATCGTCGTCAATGTCGGTCACGATGACTTTACAGATCACGGCCCGCTGGCCGGGGTCGAGTTCCAGCGATCCATCGAGCGCGCCGCGTTCGCCATGGTTCGGGCGGGGCGCCTTCCTTCGGGTTACGGACGTTCGGCCGCCGTGACGATTCGCGATGGCATGCCGGCGACCACGGTCGGCGACCTGCTTGGAAGCTCGTCATCCAGCACCGCCTCCGGCGGACATGGCCGCGGGTCGGCTCGATCGGGCTCTGGCGGCGGCAGGGACGCGCTCCCATACCTTCCGGCGTTCGTTAAGGACACAATCGCGCGGGCGCTTCCGATAATGGGGCGTAAAATTCGCGGATTCGACAACCCTGGCACAGCCCTGGTCGGCCCCGAGACAAGAACGTCATCGCCATTGCGAATCACCCGTGGGCCCGACTTCCAGGCCGTCCGCAATCCCGGCCTTTATCCATGCGGCGAGGGCGCCGGTTACGCCGGAGGCATCGTCTCGGCAGCCGTTGACGGAATCCACGTCGCGGAAGCCATCATCACCCGCTTCAAACCCGGCTACTGAGATTTCGCACACCGAAACCCAAGAAAGTAATCGCCAGCAACCAGGGGATCAATGGGAGTACGTTCAAACACCATTATCTGATCCGGCTTGTTTGCGTAGCCGCCACCCCGGCAGACCTTTTCGGAACCTGTTGAAGGGCCTTGCGGATTCTGAAGCACACCCCGACTGAAATAGTCTTCCGCATACCAATCAGATACCCATTCCCAGACATTGCCAATCATGTCGCATGCACCATAGGGGCTATCTCCAAGCGGAGAACGGGAACAGACGTTTTTTGAAATCCTGCCCGAACAGTTCTGGCCGCCGTCATTGATAACCGCGTGGTAACAATCAGGATATGCATCTCCCCAGGGATACAAACGCTTGTCGGTACCACGTGCAGCCTTTTCCCACTCCGCCTCGGTCGGCAATCTCTTTCGCATCCAGTTACAGTAACTTCTTGCCTGATCCCAACCTACGCAGACGACCGGCTTATCTGGAAAGTCCTTTGGAGCCCAATTACATGAAGGTTCGAGGCAGGCTCTGACACTCACACAAGCCTCGTATTCGGCCTGAGTAGTTTCCGCCCTGTCGATGAAAAAACCTGGCAAGGTTACTGCATGTAATGGCATTTCATCCGCCTGACATTCAACTTCCGGTGACGGGGCACACCCCATCCAGAAGGCCCCTGGAGGAATGAACACCATTCCATCGGGAACCAGTTCGACGGCGTCCAGGCTCGCAGAAGCATCCGGATCAACCGAAATATCCAACGACGCGTTTGAATCCACCCAGATGACAACGTCCTCGATCTCTAGTGAATCAGGCTCAGGCAAGTCATACGAACTCACAGTATCCGATTCGAAGCTCGCATCACCTGATTGATACGAATCAACAATCACATCAAGCGGCTGGTCCTGACCTCCAGAAGGCTGGCACAATCCACTGAGACACTCCTCATTCGTCCGGCATCTGTTGAAAACACTACACCTTGCGGTGCAGTAATGGTTTTCGAGAATGCCCCCCGCATAGCCTCCCGGAGCACAAATTTCAAGTTCGTCGCATCCGAGCGTTGTCAAGCATTGAACTCGGATGCACTTGTCCTGGCGACAAGCGAATCCCCTGGAACAATCAATGGAATCCACGCAGGAATCTGTTCGACTCGAACATGAGATAGAAAGTCCGGATGCGATTCCAATCACAAAAATCAAAATCAGGCGATTGACCGCATCCGGGGAAGCCGCCCGCAAGAGTTCATGACATGCCGAAGCAATCAGCCTGTTGGGTTCGCCAGCCATCCACCCCCCAAAAACAAAAGAAATTAGGATTTGGAATTTACCATGAGATGCTAACCCATAGTTTCCCACGATGTGAAGCATGAATTGTGAATTCAGGCAGTCTGTACCGTTCAAGCTGAAGACTGTCGACTTAATCCGCATCGCGGCAGCAACGAAAGCCCAGCGCGGTCGATTCTCGATCGAGGACGGTCAGGTACCATGATCTGCCGGAGGCACGAAGAGTCGTATGAAGATTTATATATGACCCGCCCCGGATGACATGGCTGCTGCCGGTGGCCGGGCCCAGGGGATTACTGGCGGGCGATACGTCGTAGTATCCTTCCGCATACCAGTCTGAAACCCACTCGTTGACATTGCCCGCCATGTCGCAGGCGCCGTACGGGCTATCTCCAATGGGCGACTTGCCGCAGACGTCCCAGGTATCGTCCGTTCCGCATCCGTCATCCGACAAATCCCAATCGTGCATTACGGCATAGTCGCATGTCGCTTCGGTATCGCCCCATGGATATATGGCCGCATCGACCCCGCGGGCGGCCTTTTCCCACTCGGCTTCGGTGCACAGACGCTTTGAACGCCAGGAACAGTACTGAACGGCCTGATCCCAGGTGACACAGGTTACAGGGCTGTCGGCTTTACCCTGTCGATTCCAACTGCACTCGCTCCAAGTCGTCGCGGGCTTCGTGCACTTGGCTGCGGCCACGCACTCGCCATACTTGGCAACGGTGACCTCCGACCTGTCGATGTAAAAGGCCGAAAGATTCACTTCATGAATCGGATATTCATCGCCATCACAGTACCAGTCGTTTTCGCTGCACCCCATCCAGAATTTTCCCGCGGGCACAAGACCTTCATCTGGCACCGGCGTGCATATGCCGGATTCGCATGATTCGGTTGAACCGCAGGCGTCGCCGCAATCGGAGCAGTTCGAATTTGAGCCGAGAATGGTGCAAACGCCTGAACAGTCAACCTTGCCGACCGCATCACATCCGGCACAGGCCCCGTTAACGCATACGAACGGGCAGTCCTGCTTCATGACGCCGGCCTCGCCGCACGAATTGAACCAGAAAAGGTCGTCGTCAATGCAGTCTGAATGATGCCTCGGCTCACACACGCATGCCCCGCTCTGGCAAGTCGCCCCGCTTTCGCACTTGCCGCAGGAAATTCCATACGCCGGATCCGGCCCGCATTCCAGGCCGGTGCAGTCGGCGGTGCATTTGTCCAGCTTGCAGCGGTTCGACACGCACAGAAAATCGTCGGAGCAAGGCGTGTCAAAGTCGCCGCAGTACAGTTTCTGGCAGCGCGGCGGGGACAATTTCGTGTTGCACCGGAACCCGTTTTCGCAATCCTGTACATCGACGCACGGCATTGAAGTGACGCAAGGCTGGTCGCCGGTGTCGTGTGGCAAATCAACCGGTACATCAAGGAAGTCGTCCTGAGCATCCCCCGGCTGGACTCCGGGATCCGACGATTCGTCAGGGACGGCATCGATTGCCCCGCCATCGGCGTCCTGATTGCCTGAATCGGGAGTCTCGTCACTGTCCGCGTCGGATAGTCCCGGATCCCCGATTTCGGAATAATGCGTATCAAGACGAACATCTTCCTGGTTCGACAGGTCATCAGGATTACCGTTGTCAACCTGCGCCCCCTGATCAATGGCAACGTCGGCAACAGTTGAATCGGAACCCGAATCGACACCAGGATCGGTTGCCCCACCACATCCCGGCAAGAACAGGAATGCCGAAAGGATCACAAAAACAGTCAAGACACGACCACACGGGCAGGCAGTTTTCTTCACGACGACACACTCCCCGGGGCTGAAATCAAAAGCCCCGTGTCCGAGATCAAGATACCGACCGGACAGTGGCCGATAAACCACGACGCCATTCGAACGGAAACGGAAGCGAGTCCGGCTTACGGTCTGCAAGTCGTAAGCATCGTGACCAGGTACCCGTTTTCCAGGTCCGATGGAAGGTACGTCTGGACAACAAACGGGCCCCCATCCGGCATCAACTGCACGCGCCCTTCCATGAACGGGTCTGTAAGGTACTTTGGAACGGCCGCGGTGCGGAAGGACTGATCGCCGTCCCACTCGATCAGGTACATTTCATTCGAACTGTTCCAGACAGCCACGAAATCATCGTAGTCAAGTGGGGAATACAATTCCGAATTGGCCTTGATGCTGATGCCGCCGACAAGATCCGGCGATATGGTTTCGGGGTCGGACCACGCGCCGTATTGATACGCATTGTTGTACCGAACCTTCGGGACACCGTCAGACCCAAGGGCGATGAAGGCCAGCTTTCCCGAACTGCGGTTAAGGAAAACGACCGCCCCGGAGTGATTTGAGCCGAACGAAAGCCCCGAGAACACGATCTCGCGCTGGGTAACCGCGCTGCCGTCAAAGGCGATAATCACGGTCGAACCGCCGCTCCAGGTCGTGGTCGCGGCAACCCACATCACGCCGTTTGAATCCATCACGGCCGAGCCGGAAAAATAGACGGTGCCTTCCGTGCCGATATGCTGGGCCTTGACCCAGTTTGTCCAGGTCAACATTTCATCGAAAGAACGGGCGAAATAGATGTCCTCGTTCGGATTCGACCAGGTCACATATCGCCACTCGTTCGACATGACAAGCGATCCGTCGGGCATCCTTCTTATCGCGGTCGGGGTGTTATCGGATCCTGCCGAGGTCGGATACCACTCGTACTTGCTGCTGACGCGTTCACCGGAGGCGATTTCCAAGCGATCGAAAAGAAGCTCGTCGCGGCTCCCAGAGGAATAGCGACCAACAACATAGAGAATGCCGTTATCGGCAATCGTCGCGGTCTCAATCTCGTTCCTTGCCGAAACGAAGTAATCACCAGGTTCCAGTGTCAGCGGATCTTCAAGCAGGTTGCCAAGTCGCCATTTAATCAGCGTTGCATAGTCGCTGTATTCGCGAAAGAGAATCTTCTTGAAACCGGGGGCAAACAGCGGCATCCAGTACTCGCCGGGCGATGACCGATCGCCCTCGTACTCGACCGAGAGTGCCCCGGGGGAAATCATTGCCGGGACGCACTCGCAGACGCCCAGGATCGAACAGACCCGCCCTTCGGCACACGTTCCACAACTGACGCCGCAGACCGGATCCGGCCCGCACTCGAGCGATTCGCAATCGGGCTGGCAGCAGTTGTCATCAATCAAGCCGTTAATATCGTTGTCGCTGCCATCGCAGATTTCCAGTCGCGGTTCGCTTCGGACACAACGGAAGCCCAGGTCACGAAACGCATCGGCGGGATCGTATCCACCCCTTCTTGATGCCCGCAGGTTGGATGCAAACGCATCGCCGCTGATGAAGCCGCCGCCCTTTTCAACCCTCTGGCTGCCGGCTTCCGGCCCCAGGGGATCCTTGAAAGGACTCGCCGTGAAATAGTTCGGGTCATAAAAGTCGTTAACCCACTCCCACGCATTTCCGGTGCAATCACACAGGCCGTATGGACTGTCGCCCTTCGGGGATTTTGAGCAAACCTGGCCCACGCTGTCCGTTCCGCAGGCCGGACCGCCGTCCGCCATGACGGCATATTCACAAGTTGGAGTTTCCGTTCCCCAGGGATACAACCTGCCGTCGGTTCCCCTGGCGGCCTTTTCCCATTCGGCCTCCGAGGGCAGGCGCTTTCCGGCCCATCTGCAGAAGATGTCGGCATCATCCCAATCGACGCAAACGGCCGGGAAACTGCCGGTTGCGGCCGGATTCCAGTCGCAAGTCGGCAAGGCACACACACCGGCATCCACGCATTTTGCGTAATCAGCCTGGGTTACCTCGGTTCTGTCTATGTAGTACGCGGACAAGCCGACCACGTGATACGGGCGCTCGTCATCGGCACATTGAGGATCGACCCTTTCATTGCAGCCCATCCAGAAAACACCATCCGGGACGAAGCACATCGAGTCCGCGCCGCAAAGCACCTGGTACTGGTCAGGAGCCCAGACGCAAGCGCCATCGATGCAGGCATCGGAGCCTGGACAGGGCCCGCAATCCATGGTTCCGCAGACCGGATCCAATCCGCATTCCCGACCCGAGCAGTCAGGAACACAGGGCAAATCATCGGTTAAGCCGTTACAGTCATCGTCAATCCCGTTGGCAATTTCCGCGGAAATCAGGTGCGAGGTGTCGCAGATGGAACCGATGCCGTCTTCGTTGCAAAGCACGCGGCCACCGGCACACGCTCCGGTTCCGCACGGCTGTCCAACGCCGGCAATCGTTCCGTCCCATTCCGAAATCCCGAAGTCTTCGTCGGTCAGTCCGTCGATGTCGTTATCGACGCCGTCACAAATTTCGGGCTCGCCGCGGCTTAAGGCACACCTGAAACCCAGGTTTTCCGCGGAAAACGTGTCTTTTCCATAGCTTCGGGCAGACGCTCTTAAGGGGCCGGCGGTATTGTCAAATGAGCCGCCGCGCGCCACGCGGGATCGACCCGAAGTCGGGCCGGTGGGGTCGACGCTTGCTGAAGTCGCGTAGTACTGCTCGCCATACCAGTCGTTTACCCACTCCCAGGCATTTCCGGCCATGTCGCACAGGCCGTGGAAACTGTCCCCCGCCGGGGATCTGGTGCAGACTTTCCCGATGCTGGTTCCGCATCCGGACATGACGGCCAGTTCACACGTTGGGGCTTCATTTCCCCATGGAAAGACGCGACCATCGGTACCGCGTGCGGCATGTTCCCACTGGGCCTCTGTCGGTAGTTGCTTGCCCGCCCAGGAACAGTACATCCCGGCCTGGTTCCATGTGACGCAGACGACCGGTTTGTCCGGTGTCGAAGCCGGATTGAAGCCACACGCGGGCCGTGAACACTTCCCGGCAAGCACGCATTGATCATATTCGCCCTGGGTGACCTCGGTTCTGTCGATGTAATACCCCGACAAATCAACCTTGTGGTAAGGAAGTTCCCCCTCACCGCAGCCACCGTCGATGCCCTGGTTACAGCCCATCCAGAATGTCGCCGGGGGGACAAAGACCATCTGGACTTCCGGTTCGACGTCGGCGTCCGTTCCAACATCCTGCGGCCCGGAATCCTGGGGCCCTTCGTCAAGGGACAAGTCGCCATCCGGCCCGGAATCACCGGCATCGGGCATGTCGGTTTCATCGGGTGTGTCGTCCGGTGCATCGGAATCCCGCGCGTCTTCCTGCAAGTCACCGGCGTGCGAATCGGCGCCACCGGAATCCCCGATCATATCGACCGAGCTACCTTCATCCTGCGGGACATCGTGAATATCATCGACATAATCATCCGGGAGGCAGACGCCATCGGTGCATCGTTCGCCGGCGCGGCACTTGTTGAAGACACTGCAACGAGCGCTGCAGAAATCCTTGTTCGGATCGTTTCCGCCGTAACTGCCGGGGGTGCAGACCTCAAGGTCGCTGCAACCGCCCGCCGGTGAACACGCCAGAAGGATGCATTCGCCCGACCGGCAGACAAGACCGCGCTGACAATCGATTGAATCGATGCATTCGTCGGACGAGCCGGAACACCCGGATCCGGTCAAGGCAAGCGCCGACATCGCGAACACAATGTATCCAATCCGTTTCAGGCTGGGAACTGAACCGCGGGAAATGGACTGATGCATGAATCAACCCTGGAAATGACGGATATCGGTCAAGGCCGGATTTTAACCAGAAGCGCTTGAAGGTTCAATATCGAATTCAAATGGAAGGCACGGAACTGGGATTGCACTTTTGAAGTATCGATTCGCGGCCGGCGGATGTAATCCGCCCGTACAGGGGCCGCGGCGGGGAAAATG
>Ga0302247_1002833_pt1 | contig 10671 bp, 5 predicted proteins | sample AAG_UR_Ile_MG_FD_193529 | JGI IMG/M metagenome (GOLD analysis project Ga0302247, IMG submission 193529) | Enriched activated sludge microbial communities from anaerobic digester in WTTP, New Holstein, Wisconsin, United States - AAG_UR_Ile | ecosystem: Engineered > Bioreactor > Anaerobic >...
TCCTTGGTCTGGTCGAACACGTGGTTGGGCGGACAGGTGCGGACCGGGCGGCACTGGTTCATGCCGGCGTTCCAATAGAAATTGGGGCGGCACTGGCAGGCGTTGCCGACGAGGATCTGGCCGCCGACGCAGGTCGGGCGACCCTGGACGCAGCGGTCGAGGTTCTGGTCGAAGAACTGGCCACCGGTGCAGGTGCGGACCGGGCGGCACTGGTTCAGGCGCTGGTTCCAGTAGGTGCCCGCGGCGCACTCGCAGCGGCCGGTCGCCGCGTTGAGGACCTGGGTCGGGGCGCAGCGCGTCACCACGATGCAGGAGTCGGTGTTGAAGTCGAACCGGGAGCCGGGGGCGCAGGTCTGCACCGGGCGGCAGGCGTTCAGGTTCTTGTTGAAGTACGTGCCGGCGGGGCACTCGCAGCGGGAGCCGTTGAGCACCATGTTGCCGGGGCAGCGGATGTTGGGCTGGCACGAGCGGGTCACGGCGTTCCAGGTGGTGCCGCGGGCGCAGCGGCAGGAGCCGTCATGCCACGTGGAGCCGCCGGGGCACTGCATCTGGCCGGCGCGGCAGGTGCGCGTCTCGGCGCTCCAGAACGTGTTGGCGGGGCACTCGCAGCGGTTGTTCTGCCACACCGTGCCGTTCTTGCAGGCGAAGGGCTTGTTCACGCAGGACTTGGTGGCGGCGTTCCAGTAGGAGTTGGCCGGGCAGCGGCACACCGACGAGGTGCCGACCTGGGTCAGGACCATGCCGCCGGGGCAGGTGAAGGCGCGGGCGCAGGTGTTGGCGCGGGTGTCCCAGTGCGTGCCGGAGGGGCACACGCAGCGGTTGTCGACGAGTAAGGTGCCGGCCGGGCAGCGCGGCTTCGGGATCACGCACCAGCGCAGCTGGGCGTCCCAGGAGCGGCCGGCGGGGCACACGCACTTGTTGCCGCGGGCGGGCACGGTGCCGCGGCTGCAGGACACGACCTGCTTGGCCTCGCAACGCTTCGCGGCCACGTTCCAGAACTTACCGGAGGGGCAGGCGCAGTATTTGCCGTCCCACACGGAGCCGCCGGGGCAGGTCTGGTAGGGTTGGGCGCGGCACCACTTGTCACGGGGATTCCAGTAGGTGTTGGCGGGGCAGGCGCAGCGCTTGCCGTCCCACACGGAGCCGCCCTGGCAGTAGGCCGGGAACACCTGGGACAGGACCATGCAGCGACGCAGGCGGGGGTGCCAGCCGGTGCCGCGGGGGCACAGGCACTTGCCGTCACGCTTGAACGAACCGCCGGGGCAGTACTGGTAGTTCGGCGGCAGCATGTCCTCGATGCCGAACTGGGGCGGCATGTAGTCGGGGGGCACCACGACGATCTCGATCACGTCGTCGGGGGGGAGGACGGCGGGGCTCTCTTCGTAGCCGGCCGGCGGCGCGACGTCGGTGTAGATGTCCACGTACTCGGGCTGGCTGTCGGGGACGGAATCGAAGACCTCCTCGATCTGGGTCTCGGCGATCACCTCGGGCTCCACGGAGGGGAGCGGCGGAGGAACCAGTTTGTCGGCCGGCTCCACCGGAACCACGGCGGTGACCGTCAGGTTGGTGTCGGTGGTGGTGGTGGTGGTGGTGGTTTGGCGTTCCCGCGAGTGATGGTGCGTGTGCACGACGCAGGCCGAGAGCGCGCCTGACATCAACAGCAGGAACAGGGCATGGGTGATCCGTTTCATGTTGAGTCTCCTCAGGTTGCAGTTAAGAGTTCGTCGGTCATGGTCAAAGTGGGCCAAATGTAAAGTATCTGGCACCGGACTGACGAATTCGCCCGCATCATATTCAAGCGGCGGGATTTGGAAAGCTGTTTCTGATAAAGAATACGATTGGAGAAACGCCCGCGCGTGGGCGCTTGGGTCGGGCCCGTCAGGCCAGGGCTTCGGAGGGGGTGGCGCCGAAGTTGCGCGCCAGGGAGAGGGTGGCCAGGATCTCGGGGGGCAGGATGCCGGGGCGTCCTAAAATCATGTCGGTGATCTGCGCGCCGACGCCGGGGCCGAGCATGAAGCCCTGTCCACACATCCCCACGGCGGCCAGCGCGCCCTCGACGCCGGGCACCCAGTCGAGGATGGGACGGCCGTCCGGGGTCATGGGGTACAACCCGCGCCAGGTGCGCCGGATCAGCAGGTTGCGCAGGCGGGGAATCAGGGTGACCAGGCGGGAGGCCAGGACCGGCATGAACTCGGAGAGGTTCTCGCGGTTGTGCCCCAGGAAAGCTTTTTTGGGAGTATAACAAAAAATGATCTGTCCCGAGTGGACCTGGCCGAAATAAAAATTGGCGGTCTTTCCCTCGGGGCCCTCGTGCATGTCCACCACCAGGGGCGGCAGGAAGGGCTCGACGGGCGCGGAGATGCCGGCCTCATGGGAGTCCGGCGTCACCGGGATGTGGGCGCCGAGCATGCGGCCGTGGGCCAGCGCGTCGGCGCCGGTGGCCAGGACCACGCGGGGTGCGAAGTATATGTTTTTCTCGGTCCGCACGCCCTCGATCCGGCCGGCGCGCACGGCGTAGCCCACCACCGGCTCCTTGACGCGCAACTCGACCCCCCGGCGGACGCCCTCGCGCTGGAACGCCACCGAGGCCTTGAGGGTGGACACCTGACCGTCCCCGGGCGACAGCGTTCCGCCGAGCAGGTCCCGGCGCTCGATGCCGGGCACCACCGCGGCGATCCCGTCGGCGTCGAGCCAGTCGATGTCCAGGCCGTAGCGCTTCTGGGTGGGCAGCATGCCCCGGAGCTGGGCGCGCAGGTCCTCGGAGTACACGGGGAAGCAGTAGCCGCCGGGCTTCCACCCGATGTCCTCGCCGTGCCGCTCGTGCCAGGTCGTGAAGACCTCGAGGCTCTTCTGGCACAGCAGGATCTTGGCGGGATCCGAGTGGGTGGCGCGCACGCCTCCGATGGCCGCCTTGTTGGAGCCCTGGCCGGGGGAGGCCGCGCCCTCGAGCAGCAGCACCCGCAGCCCCTCGGCCGCCAGGAACATCGCCGCCGGGGTCCCGACGGAGCCGGCGCCCACCACGATGACGTCGTAGGTGTTCTTCTCGTTCATCGGTCACTCCTCCAGGAACGAGTCTAGCCGGACCTCGGCCGTCAGCGGACGGAAGGTGGGGGGTGTCACGTCCTCGGGCGGCACGCCCGCCTGTCGGTACAGGCGCAGGATCGGCTCGGTGCAGTTCTTGCCTCCGCAGGCGCCCATGCCGGTGCGCAAGGTGGCCTTGAGCAGGTTCATGTCGCGCACGCCGGCGTTGATCTCGGCCAGCAGTTCGCTGCGGCGCACCCGCTCGCACAGGCAGATCACGGGGTCGCAGGCGCCGGGGTCGGCGCAGTCGCAGTCACCCGCGAGGGGGCGGCCCAGGTCGGGCTCCGCGACGAGGAAGCCGGCCACGTCCAGGCGCTCGGTGGCCGGCACGCGCAGCTTCACCAGCCTGCGGCGATCCTGGTTCTTCTTGTCCCGCACCTCGACGACGGTTCCGGTGCCGAGCACGCGCCCGTGGCGGTCGGTGGTGACGACCTTCCCGTCCGCGGGCAGCCGCGCGGCGTCGAACTCGAACGCGAGCATGACCACGGCGGTCTCGCCCGTGGGATCGGTGTCCTCGAAGACCAGCGACACGGCCAGGCCCGGGCACGCGAGGACGCACTTGCCGCAGCCGGAGCATTTCCCTTCGAAGACCGGCAGATCCATGATGGTCCCCGGGATCTGGATCGAGTGCAGGGGGCAGGCGTCCACGCACGGGTTGCAGGGGATCTCCTGGTCGCAGAAGAAGATGGGGTACACGCGGCCTTCGCGGGGCCGCTGGGTGATCGCATGGGTGGCGCCCGGGCGGCTTTTGAGGATCTCCTCGAGGGGCTCCCAGTCGTCCGGGATGTCGATGAGGATCCCCAGCTCGCGGGCGATCCTGCGGCCGGCGATCTTGCCGGAGAAGATGGCCGCCGAGGCCTCGGCGATCTCGCGGGCGTCGCCGGCGGACCACGTCGGGATGCCGTACTCCTTCGCCTTTTTCGCGAGCTCGTCCACGGGGGACAGCCCCACCGCCACGAGCACGGTGTCCACGTCCCAGGCTCGTTCGGTGCCCGGGACGGTGCGGAAATCGCCGTCCACGCGGGCGGCGACCACGCGTTCGACGTGCTCGGTCCCCTCGGCGCGCACGATGGAGTGGGAGGTTAGCACGGGGATGCCCAGGCGCAGGATCTTGTCCTGGTGAACCTTGTAGCCGCCGCACTGCGGCAGCGCCTCGACGACCGCGGCGACCTCGATGCCGGCCTGCAGCGCGTGGTAGGCGGTGATCAGGCCCACGTTGCCGCCACCCACCACGAACAGGCGCCGGGCGGCCTTGACCAGGTCGCGGTTGACCAGCGTCTGGAAGGCGCCGGCGCCGTACACGCCGGGGAGATCCGAGCCCGGGAACGGGAGCGTGCGCTCGCGGGCGCCGGTGGCGATGAGCACCTGCCCGGGCCGGACGATGCGGAACACGCCGCGATGGACGATGCCGAAGGCGCCGTCGTGGTAGACGCCCACGGCCGAGGCCTCGGTCCAGACGTGGATGGTCGGCTGCCGGGCGATCTCGTCGGACAGGATCCGGGCGATGTCGATGCCGCGCACGCCGGCGTAGCAGTCCTTGACGGATCCGAAGAAGTTGTGGGTCTGGAGCGTGAGCTTGCCGCCCAGCTCGGCCTTGTCGTCGATGAGCAGGGTGTCCACGCCGAGCCGGCCCAGCTCCACGGCCGCGCACATGCCCGCGGGGCCGCCGCCCACGACGAGCACGGTCACCGAGGTCTCGTCGAAGCGGGGCGAGGGGCGTGACCGGGGGGGCGCGACCTCGGGCAGGTCGGGGAGGCCCTCGCAGGGCTGCACGCGCATGCCGGCGGTGACGGGGGTCATGCACGCCTTCACCGGCACGCCGTCGGCGAGGACCATGCACTGGGAGCACTGCCCGTTGACGCAGAAGATTCCCTGGGCACCCTCATCCCGCGGATGGTGCCCGAAGACGTGCACGCCGGCGGCGTAGAGCGCCGAGGAGATCATCTCCCCGGGTCGGGCCACGAGGTCCCGGCCGTGGAAGGTGAAGGGGACGGAGGGCTCCGGCAGCGGCGGCAGAATGGGATGTGATGTGATGCGCAGATCCATGAGGGTGAATCCTCCCACCGGCAACGCTTCTAGCGTGAAGTCGGAGCGGGGGTCAATCCTTTTCGGACGCGGCCCGGAAGAACGGACCACCACGGACGCGGCCCGGAAGAACGGACAGCTACGGACAGCCACGGACGGCCGCTGGAGCGCGGACGACACGGACGAGGGAACAAGGACCGCGCCAGGCGAGGACACCCTGCACCTGTCCGTGTTCCCGGCCGGGGTCCGTGCCAGTCCGTGATTCCGGTCCGTGGTTCCGGTCCGTGGCTATCCGTTGTCCGTGCGGCCGGCGACCGAAGACGGTCGCTTAGCGGAATCGCGGAAGCGATTCCGCCGGTCGCCGGTCACCGTCTCAGGCGAATGACCCCGCCCGGCGCGTTCGGGCCCGGGCGGATGGACAGGAAGCCGTCGGGGAGGGCGGGGCCCAGGAAGTCGAAGAGCCAACGGGCGTCGAGGGGAGTGAGGTTGACGCAACCGTGGGTCTCAGCGCTGCCGAAGGCGTCGTGCCAGTAGGCGCCGTGGAGGGCGTAGGCGTCCTTGAAATAGAGCACGTAGGGGACGGCCTCGAGGTAGTAGGCCTCACGCTGGGCCTGGCGATCGAAGGTCTGGTTCACGAGCTTCCAGTACACGCGGTGGACGCCCGTGGGGGTCTCGGCGGCGGCGGCGACGAGGAACACGCGCACCACCGTCTTGCCACGTAGGGCGAACAGGATCTGGTTGCGCAGATCCACGTCCACCCAGGGCTCGTCGGCGCCCTTCACCTCGGGGGGGGGCGGCGGCGGTGCCACCGCGATGCGCAGATCCGCCTCGCGCAGGGCGACGGTCTCCTTGCGGATCCACACGTGGCCGTCCTCGGCCGCGCCCACCGGTCGCACCGCGTACCGGGGGACGGGATCCCGTCGCTCCCATTTGTCGCCCGTCCGTCGCCAGGTGACCGCGTCGCCCGCGCTCACGAACGCGAGCGGCAGATCCGAGGGGCCGGCGGCCACCGAGGTGAGAGAGGTCGCGGGGAAGGGCGTCACCGAGCCCGTGGCGATGTAACCGCCCTCGTACAGGCGGAGCATGGGGCGCCCGCCCACCAGCACCTGATCCACCGGTAAAAAGCCGCGCAACATTCTCAGGCGCCGGTGGGTGCCCCCCACTGCCTTCGCCATGGAGGCCGCCACATACGAGTGCCGTCCGGTGCCCTGCATCCAGCCGGATACCGGGTTCCGCGCCGACCAGTTCTCGAGACCGCCGGGCGCGTCGTTGCCGGGGACGAACCAGCCCGAACACACCCAGTAACCCGGCGCGATCTTCCACCAGCGGCCCTCGTGACAGCGCTCGCCCTGCGCGAGGATGGCGTACCGGCCTGCGCCGCGGATGGTGCCGGCCTCGTCACGGAGGATCTTCGGCGTCGCATATACGCGCAGGTCACCTTTCAAAATTCTTCCCGAGACGGGCAGGGGGGCGGTGGGGAACAGGAGGGCGGCTACGAGGGACCACAAGAGCATGCGTACACGCGGGAGGTCACGGGGTCATGCGTACACGCGGAAGTTGATGAACGGGAAGATGTTGTCCAGCGCCTCGACGCGGGTGAGCCAGTTTTCGTCGATGTGGCCGCTGTTGAGCTCGTTGTAGAACTTCGTGAAGCGCCGGATGTGGTTGACCGTGCGGCGCTCGGCGTACTCGACCATGGTGCCGCTCTTCATGATGAAGGCCCAGTCGGAGGCCTGCGCGAGAAGCAGCTCGCGGGCCATCTGGTTGCACACGCGCTCACGAAGATAATCGGTGTGGTAGAAGCGCCGCGCCACCTCGGTCATGCGCTCGGCGGCCTTGTGCAGGTGCGGATATATCCAGGCGTTCACGTCCGAGAGCCAGTACTCGTGGTACCCCGAGGCGCCCCAGGAGCTCTCGGCCGGCACGGCGACCTGCTGCTCGGGGTGCATGGTCAGGTACTCGCGCATGTGGGTCAGGCGGAAGGAGTGCTGGTCGTAGGCGACCTTGCGGCACAGGAGCTCGATCCACCACGGCCCCTCGTACCACCAGTGGCCGAAGAGCTCGGCGTCGTAGGGGGCGAGCACGATGGGCGGCCGGTCCATCTGGGAGCGCAGGAACTCGATCTGCCGCTCGCGGTTGAACATGAAGTTGCCCGCGTGCATGGCGGCCCGCTCACGGGCCCAGTACGGATCGTAGAGCTCCTTCTGGTCGGACTTGCCCGTGATGCGGTGGTACTTGATGCCCACGTTCTTGCGCTTGCCGTCGGGCTGCACGTACGGGCCGATGTAATCGAAGGGCAGGTCGTAGCCGATGTCGCGGTAGAACTCGCGGTACATCGGGTCGCCGGGGTAGCCGCTCTCCTTGCTCCACACCTGCACCGAGGTCTCGATGTCCCGGCCGAAGGCGGCCACGCCCGAGCCCGCGGCGAAGATGGGCGCGTGGTTGCCGTAGCGCGGCCGTGGATGGGAGAACAGCAGGCCGTGGGCGTCCATGACGAAGTAACGGATGCCGTGGCGGGCCAGCACCTGGTCCACGCCGGGGAAGTAGCCGCACTCGGGCAGCCAGATGCCCGTGGGGCTGGCGCCCAGGTAGCGCTGGTGCGTCTCCACGGCGACGGCGATCTGGGCGTTGACGGCCTCGGGGTGCTTGCGCATCAGGGGCAGGTAGCCGTGGGTGGCGCCGCACGTGATGATGTCCAGGTCGCCGGTCTGCATGAACTTGCGGAAGGCGTTGATGAGCTGGCCGTCCCAGAAGCGCCAGTAGTCGCGGATCTCGGTGAACTGCTGGTGGTAGTGCCGCGCCAGGTACTGCATGTGGCCATCGCCCTGGGTGCGCACCAGCTCCTTCTCGGCGAGCTCCACGAGGGTCTCGATGCGGCGCGTGTAGCGCAACTGGAGCACGGGATCCGCGAGCATGCACAGCAGCGGGGGCGTGATGGACATGGTGATCTTGAACGGCACACCGTCGTTGCGCAGGCGCTCGAAGCCCAGCAGCAGCGGGATGTAGGTCTCGGTGATGGCCTCGTACAGCCAGTCCTCCTCGAGGAAGTCGCTGTACTCGGGGTGACGTACGAACGGCAGGTGGGCGTGAAGGACGAGCGCCAGATAACCTTTATGCATGAGCGTTTCTCCAGTCCATCCTGGACCCGGAACAGTCACGGGATCCGGTTCAATGGGCCGTACGGTGGAACGAGATCTGGACGGTCTTCTCGGTGCCGTCCGTCCCGCGGGCGACCACACGGTGGGCCTGCGAGCCGTCGGGGAACGGGAAGGCGACGGTGAAGGTGCCGTCGGACGCCAGATCGTGGGGCTTGCCGTCGATCTCGAGGACCACCTCGGGGGAGGTGGCGCCGAAGACGCGCAAGGCGGCGTTCACCGTCAGGGGGAACTCGGTGAGCAGTTCGTTCTTCTCGTTGCGGATCTGCACGAACGAGGAGACGCCCGGACTCGTCGGGTTCGCACCCACGCCGAAGTGGAAAGGCGCCAGCGAAGGCGGGTTCACCGGGCTGCCCCACAGCGGCGGTTGCGGTGCCTCGTGGCGGTCGGGGATGCGCCCCTCGGGGAGCGTGCCCTCGAGCCAGGTGGCCTGCACACCGGAGACCACCGGCAGAGGCTCGTCGAACGGCAGCGAGACGAAGACGTCGTGCACCCACGGGCTCTGGGTCCCCGGCGGCGGTACGACCGCGTCGGAGGTGCCCAGGCTGTTCCACGTCCCGTCGGGCATGCGGTAGCCCAGCTCAGCCATGAAGTGGCGGCCTTCGGAGGGCACGGGGATGTACCACCAGCGCGCCTCCTCGTTGAGGGCGAACTGGTGTACGGACCAGGAGTTGGTGCCGTTGAAGACGACGTGGGTGACGTCGTGCAGGCGCAGATACAGTTTTCCGTACTGGTATTTGCCGGAGCTGGCCCGCTTCTCCTCGGAGACGTCCCAGTAGCAGAACAGCCACTTGGGATCCCGCGGCATCAGGTGGATGCTGCCGTCGCCGTAGCCGATGGGGAGGTCGGGCAGGTTCGAGTCGATGTCGCGCAACTGCTCGGGCAGGACCAAAAGGCCGCGCTGGTACAGCGGGGGATCCTGGTACCGCATCGCGGCGATGCTGGTGCGGGCCTGCGCCTCGGCGTCCGGCTCGTCGGCGGGCTCGTTGGCCGTCGGCTCCTTGCGGGGGTGCAAGGTCACGGTGCCCTTCGCCTGCGGGGCCGGCTCCGGGGTCTCGGCCGCCTCGCCGGTCCCGGCCTTCGCCTTCGCCTGGGCGCCGGTCCCCCGCTTCGGCCGCGCGGCCGTCGGCGGGACCGTCTGCTTGACGACGGGCTTGTCCCCGGCCTTGTCTTCGGCCTCCGGTGCGGCCCGGTCTTCGCCCGCCAGGGCGGTCTGCCGGAGGATCTTCTTCAGTTCTTTCTTGAAGACATCCCCGCCTTTCTCGACCGCCTCGAGCACGTTCTGGATCAATTCCGATTTGGTCAGGCGGGAGAAGCCTTTGACACCGATTTTCTTGGCCAGGGTCAGGAGCTCGCTTCTCCGCATGTTGTCCAATTCCTGTGGGGTCATCTCAAACCTCGTGCGATTCTACAAAAAAGAACGAACAAAACGCGAGGCTCGGTCTAGCACAAACAGCTAAAAAGTAAAGCTGAAAACCACATGGTACCCCTTAAGTAAGTTTCTCTCACACCCGGTGCGCCTCGCGTGATCCGCGAGCGCGTCGAATCAAGCATTGACTCGGGCGCCTGATTCGATGAAAATGCCCTTTCGAACCGGGAGAAGTCATGTCGCACAAGAACCAACGCATGCTCACATCGATCCTCGCGTCCGTCCTGTTGACGGTCACGTTGCTCTCGAACATTTTTCTTTACTTGATGGTTCTCCGAGACACCAACCGCCGGGTCCGCGGCGAGATCGCCCAGCGCTCGACCTATTCGCTCGAGTCGGTTCTGCCGCAGGTGGACGCCGCGCGGTTCACAGAGTTGAGCCGGAATCTGGACAACACTGACCCGTATTATGAAGAATTGCGGAAATATCTGAACAGCGTGCGGGTTCGCCTGGGGTTCAAATATTTATATACTACGGCCATGACTCCCGACGGGAAACTGATTTACGTGGTCGACGGCCGCGAGCCGGGCACCGAGGGCTTCAGCGCGCTCGGTGACGACTGCGACACCTCCGAGCTCGACGGCTGGAACCGGGTCATGAGGGCCGACGGGCGCGTGGTGCAGGAGAGCCACAGCCCGCAGTGGGGCGATCTGATGAGCGTGTACCTGCCGATCCGCGACGCCTCGGGGAAGATCGTCGGCATCATCGGCGCCGACCACGAGATGCGCACCGTGCTCGACGCGGTGAACAGCCGCGCCCAGTTCTTCGCCGTGCTCATCGCGCTGATCACCCTCGGCGGCCTGAGCGCGGGGGTGCTGGCCATCGCCCTGCTGCGGAAGGCCGAGGGACGCCGCCTGGCCGCCCACGCCCAGCTCGAGCGCGCATACGCCGACCTCGAGCTCAGCCGGCGCGAGCTCGCCGCCTCAGAGGAGCTGCTGCGGGTGCTGATCAACGCGGCCACCGAGAGCATCATTTTGATTG
>Ga0302247_1002836_pt1 | contig 10666 bp, 13 predicted proteins | sample AAG_UR_Ile_MG_FD_193529 | JGI IMG/M metagenome (GOLD analysis project Ga0302247, IMG submission 193529) | Enriched activated sludge microbial communities from anaerobic digester in WTTP, New Holstein, Wisconsin, United States - AAG_UR_Ile | ecosystem: Engineered > Bioreactor > Anaerobic >...
AGTTTTATCAAATCCCCCTTTCGAATTGGCCGCCTTTCAGAAAACCATACAGCCCAATATAGGTGCGAATCGATCTGAGCCATTACATTGTATATCCGCTGTTTCTCACCTGCAGTCCATATCCGGTCGCGGAATTTATAAGAGATGTTCCATTTGCGAATCGGTACCGAATCAATTTTTCCGGTCTGGTACGCATGATTAAGACAAAACCGGATTGCGGATTTCCTGTGATTAATGGAGTTATCAGAATATTCCTCGTCCTCCAGATCTTCCAGGTAGTCCTCGTATTCTGACACAAAAGTTTTATCAACCGGTACCCCTTCAAACCTCTTGCGGATCTCGTTGTAAATCCATGGCTGACCACCTCCTTTGTTTTTTCGTACTGCACTATCAACGATGTCCTCAAACAAAATGCTCGTAGATTTCAAAGAGCGCTTTTCTGCCTGTTCGATGAGCTCCGCTTGCGCTTTTACCAGATCGGACCGTTTAGAGTCTGCCGGCATCGTGCGCTGCGCGTGGGTCGGTGTCCCGTTTTTATAGTAGTCGTACACTATCCGGTACCGACCATCAGGCAATCGTTTAATTCCCATGTCTACCCCTGTTTCCAAGGGTGTATGCATGAGTAATTTAGTTTGAGTGGGGTAATTGTTGCAAGTGGTCATGGTTTAGACTGTTTTCTTAATCTCTTCAAAATCAAACAGGCTCGGCATTCCAAATTCCATGTCAGCAGCTTTGAGATATGATAGAGAGTCATTAAACGATATTGGGTTCAATTCCGTACATCTGCCCCTGCGACCTAATTTAACAGCACGATACGGGACGGTTCCTAATCCTCCAAACGGATCATATACCAGGTCATTTTCGTTTGAGTATCTGGTTATCAACCTATCAACAATATCAAACTGTAACGGGCAAATGTGCTGGTTAAGATTTCTTTGCGATTGCTCAGAGTTAAGTGTCAACATCCGGCACACATCGTGCCACACATCCTGATTCCATGATGCAGGCGCCAAAGTCATAAAGCTGGAAGGTAAACAGCCTTTTAAGTCAAGTTCCTCGCCAATTTTAATATGGTGCTCGTAGTTATAAATATTTTTAAGTGTATATTCAGTAAACACTCTGGATAATATTTCTGGTGGATAGCTCGCCATTTCTTCAGCAGATAATATCCGCTCCCCTGATGATCTCCAAAACCCATGGGCGTCTACTTGCCAGCGCGCCCTTGTATAATCATCCTTGCTTTTTGTGACTGGTTCATCTGCATACGCCCTTGATGTATCGCTTGGCAGTTTTCTAAACAACAGAATGTATTCTGGGCAACCTACTCCCATTTTGGAACCGTCTTTACATTGTTCAGTCCATCCCAATCGGTAGGTCTGATTATTTTCTCTAACAACATCTGTAACAACTGTAATCATTCCGAAATAAATAAATCCGTGTTTTCGATAATGATCTATTGTCATACAGTGAAACGGGTCCATACTTGGCATTCCGTAACCAGTGACATTGCCAAATAAAACACGGTCTTTCACATGGATTGCTGCAACTCGACCAGGCTTTAAAACTCTTAAAAGTTGAGGAGTTAGAAAGTCCATTTGTTTAAAAAACTTGTCGTTGTCAGCGTTATGTCCGAAATCTTCATAAGTAGGGGTGTATTCATAGTGATTGCTAAACGGGATCGATGTAACAACCAAATCAACAGAGTTACTTTCCATATTCGAGGTTTCAATAACTGTATCATTGTTTACAGCGTGGTAACGTTCGCCCTTAGATTCAATTCGCTTCACTCCCATTGTGCGCTTTAATTCGTTTGCCATCTCAGTATGAGACAGCCCGTGTTTTTTGATTATCTGTGTCATCTCTTCAACCATTTTCTTATGTTGCTCCCATTTACGCATTAAAGTTTTAAATACTTCTGTTTCATTGTCGGTATAGATCAAATAAATATGGCATTCTTTGTCTTGCAGAAACCTGTAAATACGGTGCACTGCCTGAATAAAATCGTTGAATTTAAATCCTATCCCGACAAATACAGCGTTGTTGCAATACCTCTGAAAGTTGCACCCTGAGCCCGAAAGAATCGGTTTTGTTGCCAGATATTTTACTTTACCGGTTGAGAAGTTTGCAATATTATCTTCTCTGATTTCCAACTCTTGAGAACCGTAAACCTCAACAGCTTCAGGAATAGCTTTTTTAATAGCGTATCTTTCCGCTTCCTGATCGTGCCAGAAAATAAAGTGTTCATCTGGTTTTGATTGCATTATTTCTTTGGCTTTGTCAACCCTCAAATCAATAGTATCCCTTTTCTCTTGTGCTGCTTCTTTTAATCCAAGTGCGGTATTAGGCAAAAAACTTGCCTGACCGTCTTTTTGAAAAGTTATTGACAATTTAGTTTTTACCATACATTCATGTACATGCAGCTTTGGCAAATCGTATCCTGTGTCATCATAGCCCAAATCTGATGGTTTGTTAATAAAGATACCCCACGATGATACCCACAACCAAAATTCTTTTTCCATGTGAGGATGCAATTGCAGGTTGCCTGCTTTGGTGGAATCCCTTTTAAAAAACCTTGTAAGAGCCTGTCCGGTATCCATAACTCCAAGATATCCAGCATAGTGGATAAGCTCTTTAAATTCGTTCGGTGCGGGTGTAGCTGTGTTTACAAATTTAAACTTGACAGACTTAAACAGATCAAGAAAAGACTGGTATGTTTTTGATCCAAAAGAGCGCAAAACAGATGCTTCATCAAGGGAAACCCCATTAAACAAATTCACATCCAATTTTCCATCTCTAACAGATTCGTAATTGGTAATGTAAATTCCATTTTTAGAGATTTCTTCAGACTTTCTTACGAATGTAAGTGGTACATTTAAAACCTCAGATTGAGATAAAAACTCATACCTTACGCCAAGTGGAGCGATAATAAGCTGCCGCCCTGAAAAATGTTTTTGAATAAGCCTTAAAACTTCAAGTTGGATAAAGGTTTTGCCTAATCCAAAACTTGCAAAATTTGCACGCCTACCGCCCTTTAAATCCCACATCACAATATCTTTTTGATGTGGTTTAAGAATTGGATTTATCTCTGATATATCAACATTAAAACCTGTTGATTGTGCAAGGCAGATTTTTGATTGTAAAAACTTTGAATAATCATCCTGATAATAAGGTTTCGGTAATATCATATTCTTTTCCATACGCTAAGTTTGACTTGCATTTTCTTTTCTTCTCTTTTTTTCAACTCGTCTGGAAAGTTACTTTTAAGAATACTTTCTGGTATCCTTGCAGTGACTTTCAAGCCTTGTTTACGTCTTGGGATTAGTTTTCTCATTAGTACCTACATACGGGCAAAACGGGTGTGCTTCAGCATGGACGCCCAGGTATGCCCACTTAAACGCACCGGCCTGTCTCTGCTTCTGACGTGCAACAACTGTAGGCTCTGAGCACTCGTAAACTATTCCAGACTCTAAATAAGTGCAGCCGTTGCAGTTGTATTTGACAGTTACTTCTTTTGTCGGGCCTTCTTTCATAGTTCCATCTCCATCTGTTCACAGCTTGTGTCAATTTCGAAGTCGTTTTTAAACTCTTTGAACATGGCGCAATCACCATTATTATTTACAAGATGATCAAGTATTGCTCTTGCTGTTTTATTATTGCAAGCTTCGTAATTGAACTGCACCTGAACATACGCTATAGGGCAATAATTTTCCCCGTACTTACACTGCAAGCACTGTTCATCAAAGAGCATCCCCTCAGATCCATTTGAAAAGTAAGCCATACCTCACACCTCCGCAGCTTTCTGAATAGCCTCATCCTCCCAGTACATCGCCCTCATGTAGCATAGTGGGCTGAACTTGCAATTTATATCACACGTGATTCTGCACTTTGCTTTTATGCTCTTCAACCACTCTACAACCGCCTCTCTCCTGGCAGCTTCGAGTGCTGCAAGGTGGTCTGATAAGAACACAAAAGTTCCAACTGCAACATTATCGTCCCATCCAGTGTTGTACTCTAATGAAAGTTTTTTAATATCGCTCATTTCCCCTCCAGTTCTTTCACATATTTAACAGATGTGGGCTTGGCCTTGAGATCTTCAAGCTCTTTTTCGAGCTTAGCACACTTTTCACAGTAGCTCATTTTGCCTCACTTTCTTTTTTATAATTCACCTTCAAACCCCCTTAATCTGGTTGTGATGACTCGTTGACAATATTAGTTCCATTCGACATACCCGACAGTTGTCCATCCAAGCAATTTACTTCCAAGTACACCACCTCCTGCCCCTGTAAATAGTGATAGTTCAAGCATTGTTTAAACCTTCCTTGGCGGAACATGGATCACAGTTGTTCATTTAAAATTTCTCCCCAATCTTACTATACACCATAATAAAAATCCGATTATTAAACCACCCACAATTAACTCCATATTTAGACCTCCTCAATAATAATCATAGTCTCTTCAATCTCTCCGATTTCAACTGTGTGGTTAATTTTTTCAGGTATCCACTCCGGCCTATCATCTGGTAATATTCCACAGCTAACAATTGCATCAATAACGCATTTTGAGCTAAGGTTGTCGATGTCTGGCAGTTTGTTTCTGATTGAATGGATAAATACACGAACTGGCGAAGTAAATTTTTGACCTTCGTATATTTCCAAGGGCAATTCCTTTGCCAAGACAGTATTTGATTTTCTGTTGGCAGGCACACCGGAAGCTTTATTTTTAATTGCTTTTTCATATTTATCTTTAACCTGTTCTTTAGCCCAGTTGCTTAAAGACGAATTATTAATCTGCTTAATGTTTTTGATGTGCATAAATGCCTTAAATTTTAAAAGGCTTGCTGGCAGATCCACTGCTCTGCCAGTATTCTATATGTGTTGATAGCGATTCGTGGAATGTTTCAAGCCAGTTTAAACCGTCGCCAAGTTCCGGCTTGCTTGGACTTCATCGTTTTTAGGACTGTCTACTTTCTGGTTAGGGTGGTGCCGTTGACGGTTTGATAATTTATTTAGATTCCTGGATTATAATTTCACACTGAGAACTATCTGATTTTTTAATAGTCTCATGCATGATTAATTGTATTCCGTGCCTGTTTGCTGCCTCAAGCATGGCCAGATAATTCTTTTCGTCAAGATCGTTGAGATTACGAACTACAAGCACTCGCAAACCATTCTCAGGTGCCGGAAGGAATGATGCGAGGATGCCAACTACAACAGACCATTGTTGGCCAGTGGAAAGTGATTTAAGGCGCACCAACTCTCCAGTGTTTGGATCTGGAAACATAAGGCAATTATCACCAACTGTAAGGCCCTCAACCGGAAGATTTGCTGCTTTAATAACGTCAATTTTTTCCTGATCTTTAGCTTTCATATCTTCAAGGCCCTTTGCGTATTTGACACGCAATTCATCAATCTCTTTTTCAAGCTGTTTACACCGGATATTGTCGCGTATTTTCTGGTTTTGAGCGGAACACTTGTTGATACGCTCTTTAATATCATTTGTATCAACTGGTTTGAACTCTGCAATTTCTCTTTCAACATTTGCAGCAAAAGACCGATTAAGTGTTATTGATGCGCGGCGAGTTTCAACTTCAGCTTCCTCAGTAGCAATACTCTGCTTGAGTAGTTCAAGCTGTTGTAATATCTGTTGAACCCTCCTCTTTGATTGCTCAACAACTTTGTTATCAGATTGAATTGCTTCGTTTACTCTTACAAGATCTTCCTTGAGTTGATCAAGCTGTTTGTTATGCTCATTGGCTTTTGACAATTCAAGCATAAGATCTGCCGGATCAATTTCAGTTTCAGGCAGTCCGGCAGTGTAGGAAAGCTTCTCAAGCTCAAGTTTTTTACGTTCTCCATCGGCTTTTATCAATGACCGGTTGTTCTGAATTGTGATATACTCAGACTCAATTTTGCTCAATTTAGATTTTAATTCAGGGCAAATCTGGTACATCATTTCCACTTGCTCAGAGTCTTTTTTTGCAAAGAAGGCCTGTGGGTCTGCGGCATCACGAAACATAATTGACTCGAGAAATGCTGCAGGACTTTTAATTGTAGCTTTCTGGCCTGTTGGAGTATAAGCTGTCACTGTTACGCTGAAATCATCAGGTTTAATTTTGACTGACACAGTAAATTGTATTTGGTTCCCATTACCGATATTCCAGGTAATTTTACTGGACTCTGCCCCGTGAAAGATAGGATCATCAGGAAGCAACTTTTTCCCGAAAAATGCAACCATGAGAGCGTCAAGAATAGAGGATTTACCGCTTCCGTTGACTCCGCGTAAAATAATGTGGTTACCATCTGCAACAAACTCAACGTGTGTCAAGTTTTTAAACTGTTCGATTACTGCACTTTGAATATTCATAGTTTGCTTTCTACTTGGTTAGAATGGAAGGTCTTCTTCAACTGTGTTGTTTGGTGCCGGAGCATCGTTTCTGAAATCTGCATAAGGATCTTTACCGAAACAAGAATTATTATTGTTCTGTGATGGTGCTGATCCAAGAAACTGCATTTGTGTAACAATAATCTCAGTACGATACTTTTTTACACCGTCTCTGTCTTCCCATGATCGAGTCTGTATTTTACCATCAATGTAAACTGATCGGCCTTTTTTAAGATACTGATTTGCAAGTTCCGCAGTCTTACCCCAAGCGACAATGTTATGCCACTCGGTAGACTCTTGCTTTTGCCCCTGCTTATCTGTCCATTTCTCAGTTGTAGCAAGTGAGAAGGTGCAAACAGCCTGATTGCTCGGAGTATACTTCAGCTCTGGATCTTTGCCAAGATTTCCGATTAATATTACTTTGTTTAATGATGCCATGATTAAGCCTTCTGTTTCAATTTTTCGGTCAGGTCTTTAGCGCTTTCGCTCTGTGTTTCGCCCAAATCAAAGAAGTCATTGCGCTTACCTATATTGTCTTTTATTGAGTTGTAAACACCAAGCAATTCAACAATCTCATCGTCAGTGATAACGTTCATTGAGTGAGTTAAGCGCTTTTCAATTGCATCAACATTTACACCGAGTTTGTCAAAGGCAGAAACCATTTTCCTAATTCGATCGTCTCTGGTAACTCCGGTAGGGCCTTTTTTTAAGGTCTCCAGTATTTTTTCTTCTGCTTTTTCAACCACATCGCCAGGAACAATTTCAAGCATACAAGCACGCAAACGCCTTGCCCCTTGATTTGCTGTAATCTCGTAAATATCCCTCTGGTCTGTTAGTTTTTTTGATCCGTTTCGCGTGTCTCTGATATGCTCAACAGTAAAATTTCTTGTCACTCTAAAATTGGTTTCAAGGTCCCACGCGTAAGCTTGCATGATTGACCTTCCATCTTCTCTCTCAAGCTCTCTTATTCCACAGTCAATATTCCCCCACTGCCTTGTAATAACCTCAGCAAGCCTGATGGACGGGCCGGCAACAGTCTGATTTCCCCTTGGGAAAGAGTATCTTGCTTTTTCAGCAAGGCTATAACGTTCACACTCTTTCATAATATTATTAAAAGATGTAAACTGGTCTCTTGGGAATCTTTTTGCAGCAAAAATAGCCCCCATAACTTCTTGAGACGCCCTTGACTGTTCTACTGCGAGGTTTCCACCTACGTTTGAAATAACCTGAGGAGGTGAAAACTCATTTCCAACAACTGAAACTTCTCTTGTGTCTTGATTCATTTCATAAACCTTTCTATTTAATCCAGTTTGGTAAATACAAATCGTTAACTATTGGCATGTATCCAGCCCATCGGTCAGATTCTTTTTCATCAAAAAAAGCCTTCACCCTTCTAAGGTCTTGCTTGTAAGCAACCCTTCCAACAGCAAGCGCTTCACTGTCAAGCCTGAAAATATTAACATTGTGAGGGTAATCAGTTTCTACAGCGCAAAACAAGAACTCGTTACATTCAAACCCTGCTGCCTTAATACCGTCTATAAAATAAGCAGCTTGAACATAGTACCGGAAATTTCCAACATCGCTTTTAAATGATTCATAAGAAGCATCTCTTGTTGTTTTTAATTCGATACAAATTCCGTCTTTTCTCAAATAGTCAGGGCGACATTTACAAAGTAATCCAGTTTCTTTATCGATCCAGAAAAAAGAGTGCTCAGCATCTCCGGCAAGAAAGAGATTTCTTGCAATAGGGTGCTCGTAAACGGCTTTTTTCATGCCCTCAATTTGCTCAACAGCATTATAAGAAATGCCGGTTTTGCCAACAGACTCAAACTCAAATTGTGCGTAAATTGCCTTTCCTTCTTTTGTCCTCCTGTCGCATTCTGGAATTACACAGTATTCGTTTTCAAAAAGCGACGGCTCAAGCATTGAACAATGAAAAGCAGATCCCAAAAGAATAGCCTCTGTTTGCTTTCTTGGTCTCTCAATTTCAGCAAAATAATGAGCCATCGACCTATGCACTTTATCAAGAGAACTTTTTGACCATCCGGGGCATTCTCTATGATACTGCTCAAGTGTCAAATTGTCGTATCGTCCGGTTTTAATTTCCATTCTCTTTCTTCTCCTTTTCTATCTCCTCAATCACCCATTCCCTAACATCACCTTCCAGCCAATCCTCCCACCCCTCCAGCTCTCTTTCTCTTCCCTCATCAACAATCTTAATCGAGTCAATTCTAAAATCTTCTATTGACTCTCCAATAATTGTGACAAGGAAATGAAAGTTTTCAGCCATGTCAATTTTTACTTCTTTGGTTTGGATCGGCATATTACCGGCCATTCTTGAGACTCTTCACAATCTTATCGCACTTGTCACAAACATACTTTCCATCAACCTCAGTAAGTTGCTTGCGAGCTTCCGAAGCTGTAAACGATTTTTTACAGCAAAAACATTTGTATTCTTTTAGATTTGCCATCTTCTAAACATTTCAGTTGTTAATTGTTATTTTACTCGATTAGCTAACCGGTAATCTTTTGCATCAATAGTCAAAACAATTCCAGCAGACAGTCTTGATGCAATTCTGTCGCCGTAAAACTCCGCAATCTCACCAAGCGATAGGTTACTTGTGTAAATTGTCGGCTTCATATCTGAGTATCTGCGATCAATGATGATATACCAGATTTGTTTAGCCCAATCAGACACCCTCTCTACCCCGATGTCATCGACAACTAAAAACGGGACACTACAGTACTTCTCAATTATCTCTGATTCGTGCGCTGTGGCACTGTCAAAGCTGTTTTTAATCTCAAGGAATAGAGAAGGGCTACTAACAAACACACTGTCTCTAATGCCGCTCAAAATGAGTTTGCGCAAGACCGCAATTGCAAGGTGCGTTTTCCCCGTGCCTGAAGTTTTCGAGGTTAGAAAAACGGAACCTAAAAATTGCTGATCTATTTCAGAGAGTATCTTAATTGCTCCTTTCAATGCTTCGCATGTAACTCTGAAATTATCAAAAGAACAGTCAATGTATCTGTCTCGAACTCCAGCGGCCTTTAAATACGATTTGACATTTGCTTTAATCTGCTTTGTAACATGATCGTTTAAGCATGATTCGTGAGCAAACTTGTTAAATGGTCTTGCCACTAAATGCCCCTCAGTGCCACCACAGAACATGCAAACCTCATTTGACGTTATCGTACTGATTGCGCGCTCTATTGACTGGTTGAATAGATCTGTAGCTTTTTCCATTGTTAAACTCTTTCAAAGGGAACACGCCTTGCCAGCTATGTTCTATTGATTGTTCAAGAATTTTAATTTTTACAGATTCGTCGCCTTCAGATAATCTTTCAAGCTTCATATAAATCAACTCTTCAGCCCTTTTTGTTAAAGGCTTTTTAATTAATTTACGCATGATCTTAAAATTATCAAAGGCAATTTCAAAGTCTGTTTTTGTTTCCCCCTTGCATCCCCCTTCTTTAAGAATATCCTTATCCTTATCCTTATCCTTATCCTTATCCATAAGGGTATCCATACCCTTAGTATAGGGTATGCTTAGGGTATGCTTAGGGTATGACACATTGTTAAGCTCAAGTATCCTTAAAACTTGTGCATGTGGTTTTGAGTTTTCTTTTAGCTCACCGTACTGAAATGCAATGAATCCGGTAATAAAAATGCGATCTTCCTTGATAAATACACACCTTTCACCGAAAGACTCAATTGCATTTTCCCAATCTATTTTTGAACCAATTTGGAACTCTGCAAGCCCTTTATCAACCTTCCATATTCCTGCATTGTCGCAACGGTCGCAAAGGTATACCCACAAGCACTTGAAAACAGGTGGCAACTCTCTAAACCATTCATCACCCCATTTTTCAGTGTCGGTAAATCTTTTCATTTGTTTACCCATTTTCAGTTAAAAATCTGCTTTACCTCAACAATTACACCATATAAATAAACAATAAGCAAGGCCAAACCCCACAGTTGCAAAAAACCAGTTGTGTTTCATTTGAACACCTCAACCGAATTAATAATTTCTTCAGGAATTGGCCCAAAAGCTTTAATTACGCAAGCTGCAATGCTTTTTAAAACAGTTTCGCCTTGACAAAATTTAAAATATCCAAAACTGCTTGGATATTCAATCCTAAATTCGTGATCGTTTAATCGCATTCCAAAGCCACTAAAAGAACCATCGCTGTTGTGAATTGCCAACATTTTTATGTTACCACATAAAAAAGATGGGATTTTGGGCTTATTTGATTCTAATGTTTTTTCTCCCAGCTCCGCAGCCTC
>Ga0302247_1002847_pt1 | contig 10644 bp, 6 predicted proteins | sample AAG_UR_Ile_MG_FD_193529 | JGI IMG/M metagenome (GOLD analysis project Ga0302247, IMG submission 193529) | Enriched activated sludge microbial communities from anaerobic digester in WTTP, New Holstein, Wisconsin, United States - AAG_UR_Ile | ecosystem: Engineered > Bioreactor > Anaerobic >...
TCCCGGTGCTGCCCGAGGTCCCAGAGGCGGATGACCCGGTCCTGCCCGGCGAAGGCGAGGGTGTGGCCGTCCGGGGAGCAGTCGACCGCCTCCTGCTGGGCCTCCCCCCGGTGGATCACGGCGATGGCGGTGCGCGCGGTGACGTCCCAGAGTCGGACGGTCCCGTCGTAGCTGGCCGAGGCCAGCTTGCGACCGTCCGGGGTGAAGGCCAGGGTGCGGACCTGGTCCGTGTGGCCCTCGAGGATCCCCAGCGGCGCCGAGGTGCCGGCGTCCCAGAGCCGGATGGTGCGGTCGTGGCTGCAGGAGGCCACCGTGCGGCCGTCCGGGGACACCGCGACCCGGAGCACGACGTTTCCGTGCCCGCGCAGGGTTCCCGACCAGCGGATCCGGCTGCGGGCGCGGGCCTGGAACAGGAGGGAATGGGCGCGGGCGAGGGAGAGCCGCTCGGCCTCCCCCGCGCGGCCGTGGAGGTCGGTGTGGCGATGGGGGCTCCACGGGTTGAAGGGGTCATGGACCAGCGCGGCGGCCGCGTAGATCCGGGCGGCGCCCAGGTCGCGGTCGTCGTGGGCCCGCTGGGCCTTCTCCGAGAGTGAGAGGGCGAGTTGATGGTGGGTCTCCTTCTCCCCCAGTTCGGCACGGCCCCTGGCCGCCTCGGCGCGTTGTCGGGCTTCCAGCGAGACCGCGAGGCCGGCCACCAGCGTGAGGACCATGGCCAGGACCAGCGCGCTGACCAGCCGGTTGCGCCGGACGAAGCGACGGACCAGCTCCCAGCCGGAGTACTCGTAGGTGCTGACCTTCTCCCCGGAGAGATAGGCCGTCAGGTCCCGCTCCAGCTCCGCGCAGTCCGCGTAGCGGCGGGACTTCTCCTTCTCGAGCGCCTTCTCCGCGATGGCGCACAGTTCCTGCGGCGCCCCGGGCTCCAGGCTGCGCGCGGGGGGCAGCGCCTCGGTCGCCGTCCGCAGCAGGATGGCGTGGGGAGGGCCGCCGGCGAACGGCGGGTTGCCGGTGATCAACTCGTACAGCATCGCGCCCAGGCTGTAGACGTCGCTCTGGTGGTCCACCGCGTCGAGGTCGCCCGCCGCCTGCTCGGGCGCCATGTAGCAGGGGGTGCCCAGCGCCGTGCCGAAGGCGGTCTCGCCGGGGGCCGCCGGGCTGCGCAGGTGATCGAGCTCGGCGGCGAGCCGCCGGTCGCTCTCGCCGGAGTCGTCCTTCATCTTGGCGAGGCCCCAGTCCACCACCATGGTCTCGCCGTAGGCTCCGAGGACGATGTTGGCCGGCTTGAGGTCGCGGTGGATCACGCGGCGGTTGTGGGCATAGGCCATCGCGTTGCAGATGTCCCGGAAGTGGGGGAGATAGTGCAGGCGCTCGCCGAGGTTCCCGCAGGACGCGAGCGCGTCGGCCAGGCTGCGTCCCTCGAGGTACCGCATGGTGTAGTAGAGCTCCTCGCCGCCGTCGCCGCCGAAGTCGTACACCGGGACGATGCCGGGGTGTTCGAGGCGGGCCGAGAGGCGCACCTCGCGCAGGAAGCGGTCCTGCTGCAGGCCGGAGCGCCGATCCCCCGGAGACGGGGGGGCGCCGGCCCCGGGGCCATCGGCGGCGAGCGTGCCGGCGGCCTCCCGGGGCAGGAACTCCTTGAGCGCGACCGGGCGCTCCAGCTTCCCGTCGAAGACGAGCCACACCCGGCCCATGCCGCCACGCCCCAGCTCCCGGACGGTCCGATACCGCCGTCCCAGCTCGTTCGTGGCGGAGGTGGTCCACGGACAGGGCTTCTCCGGCGGGCCGATTCCGTCCGGCGCGGGGAGCGTGGGCGCGGACGGGAGCTCCATCGTGCCGGGCGGCGTGGAGCGCGGGGGATCGGGGACGGGACCGTCAGGAGACGTCATGGCGTCGACCTCGATGGGGGCGGTCCGCCCGAGCGGGGGCGGCAGGTGAAGTGCGTGTTCCCGCCGTCCTGCACCTCCACGAGCACGGTCTCCCAGTTCCCCGGTACGTCGGGGTTCCAGACCTGGAGCTCGTACACACCGGGCTTCAGCGGCGAGGACCAGCTCCCCCCGGGCAGGCACTCGGTGCCGTGGAAGCGGCAGCGGTGGGTGCACTTCACGCTGAGCCGGCCCGTCTCCCCGGAGAGCCGCGGCACCACGATCAGGAAGATCAGCGAGACCGCCGTGAGCCCGATCCCGATCCACACCAGGGTCTTGATCGGGATCTTCACATTGTAGGGGTTGGAGGGGCCGGGGGCTCCGGCGGACCGCGCCGCCGCCGGGGGCGCCGGTTCCTCGCCGAGGCCCAGCGCGGCGGCCAGCTCTTCTGCCCCCCGCCGGACGACCTCGACGGCCGGCGTGAAGCCCACGAGGACGGGCACCGGGGTCCCGTCGGCCCGCACGAGGACGATCCGGGCGGTGGACACGGTGGGCTCGCTGGAGCGTTGATACCAGTGCGCGGTGGCCGAGGCCTCCTGGCGCACCTCCCGCCAGTCGCCGGGAGAAAGGACGCGGGCCCGCCCGGGGAACCCGTGGTAAAGCGGGGTGACCCGCAGGCGGCCGTCGGCGTCGAGCTCCACGCGGAGCGCGGTCACCGCCCGGGCGAAAACCACGAGGAAGACCAGGCCGGCCACAAACATGGCCAGGGCGAACAGCAGGAACCACCTTGGTTGCTCGACGCGCTCCCGCAGGGCGGTGCCGCCGGGTATGTCAAAAAAATTCTTGATTCTGTCATGGGCCGCCCGGGAGGCCGGCTGGGGGCCGTCGGCGACCCGGATCTGGTGACCATTGGCAAATACAATCACCGTTTCGCCTTTGTTGCCGCCCTTGGGACCCGTGGTGTCCACCCAACGCACCTCCCGCACGTCGGAGATGGCGAACCGGAGCTCGACGGAGCTGGACCAGGGCGTCTCCGAGATCTGGCGGCAGGTCCCGGCGTCGGGGCCGGTGCGGTCGCAGGCGAGGATCCGGCGATGCAGGGTGGTCAGCGCGAAAAGAATTCCCAACATCGGCAGGGCCAGGCCCAGGGCCAGGGTGAGCCAGCGCCCGGGGAGGGGGCCGACGCGGACGGTGCGAATGGGGTGGAATTCCGACGGCATGGCGGCATGCTCGCCCGAAACCGGGCCGCCGTCAAGGTGCGAAAAAGGCTCGTATTGATGCTGGCCCAGGTGGCTCCGCTACCAGGGAAGATATCAGATCGCGGGGTCCTCGGGGACGCCCGTGGCCTCGAACGTGCGCAGGAAAGCTTCCCCGGTTCTGGCCTGGCTCAGATCGACCAGCAGGGGATCCCGGGCGGCCCGCGCCCGGATCAGGTCCTCGTTGAGGGCGCCGAACTCGGCCGCCAGGGGCCGCGTCTCGGGGAAGGCGGGCCTCACGTTCGGCGTCTTGCGCGAGGCGACGTTGCAGATCACGAGGATTCCGGGAGTCATCGCGGGATGGCAGGGCGAGTTCTCCTCCGACGGCCGCCTGACCCGCGTTCCCGCCGGGATCGCTTCAAAATTGATTGACATGCGCTTTTTTCCTTACTATTGATCAACTCCTGAAGGAGCCCGAAAATGTCGACAAAACTCCTGAATCTGGGTCTCTCGCTGGTCGCGTTGTTCTTTCTCCAGGCGTGCGGAAAATCGGAGAAGTCCAGGGCGCGGCAAGCTCCCGCCACGGTCGAAAGGACCGTGGAAACCACAATGGCATCACCGGCAGAAAAACCGACCCGGGACGCGACCCCGACCGCGGAGATGTCGACGACCCCGGCGCCCCGGATCGACGTGAGCTCCGAGCCTGCCGCCATCGATGAAAAGGCCTTTCTGAGCGTGAAGCCGGAGGAGAACTGGAAGCAGGTCGCCGAGCTGCCGGTGGGGGATTACACGGGCGCGGCCTTCTCGCCGGACGGCAAGTGGTTCGCCTATCCCGACAAGCGCAATCCGGAGTGGGTCAGGGTCCTGGACACGGCCACCTGGAAGACGTCGAAAATCTATCAGGTCCAATGCCGTCGTCTTCAATTCCATGCGAACAACGGTTCGTTGATGTGTGACAATTCTTTTAACTATCAGTTTTCCGACTTCGGATCGGACAAACCGGAGATCAAGACCGCCGATCTCAGGTCCATCGACCTGACCACGAACAAGTTCGTCATGAAATCCAGCGGCGATTTCCACGTGCTCTCCATCGGGAAATGCGAATTCGCCGATGCGGCGAACACCTGGGAATGCGATGCCGCCCTGGTGCCGCCGTTGTTCTCGGACAGGTTCGACAAGGCCGTGGGGATCACCGCCTTCAACGACACGCCGCGCCTCGCGGTGATGCCGGTCGCCGGCGGTGAGATCGACACCGGATCCGGAGGAAAGGACGCGCTCCACCGGCTTCCGATGCGCGGATACGCCCGATATGAAACTTCCTTTGCGAAAAATGATGGCACGCTCCTCGTCAAACAGGATGTAGGCGTGGATGAAAGCAGCGTCACCGTCTTCGACGTCGCGAAGAAGACGAAGCTGGCCGAAGAACGCGGGATCAAGTGCACGCTCGGCAGGAGCAGGTTCTTTGCCTGCTCCAACTACAAGGGCATCCGTCTGTTCAGCGTGGACAAGAAGGCCCCGGTTTTCTCGATGCCCTACTACGTGGGCGGCGTCGACTTGATCGTCCGGCACATCTCGGATGACGGGGCCAGGGTGCTGGTGAGTTTCAGTTATAAAGAATTCTTCTCGGTCACCACCGACGGCCGGAGCGTGCGGAAGCTCGACCTGTCCGGTCTGCACTTCGTGAGCGCTTCGCCGGACGGGAGAGTGGCCATCTTCAGCGACAATGATCGATACCAGGTCTTCTCGGACCGGAGCGTCCCGAGCGTCCTCAAGCCGGGCGCGGACCCGCCGGTCATGGACCCCGGGACCGGAAACGCCCTCCCGGCCGCCGCGAAACCGGAAGACCCGCCAAAAGGGCGGGTGCCGAACACCACGGCGCCGGGCGATCCCGGGAAGTGAGCCATGCCGGCCATTGACGATCCCTATGGCAATGAACAGCCGCGCTTCCCACGGGAACGAAAGCACCCACTGCCGATAGGTCGCCTCGGGGAGCACATGGTCCACCAGGTGCGCGGCGGTGTCCGCAGCGCGCTTCGCCCAGCACGAGGGGCACAGCCGTCCCTTGCACGAGAACGCGACGAACCGTTCGAAGCCGCAGGTGGGACACCGCAGGCGCGCGAAGCCGTTGGCGAGAATGCCGCAGTCGAGATACCGTCTGAGAATTTGGCGATTCCATTTGAAATGATTGCGCAATTTCAACCCACCTGGTCACTCATTTCCCCTGACTCATTTGGACTGTAAACCAGTCGTTTGGTCCCTTTCCCGTGAAGGTTTCCGTGAAGGCTTGCAAACGACGCATCCGCCGGGTCATTCCGGCAGAGGGAAAAGTGCGCTCATGATCTTTGATAATTGAGTCCCCTGAGCCTTTTACTGCTAACATAAAGGGAGTCTGCAGAGCCCACAAATGACAACTGCGGTTCCCATTGTCCAATTTGTGGTGCCCATGACTCGTGGATGAGTAGAAAACCAACTTTAGCGCAACCCAGCCGTTCAATACTAGCGTTTCTAAAAGAATGCCTTGACAGTTAAGGTCAGTTGGGGAAAAAATATTTTCCTTCCCGCATGGGAACCAGGGAGTTCGTGATGAGAAAATATATTGTACTGATAGTCTGGATGTTCATGGCCTGTAGCAAGCCCGCCGGGAACATCGCCGACGAGACCATCATCGCTCCGGTCGATATGGACAAATGCGTGGATGAAAACGGGGAGGCGCTTGGCTTTCCGGTCAATCAGTTTCTGGTGTTCACGAACGAGCCGCATCCCCGAGCGGACCGCATGCGACAACTGGCCGCCGAGTGGGGTGTAGAACTCGTCGGACAGATCCCGGACATGGGCATCTGGCAACTGCAGTGCGACTGTCAGACACAGGCCGAGCTGGAGGCGTTCATGGAGTTGGCCAAACAGCGCTCCGAGGTGGAATTTGCAGCGCACAATTTCCTCCTCGATCTTCAGGGGAGCGTTCAGAAATCCAGCCATGGGGGGCTTTGTCGAGCAGGAGGGGATCTCGATGCATTGGAAAACGATTTCCGTCTTGCGCTGGATTCGGTCAACTACTATTCCACGGTCATCTTGTTCGACAAGATCAAGGAACTGATCTCCCTTTCTCCTGTGAACATCCTCGTGATGGATGGACAGTTCTGCCTGGATTACCTTCAGAGTCAATTCGCCGACATCGCCAGTGGGCTGCAAGTCGTAGGGGTCAACGGCGAAGCAGCGAAGCAGCAGGACGCGCAGTTCTGCGGACAACCCGGATATGGCCACGGCTCCAAAGTCCTGGGAATCCTCGCGGCCGACGATGATGACGGCGGGGTCAGCGGACTTCTGAAGAGGACACTGTCCACGGATTTTCTCGTTGATATTGCGCCCGCCCTCGCAGGGAAAAAAACAGGAAACGATAATGGTTGGGGTGTTCATACAATGGAGTTTTTTCATGGGTTGCATGTCGCAGATCTTCGTTCTGCGCAAGTGGTTAATATTAGCATGGCGTCAATCTGGGATATTGATCACATCAATAAAATTTGCGATAATCGAACAGATGAACTAAAAGAACTAAAATGCATAAATGATAAAAAAACGGAAAGGATGGAAGTTAGAAATAAAGTTCAACAACTTTTCGAAGAGAATGAAGATATCTTGTTCGTGTTGGCTGCAGGCAATCATACATTGCAGATTGATAAATTAATCAGCGACCCGCGATTGATTAATTTATCTTTCCCACAGGGAATCGTTTCCAGCAAAAACAACGTCATCCACGTCGGGGCGTTTGACGTGCCGATAAAGGATACTGGTGTGTTTGGACTTTGGTCTGGCTCGAACTATTCCTTTGGATTAGCGCGAGGCCTCGTGACGGTCTATGCCCCCACATCACCTCCGCTGCTCAATAATCAATCACCCGACGGATTGCCGGTGACGATCACCGACGACGCCGGAACATCCTTGTCCGCACCGTTCGTGACCGCGCTGGTCGCGATGATTCGTGCAATCTCTCCGGATCTCACTCCGAAGGAGATCATCGAGGAGATCATCATTCCAACCGCTGGTCTGCCCATCGAACTCCCTGGAGGAGGCCTGGGTCGAGGAATCATTCTGTTCGACGCAGTGGCCCGGGCAATGATCATGAGGCAACCTGTGTCTCAGGATTTGCTGAAGACGGTGGATCGTAATCAGGACGGTGAGTCAGACGGAGCATGGCTCATCCTCGTGTCGGGTACGCTGGAGATGGTGAGACCGCCTGAGAATCCAGACGATCCGACACCGGATCCGACCATCCACGAGTTCGAAGGCTACATCCAGACCTCATTCATGTTGGGGGACTCGGAGAACGGGGTACCCATGCAGGGTTTGTACGACACGCTTGAAACCTATTGTTTTCATGGATTGCAGTAGGTGTAGCCATGAAAAAACTGATTCTTCTTGCCCTCGTCGTTGCGTTTGGATTTTCTTCACTGCTCTTCGGTTGCTTCGCGTCCACCGGCGCCCGAACTGGAAAAACGGCGGTTCCGTTTTCCCACTGGAATGGAAGCGACGGTTCGCACGACTGGCAGAAGTTCGCGGAGTTTCTGCAGAAAAACCGCGTGGTCATGAACCTGCACGAGTACATCGCCCGGCAGGCCTGGGGCGGATTCACTCCTCCGAGATTTTTGGAAATGGGAGACATCCCCATGTGGAATGAGATGCCCGCCCACGTGGAAGGCATCCCCATCCGGCTCGAAATGGAGCTGGCCCGCAAAATGGAAAAGATGAATTTCAACGAGCTCGCCCTGTGGCCGGTTTGGATGATGTTCCCGCAAAAACTGAGCGCCGGGGAATGGGGATCGAACCTCCTGTATCAGCGCTTATCCGTCGTCAATGCGAAATGGGCCAATTCCCATCTCCACATTCCCAGCCGTTTTCGTGCCGATTCCTGGGTGCCGACAGATATAGATGCGCCCTTGATGCGGATTCGTGCCTATTCGCCGACACACTCCCACGTGGAGATGACCCACTATTACAAATGTCGATTGGCCCTGAAAGATCCGTTAAATCCATTTCATTCCATTCTCGACTTCGGGAAAATGACGGATTGTCTTCGTGGAACCGGGATTGAGCCGAAGCAGAAATGGTACCCGGATGATTTTCGGGATTACACCGCGATTCTGGGTGGGATGCTGGGGGAAGATCCGCGCAGCTATTCCGGTGTCCGCAGCAGGGGTTATACGAGAATAGAAAATAAATATGGTATTAGCCTTGAAATCATCGCGGCGGTTCTGAATTCCACCCATTGGATACGCCAACAGGTGGTGGAACGCAAGGTCCGAACCGCCGATTATTTTGTCAATGATGAGCCGACAGTCAGCGAGAAATATAAAGATCCCCTCACCCAGGCGGTCGTCTTTGGAAGCGCCGACGTTGTGAAATTATTTCTGGAGAACCAAGTTCCCCCCATTGGTTCAATGGTTTCCATGGCTGCGCGAACTGGAAATGTGGTGGTCCTCGATTTGCTCAGGAAATCAGGATTGTCTGTCAATGCAAAGGTTGAGGGAGAGCTCTATCATTCAGTGTCCCTGACGAAAGAGATGGATTGCAAGTTTTGTGATTGGGAGATATCCGTTCCTGGTGTTCCCAAGGAAGAATGCTGTTTGTATCAGATGTTAATGAAAATCAAGGACACCTTTGGCAACGAGCAGAGCCCGTTTTCATATTGTGATGACGGAACAGTTAGGTACAGATACTCGAACGGCGCCTCGCTCGATATCTCGCAGACAAACAGACTACTCGGATTGGTTGAAGCGCACCAAGCTCCGGCGCCGGTCGACTTTGCGTCCATCGAGAAGAACTATGAACAGGTGCATGTCTTCTACCCGTACAAGACGCCGCTGATGTTCGCCGCAGAGTACGGGCGCAAGGAGGCGGTGGCGTTTCTGCTTAAGCACGGGGCCGACGCGAACGCCGGAAACGGCGGACTGAGCGCCCTCAGTTACGCCGCCAAGTACGACTACCTCGACATCGCGCAGATGCTGCTGGCCGCCGGTGCGCTGCTGGCGCATGAATGGGTGATCGAGGATGAGGCCGACGTGCTCAAGGCTTTCGTCGGTCTATCAGACTGTGACAGGAACCCGGCGCTCTTCGCGGATTCGAAGACCCGCATTCGCACCCGGTGGAAGTACGAGCAGCTGCATCATCCGTTGTTCTCGGCCGCCCGGGAAGGGCACCTGGAGATGGTGAAGTTGCTGCTGTCGCACATGAAGGACCAGAAGTTCAAGGTCATCGTGCAGAAGTCCCTCGACGCCATCGCCGGGTACCGCGTGTTCGAGTACCCGCAGATCCGGACCGCACTCGCCGCGCACCTGCGTCGCAAGTAGGGACGAACCGGTCCTTTCCGGACTCCCGGGATCGAATTCTCCGTTGACATCGCACCCCCTTGGTGCTTCTAATTTTCGTGGCTTTCGCCCACGAACGTCTGGCGAAAGAACGACAAGGATGGATAGACGCATGCAGTGGATCGCACCCTCGGAGAAAGACACCGCCACGGCCACGCTGGAGAAGAGACTGTGGGACGCGGCGGACCAGTTCCGCGCCAACTCGGGGCTCAAGGCCCAGGAGTACAGCGGGCCCATCCTGGGGCTGATCTTCCTGCGGTTCGCCGAAGTGCGGTTCTCCGTGCTGCGGGCCAAGCTGGAGTCGGCGGGGGCGTCGGGCCGGCGCGGCAGCCGCGTCGAGGATCCGGCGGCCTATCTGGCCCAAGGCGTGCTGTACCTCGCGCCCGAGGCGCGCTTCGACTACCTGCGGGGATAGGAAGTTTCATCCACGTTTTGGCCTCCGGAGGGTACTATCCCCGAGGGTGCAGCGGAAGTCAGGTGCGGTGATTTTGGGGTAAAAAGGGGTTTGCGAGGGACTGCCTCCAGTTGAGCCCCGGATTTTTCCTGTCAGATGGGCGAAAAGGGAGCGAAACGGGATGGACCTGTGCTGTCCGGTCCGCGACTGGCAAGTGAGGAGAAAATGGGATGGAGGAAGCGTCCGGAAACCACAGTTACGGAGGGCCGCGGCCGGAGCGCTGCGGATTTTGGGGTTGTCTCTGGTGGCGGACAGGGTCCTCGAAGTCGTCGGCTGCGAACTCGGTGTCCAGGAGAGGGAACTCGTCCTCGGGCATGCGGGCGGGGGCCAGCGGGGGCGAGTTGCTGGGCAGGCAGAGGTGGTCGAGGATTCTTGCCGACCTTTGAAAGGTCGGACGACTACAGCGGGGTCGGAGAGGAAGGCGAGCACGCGCAGAAGGGTGGGCGGCCCACGGGCGCATTTCGGGCAGACGAGGGCGTCGACGTGGAGCGAACGCTTGAGTTGGTGGGCCCAGGTGTAGTGGTGGCGCTTCGGCGGTGGCGCAGGTGCTGGCGCGGCGGAAGGAGGATCCGGGGCACTTTCGGCCTGCGGTGTTTCGGGCGTCGTTACCGGCGCCAGCGAAACGGGTTCTCCCGTCGATCCCGGCGGTGCCGGCAGGAGCGGCCGCAGGCGGGACCGATTGGCGAAGACGCCGTGGTAGCGGATGAGGTTCTGGTAGGGCGACGGCACCAACGCAGCAAGGCGTCTCAGGAAGGCCACGGGCTCGAAGGTCAGGT
>Ga0302247_1002866_pt1 | contig 10579 bp, 6 predicted proteins | sample AAG_UR_Ile_MG_FD_193529 | JGI IMG/M metagenome (GOLD analysis project Ga0302247, IMG submission 193529) | Enriched activated sludge microbial communities from anaerobic digester in WTTP, New Holstein, Wisconsin, United States - AAG_UR_Ile | ecosystem: Engineered > Bioreactor > Anaerobic >...
CCCCCCTTACCGTCAATCAACATTTCGCCAAAGCGATACCCGAAGCACCCCTGTGCCCACGAACCGCACCCAGCAAGTTTTCCCGGCGGAATGCCCGAATTTGGATCGGCGCCGCTTCTATTTGTCCAGGAAGTCGCGGTAGATGACCTCGGAGAAGAGGTGGGCGGAGAGCTCGAGGCGGCGGATGGCGTCGGCGAGGACCTCGTCGTCGGACGAATTCAACTTGTTCTTGCACCACTTCAGGTCGGCCTGGATCTCCTCGAGCTCCTGGGGCTGGAGCATGGAGGAGTACTCCTCGATGGCGCGCTCGGTCGTGTAGATCAGGGTCTCGGCCTGGTTGCGCATCTCGGCGTTGGCGCGCTTGCGGCGGTCCTCGTCGGCGTGGAGCTCGCCCTCGGCCCGGATGCGGTCGATGGCCTCCTGGGTGAGCCCGTGGGTGGGGGTGACCCTGACGGACTGGGCCTTGCCCGTTCCCAGGTCCTTCGCCGTGACGCTCAGGATGCCGTTGGCGTCGAGCTCGAAGGTGACCTCGATCTGCGGGACGCCGCGGGGCGCGGGGGGGATGCCCAGGAGCTGGAAGTTCGCCAGGCTCTTGTCGTCCGCGACCATCTCGCGCTCGCCCTGCACCACGTGGATGTTGACGAAGGGCTGGTTGTCCACCGCCGTGGTGAACACGACCGCCTTGCGGGTCGGCACCGGGGTGTTGCGGCCGATGACGCGGGTGAAGATGCCGCCAGAGGTCTCGACGCCGATGCTCAGGGGGACGACGTCGAGCAGCAGCACGTCCTCGACGGTGCCCTCGATGATGCCGCCCTGGAGGCAGGCGCCCATGGCGACGATCTCGTCGGGGTTCACGCCCTTGTAGGGCTTCTTGCCGAAGAACGCCTCGACCTTGCGCTGGACCAGCGGCATGCGGGTCTGGCCGCCCACGAGGACCACGTGGGTGATGTCGGCCGGGGTGAGGCCGGCGTCCTTGAGCGCCTGCCGGCACGGTTCGAGGGTCTCGTTGACCAGATCCATGACCATCAGTTCGAACTCCTCGCGGGCGATGGTGGCCACCAGGTGCTGGGGGCCGGCCTCGTTCACCGCGAGGAACGGCAGGTTCACGTCGGTCTCCGGGCTCGCCGACAACTCCATCTTGGCCTTCTCGGCTGCCTCCTTCACGCGCTGCAGGGCCATCTGATCGCCGGAGATGTCGATGCCGGTGGCCTCCTTGAACCCGTGGATCAGGTGCTCCATGAGGCGGCGGTCGAAGTCCTCCCCGCCCAGGAAGGTGTTGCCCGCCGTGGACCGCACCTGGAACATGCCGGTGGACAGTTCCAGGATGCTGATGTCGAAGGTGCCGCCGCCGAGATCGTAGACCGCGATGATCTCGTCGGCCTGCTCCTTGGCGAAGCCATAGGCGAGCGCGGCCGCGGTGGGCTCGTTCACGATGCGCCTGACCTCGAGGCCGGCGATCCTGCCAGCGTCGCGGGTGGCCTGGCGCTGGGCGTCATCGAAGTAGGCGGGGACGGTGATGACGGCCTCGGTCACCTCCTCGCCCAGATATTCCTCGGCCACCTGCTTCATCTTGCGCAGGACCAGCGAGGAGATCTCCACCGCGCTCATCTTCTTCCCCTGCACCGAGACCCAGGCGTCCCCGTTGTCGGCCTCGATGATCGAATAGGCGCTGTGCGCCTTCATCTTCTGCACCTCGGGGTCCTGGAACTTGCGCCCCATGAGGCGCTTGACGGCGTAGACCGTGTTCTGGGCGTTGGCGATGTGCGCGCGCTTGGCCAGCTGGCCGATCAGGGTCTCGGCACCGGTGAAACTGACCATGGAGGGGGTGGTGCGGCTGCCCTCCGAGTTGGGGATGACCATCGGCTGGTCCTGCTGCATCACGGCGACGCAGGAGTTCGTGGTTCCCAGATCGATGCCAATGAGTTTGCCCATCGTGCCTTCCTGGCCCGGCGCGCCCGCGATGCGGCCGCCGGGATGATCAAGGGTCCGCGGTTAGTCCTCCGTGGGATCCACCGGCGTGTTCTCGGACGCGGGTCCGGGGCCGGAGGAGACCACCACCCTGCAGGGACGAATCAGCCGGTCGCCCAGCATGAAGCCCTTCTGCCATTGCTTGACCACGAAGCCGGCCGGCAGCTCCTCGCTGGGGCTCTGGGCCATGGCCTCGTGGAAGGCGGGATCGAACGGCCTCCCGGCCGCGTCGAGCTCCTGGATGCCGAACTTGGCCAGGGAGGTGCGGAACTGGCGTAGCACCATGGCCACACCCTCGCGCATCCCGTCGACGGGGGCGTCCTCGCGGACGTGCTCGAGGGCCAGCTCGAGGTGGTCGAGCACCGGCAGGAACTCGATCACCACGTCGGCCTGCGCCTTGCCCACGGCGACGGCCTGATCCCGGGCCGAGCGCTTGCGCCAGTTGTCCAGATCGGCCAGGGCGCGCAGCCGGTGGGACTTTTCCTCGGCGAGCGCGTGCTCGAGCTCGACCACCCGGCGAGACAGCGCGTCGAACACGGTCCCCGTCGCGGTGGGCTCCTCGACGGCGTCATCTGGATCGGGTTCTTCCGCGAGTTCGCCGTCGCCCTGCCCTGCGGGCCCGGTCCCGGGGCCCGCCGGAGGCGCGCCCGCCGGAGGCGCGCCCGCCGGAGGCGCGCCCGCCGGAGGCGGGGTGCCGACCTCCATGGGGATGTCCGTTCCGGTCCCGGGGATTGATTCGGCGACGACGCCGGTGATGTCCTCCTCCATGACCTGGGGCACGGGGGCGGTGTTGGCGGGCGCCTCCTCGGCCTGGACGGTTCCGGGAGAGACCGGATCCCGCGCGGGCAGCTCTGGCGTGGTCGGGTTATCCTCGTGACTCATGATCAATGGACCTCCACTGCGCGAAAATACTCAAACCGGCGCATGGATGCAACAAGTGTCTCGCCCATGACCGGAAAAATTGCTTCCCTGACTGGAGATTCATGCTATTTTAGTGTGTCGCCGATGCCATCACCGGACCTCGGCGACCCTGTTTTCACGAGCGGAGGTAGGTCATGTCACGCCTGGACAAGGCTGCTTTATTGGTTTCGTGTATTTGGATCGTGACGTCGTTCGGCTGCGCGAAGAACTCCTCCGGCGCCGCCGCCTGCGGGGACGGCATCAAGAACGGGCTCGAGATCTGCGAGGGCACGGATCTGGGTGCCGCCACCTGCACCGATCTGGGGTTCTACGGGGGCACGCTGGCCTGCAACGCCGAGTGCGGATTCAACACCAGCGGGTGCGTCGGGCGCTGCGGCGACGGAATCGTCCAGGGTTCCGCGTCCGAGGAGTGCGACGGCGACGTCTTCGCCGGCGCCACCTGCGAGCAACTGGGCTTTCACGGCGGCACCCTCGCCTGCACGGAAGCCTGCCGCCTCGACGATGCCGGCTGCGCCGCCTCCGGCCGCTGCGGCGATGACACGCTGGACGCCGAGCACGAGGACTGCGACGGCACCATCCCCGACGGCGTGACCTGCCTCACCCTCGGCCATTACGGCGGCGAGCTGGCCTGCACCGAGGCCTGCGCCTTCGACGCCGCCGGCTGCGAGCGCTGCGGCGACGGCGTCATCCAGGCCGGCCACGGCGAGTTGTGCGACCTGTCCTCGATGGGCACCAACACCTGCGCCACGCTGGGGCTCCCGCCGGGCACGCTGTCCTGCAAGAGCACCTGCCAGTACGAGACCGCCAACTGCAACCTGCTGCGCCAGTTCGGCACCACGGGCGAGGACCGGGCCGCCGCCGCCGCCCTGACCGCCGACCATCAACTCATCGTCGTCGGGGCCGTATCCGGAGCGCTGGACGGCGAGACGGCTGGCGGCGGGCTCGACGCCTTCGTCTCCCGGATCAACCCCTCCACCGGCGACCGCACCTGGACGCGTCTTCTGGCCACCGCCTCGGACGACGAGGCGAGCGGAGTGGCCCTGGACGCGGCGGGCAATCTTTACGTCACCGGCACCACCATGGGCGCCCTCCCCGGCGCCACCTCCGCGGGCAACCGGGACGCCTTTCTCGTGAAGTACAACTCTCTCGGCCAGCTCCAGTGGGTCCGGCAGTGGGGCACCCCCGTGGATGACTACGGGACCGCCGTGGCGGTGGACGGCAACGGCCAGATCCTGGTCGCCGGCTACACACGCGGAGGCATGGACGGCAACATCAACGCGGGGTCCATCGACATCTTCCTGGTGAAATGGACCGCCGAGGGAGCCAAATCCTGGACGCGTCAGTGGGGCACCGCCGGCAACGATTACGCCTACGGGGTCGACGTGGACGCGGCCAACGCCGTGTTCGTGGGCGGCAACACCTTCGGCGCCCTCCTTGGCAACCAGCACCAGGGCAACTTCGACGTGTTCGTCACCAAGCACGACGCCGACGGCCTGCGGCTGTGGACCCGCCAGATCGGCACCGCCGGCAACGACGGCGCCAACGGCGTGGCCGTCGACCCGGCCGACGGGGCCGTGATGGTGGTGGGCTACACGGTGGGCGACCTGTGGGGCCAGGGCAGCCTGGGCGGCTACGACGCCTTCGTGGCGCGCTTTTCTGCCACCGGGGACACGACCTGGATCCGCCAGCACGGCACCACCGAGAACGACTACGGCAACGGGCTCTTCGTTTCCTCGGGCGCCCTCTACGTCGTCGGCCTCACCGACGGTCCGCTGGACGGCGCCCCCCACGCGGGCGGTGGCGACGCCTTCCTCTCGAAGTGGGCCCTCGACGGCACCCCGCAGTGGAGCCGCAAGTGGGGGAGCCCCTCCGAGGACCGCCTGCTGGCCGTCGCCTCCGATGCCGTGGCGCGCGTGATCGCCGTGGGTTACACCCTGGGTCAGTTACCCCAAAACACCAGCGCCGGGCAAAGCGACGCCCTGGTCGTGTTCTCCCATGGTCTTCCGTAGAAGCCGACCCCCGGACCCCGGATCGTGGCTCTCGACGCCGACGTGGCCGGTGATCCCGGTCCTGCTGGTTTTGTTGCCGGCCGCCGGCGTGCCTGCGCGGCCCCGGACCCCGGCGCCGTCCCCCGGAGCTCAGCCCCCCGCCGCCGCGCCGACCACCGCAGCCGGACACTACCGGGAGGCCCGCAGACTCTACCTGGCCCGGGACTATGAGGCCGCCCTGGGCCACTTTCGCCGGGCCCACCAGCTCGAGCCCCGCGACTTCCTGCTGTTCAACATCGCCGTGTGCCTCGAACGCCTGGACCGCCACGCCGAGGCCCTGGCCCAGTACCGTCTCTACCTGCGCCGGGTGCCCGCCGAATCCGTCGCGCTCGGGGAGCGCATTCGGGATCTGGAGCGCCGGCTCGAGCCGGGCCGCGTCCGCATCGCCGGCGGGCTCCCCGGCTCCGACGTCTTCGCCGACGGACATTTCGCCGGCCAGCTCCCGCTGAAGAGCCCGATCTGGGCCACCCCGGGAAGGGAACTGACCGTCCGCGTGCTGCGACCCGGCTATCACCCGTACGAGACCCGGCTTCAGGTGCCCGCCGGCGCCGAGGTCCAGTTGACCATCGCCCAGGCGCCCCTGGCCGGCCCGGCGGCCGGGGACCGGCCGGTGATCACCGTGCTCTCGGCGCCCCGGCCGCGCACCGAGCACGCCTTCGAGGATCTACGCGCGGCGCCGCCGGCCGATCCCCGCTCCCAGGTGCCGCTCACCCTGGGGATCGCCGGGACCGTGCTGGTCGCCGGCGGCCTGTGCCTGGGCGCCTGGGCCTGGTGGAAGTCGGGGCAGGCACAGGCCCCGGCCTCCTGGGAGTGGGAGCGCCGCGAAGAACTGTCCGGGGACGCCCGCCGGGCCGCCTGGGGCGCCGATGCCCTGCTCCTGACGGGCGCCGCGCTGCTCACGGCCTTCGGCCTCACGTACTGAAACGAATTGAAGGTGGTGTGAACCCATGTCCCGATTTTTCCGATTTTCCTTGCTGTTTTTCCTGATTCATGCGTCCGCCTGCACCTACCTCGGCACCCGGCACAAGGTGACCTGGCGCTACCACAGCGCGACCCGCTGCGCCCAGGGCCCGTTCGAGCTGCGGATCCCCAGCGTGGGCGCCAAGTGGGGCGAGGTCATGACGCTGGCCGTCTACTCGCCGCGCAAACTGGGCATCCGGGTGGACTATAAAATGGACGACGAGGCCCAGTTCCGCACCACCTGGGTGGGCAGCGAGGCCGAGATGGAGAACAAGGAGTGCCTGGCCGCAGAGGGCGCGCCGGGCACGCCCGCCGGCCCCGGGGACACCGTCACCCCCGAAGCCCCCGGAAAGACCGCGGAGACCCCGACGGAGATCACGCCGCCCCTGGGGGGGCCGGACGCCCCGCCCCCGGGGCTGGTGGCCGACGGCCCCGACACCTCCCGCAACCCGGGCGCCCCCGACACGACGCAGAAGTACTTCGTGAGCCTGCTCAACCTGAGCCGGCACCACCCCGACGGCGAGATCCCGCTGAAAAAGGGGCGCTTCCTGATCCTCCGGCTGTGGTCCACGCTCCCCAACGATCTGGAGGGGGTGTCCATCCACCTCAAGCACGAGGTGTACTGGCCCGAGCCCAATGAAAAAAAATACATCGCCAAGTGGCGCAAAGACGAGCGCGAGCGGCAGAAGAAGGCCGAGGCCCGAAAACGCGCGGCCGAGCGCCGTCAGCGCGAGTGGGCGCGTCAGCAGGAGCTCCGGGCGAAGAAGGAGCACGAGCGCAGGGAGCGCGAGCGGCTCCTGGCGGCGAAGAACCCGCCCAAGCCGAAGCCCGTCCAGCCCGCCCGGCCCGCCAAACCCGCCAAGCCCGTCAAGCCCGTCTGGCAGTGGTGCGTCACCGGCCGCCTCGACGGCGGGCGCGTGCAGATCTGCCGCAAGTTCACCGTCTACGCCGAGTTCGAGCGCTGCCGGAAGGATCCGAAGGACATCCCGTGCTGGCACAAGAAGCTCCCGGGGCGGTGGCATTATTCCATCGCCGAGGCCCCGAAACCCCAGCCCGTCGACGACCGCCCCAAGCCCCGCCCGGCCGACGGGCCGCCGCCCTCACCCCGCGCCGAGACACCGCCGCCCAGGGCCAGCCTGAACGCCGTGTGGGTGCCCGGCTACTGGCGATGGAACGGCTTCGCCTGGCTCTGGCTCTCCGGGTTCTGGCGCGTCCCCGAGAGCGATCTGGCCGAGGAGAAGACCGCCACGGCCCCGGCCGAGCCGCCGCCGCTCAAGGTCGAGACGGTCGAGGTCGCCCCCTTCCCCGACGCCGTCTGGACGCCCGGCTACTGGCACTGGGTCGCCACGGCCTGGGTGTGGGTGCCCGGCCGCTGGCTCGTCCCCCCGGCCGCCGGCCAGGCCTGGGAGCGCCCACAGTGGCGCCGCACCCCCCGCGGCGTCATCCTGGTCCCCGGCCGCTGGCGGCGCCGGTGATCCCGGAAAAACCCGCCTGTCAGCTTGACACCACCGTCAAAGCGTGAAAAAGTGCGGTCCGTGGTGGAAACCAGTCTCGAACGGGTGGGTGAACCCCCTGTACCAGAAAGGAAAAGACGATGACGGAACTCGAACTGTTGCAGAAACTGGAAGCCTGGGTCGCCAACCTCGGTGAGGACACCAAGATCCTGCGCAAGGCGCTGGACTCCCAGGGCATCTCCCGCGACGCGAAGAAATTTCTGCTGGGCGGCATGTCCTACATGCTCCGCAAGGTCGACATCATCCCGGACTACCTGGGCGGCATCGGCGTGCTCGACGACGCGGCCGTCATGCGTGTCTCGGCCAAACTGGCCCTCGAGGCCGGCATGCCCAACGCCGACGAAGGCCTCCGCCGCCTGGCCGGCGAGGACGAGTTGACCCGGGCGCTGTTCGACAACCTGTACGACGGCTTCGTGGCCTACGTGAAGCGCCTCCCCGACGAACGCATCCGCAACCGCAACGCCGATCACATCCTGGACGAGGCCGGCTGCCTCGACCAGTTCGACCGCGAGCTCGAGGACGAGGTCCGCGGCTACACCCCGAAGCCGCTGGGCCAGAACGACCGCACCATCCGCGAGTTCCGTTCCTTCATCAAGTCCAAGGTCCACTAGGAGCCTGACGGGAATATACCTCGGTCGCTCCACGTAGAGCCTGTCGTCAGGCTCAGGGCTGCGAAACCCGTCCATTTCGTTGTATTCGGTCGAATATGTCCAATATTCTCCCTCAAAACACCTCATTTTCGGGAGTTTCTCGCCTCTCGGCAGCTCGGTCGGTATTCCCCGACAGGCTCCCAGTCCGCGCGGTTCCGTCCCCGGTCCGCCGGCCGTGGTCTCCACTGATTTTACCGTTGCGTGAACAATCCGGGGAATCGGCGCGTACGATGGGACGTTGGTCTTGTCCGCGCGCGGCCCACCCCGGCCCGCCCTTCCCCGTCCGGAGTCGAACATGCACATACAACTCGTATCCCTGGTCTTCGCGTTCCTCGCCTCGCTGCCGACCACGGCGCCCCAGCCCAAGGCCACCACGCCGCTCCTGCTGCACCTGAAACTGACCGTGTCCAAGGTCATGGACCGCTACGTCGATCCCGCCCGGATCGACCCGAGCCGCATGCTGCTGTCCGGCCTCGAGAGCATCGCCCGCGAGGTCCCCGAGGTCATGGTCCGCGAGGACGGGGCCAAGGGGACGCTCATCGTCGAGGTGGGCGCCGCGAAACTGAGCCTGGCCGCGAAGATCCCGTCCGCGTGGGACCTCATCGCCGGGTTCTCCCAGGTGTTCGCCTTCCTGTCCCAGCACCTGCCCGCCGACGTCTCCATGGAGAAGGTCGAGCACGCGGCCATCGCCGGCATCCTCGAGACGCTGGACCCCCACACGGTCTTCATGACCCCCGAGGTGTTCCGCGACATGCGCACCCAGACCCGCGGTTCGTTCGGCGGCCTGGGCATCGTCGTGTCGATCTGCGACCAGAAACTGAGCGTGATCAAGGTCATGGACAACACGCCCGCCTCCCGGGCCGGCCTCGTCCCCGGCGACCGCATCCTGCGCATCGGCAACCAGCCCACCGAGAACCTGTCCCTCTCCGAGTCCGTCTCCCGCCTGCGCGGCGAGCCGGGCGAGCCCGTCGCCATCCTGCTCTCCCGCGCCGCCTGGAAACAGCCCAAGGCCATCTCGATCACCCGGGAGGCCATCTCCTTCGAGAGCGTGTCCCACCGCATCCTCGAGCACCAGGGCGCCAAATACGGCTACCTGAAGCTCAAGGCCTTCCAGATGCCCACCGCGCTCATGGTCAAGCAGGCGCTGACCGAGATGAACAAGGAGTCCGTGCAGGGCCTGATCCTGGACATGCGCGGCAACGGCGGCGGTCTGCTCCACATCGCCGTCGAGATCGGCCGCTACTTCCTCGACAGCGGGATCATCGTCGCCCAGGTGTCCAACAACACCCGCGACCGCCGCGAGGAGCGCGCGGACGCCCAGAGCACGATCTTCAAGAAGCCCGTGGTCGTGCTGGTGGACGACAACTCCGCCTCGGCCTCCGAGATCGTGGCCGGCACGCTCAAGTACAGCGGCCGCGCGGTCCTCATCGGGCGGCGCACCTTCGGCAAGGGCTCGGTGCAGGATCTCATCGACTTCCCGGGCGACTCCGCGCTGAAACTGACCATCGCGCAGTATCTCACCTATGGCGACGTCTCCATCCAGGGCGTGGGCATCGTCCCGGACATCGAGCTGCACCACGTGCGCCTGGATCCGAAGCAGCGCACCCGCCCGGTGACGTATTACACCGCCGGCCGCGAGGCGAGCTCCGAGGCCCAGCTCAAGAGCAGCCTCGACGCCGCCCGGGTCACCCCCAAGGGCAAGTCCATGTACACCGTGTACGCCCTGCAGCCCGAGCCCAAGACCCCGCCGTTCGTGTGCAACTACTGCGGCATGGATCCCGACGAGTCCGCCACGCCCGACACCGAGGACTTCGTGCAGGACGCCGCCGTCGACCTCGCCCGGGACATCCTGGTCTCGCTCAAGGGCACCCACGTCGCCCGGCCCACCGTCCTGCCGCGCATCAAGACCGTGGTCGACGCGTTCCAGACCGCGGCCGACCTCGAGCTCGGCAAGAAGCTCCAGGCCCTCTTCAAGGTCGACTGGAAGCTGGCCGCCAGCGAGGCGCCCCAGCTGGGCGCGAAGCTGACCGTGCCCGGCCCCTCTGGCGCCGGCAAGTGGGCGAAGGTCGAGGTCGAGGTGAAGAACAACGGCAAGACCCCGCTGTACCGCCTGCGCGGCGAGCTCGGCTCCTCGAACCCCCGGTTCGACTACCAGGAGGTCCTGTTCGGGCTGCTCAAGCCGGGCGAGACCGCGAAGCGGACCATCGAGGTCAAGATCCCGGCCGGCCTCTCGGCGCGCACCGACACCCTGAAGATGCGCTTCTTCAGCCACACCCAGGAGCTCAACGTCACGGCCGCCGGGACGATCGCCCTGGCCGGCTCCCCCCAGCCGCGGCTCCACCTCGCCATGAACTTCTCGGACTCCCGGGGCAACGACGGCCTCTTGTCCGCCCAGGAGACCGGCACCTTCCGGGTCCGCGTGACCAACGTCGGCGACGGTCCCACGGGCGACGCCAACCTGGTGCTCAAGAACCTCACCGGCGACGAGGTCCAGCTCGTCACCACCCGCGCCGAGCCG
>Ga0302247_1002867_pt1 | contig 10577 bp, 9 predicted proteins | sample AAG_UR_Ile_MG_FD_193529 | JGI IMG/M metagenome (GOLD analysis project Ga0302247, IMG submission 193529) | Enriched activated sludge microbial communities from anaerobic digester in WTTP, New Holstein, Wisconsin, United States - AAG_UR_Ile | ecosystem: Engineered > Bioreactor > Anaerobic >...
CACCGCCCGAATGGCCTTCTGAATCTCGTCCTCGGTGCGGCTGTCCAGGGCGCTGGTGGAGTCGTCCAGGATCAGGATCCGGGGGTCCGTCAGGAGGGCCCGGGCGATGGCGATCCTCTGCCGCTGACCCCCGGAGAGGGTCACCCCCCGGTCGCCCACCAGGGTGTCGTAACCGTCCCGGAAGGAGGTGATGAAGTCGTGGGCCTGGGCCAGCCTCGCGGCTTCGCGGATCTCCTCCTCCGAGGCGTCCTCCCGGCCGAAGGCGATGTTGTCCCGGATGGAGCGGGAGAAGAGGAAGGTGTCCTGTTCGATGACTCCGATCTGGGAACGGAGGCTCTCCAGGTTCCACCGGCGCAGGTCCACCCCGTCCACCAGAACGCTGCCCACATCGGGATCGAAGATCCGGTTGATCATCCGGGTCAGGGTGGTCTTGCCCGAACCGGTGCGGCCCACCACCGCCACGGTCATTCCCGGCAGGGCGGAGAAGGAGACACGCCGGAGAACGATGGTCCGGTTGTAGCTGAAAAACACGGTCTCGAAATCCACTCTGCCGTCGATGGTTTTGGTCAGCCCCTCCCGGTTCTGGTCCAGCTCGGTTTCGGTGTTCAGCACCTCCAGGATCCGGGCCGCCCCCGCCAGACCGTGCTGCACCGTATTGAAGGAAAAAAGGGAGATGTGGGTGACGAAGCGGAAGGTGTTGAAGAGGCCCATGAAACCGATGACCGCTCCCAGGGAAATATCCCCCCGATGCCATAGAAGGAGGCCGTGAAAGAGGGCGGCCCCGTAGAGCAGCACGAAGACCAGCATGGGCCAGTACCGCGCCTGGATGAGCCCCTGGCGGACATATAGATCCCGGAAACCCCGAGCCTCCCCGGCGAACTTCCCCAGTTCGTAGCCCTCCCGGACGTTCGCCTTCACCGCGGTTATCCCCGCCACCGACTCCTCCACCTCCGCGCCCATGGCCCCCAGGACATCCTGCTGGGCCAGCGTCACCGGGGCGAGGCGGCGATTGTAGTCCAGAAGGGTCAGTCCCAGGAGCAGGGAAAACACCAGGGGAACCGCCAGAAGCTTCGGGTGGATGAGGCCGATCATGGCCAGGGGCATCAGGTAGGCGAAGGCGGAGTCCACGATGAGCATGAGGCCCGGGCTGAACATCAGATTCAGGGCGTGCACATCGAGGGTCGCCCGGGCCATCAGGTCGCCCACCCGGCGGCGGCCGTGGAAGGTCCGGCTTTTTTCCAGAAGGGAGCCGTAATACTCCTCCCGGCAGTCCCGCTCCAGACGCTGGGCCAGGACCTCCACACTGTAGTTTCTCAGAAGACCCGTCAGCCCCTGGAGCAGCGCCGAGGCGGCCATGACCGCCGCGGGAAGCAGAAGAAGGGCCGCCCCGCCTCCCCCCGCCGCCCTCAGGAGGGTGTCGAAGCTCTTCCCCACATACACCTGGATGTTCCCGTAGGCGATGTTGTTGACCGCCGAGGCCGCCACCAGCAGCAGGGGGAGGTGGGGGTAGCGCATGAGGTGGGAGAAGATCCATCGCGTCGGGGACCTACGGTCATAGACGAAACTCCCCTCCACATGAAACTCCCGGCCGCCGGCGCTCATAGAATGTACCTGACCCCGTTCACCGCCGCAATCCGGGCATGCAGCAGTTCGAACTCCTCCCGGTCGCGGACGGTGGCGGACACTGTGTAGCTCACATAACGGCCCTCCCCGCTGGGTTTGGCGCTCCAGCCCTCCACGGGGACCTCCAGTTCGGAAAAAACCGCCTCCAGCCGCTCTCTGAGGGCCCCCGGGGCTGCTTCCGGGCTGTCACCGGGAACGCCGGGGCTTCTATCCGAAGCGGGCTCCGGGGACTCCGCCGGGCCGTCCACCGGGCCGGCTTCGGCCTTCATTATGATCTTCATCACGAAGGTGAGGGGAAAGGACAGAGCGTTCTCGGGATTCATCGGTATCAATATACCGAGAAACGGCTCCGGGGCAAAGGCCCCGGAGCAAATACCCCGGACTCGATCCCCCGGAGACGGCGCTCCGGGGATACAGGCTTGCCTTGAAACCCCTATTCCGGTACTATCGGCCCATGGAATGGAGAGCGAGCCACATTCTGGTAAAGGACAGAGCCCAGGCGGCGGAACTGCTGAAAAAGATAAAACAGGGGGCGAGCTTCGAAAGCCTCGCCCGGGAGTTTTCCCAGTGTCCCAGCAAATCCTCCGGCGGGGACCTGGGTTGGTTCGGTCCCGGCAAGATGGTCGGGGCCTTCGAGGAGGCGGTGAAACGCCTGGGATCCGGATCGGTAAGCGACGTGGTTTCCACCCAGTTCGGCCACCACATCATCAAGAAGACCGGCCAAAGATAAGCCCCTGCCGAGAACAGTAGATGCCTGATCTTACCGCCTGCATGAGCGCCTATATATCGTACTTCCCCCTGCTCGTGCTCGTGTCACTGCTGCTGGCGGGTTTCAACCTCCCCCTTTCCGAAGATCTTCTGATCATCACCTCCGCCCTGGTGGCCCGGACCGAGAAGTCCCTGATAATCCCGCTATACGCGGCCATCTACACCGGCGTGGTGGTGAGCGACCACATCGCCTATTGGATAGGGACCCGCATCCGCAAGGGGCTCACGAAGAACAAGTTTTTCGCCAAGGTTCTGACGGAACGGAAACTGCGGCGCATACGCCGCTACATGGACAAGTTCGGCATCTTCACCTTCATCGTCTGCCGTTTCATTCCCTTTGGCGTCCGCAACACCCTGTCCATGGGCTCGGGCCTCATGCGGTTCAGTTACAGGAATTTCGCCCTGTACGACGCGGTGGCGGCCCTGATCAGCACCTCCACCCTGTTTTTCCTGACCTATCGCATCGGGGCCTCCCTGGAAAAGCCCTTCAAGGTCCTGGGGATAGTCCTGTTCGTTCTCCTCTTCCTCTCCGTCACCGCCCTGCTCGCCCATCTGTACGTGCAATGGCGCCGGAACTACCGGGAGAAACACCCCTCCCGAAAGCAGGGCACCCCCGAGGCTTCGGCGGACGACCGGCTTCCGGACTGATGCCCGGACCCTCCTCCGCCGCGGTTTTTTCCCCGGCCCTGCGGGCCCGACCTTGGGTTCCCGCTCTGGCCTTTTTTCCCTGTCCCGGATAGACTGCGGGGGACATGAACGGACAGCCTGCCCCGATACGCATCGACCCCTCCCTGTTCCGGCCCGAGGCGGTCTCCCCGGAGACGGCGGCCTTCAATGCCGGGCTCGAGTCTCTCATGCGGGACGAGCCTCCGGTGGAATCGGTCCCACCGGAAGAATCCCGGAAGATCCGCGAACAGGGAACCCGGCGCACCGGACCGGTGACTCTTTCGGACATCGCCCTGGAACGCCGGATCTCCGGCCCCGCGGGGGACATCCCCGTCCGGGTGTTTCTTCCCCCGGAGGTCCGGGGCATCTACCTGCATCTGCATGGGGGGGGCTGGGTACTGGGCCGGGCCCATCTTCAGGATCCCTATCTGGAGAGAATCGCCCGGGACGGACGATGCGCGGTCGTCAGCGTCGACTACCGCCTGGCTCCGGAAAACCCGTACCCGGCGGGGCCCGATGACTGCGAAACCGCCGCGTCCTGGCTCCTGGCCCGGGGCAGGATGGAGTTCGGCGTGGACCGTTTCGTAATCGGCGGCGAGTCCGCCGGGGCCTGCCTCGCCGCCTCGGTCCTTCTCCGGCTGGCCGGGAAGAGGGGCCGTACGGGCTTCGCCGGGGCCAATCTGGTGTACGGGATCTACGACCTGGCAGAAACCCCGAGCCTGAGGACCTGGGGACGGAGACGGCTGGTCCTGAACACCCCGGCCATGAGGTGGTTCATCCGAAATTACGCCCCGGCGAAAATCCGGGGGGAGCCCGACGTCTCTCCGCTTCAGGCCCGCTACGAGGATCTGGCCGCCATGCCGAAGGCCCTCTTCACCGTGGGAACCCTGGACCCTCTCCTGGACGACAGCCTCTTCATGGCCGCCCGATGGACGGCGGCGGGGGCGCCGGCGGAGCTGGAAATCTATCCCGGCGGGCCGCATGGCTTCGCGACGATGGACCATCCCCTGGCGGACCGGGCGGTGGGACGGATGACGGGCTTTCTCCGGGAGTGTTTTTCCCCCCGATAGGCCCTATTTTCTCACCGCGATGCGGACCCGGTTCCCGTTGGCCAATTCGACGATGGTCTTGCCCAGCCGATGGACGCCCTTCCTCTTGTACGGCGACCCGTCGGCGATGGCCTCTTCGTCCTCGATCCGGAGCCTCAGCCCGAAAAGACCCCGCTCCAGGCGGAAAACCCGCCTCGTCTCGTCGCCGATCCCGGGGAGGACCGCCTTGGCCGAGTTGAGCAGGATCCCCGACCAGGGAGGGAGACGCCGATCCAGGGTATCCGCCTTTCCCATGACGTTGTCGCTGATGACGACCCGGACGGGCCGCAGCACCCGATAGAAAAAGAAAGCCACACCCAGAACGAGGAGCCCCGCCAGCCCCGCCAGAATCCCCGTGACCAGCCCCGGGGAGAGCCCGAGGCGGCCCGCCAGCCGGCGGACAAAGGCCTTCCAGGGACCTTCCTCCGCCCGTTTTCGCGCCTCCTCCAACGCCGCTTTCTCCGCCTCCGCCCGGAGGGCCTTTTCCCGGGCCAGCGCCGCCTCGTCCACTTTCCGGACATAGGTCTCCACCGCCAGACCCGACATGCTGCCTTCCGTGCCCGCGTACACGGAGCCGGAAACGGAATCGGCGATCTTCTTCGCGTCCGTCTCCGCCCCGATGCCGATGACGTACAGAAACCAGCCGCCCCTGGCTATCTTCTCCCCCACCGCCCGGAACCTTTCATCCAGCGAAAGGTCTTTGCCGTAATAGGGACTCCCCTTCGGCGGGGTGTTCTTTCCGTCGGTTATGAAAAGAATCATCCGACGGGCGCCGGAATCGCCGGCATTTTCCAGGACCGCGGCGAGTTTTTCCATGGCTCCGCCGATGTCGGTGTAATCGTCGTCGGCGGCGATCCTCCCGATCCGCTCCAGCATGTCCTTTTTGGAGGACTCCGATTCCACCACCCGGGAAAACTCCTCCCGCGCGTTATCCCCGAAGGTTATGAGGGTAAAACGGTCCCCCGTCTGGAGGAGTTTGCCGAACACGTCCTTTTCCAGATACTCTTTGACGTTTCTGAATTTCCCCCCCTGGTTCATGCTTCCGGACACATCGAGGATGAGGTACACATGGCGCGGGGCCCCGTCCCCGCCCGGCGCGGCCTGGGCAGGGGTGAACGCCGGCGCAAGGAGCGCGAAAAACGGGATGAGGAGAGCGGCGACCTTCCATTTTTTCATCTGTATGCCCCCTTCGGATTTCCTTTCAATAATAGGTCCATAACCGGGGAATTTCAATTTTTTTTCAAAATACATTTGACCGGGACACGGTAAAACTGATATTCTGGACCTGTGAGGGTACCGCGACGCGCCGCCGCCGGGCCTCCCCCGGCTGTCGAAACTGATCGGGCGCAGACCGTCACCGGCCCTGTCGGTCTGCACACCGCGGCTCCCGTCGCTCCCTCCCGCACCGGAAACCCATCATGACGCATCTTTTCCCATGGTCCGACCCGCTCCCCTCCCCCGGGAGAGGTCCGCGCCGGAAATCGACGAAACGGCCCCGCAAAGAGGAAGAACATGACTAGAAACGGACGATTCAAAGGACGCTCGATCTGCCTGGTGAACAGCCTGACCGTGGACGAGCAGCGCTATCTGTACCGGAAAGCCCGGGAGTTCAAGACCGAACTGGCCGGGGGCGGCTCCGCGGACCGCTTCCGGATCGCGGACCTGGACTACTCCGCCTACCTGATCTTTCTGGAAAACTCCACCCGCACCCGGGAGAGCTTCCGGAACGCCGCCAAGTTCCACCGGGTCAGGACCAACATGTTCGACTCCGCCACCTCATCCTTCGCGAAAAACGAAAGCATCACCGACACCATCAAGATGCTCATCGGCTACGCGCCGGAATCCTGTTTCGTCATCCGCAGCAAGCTGGAGGGGGTCTGCACCTGGCTGGACCACCATCTCGGCCCCTGGGCGGTGGAAAACGGCCACGAGCGGCCGGTTTTCTTCAACGCCGGCGACGGCAGGCACGAGCATCCCACCCAGGAGTTCCTCGACGAGTTCAGCTTCCTGGAGCACCTCCACTGGAAGGACGATGTCATTCACCTGGCCCTCATCGGAGACCTGCTCCACGGCCGCACGGTCCATTCCAAGGCGGAGGGCCTGAAGGTTTTCCGGAACGTGACGGTGGACCTGGTGTCCCCCCCGGAGCTGGCGATGCCCCCCTTCTATGTGGACGCCATGAAACGGAACGGTTTCGAGGTGCGGTTCTTCCACAGCCTGGACGAGTATCTGGACTCCGGCACCGCCGCCAAACTCTGGTACTTCACCCGGCTCCAGCTGGAGCGGATGGGAGAATCCAATCTGGAGAAAGCACCCCTTTTCAAAAAAGCCCTGACCTTCCGCAAAGACATGCTGTCCAGGGTTTCGGAGGACACCCGGTTCTACCATCCCCTGCCCCGGGACCGTCAGGTGCCGCTGATTCCCGGCTTCCTGGACAACACCCCCCTGAACGCCTGGGATTCCCAGAGCGTCAACGGCTACTATACCCGGGTGGTGGAGATGGCCATGTCCGCAGGGGTCCTGGGACACGACTTCGACGGGCAGGGCCGCGAGAAGCCGGGGGAGGAAGAATCCTTCGTCATGGAGGCCCCCATCGTGAAAAAGTCGGGGAAACAGGAGTACAAGGTGGGGATAAAACCGGTGGATTCCGGCCTGGTCATCGACCACATCGCGTCGGGAATGCCGCTGGAGGCCATCTGGGACCGGATCGACAAGATCCGGCGGATCCTGGGACTCAACCTCCGCTCCTCCCACGGGGTTTACCACTCCAACCGGGGGCCGGATGTCTTCAAGGGGATCATCTCCATACCCGATGTCCTGTCCTTCGGCGAAAAAAACCTGAAAAAACTGGGGGCCGTGTCCCCATCCTGCACCCTGAACCTGATCAAGGACCATCAGGTGGTGAAAAAATACCGCCTGGGCATGCCGCCGCGGATATACAATTTCGAGGAGCTCTCCTGCAAGAACGAAAACTGCATTTCCCACCCCAAAAACCAGGAAAGCATCGACACCTCCTTCGAACGAAAACCCGATGTCCAGGGCAGGGACCGCTTCATCTGTTCCTGGTGCGAACGGGAGCACGACTACTCGGAGATCTGGACCATTTAGGCGGGTGTCCCGGGGCTCCGGCGCGACTCATTTTCCGGCGCGCCGCCGCCTCCGTCTGCCGGGGCGGCTCGGCTTCCCATAAGCCGCCCTCCGGGCCGGGGCGGATCAGCTCAGGAACCGCCGGACCAGCCGGAGCATCCCGCCCTGCATCGCCAGCGTCGCCGCCGATGCGGCGGCGAAGACCACCCCCAGGGGGATTTCCCGCACCACCAGAACGGCAAGAACGAGGAAAAAGACGGAGGTGGAGAAAAGCCCCAGCAGAAGACCCTTCAGCACCTTCAGGGCCGCGGGGGCCCCGTCCAGACGGGACGCGAAGGACGCGAGGATCAGCGTGATGATCGGAAAAGGGGAGATCAGTCCCGTCAGACGGGGGCCCAGGCTCGGGGCGGCGGCGGTGAGGCCCCCCACAAAGGAGACGGCGATGATCATCCTGACGGGGATGTCCCAGACGGGGGGGGTGCGGGGAACCTCGGGGCCGCCGGAGGAGGGCGGCAGAAGCCGCAGCACCCCGAAGACCACCGCCACCACGATGAGGTAGAGAAGTCCCGCCGGCGGGGTCAGGAGCCGGAAAACCCCGGTGGAGGCGGCGAAGGCCAGGGCCCCCGCCCCGGAAGCCAGGGGCCAGGGGACACGCCGGATGGTCCCGCCGAAGGCCAGGCAGAAGAGCGCCTGGGATACGCTGCCCGAGAGCATCCCCAGGGCGGCGGCCCGGGCGAAGGGGGGGCCCTGATCCAGGGCCAGGACATAGACGATGGGCCCGGAGGTCAGCGGAAGGGCGATGAGCCACCCGCTCACCGCGGGCCCCCAGCGGCGCCCCGCCAGGCTCGCCGCCCCCACGAGAAGGGGCGACAGGAGGAGCTTCACGGCTCCCATGTCCATTGCCGCGGCCTATCCGTCCTGCGCCGCCAGGAGGCGCAGAAAGTTGCCATTGGAGATTTTTTCCCAGTCCTCCCGGGAGTAGCCCCGCCGGAGAAGCTCCGCCTCCAGGGCGGGGTAAAAATCGCAGCCAGAGACCCCCCGGGGGGTTGAAAAAATGCCGTCGAAATCCGAGCCCAGAGCCACGGCCTCCACCCCGGCGACCCGGACGGCATGGTCGATGTGGTCCGCTATCATCGACAGGGGAACGGCGATGTCGGCCAGACGCGCCGCCAGGCGGGTGTTCAGCCGCAGATACTCCGACAGAAGCCCCGGCGGGTCGGCGGCATACCGTTTTTCGATTCCGTCGATTTCGGCGAAGATGTCCGCGCATTCCCGGTCCAGGGCCAGACGGTAGGAGTCGGACAGGAAGGCGGGGAAAAAGCAGACCCCCACCAGCCCTCCGGCGTCGGCCAGCGCCCGGAGCTGATGGTCCGTCAGATTTCGCGGGGATGGGCACAGGGCGTGGGCGCAGGAGTGGCTGGCCACCACGGGTTTCCTGGACAGCCGAAGGACCTCCCGGAAGACACTCTCCGCGGCGTGGGAGAGGTCCACGATCATCCCCAGGCAGTTCATCTCCCGGACCACCTCCCGGCCGAAGGGGGAGAGGCCGCTCCCGGGAGAGGCTCCGGTGCAGGAGGCGGCCCAGGGAAGGTCCCGGGAGTGGACCAGAGTGAGCATCCGCACCCCCCGGAGCCGCAGGGCCTCCAGCTTCTCCAGGGATTCCTGGATGGCCCAGCCGTTCTCGACGGCGGCCAGCACGCCGATCTTCCCGTTGATCCCTGCGGTCCGGCAATCCGCCGCCGTCTCCACCTTCACCAGCTCGTCGGGGCAGGAGGCGATGAACCCGTCGATCCGGTCCAGCATCTCCCGGGCCGCGGCGAAGGCTCCCTCCTCCGGCGTCGAAGAGGCGACGAAGGCCGCAAAGATCTGAACACCCACCCCCCCGGCCCGCAGCCGCGGCAGATCCACATGACCCTCCGGGTTCGGGAGGCGCAGGTCCCGCCCCGCCTGGAGAAATTTGACCGAGTCGCAGTGGAGGTCGATGACTCCCGTCATTCGCCGCCGACCCTCTCCGGTTCACTCTTGGACCGGAACAGGGAGAAGGTCTGCGCCAGAGTCTCGTGATCCACCGCCGTCGGATCGAAGCGCAGGAGGGAAAAGGTTATCTGGACGCAGAACCCGACGCCCAGGGCGGCGATGACCGTCCCCGCCCCGGCGGGCCCCCCCAGGAGCCAGCCCGCCAGGACCGCCATGCCCTCGACGATCCCCCGGCTCAGCCCGATGGGAAGGCCGGACAATCTCCGCAGAGCCACCATAAGGCTGTCCCGGGGCCCGGCGCCGAAACCGGACCTGATGTAGAAGAAGGAGCCCAGGGCGACGACGAAGAGACCCAGTATCATCACCAGGAGGCCCGCCGGGAAGGATTTCATGGCGGGGAGAAGGTCCGAGGCGAGAATGAGGTCCACGAAAACGCCGATGAGCATCATGTTCAGCACCGAACCCAGACCCAGCCTTTCCCCCAGCAGCACCGTGGCCACCAGGATCAGAAAGCCCACGATGATGGTCACCGTGCCGATGCTCAGGCCCGTGGTCTTCGCCAGGCCGGCGTGAAAAACGTCCCAGGGGGCGAACCCGATGCGGGCCTTCATGGTGATGACGATGCCCAGGGCGAACAGGAACAGTCCGAACACCAGGCCGACGAATCGCGCGAAGAACTTCATTTTCACCTCATTTTTCCGTGACGTCCCAGACCCCGCCCCACTCCGGGGGCGGGGATTCCGCCAATGCCGTCACCCGCCGGGCGTAGGAGGCCGACGGCCCGTCCACTCCGGCCAGGGGCGAGAACAGCTCCAGGGCGGCTCCGAAATCGCCTTTGTAGTACAGTTCCAGGGCCCGATGGAAGGCCTCGTAAATTTCCCGGCGCCCCTCCCAATCGCTCCGGTGCATGGGCTCGTAGACCGTGACGGGGATCTTTTTCCCCACCACGGTGACCCGGGACAGTTCCCGGTACACGATGTCCGGGCTCTCTCCTGCGGCGTCCCTGGTGGCCTGGGAGACCATCACCGAGGAGCCGAACTGCTTGTTGATGCCCTCCAGCCGGGAGGCCAGGTTTCCCGCGTCCCCCAGGAAGGTGTAGTTGAACCTCTGCCGGGAACCCATGTTGCCGATGACCACCTCTCCGGTGTTGATCCCGATGCGGGCGAAAACATCGCTGCCGCAGGCGGCCTTCAGCGCCGGGCGCATCTCCGCCAGCCGCTTCTGATAGGTCAGGGCGGCCCGCACCGCGTTCTCCGCGTGGTTCGGCAGATCCAGCGGGGCGTTCCAGAAGGCGATGATGGCGTCCCCCTCGTACTTGTCGATGGTTCCACCGAAATCGTAGATGATGGCGGTCATCTCGGAGAGGTA
>Ga0302247_1002874_pt1 | contig 10568 bp, 8 predicted proteins | sample AAG_UR_Ile_MG_FD_193529 | JGI IMG/M metagenome (GOLD analysis project Ga0302247, IMG submission 193529) | Enriched activated sludge microbial communities from anaerobic digester in WTTP, New Holstein, Wisconsin, United States - AAG_UR_Ile | ecosystem: Engineered > Bioreactor > Anaerobic >...
GCTGCGGTTCTCGTCCAAGGTGGCCGAGGGGAAGCGGGCGATCACGCTCTGGCAGGTGGAGCGCCGCTTCGGCGAGGCCGCCACCCTGGTGCGCGCCACCCTGCGCACCGGACGCACCCACCAGGTGCGCGTGCACTTTCACGACGCCGGGCACCCGCTGCTCGGGGACGCGCTATATAAAAAATCCATCCCGGACCCTCGGGTGCGGGAGCTCGCCGCCGAGCTGGGGCGCCAGGCGCTCCACGCGGCGGTGTTGGGCTTCACGCACCCTTTCACCGGTGAAACGTTGCGGTTCACTTCGGAGCCGCCGGCCGATTTCCGGCGGGCGCTCGAGCGGCTGGCGGCCCTCGACGACCCGTCGCAGTTCAATACGTAAACGAAACCCTTGCCCAAAACCCCGTCCTGTGGTTCACTTCACCCCCCATGGGCTCCTCGGTTCTCGACTTCACCCACCACATCCTCGGACACGACGCCGTCCTCGCCGGCCTCGCGGCCGCCGCCGAGGCCGACCGCTTCCCCCACGCCAGCCTCTTCGCGGGGCCCGACGGCGTGGGCAAGCGCACGGTGGCCACCGCCCTGGGGACCTGGCTCCTGCGCGGGACCGCCCACTGCGCCGATCGCGTGGCCCAGGGCATCCACCCGGACTTCATCCTGGTGGACCCCGCCTGGGGCGTGGACAACGCCACCTCGACGATCAAGATCGAGGCCGTCCGCGCGCTCGAGGACCGCATCGTGGTGGGCGCCTTCGAGGGCTCCCGCCTGGTGATCGTGATGGATCCGGCCGACGCCATGACCGACTCGGCCGCCAACGCCCTGCTCAAGACCCTCGAGGAGCCGCCCCCGGGCGTGTACTTCTTCCTGATCACCGACGCGCCCTACCAGCTGCCGGCCACCATCCGCTCCCGCTGCCGGATCACCCACTTCGGACCGCTGCCCGGGCCCGCGCTCCTCGCGCTGGTGCGGCGCTCCCTGCCCGACGTGGCCCCCGATCCCGAGCTGGCGTCCTTGTGCGACGGCTCGGTGGGGCGCGCGCTGTCCTTTTTCGCGTCCGAGACGGTGGCCGCCTTCCCGCGGCTGGCCGACGAGTGGCTCACGCTGGCCTTCTCGGGGGCGCTGCCCGCCCTGTTCGAGGCGGCCGAGCCCGTGGCCGCGCTGGATCGGGAGGCGGTCGACACCTTCCTGCTCGTTTTTTCCATGAAGATCCGGAACCGCTTCCTGGGGCCCGGGGTCGCCGACCCCCCGCGCCCGGCGGATCCGGTGGCCTGGCAGCAGGCCGTGGCATCGGCCCGCGCGGACGTGGCGGCCAACGTGAACCGTCGCATCGTGCTGGAGAACCTCCTCTGGAGGCTGAGGCGAACATGACCCGCAGACCCCATCGCAGACACCCCGCCCATGGCGGTCCCCAGGGCGGCTCCCCCGGCGGCGCCGACCCGCGCCCCCGCAACCCGCAGGCCGCCCCGGGCCAGACCGCCGGCGCCGCTTTGCCCGGGGACGACGACGACGACGATGCCCCGGTCGCCCCCGGTGTTCCATCCTCGGCGGCGTCCGACAGTCCCTCGGCCGCCCGCCGCCGGCGCCAGGGCCACGAGACCCCGGCCCACCGCGGCCGGCCCGCCGTGGAGCTGGTGCAGTACGGTCATGACGAGGGCCCCGAGACCTTCACGCCCGACAACTACGCCGGGTACGACGTCCCGGCCCCCGTGGGGGAGGCGGATCCCTTCGGCGACGACCTGTTCGCCGATCTGGCCCCCGGCTACAAGCCCGACCCCGCCGCCGCCTATCTCTACGCGGTGCACGTGCGCTGGGGGATACCTCCCAAGGTGAACGAGTTCCACTCCGAGCTCGGGCCGCTGCAGCCCGGGGACGAGGTGCTCGTCGAGACCGAGAAGGGGCAGTTCTTCGGCGAGGTGGCGACCGCGACGCGGCTGATCACCCGCGGGCGCACCGAGCACCCCCGTCGGGTGATCCAGCTGGCGGCCCCCGAGGATCGCGGGGTCTTCGAGAAGCACCGCAAGATCGCCACCGAGGCCTTCAACTACGCGGGGCAGCGGATCCGCCAGCTCGACCTGGACATGAAGCTCTTCTACGTGTTCGTGCTGTCCTCGGGCGACAAGATGATGTTCTACTTCACGTCGGACTCGCGGGTGGACTTCCGGCGCCTGGTGCGTGACCTGGCCGCCCGCTTCTCCATGCGCATCGAGATGCGCCAGATGGGCCCTCGGGACGACTCCCGCATCACCGGCGGACTCGGGATCTGCGGCAAGGAGCTGTGCTGCGCCTCCCACCTGAACAAGTTCCTGCCGGTGTCCATCCGCATGGCCAAGGACCAGAACCTGGTGCTCAACCCCCAGAGCGTGTCCGGCCAGTGCAACCGGCTCAAGTGCTGCCTGGCCTACGAGCAGGAGTTCTACCAGGAGTTGCGCCAGGGGATGCCCAAGGTGGGCAAGAAGATCGACACCCCCCACGGCCTCGGGCGCGTGCTCGATGTGAACCTGCTCACCGGACAGATCCGCGTTTACCTCGAGGACGGCCCCATGGAGACCTTCACCCGCGAGCAGATCCTGGCCATGCGCGCCGAGCAGGCGGCCGCCGAGCCCTCCCCCGAGCCCGAGACCGACGGTCCGGAGGATGACGGCCCCGGGATGGAGCCGGATCCTTCATGAGCCCGTTCTTCCGTCAGCCACCCCGCACCCGGCAGGCCATCGTCCGCGATCTCGCCGATCCGGCGCCCCGCGTCCGCGCCGCCGCCGCCCGCGAGCTGGGCCGCGTGGAGCCGGACTTCCCCGAGCTCAACCGCCTGCTCGAGAAGGCCGCCACCGATCTCGACGTGTCGGTGCGCTCCTTCGCGCTGTACTCCATCCTCGAGCAGAAGCTCGAGCTCCCCTTGATCGACGCCATCCACGGCGCCCTCGAGGACTCCTCGCCCCTGGTGCGCGAGGCGGCCGTCATCGCCCTGGTCGCGCTGCCGGATCCGGACGCCTCGGACCGCCTGCGCGCGCTGGTGTCCGACGCCGACGCCGCGGTGCGCTACCAGGCTGTGCTCTCGGCGGCCGAGAAGGGCCTGAACGATCTTTCGCCCCGGTTCCAGGAGATGCTGCGCGCCGACGCCGACCCCCGGGTGCGCGCCAACGTGGCTTCGGCCCTGGGCGAGCTGGATCCGGTCCCCGTGGAGGCGCTGCGCCGCGCCATCGCCGAGGACGGAGACGAGGAGGTCCGCTTCGAGGCCGCCATGTCCCTGTCCCGGGTGCGCGCCGACGGCGCCGCCGCGCTGCTGGTGCCGTTTCTGAACCGCAACGACATGTTCACCGACGCGCTCACCCAGTTGGCCGCGCTCGCGGACCCGGCCGTGCGCCCCGACGTGGAGCGGCTCTACCGGCGCGTGTTCCAGCCCACCCTGCAGAAGCTCCAGCTGGGGGCGCTCCTGGCCCGCCTCGGCGACGACCGCGCCCGGGAGCTCCTGATCGCCAAGACCCGGGCGTTCTCCTTCGAGACCCGCGTCTGGGCCATCCACTGCCTGGGGCTCACGGGGGCCGCCTGGGCCCGGGAGCCGCTGCAAACCCTGCGGGACCGCCGCCCGGACTCCCAGGAGGCCGAGACCGCCCGGGACGCCCTGGAGTTCCTCGACGCGACCACGAAGGGCGACGGTCCATGAGGCTCCACGACACCCACGCGCACCTGCTGTTTCCCGCCCTCGAGGGGCAGCTCCTGGCGGTCCTCGGGCGCGCCCGCGCCGCCGGCGTCCTGCGCGTCACCGTGCCCGCCCTCGGGCCGGATCCCGCCGAGCTCGCGCGCACGCTGGCCTTCGCCGCCGCCACGCCCGGGATCACCGTCATCGCCGGGATCCACCCGCACCAGGCGGCCCAGGCGACCCCGGAGTTCCTCGACGCGGTGGGCGCCGCGGCCCCCTCCCTGGTGGCCTGGGGCGAGATCGGGCTCGACTATCACTACGATTTCAGCCCGCGGGACACGCAGCGGGCGGTGTTCGCCGACCAGCTCGACCGGGCGCGGGCGGCCGGGCTCCCGGTGGTGCTCCACGTGCGCGAGGCCCACGACGACACCCTCGCCCTGCTGCGCGAGCACCCGGCGCTGCCCGGCTCCGTCGTCCACTGCTTCACCGGCGACGCGGCCACGGCGTCCCGCTATCTGGACCTGGATTTTTTCGTCAGTTTCTCCGGGATCGTCACGTTCCCCAAGGCCGTCGAGGTGCGCGAGGCCGCCCGCCTCGTGCCCACCGATCGCTTGCTCGTGGAGACCGACGCCCCCTATCTCGCGCCCCGCGCCCACCGGGGTCGCACCTGCGAGCCCGCCCACGTCCGCGACACGCTCGTCGAGCTCGCCGCTCTGCGCGGCGCCGCTCCCGAGGCGCTGGCGGCGGCGGCCTGGGACAACGCGCACCGGGCGCTGGCCCTTCGCGGCGGCGCCCTGGATTTTAAGGAATGAGGTGACGCCATGCTGTGGCTCTCCGCGCTGGAACTCGTCGGCGGCTTCGCGCTCCTCGCGATCTCCGCGCACTGGCTCATCGCCGGGGCCTCGGCCCTGGCCCTGCAGGTGGGTCTCTCGGCCTCGGTCATCGGGCTCACGGTCATCGCCTACGGCACCTCACTCCCGGAGATGACGGTCAGCACGGTGTCGGCGATCTCGGGGAACCCCGAAATCGCCCTGGGCAACGTGGTCGGATCCAACATCGCCAACATCGGCCTGATCATCGGCCTCACCGCGTTGTTCCGCCCGCTGCCGGTGGAGCGTTCGTTCCTGCGCCGCGATTTCCCGATCCTGGCCGTCGTGACCGGCGTGCTCATCTACTTCCTGGCCGACGGCTCCATCAGCCGGCTCGAGGGCGCGATCCTGTTCCTGGCCGGCGTCGCCTACACGGTTTTCCTCATCGTCTCCACGCGGGGCAAGGCCGACGAGGGCGCCGTTCCCGCCGAGGCCGAACAGATCGACGCCTCCATGTCCCGTCCGAAGCAGATCGCGCTGATCGTGCTGGGGCTGGCCGGGCTCGTGGGCGGCGGCCGTTTGGGCGTCATGGGCGCGGTGGACCTGGCCGGCGCCTTCGGCATGTCCGAGCGGGTCATCGGCCTCACGGTGGTGGCGGTGGGTACCTCGCTGCCCGAGCTGGCCGCGAGCCTGATGGCTGCCTGGCGCAAACAATCCGGCATGGCCCTGGGGAACATCCTCGGGTCGAACATCTTCAACATCATCTTCGTGCTCGGGGTGAGCGCGCTGATCCATGCCATCACCGTGCCCGGCGGCCGCGCCCTGCAGATCGACCTGGGCACCATGGTGGCCATCACCGTGCTGTTCGGTCTGTTCATGCTGACCCGGCGCCGCATCTCCCGCCTCGAGGGGGTGCTGCTGATCCTGGGCTACGCCGCCTACACGGCGTACCTGGTGGCGTTCTGAGGCAGGTTATTTACATGGTTCATGCCGGTTTTTTCTGCTAAAAGCCGCTCCTGGGCGAAGGAGGCGACGGTGCCCGACAACTACGAGATCAACGCGCTGCTGACGAACCTCAAGGACCGGATCGAGAAGCTCGAGCGCCTGCTGCGGGTGAAGGACGCCCGGGCGCGCGCCGCCGAGCTCGAAGCCATGACGCTGGAGGCCGACTTCTGGAACCAGAAGGAGCGGGCGCAGACCACGCTCAAGGAGATCGCCGAGTGCAAGAGCCGGCTCGACCGCTACGGCGACGTCGAGCGTGCCTTCGACGACGCGGCCACGCTCATCGAGATGGCCAAGGAGGAGAAGGACGACGCCGTGCTCCTCGAGGGCTGGGAGGCCCTGCGGCAGGTCGACGAGCGGCTGGCCAGGCACGAGCTGCAGCAGATGCTCTCGGGCGAGCTGGACACCCAGAACGCGCTGGTGAGCATCAACGCCGGGGCCGGCGGTGTGGACGCCATGGACTGGGCGGAGATGCTCCAGCGCATGTATCTGCGCTACGCCCAGCGCATGAACTTCAAGGCCACCCTCCTCGACGTCAACCAGGGCGCCGAGGCCGGCATCATGAACTGCTCGATCCTGATCGAGGGATCCTACGCCTACGGCTACCTCAAGGCCGAGTCCGGCGTGCACCGGCTGGTGCGCATCTCGCCCTTCGACGCCAACGCGCGCCGGCACACGGCCTTCGCCAGCGTGCTGGTCGCCCCCGACCTGGACGACACCATCGAGATCGAGATCCGCGACGAGGACCTGCGCGTGGACGTGTACCGCTCCTCGGGGGCCGGCGGCCAGCACGTGAACAAGACCGAGAGCGCGGTGCGCCTAACCCACCTGCCCACCGGCTGCGTGGCCGCCTGCCAGAACGAGCGCAGCCAGTTCCAGAACAAGGCCACGGCCATGCGCATGCTGCGCTCGCAGTTGTACCAACTCAAGCAGCGCGAGCAGGAGGAGCGCATGGCGGGCATCGTCGGACAGAAGCAGAAGATCGACTTTGGCAGCCAGATCCGCTCCTACGTGCTGGCGCCCTACCGGCTGGTGTCCGACCACCGCACCGAGCTCAAGATCGGCAACGTGGACGCCGTCCTGGACGGCGACCTGCAGCCCTTCATCACCGCTCTGCTGGTGCAGCAGCAGGAAGAGAAGGGCGCATGAACGCCAAGTCGGCCGGAGCCTTCGAGAGCACGGTGGCCTTCCGCTATCTGCGGGCCGAGCGTTCACACTGGATGGTGCTCCTGGCCGCCGTCGCGCTCCTGGTCGTGGGATCGGGGCTCCTGTTCGCAGCGGGGACCTTCGGCCCGCGCCCCGGCTTCCTGGCGTTTCTGCCCCGCGCCGCCTGCTACTACACCGGGCTCATCTCGGTGTCCCTGGGCGCGGCGGTGTTCCTGTTCTCGCTGATCCTGGCGGTGTTCAACGTGTACTCGACGATCTCCATCTTCGGCGTCTTCCTCGGGACGGCCACCATGGTGGTCGTGCTGTCGGTGCTCGGCGGGCTCGAGGGCGAGCAGACGCGGCAGATCGTGAGCTTCTCACCCCACGTCGTGATCACGCGCCCCCACGAGGAGCGCATCCTCGACGCGGCCCCCGTGGCGGCGAAGATCCGCGCCGGCCTCGAGTCGCTGGGGGTCAGGTCCGTCATCGCGCCCTACATGGAAGAGGAGGTCCTGCTCAAGGCCGTGGCCTACGAGGCCTCCCAGGGCGTGCTGTTGCGCGGGCTCGACCCGGCCAACCCCACCTTCGACCTCGAGCCCCACATGAAGCAGGGCACCTTGCGTAACCTGGTCCACGAGGCCGCGGTCAAGTGGCTCGACGCCCAGATCGTCTACGGCACCTACACGACGGCTGGGGACGGCTACTCGTTCGTGCCGCCCTGGCCGGCGGACCTGCCGGGGGTGATCATCAGCGCCGAGCAGGCCCGCACCCTGGGGCTCTCCCTGGGCCACACGGTGGACGTGATCAGCCCGCGGGGGACCATGACGCCCACGGGTCCGGTCCCCAAGTTGATCCGCTTCCGCGTGGCCGGCGTCTACAGTACGAAATATTTCAAGTATGACCTGCGCTACGCCTTCACCACCCTCGAGCACGCCCGCAAATTCTCGGCGCGCCCGGACCAGCTCACCGGCTGGGAGCTGCGCCTGGACGACCAGGACGACATCGACCGCACCGCGGCCGGTCTGCGCCGCACCCTGGGGCCCGAGTTCGTGGTGGGCACCTGGAAGACCCAGAACCGAGCCCTGTTCTCGGCCATGAAGCTCGAAAAGGTCGTCATGTTCATCATCCTGGTGGTCATCATCCTGGTCGCCGCTTTCAGCATCACGGCGAATCTGATCATGGTGGTGATCGACAAGCAGGCCGAGATCTCGATCCTCAAAGCCCTGGGGGCCACCGACCGGTCCATCCGCACCATCTTCATGCTCCAGGGCGTGTTCATCGGGGTGCTGGGCCTGGTGCTCGGGCTTTTGGCGGGGCTGGGCGTCTGCGCCTACCTGGCCGTGGTGGGCATCCGCATGTCCGAGAACATTTTCATGTTCGCTCGCATCCCTGTGTCGGTGAGCGCGTTCGACGTGGTCTCCATCAGTTTCTCCTCGCTGATGCTGTCCTTGCTGGCAACACTGTATCCCGCCCATAAGGCGGCGGTCATCCCCCCATCGAGGGGCTGACGGCCGAGGACTGAGGGCTGCGGCGTCATGATTTTCCTTGCCTTGCCTGTCGCGCCGAATAAAGTCGGGCTCACCCGGGTTGGCCCCCGCGGCGAACAGGTCGGAGATTCGTTCCATGATCGATAAACAGAAGCGCATCTTTCTCTATCTCACGCCGTTCGTCATCCTCGGCCTGATCTTCGCGATCTACCTGACCGTGCTCCACGTCAAGGTGTTCACCCAGGCCGACTACCAGGCCGACTCCTCGGTCTGTTCCATCGGCGAGAAGGCCAACTGCGAGACGGTGGCCGAGAACCCGTACTCGGTTTTCCTGTTCCTGCCCGTCTCGGTGTGGGGCATCCTGGGGTACCTGTTCATCGGCCTGGGCGTGGTCGCCGGCTTCGTGGCGAAGGAGCGGCGGCTGCCGCTGGTCTACCTGCTGGGGTTCGTCGGGTTCGCCTGCTGCACGGCCATTCTCCTCGGGTACATCTCCATCACTAAGATCACGTCCATCTGCATTTTCTGCTTCGGCACCTATTTTCTCAATTTCTCCATGCTGGGCATCCTCGCCTGGGCCCTGTGGAAGGACCGCATCAACCCGTTCAAGGGCGCCCTGGAGCTGGTCACCTGGTTCTTCCGTCACCCGCTGCACCTGGGCGGCCTCGGCGTCATGGGCGTGGGCCTGATCGTGGCCGGCTTCCTGTGGTACCCGCGCTACTGGGTGCCCCAGACCGTCCCGGCGGGCGAGATCACGCTCCCCACCGGCGTGACCGAGGATGGCCACCCCTGGATCGGCGCCGAGCACCCGCTGGTCGTCATCCAGGAGTGGAGCGACTTCGAGTGCCCGAGCTGCGCGACCTATCACCAGCAGATGCGCGAGCTCGTGGCCCGGCACCCGGACACCGTCCAGCTCGTTCATTACAACTACCCGCTGGACAAGGCCTGCAACCCCATGGTCCGCGAGCCGTTCCACCTCGCCGCCTGCGAGCGCGCCCGCCTGGGTCTGTGCGCCGCGCGGCAGGGGAAGTTCTGGCAGGCCAATGACCTCATGTACGCCAACCGCAACACGCGCTTCTCGGCCTATCGCCTGTCCCTCGAGCTCGGGCTCGACGAACATCAGATGAAGGCGTGCGCGGCGGACCCGCAGGTGGCCGAGCACGTCAAGCGGGACGTGGCTGTCGGCAATGAAATGAAGCTCGAGGAGACGCCGGCCTACTTCATCGACGGCGTGCGCATGGAGGGGATGGGGCAGATCGAGAAGATCATCGCCGACCGGACCCGCCTGGACTCGGGCGTGGACGAGGCGGGGCACCCGTGGATCGGCGCCGCCAGCCCCGAGTTGACCATCCACGAGTACAGCGACTACCAGTGCCCGTTCTGCAACCGCTACCACCGCGAGGTCCGTCGCATCGTGGCGTCGCACCCGAGGCGCGTGCGGCTGGTCCACCACCAGTTCCCCCTGGATCAGGCCTGCAACCGGCTGCTCACCAAGCCCTTCCACAAGCGGGCCTGCCAGCTCGCGAAGATGGCCAACTGCGCCGGGAAGCAGGGCGCGTTCTGGGCCGCCAACGACCTTTTGTTCCAGAAGGAGCACCACCAGATGACCGAGGCGCAACTGGCCGCGCGCCTGAAGCTCGACGGCGCCGCCCTGGCCGCCTGCGTGCAGGATCCTGGCACCGACGCCGCCCTGCGCACCGAGATCGAGGGGGCCCTACTGCACAAGCTCGACTCCACGCCGGTGTTCCTGATCGACGGCCAGCAGATCCCCGTCAAGCGCCTGCGCCAAGAGGTGGAGCGCCGGTTGGCGAAGGCGCCTGCGCTTGCGCCTGCGCCTGCGCCGACGCCTGCCCCGGTTGCGCCCGCGCCGGCTCCCTGAACCGGCGACCGAAGACGGTCGCTTAGCGGAATCGCGTTTCGATTCCGCCGGCGACCGACCGCGTTGACGCTCGTCACGTTCCGTGTGAACAATCGGTTGACTGGCGCGTAGGGCGCCCGGAGGCGAGTCATGCGCACCGTAATAATCTTCGGGGTTTTGCTGTTGCAGGTCGGCTGTGCGCTGGGGGTCGGCGGCGGGCTCGGCGTGAGCGTGGACACACGCGGGCGGTGGATGGTGCTCGCGACCGTGTCCGTCGACAACCTGGGGATCCGGGTGGAGCCCAAGAAGACCCCCGAGACCGAGCAGGCGCCGTACCTCATGCACCTGGCGGTGTCCGGTGGGGCTCAGATAGCGCCATTGGCGGGGGTGCTGCGCCTGGATGTGTCCGGCGGATCGGTGTGGTCCGAGGACCACCTCGACGCGGGCTGGGGCTACGACGCCACGCTGGCCTTCCGAAACGAGATGATCTTCCCCGACGAGGGCAAGAGCACCTACGCCGTGGGCGGGGTCGTGAAGGGCGCCTGGTACCATCACCTGAAGAAGACCCAGCTCGAGCGCGTCTCCTCCCGCCCAGAGTGGCCCGACGGCTGGGAGCTGCACCGTCTGGGCCCCGGCGGCGA
>Ga0302247_1002877_pt1 | contig 10564 bp, 6 predicted proteins | sample AAG_UR_Ile_MG_FD_193529 | JGI IMG/M metagenome (GOLD analysis project Ga0302247, IMG submission 193529) | Enriched activated sludge microbial communities from anaerobic digester in WTTP, New Holstein, Wisconsin, United States - AAG_UR_Ile | ecosystem: Engineered > Bioreactor > Anaerobic >...
AGACCTACGCCTACTGCCGCGAGCACCAGATCCCGGTGATGTTCGACGCCACCCGCGCCGTCGAGAACGCCTTCATGATCCAACAGAAGGATCCGCGCTACCACAACATCAAGATCCGCGACATCATGCGCGAGATGATGTCCCACGGCGACGGCTGCACCATCTCCGGCAAGAAGGACTTCCTGATCAACATCGGCGGCCTCCTGGCCTACCGCGACAACGAGGACTGGGCGCGCCGCTCCGAGGAGATGCTGCGCTACTGCGAGGGCGCGGTGACCGACGGCGGCCTCTCGATCGCCGACCTGGCGGCCATGGCCCGCGGCGTCGAGGAGATGCTCGACGACCGCTACATCCACTCCCGCGTCAAGCAGACCGAATACCTCGGCCGCCTGCTCCTGGACGCCGGCGTGCCCATCGTGGTGCCCCCGGGCTCCCACGCGATCTTCCTGGACGCCAAGCGGTTCCTGCCCCACATCGACCAGGACCAGTTCCCCGCCCAGCGGCTGGCCGCCGAGCTCTACGTCGAGACCGGCGTGCGGGCCATGGAGCGCGGCAACGTGTCCAAGGGCCGCCGCCCCGACGGCCAGAACTACCGCCCGGCCCTCGAGCTCGTGCGCCTGACGATCCCGCGCCGCGTCTACACCAACGACCACATGCGGGCCATCGCCGAGGGCGTCATCCGCCTGTACCAGCGCCGCAGCGAGATCAAGGGCCTGAAGTTCGTGTACGAGCCCGCCCACCTGCGCTTCTTCCAGGCGCGCTTCGCCCCCCTCGAGTAGAAGAGTTCTTGTTCTTCCGGCTCCTGTGGTATGCTCCTCGCACCCCCGCGAGGAGACCTCCCATGCGCCGATTCATCCCCCTCCTGTTCCTGTTGCCGCTTCTGGCCTGCGACCCGTTCCACACGCAGTTCGACGACGTCGAGGGCGCGCGCCACTACCGCGCGAAATCCCAGGTGACACCTCCTGTCACCTCGGATCCGCTGACGATCGTCTCCTGGAACGTGAAGTACGGCGGCGGGCGCATCCTGTTCTTCTGGGAGTGCGGCGGCCACCGCGGGAACATGACCCGCGACGAGGTGATCGCCAACCTCGAGGGCCTCGCCGGGAAGATCCGCGAGCTCGACCCGGACATCCTGCTGCTCCAGGAGGTGGACGTGCAGTCCAAGCGCTCGGCCTACGTCGACCAGGTGCAGTGGCTGCTCGACCACACCGACCTGAACCATGGCGTCTACGCCAGCGCCTGGAAGGCCGACTTCATCCCCTCGGACGGCCTCGGGCGCATGGACAGCGGCAACGCCATCCTCTCGCGCTGGCCGCTCGAGAACGCCGTGCGCTACGCGCTGCCGCTCATCGGCGACTGGTCGGCCATCGAGAAGTACTTCTACCTCAAGCGCAACATCGTCACCGCCCAGGTGGTGCACCCGACGCGCACCTTCACGGTGGCGAACGTGCACACCGAGGCCTTCGCCGAGGACGACACCAAGCTCTCCCACCTGCGGCGGTTCGCCCAGGTGCTCGCGGAGCTCGACGCGGTCGGCATGCCCTTCGTGGCCGGCGGCGATCTCAACTCGATCCCGCCGGGGTCGCCGCAGGTGGCCGACTTCCCCGACGACAACTGCGGCGACGCCCGCTTCGAGGGGGACGACTACTCCGGCGAGGAGACGTGGCTCGACCCGCTCTACACCCAGTTCCAGAGCGCGATCCCGCTGGCCGACTACCAGGCCGATCCCTCCGCCTTTTTCTCGTTCGTGGGCTCCGACGGCGACCTGCCGTGGAACCGCTGCCTGGACTACCTGTTCTCGAACCACCCGTGGGTGACCGGCAGCGGCCACGTCCACCAGGGCGCCGCGCCCCCGGCCCTCGATCCCCTGATGCTGTCCGACCACGCGCCCGTCGTGGCCGCCTGGGAGGTGCCCCAATGACCGCCCGCCTCGCCCTGCTCCCCTTCTTCGCGTTCCTGCTCTTCGCCGCGCCGTGGACGCCCCCGGCAAAGGCGCTCCCCCGCCCCGCCGCCGCTGACGACGACGAGGACGATGACGACGACGCCCCGTCGTCAGACGAGGACGACGCCGGATCCTTCGAGCCCGAGACCCGCCGCTTCTCCCCGGGCACCGCGTACACGCTCCCCGCCGGGCGCTTCGAGGTGGGCGTGTTCGGCCCCCTGCGCTGGGGCTTCTCGGACACCCTCGAGCTCTCGGCGCACCCCGTCTGGTTCTTCACCTGGCCCGGGGTCACCGCGAAGAAGCAGCTCTACCACGGCGGGCGGCTCACGGTCGCCTCGTCCCACTCCCTTGAGGTCCCCACGCCGTTTCTGCGCCTGATCCAGGTCGAGGGCACCGGCGGCCTCATCCCCACGGACAACGAGATCCCGTGGTTCCTCATGACCGACGAGCGCGTCCTGGTCACCGTCGAGGCCCTCCCCGGCCACGACGTCACCTGGTTCCTCGGGTTCACCCTGGCCGGCCACTTCGGCAAGATGCGCCTGGACACCATCGACTATCCGCTGGCCTACCCCCGCCTGTCGGCGCTGCACAACCTGTTCACCGTACGCACCGGCCTCGACCTCGACGGCCGGATCACCGGCGACTTCCATTACATGGTAGACTTCGAGCTCTTCGTGCTCCCCGAGGACGAGACCCGCCTGGCCTTCGAACACGCGGCCGGTCTCATCTGGCGCCCCTCCCGGAACTGGCAGGTCTTCGCCGGCTACAAGTTCGCCTGGAGCCAGCTCCCCTTCGGCTCGGAGCAGGTGTGGCTGCCGCTTCTGGACGTGACCTGGGCGTTCTGATTATCTGGGACAGCGCGTGAGGGTGAGCGGGGCCTGGACCGTGAGGAGGGCGGCGTTCACCGCGTCGGCGAAGGCGGGATAGGCGGCCCTGGGGACGCGATCGGTGGGCAGCGACAGGCGGCGCTCGAGGACCAGGCGGCCGGGGGCGAGCTGGGCTTTTTGGGTGAAGGCGAAGTGCGGGGTCGCGCGGGCCAGGTCCGCGGGGGCGCGGGGGACGCACCAGGTCTTGGGCCAGGTGAGCGTCAGGGTGCGGGTCACGTCCTGGCCGTGCTCGAGGACGAAGTCGCTCTCGCGCTGGAGCCGGGAGACCAGGCGGGAGAGGCGGACGTCGTCGCCCAGCGGGAAGTCCAGGTTGCGGGCGCCCCCGGGGGGCAGCACGCCGGGGATCCGCAGGGTGAGCTCCACGACCAGCGGGCTCTTCAGGGATTCGAGCCCGTCCGTGCGGAAGGCGGCCAGCTCGGCCTGGGGCCACAGGCGCCGGGCGTGGCGCAACAGGACCTCGCGGGGGCTGTCCTCGAGCAGGCGCAGGCGCCAGGCGGCCTCGGGCTGGCCGGTGACCGTGACCCGCACCGACACCAGGGCGTCGCCCTTCTCGTCCACGCGCACGGTGACCTGCTCCTCCTCGCGGCTGGCGCCGGCGGGCTCGGTCGGGATGGCCACCAGGCGGCCCCCCGTGGGCTCGACCACCAGCGCGGTGCGGCCCTGGATCCAGGCGGGCACGACGGGGTACAGGTGGCCCTTCACGGTGCCGTCGAGCCAGGAGTTGGCGCCCGGCAGGTGCACGATGGCGTGGTCGAAGGGCGCCAGCGAGGGGACGTCGAGGGGATAGAGCCCCTGGGGCTTGGTGCGCACGATGGCGGGGACCGCGGCGACGCCCGCCTCCCGCAGCAGGTGGACGAGCACCAGGGTCATGTCCTTGCAGTCGCCGAACTTGCGCTCGAGGACCTCGTCGAGGGTGTAGGGCATGTACCCGTGGTTGCCGAACATGAGGGAGACGTAGCGGAAGTTGCGCTGCACCCAGGTCTGGATCGCCTGGATCTTCTCGAGCTCGGTCTTGGCGCCGGCGGTCAGGCGCAGGGCCAGCTCGCGCATGTCCCGACGCGGGCGGTAGAGCGGCTCCACGTAGCGCCAGTAGGCCAGCCCCAGGTCGCGCCAGGAGGCGGTGGTGCCCAGCTGGAAGGTGAGCAGCGTCTCGCCCCAGCCCGGGGCCTGGGGTTCGGGGCGCCAGGCGCTCTGGGGGCCGACGGTGACGTCGATGCGGACCTGGCCGTCCCGACGGGTCACGATCGGGGTGATCCCGGCCGGGCGGGAGAAGGCGGTGCGCAGGGGGAGCGCCTCGGGGTGCACCACGCGCAGGGTCTGGGCGGCCACCGGCCAGCGGTCCTGGAGCTGGAGGATGTGCCCGAACGAGGCGGCGCCCAGGTCGGCCTGGGTCGAGGGGAGATCCTCGAGGGTGTAGATCAGTTCGTGCACGTCGCCGGCCGCGGCCGGGGGGAAGGTGATCCGCAGCTCGCGCACGTCGAAGTACATGCGCGCGGCGCCCTGGAGGAAGTCGAAGGTGTTCACCGCGGCGGCCTGGGAGGAGACCTGCCCGTCAGCATGGTGGACGCGGGTGCGCAGCACGCGGACGGCCTGGGAGTGCGGGGAGTACGAGACCGTGATGGGCGCGAGGTGGCCGGCGCGGGCGGGATCGCGCACCAGGCGCCAGACGGACCGACCGTAGCGGGAGGCGCCGTCGGGGCCCAGCAGCAGCACCTGTCCCACGTGGAGGAGCTCCACCGGCGGGAGCGCCGGATCCACGCGCCCGGCGGCCGACGGCAGGCGCACGGTCTGCAGGTGCGGGGCGAGCCAGGCTGGGATCTCGGCGGCCGTGGGGATCGGGGCCACGCCGGGGGTCGCGCGCCCGGCGGCCACCTGGCGGGCCAGGGCGGCGTAGGTCTCCGGCGCCAGGAGCGCGGCGGGATCGGCCGCGGGATCGAGCCGGGCCCAGGCCACGAGGGCGGCGGTGTCCCGGGAGGCTCTCCAGGTGCGCTCGAGGAGGGCGCGGGCCTCGTCGGCGCGGCCCCGGGCCAGGAGCGCGTCGGCCAGGACCAGCGGTTCGCTGGGGTCCCACGGCGCCTCCCCGAGGAGCTGCGCGCGCAGGCCGGTGGAGTCCACGGGGACGGCGTTGGCGAGGAGGACGGTCGCCCGGGTGAGGCCGGGGACGCCGGGGTGCTCGGCCACGAGGGCCAGGGCGCGCAGAAAGGCGGTGAAGACCAACCCGCGCTCGGCCTCGAGCTGGATCAGCCGGATGCGGTGGCGGATCCCGGGGACCCCGGCGGCCAGCATGCCGCTCCAGATGCGTCGCCCCTGCTCGCCCAGCCGCGCTTCGAGCCAGTGATCGGCGGTGATCAGGTCGCTTTCGTAGCGGATCCAGGAGGCGGCCTTGTCCCCGTTGCGGGGCAGGAGCGGGCCGGGGTTCTCGCCGCGCAGGGCGGCGAGGCGGGCGCGGAAGTGGGGATCCAGCAGCAGGCGGGCGCCCGGATCCGCGAGCTGGGGGAGCCGGCCCAGGGAGAGGTCGCACTGGGCCTCGGACTCCTCGGAGACCTCGGCGAAGCGGCGCCACAGGAAGCCGGCGTGACGGCGGCCCTCCTCGCCGGGAGCGGCGGGCTCGGCGGGCCAGGCGGCCGGGCAGGCGATCGCGGGGACGGTGTCGGAGGTGGTCTCGACGACCCCCGGATCGGCCGCCAGGTGCAGCGCCGGGCGCAGGGCCCGGTAGGACCAGGCGGCGCCCAGGACGTGCTCGCCGGGCGCCAGATCCAGCTCGACCATGCCGGCCTCGGACTCCTTCGCCAGGCCCGCGAGGCGCCCGTCCACGCACCAACGGCCCGGCGTCCCGCCGAAGGACAGGACGCGGACCCGCCGGCGGGCGCCGGTGACCCGCACGCGGAAGGCCAGCTGGGGCGGCGCGTCCCCGACCAGGGCCGTCCAATCACCCAGGGGCGCCTCGCCGCGGACGTTGAGCGGCAGCGCCACGGGGGGATCGCGGCGCACCCAGACGCGGGTCAGAGGGCGGGCGCCGGTGAGGGCGGTGACCCCGGCCGGCGGCAGGAGCCGGTACAGGATGGGGGTGAAGGCCTCCCGGGCCGGGTGGGTCCGGGCGTAGGCGCCCACGCGCTCGTCCTTCCAGGGCGCCGGGAGCCACTCCTGGAGCTCGACGAGCCGGCACAGCCGCACCAGGGGGCGATCCCGGCCCGAGAGCCACCAGGCGGCGGCCTCCTGCTCGAGGGTGAGGCCGGCGCGCCCGGGGAGGCGCGACACGGCGCGGGGGTCCGCCGTGGCGCCCGCGATCAGCGACAGGACGAGCAGCGCGGCGGCCGTCATCGGGCGGCCTCCGGGGCCGGCGGGGGATCCTGGAGCCGGTAGAGGCTCATGCCCAGCACGTAGCGCCGCGGGTTGGCGGGCTCGTTGAAATGACGGCGCAGGCTGCGCAGGTAGTCGGAGAGCTCCCGCTCCTCGACCTTCAGGCGGCCCGGCGTGCGGGAGGCATGGCGGAACACCCGCCGCCCGTCCGCCCGGGTCAGGATGAAGCCCATGTGTGTGATCAGGAAGGGGTTCCCGATCTGCCGGGCGCCCACCAGGAAGGCCAGGGTCGGCGTGGGGATGCGGGCCTCCTGCTCGAGCAGCACGTGGATGGGGTTGTAGCGCACCTGCGCCAGGCCGGAGGGGGCGTTTTCACCCAGCAGGGCGAAGCGCTCGCGGTGCACCGGCCACCAGCGTCCCCCGGGGAACACCGGCCGGGAGACCGTCGCGTAGGGACGCAGCCCCAGCGGACTGAGGTAGCCGAGCTTCTCGTTGCCCGGGATCCAGTGGAGGGCCATGGTGTAGTACCGGGTGGACATGTCCCGGCGCCCGTGGAGGTAGCGCATGCGGTCGAGCCAGGTGGTCACCTCGGGCGGCGTGCGCGAGAACGCGAGGGCCAGCACGAGCTCCACGTAGGTCTCGCAGTCGAAGGAGCACAGCTCGACGACGGGGTCCGGATCCGGACCTGCGCCCTCCCCCATGGGATCGACCGCATAAGGCGCGCCCAGGAACATCCCGCTCCAGTATGAGATGCGCTCCTCCAACGAACGGGCGGCCTGGGCGGTCAGCCCGGCGGCCAGGTGGTGCGGTTCGTGAAAAATGCGGGGCTGGTCCGGTCGCGGGCAGATCCGGTTCCACGGCACCAGGAACTCGAGGAAGAGGAGCAGCCACGCGACCATGGAGCATTTCTAATGGCCCCCCAGCATGAACGCAACGAAAAAAGTCGCCGCCAAAGGCTTCCGGACGGAAAAAAGGACTTGTCAAAACGACGCGGGCGGGTATTCTGTGCAGGTCGCGAGACGGGCGTGGAAGACCCCTTTCTGGAACGGTACGGATTCGGAGTCCATGGTTATCATCGAAACCTTCGGTCGCACGGATGTGGGAACGGTAAGAGAGCACAACGAGGACAACTTCCTCGTGGCCAACCTGGACACGGGGGACCGCTCGCTGCTCCCGGACAACCGGGTGCATCACGTCAGCCCCGTGGGTTCGCTCTTCGTCGTGTGTGACGGCATGGGCGGCGCCGCGGCCGGCGAGGTGGCCAGCGGCATGGCCGTGGATTCCATTTATCAGAAGATGCGCGAGCAGCCCCTGCCGCAGACCCGCCGCCAGCTCGCCGAGCGGCTCTTCGCGGCGCTCGACTTCGCCAACGCGGGCATCTGGGAGACGGCCCAGAAGAACCGTCAGCAGACCGGCATGGGGACAACCTGCACCGCGGCCGCCCTCAACGACGGCGTGCTCCTGCTGGCCCAGGTCGGCGACAGCCGCGCCTACCTCATCCGCAACCAGAAGATCATCCAGCTAACCAAGGATCAGACCCTGCTGCACCGCCTGCTCGAGCTGGGCCAGCTCACCCCCGACGAGGCGGCCCGCTTCGAGCACAACCACGTGATCCTGCAGGCCCTGGGCGTGCGCAGCGCGGTCGAGCCGGTGCTCTCGGTCGTCGAGCTGCGCCAGAACGACATGCTGCTGCTCTGCTCCGACGGGCTCAACGACGCCCTCACCGACGACGAGGTCCTGTCGATCATCCTCAACACGCCCCGCCAGGAGCCCGTCGAGGTCTGCCGCGGGCTGACCTCCCGAGCCTGCGAGAACAAGGCGCACGACAACGTGACCGTGATCTTCTGCCGCTTCTCCGGGGATCTGCTCGATGCGGCCGTCGATACCGCCCTCCCCTACCTCGAGATCCCGCGGGATCAGGTCGCCACCCACGCCCTGCTGGATTCGATGTTCATGGAAGACGACAAGCCCGAGGTCACGCAGGTGTTCGGTTCCTATCATCTGAACCTCCAGATGCAGAAGAACGAAAACAAGCCGAAATGACGCCGTTTTTACTGGCCATACTGTTCGCCGCGCCCCCCGCGCACTACCTCGAGCAATGGAAGACCGTGCGTCGTGACGACTGCGGCGAGGTCCTCTTCCTCGCCGGGCGCCTGAAGAAGCACCAGCACAAGTTCAACGACAAGGACCAGGCGCTCGTCCTGGCCTGCGAGAAGCGGGTCTTTCCCGTCAAGGCGACCGGCGAGGCCGGCCCGAACCACGTCTTCCTGGTCCCCGCCCGGGACCACCTCACCCACCACCCTGCCCGGCGGCTGGCCACGATCCCCGCCGGGGTCTGGTACGTCGGCTACGTGCCCTTCCTGGTCGACTTCGCCCGCAGGCAGCACGCCCTGCTGCCCGAGGCCGAGCAAGCGGGCACCCCGCCGGACTTCGCCTTCGGCCGCTACGTCCGCAAGGAGGCCTTCGCCATCGAGACGCGGGAGCACGAGGTCTCGGAGCGGACCCCCGGGCGGCCCCGCGTGATGGTCTCCTTCGACGAGGCCCGCGAAGTGTGCCGCAAGGCCGGCGGCGACCTGCCCGACGAGGAGCAGTGGGAGATCGCCGCCCGCGGAGCCTCCTATTACCGACCGTTCCCGTTCGGTGAAGCCATCCCCGTCCCCTGTTTCGGCAAGTCTGGTCCTCAGTGCGCCGACGGAAAGGCCCTCCTCGATGTCAGCCCCTGGGGGCTGTGGGGGATGGGCTCCGGCGTCGCCGAGTGGGTCCGGCCCGCCGCCTCCCGATCCGTCCCCGCCTCCATGGCCGTCACCAAGGGCGGCTCCTCCGGAGATCATTTCTTTTGGAACATCGTGCCCGCGCGTCGCCTGGTCCCCGCGCAGACACGATCGGGTGCGATCGGTTTCCGGTGTGTCTTCCCGGTGACGCCCCCGTCCGTCCCCTGACATCCTCCATGGAGCCTTCCCATGGTGAATCGTTGTCCGCATTGCGGCCTGCCATTGTCCACGATCGCCTCTTCGGAGCATGACGCGATCTTTCCAAACCAGCAGGGCCTCGTGGCCACGCTGACCGACGTGTGCGTGTTCTCGCAGGACGGGGCGGGCGTGCCGATGGCGGTGGCCATGCCGGACACGCTCCCGGAGGACGTGGACGGCCTGCGGGGGCTCCCCGTGGAGGGTTTCCTGATGCCCTCCCTCCCGGAGGACCGGCTGACGGACGCGGGCGTCGTCTGGTGCCGCTTCCGGGGCGAGGGGCGGCACCTGCCGCTGGCCGCCGTCCTGCTGGGCGCCAGACAACCGGCGGCCGAGCTGGTCTGGTCCTGGTTCCGGGAGGCGGTCACCGCGCTCGACGCGCTCCACTCCCAGGGTCTCGTGCATGGCAGGCTCGATGAGAGCCTCTTTCTGGTGACGACCCGGTCCGGCGACGGTCCTGCCGTCGGAAACCGCCTGCGGTTGCTGGCCCCGATGGTCTCCCGTCCCACGGACCTGCCCTTTCTGGCCGCCGGGCGCGCCGCCGACCTGCGGGCGCTCGCCAGGCTGTTCGGCCGGCTCGTGCAGGAGGCGCCCTGGCAGCGGGGCCTGGAGGAGTTCCGCGCCCTCTGCCTCGCCATGGAGGAGGAGCCCGAGGCGGGAATGGAGGAAGCGCTGGCCCGGGTGGCGAGCGCGCGGCGGATGTCCCAGCTCGAGGCGCCCGCCCCTGCGCCGGTCCATGCCCGGATTGAATGGAAGCGGCCGGCCATGATCTTCGGCCCGCTGATCCTGTTGTCCCTGCTCGCCACCTGGTGGTTCGCCGGCGAGAAGGAGCGCCCCACCGCCGTCCCGACGGCGCCAACGCTGCGCCGCCCTCCCCCCGTGCAGGAGCCTGTCGTGGAGCGCCTCAGCCTGAAGTGGGATCCCGAATTCCCCCTGCATCAGGTGGCCCTTCTGGACCAGGTCCTGCTGTACCTGGTGCCTTCCCGCATCCCGCAGTTTGCCATGCTCGCCGACGCGGTCGGGCTGCTGGGCTTCACGATCCCGGAGCTCTTCCGGAGCCAGAACGCGGAGTCGCTCATCTCACTCCAGCTCCAGCTCTCCGGGGAACGCTGGAAGCAGCGGCTCACCTTCTCGATGACGAAGGACGCCGCTGCGACGCCCGGGTCCGGCGCGCCCCCGTCGACTACGCCTCCTGCCGGGCCGGCTTCGGATCCCCCGCCGCCGCCCCGGTGGGTCGTGCACACGGGCGCCGCCCGGCTGCTCAGGCCCGACGCGGTCAGCCCGCCCCCGCTGCTGCTGGGCGAGCTGGGCGAGCTGCTCTCCATGACGGGCTATTCCCCGGAGCGGGTGTCCCGGGAGAGCCTGGTGCTGATCCTCGCACCGCCCCCCTCCCTGGCGCCGCGGCACACGGTCTGGCATCAGTTGCTCGGTGGCGTGCGGCCCACCTACGCGGTCCTCAGGCTCTCGGT
>Ga0302247_1002881_pt1 | contig 10560 bp, 8 predicted proteins | sample AAG_UR_Ile_MG_FD_193529 | JGI IMG/M metagenome (GOLD analysis project Ga0302247, IMG submission 193529) | Enriched activated sludge microbial communities from anaerobic digester in WTTP, New Holstein, Wisconsin, United States - AAG_UR_Ile | ecosystem: Engineered > Bioreactor > Anaerobic >...
AGAAACGATAAGCCTCGGGGTTCTCTCTTTGGCATTTTGGACAAATCATGTCGCCTCTGGCGACAGTTGATTGTCCGTCTGTTGCCCTTTTTTGAATTCCGGAATCTGCGAAGGCAGGCCCACACGCATGAAGTAGCGTGCGAAGGCCTGGGAAAAGTGTTCCAGAAACGGGGAGTCCAGGCGCAATCTCTCGCCAAGGCTCTCCGCCCTCTTCTCGAGGTATGCGGGCGGCAGGCTGAATATCTGCCCGAAGTCGACGACGAGCGCGCTGCTGTTGTCATCCGGGTCTGTCGGACTTCCCAGCATGTGCAAGCCCTCGACCCGCCCCTTGCGTACGGTGTCCCACTCTTTGTGTTTCTGGTACTTCGTGTTCACTGCGGCAAACGCTTCAAGAGTGTGAACTGGGCACAGCGCGACAAGTTCTACCTTGCCGTTTTCCAGGTCGCAACTCTGCGTGACGACAATGAGCCTCAACTCACAGAGCTCGATCGTCTCAGCCTCACCCTCTCCTGCCGTTCCGAAGTCGGCTCCGAACTTCGGGACGAGGCAACCGGGCAGCAAGTCTCCTTGTGCCAGTCCTCTACCCGTGACCTTCGTCCAGAACGACTTGGACATGGACCTTACTCGACCTCCGGGAATTGCCTGGGGGTCATCTTCCCGAAAAATTTGTACGTCACTTTCACTTTGGAGATGGGCGTCAGCGGGACGTGGTCGTAGCTTCTGTCATCGATGTCGCGGAGCCCCTCTCGGGCCGCGATGCTTGCGACCAGATCGCGAACGGCGGCCGTTACCGCATTGGATTCAACGCTTTGTCCCCATGGTGTGCCGAGGTTCATGGCGCACACTTTTTCAAGCACTTTGTTCGCCTCGCGGCCTTGTCCGGGCGCGGACGACACGATCCGAAAATGCGAGCACTGCGTGTCTGGCATTTGCGCTCGCGGTGTGCGTTGTGCATAGGCGGTCGTCATTGGAAGAGCCTCCGCATTTCATCTGTAATGCATGCCTCGAATATTCGGTTCTTCTCGCGGCGAAGTTGTTCCATCTGCTCCCACAACAGTGCATCATCCTGTGGCAACTCGGACGTGCGAAAGACATCGATGTCCAGCACCACTGCCACGGTATTCGGCTTTGACGGTTCTATGATGGTCTCGGTGATAACGCAGGTCGTGCGTGCATCGGACAATGGAACGTGCAACTGCATGAAATAGCCTGACAGCCCCTGAGGAAGATCGTCGGAAAGTTGGGGGGCTGTCCGCAAATACCTGGAAAAGTCATCCAGGGGAAGGGGGATGTCCAGCCGGTTGATGTAACGCAATGCGATGCGGGAAACGCAGTCAGGCGCCGACAATTCACGGTATTTGTCCCAGAGACGACGGGCCTCGCGGCTCACCTCGCTCCAACTGGTGTACTCCGCCAGACGGCTGAAGGTGAAACCGTTTACACGAGCCTGATAGATTTGAAGCCCATCTTCGCTGCGGTGGAGGAAGCCGACGGCCTCCGACCTTGCCGATGCGGTGGCGCTCGCATCAGGCCCGAGCGACATCTGCCCCCGAGCCGTGATGAGCTGGTTCGTCGACGGATAGTTCAGCTCCTGGGCGTTGACCTTTTCCAATGCGACCAACCCGAGCCCGCCAGTACACTGAATGTCGATGACCGCTTCTGTGATTGGTGCGTGGGGGTAGCGAGTGCCGGGTACCATGGTTGCCTACGACAGGTAATATCCCCCGAGGGGGTGGGGCATGTCAAGGGCCAACAACCCCGTTGAAAATAATCCTTGACATCGGGCCGAAGAATCTCTAAGGGGATTCCCACCGACATGACGGTCGAGCCTGTCCTCCAAGTGGTCCAAATCACCGGATGACGGGAAATCCAGGACGGATCAGCTGCCCAAACCTCGGCGAAGGAGCGCCGAAGAAAGAGAGCCGATTCCCCATGTCCAAGATCAAATCGTCGTATTATTCCCGTCGTGACAAGGTGTGGGCCGCCCGGGACGTGGTCCGCCGCATGCGCGAGAAGTGGGCCGACGACCCCGTGATGATGCACCTGGCCGGTGACCTGGAACTGCACGCGAACCGGATGGCCGAGGGCTACGGCGGCGTCGACACCCGCCTCGCCACCGCGGACGTCCAGCTCGCCGAGGAGCGCCGGGACAACGCCACCCGCTCGCTGTATCATCACCTCAAGGCGTTGCAGCTCTCCGAGGCCCACCGGGAGTCCTGGGAAGCCGCCTCGAAACTGTTCCAGGTCCTCGGCGCCGACGGCCTCAGTTGGATTCACGACTCCTACGCCGCGCAGTCGCTGAAGACCCACGAGATCCTTGCGAAGTATCAGGAGTTGTCGGCCGAAATCGAGGCGTGTCGGGCCCGCGTGTTCGTCGACCAACTGCAGACGGCCGAGTCGTTCTTCGAAGAGAAGGTCGTCGATCGCGGCGCGCAGCTCGCCGAGCGGCCCGAGCTCCTCGCCAAGGTCTCGCCGGACTTCGAGCGGGCGCTGCGCGCCACGTTGATCATCGTCGAGGGGCGCCCCGAGAGCGCCGACCGCACCTATGTCCTCGAGCCGTTCTCCAGCCTGACGCGCAAGTACGGCCCCGCGTCTCCCGCCCCCGAGCCGCCCCCCCAGGCCTAGGCCGGTCGTTTTTCATTTTGAAAACCCTCCGCGAGGATTTCTTCCGGCGGTTTTCGATGACGGAAAACGCCGGCCAGGTAATTGGTGACGCACTTTCGACGGGAAAAAGCCACGGCCGGGTCCGGGGCGCCGGTTTCGGACTTCCCCCGCGCCACGCAGGCGTCGGGGCGGCGTTTTCAACGCTGAAAAGGCCCGCCCATTCGTCTGGCGAGGCGTTCTCGCCGTCGAAAAGTCGCCAGCAATCACCGGCGCCGGACTTTCGTTGGCCCAACCGCCCGATGAAGGCTTCTCCGATGGGTTTACGGCCCGAAAACCCCTGGCCAAGCGGGGATCTCCACGCCGATCAACGGAGCATGCACGAATCGTGAAATTCCAGCTTGACTCATCTTGCCGGATATGTTTTACAGTTGCCAAATCCTGGAGGCGACGATGAAATACAGGTCACTTCTGCTCACGCTCGGTCTGACGCTCCTGGCCGCCTGCGACGCCGATACGAAGTCCGTCGCGGCCTGCGGCGATGGCTTCCTCGACCCCGGGGAGGAGTGCGACGGCGCGGCGTTCTCGGTCAACACCTGCATGGACCTGGGATACTGATGTCTTCAATAATTTCAACAACCACTCCCCATCACATGGACGGAATTCTATGAAACCGCTACTGTTCTTCTTTGTTTTTTCTATGGTGATTGGATGTAGTCATTCCCCGGTCGTGTATCCAGACCCAAAACCCATGTATTATTTTGCCGAATACATGGTGACGAGGCGCGCGGCGAACAGTGAATTGCCGGTCAAATCGGACATCTTGGTGCAGGATATCGACCAATCCTTGAAATCAGGGAAGCGCGTCGCTCTCCTGCCACCCGATAATTGTGGAAACCACAAAGTCGTACCCCAAGGCGCCAGGAATCAGGAAACGGCAATTCAAATGGACTGTGGCGTACTAATGGCTTCGATTGAAACCGAGTTGGCTCGAGTAGGATATCAGGTCATCTCCTGGCAGGCGATCAAAGGCAGTTCCTCTGGAGACGCATATGATCGGGCAAAAAATCTGAAAATCGATGTACTATTTGAAGTGAACCAACTCTCCATCGAAGATCGAAAATCTGGAAAAAGAGAAATCACCAAGATTGCTTTCTTCAGGCGATATGAAAAACGAATTGACAAAATTGCGGCTCAGCGGCAGTTCTCAGATGATGATCCTAATCCTAAAAATGAGCGAGAGGAGGAAATTGATCTAGCCAATCCAAAAACGATGAACAAGCCGGTTTACACAACTATCTACGAACCCATTGAGGTGGACCAAGAGGTTGGGGAACGCTGTGAAAACGAAATTAATAAAAATTCCGAACATGGTCACGAGTATACGTCCACGGTCAATATCAAGGCGATTGAAGTGACCACCGGCAGAGCCCTTTGGCTCTTTCAACACAGTTCTGTCGAGACGGATTCACCCCAAACTGAGGATACAGAAAACTCCCTTTTTTATCTAGCAGAGGGTAAACTTCCCACCCCACCTGAAGTTAATGATGATTTGTCCTTTTTTGGTTGGCTTGGCATTCTTACTCCTGGAATCGTTGTCCCTCTAGGGTTTGTCCTTTCCTTGGACAGTGAAAACACCATGGAGACTTTCATTCCGTTCGGTGTGGCCGGGGTTATCTCTTCAATTGTATTTTTTATCTTAGATTATGCCGTTAGAGCACCAGACAGAACCATCCCTGCCCCGGTGTATCCTGAAAGTAGGGAAGTGCTTTGCATGGGAAGTTCCGTCCCCAATCCTTCCGAAACGGTGCAAGACAGAACTGTTCTTGCCAAACCGGTGAAGAGTCACACCTACCAATTCAGAAAGACTGAATATTTGGACAGGGATGAGACCTCTGAGAGGGCTCAACGTCTGACCAAGCTTGCCACCGACTCCTTCATAGGTAATCTACTCAAAATCACGAAACGCTGACGAGGATGTCGGCGCCAAAGCGAATAGAATCGATTTGAAATGAGGATTCTTGCTGATAATGACTCACAACCGAACCTCGGGATTTCTTAGGTATAATCATGCGTCGTCAAAGTCACACTTTTCTCATTCTAATCCTGCTTCTCTCGGCCTGCGACGCCGATGTCCGTGCAGTTTCCTCCTGCGGCGATGAATTCCGGGATCCGGGCGAGGAATGCGACGGGCCGGATTTGGACGGTCTGGATTGCGTGAGCCTGGGGTATTATCGGTCCTCCGGCGTGCTCGCCTGCCACGCCGATTGCACGTTCGACGTGTCGGACTGTGGCGGCCGCTGTGGGGACGGGCTGATTCAATCGACGCGGGCAGAGCAATGCGACGGTGCCGTCCTCGACGATCAATCCTGCATCAGCCTGGGGTACATCGGAGGTTCGCTCTCGTGCGGAGATGACTGTCGCTTCGACACCTCCGCCTGCGAGAGCCGCTGTGGCAACGAGATGGAAGAACCCAACGAGGCCTGCGATGGCACCGCGCTGAGGGGCCTGAGTTGTGCCGCTCTGGGTTATTCGGGGGGCGAACTGGCGTGTGACGACGACTGCACGTTCGATGAAGGTGGTTGTCAAAGCCAATGCGGCAACGGGCTGGCCGAACCCACCGAGGACTGCGATGGCCTGAATTTGAGAGGGTTCACTTGCCTGTCACTCGGATACGAAGGCGGCGAGCTTGGTTGCGAGTCATGTCGTCTGAACGTCTCGGCTTGCGAGGGCGAGACGCTTTGCGGAAACGGAATCATCGATGCTGGGGAAGAATGCGACGGCACCGAGCCAGGAACGGGGTCGTGCGTCGGGCTTGGATACACGGGTGGGAACCTGACGTGCGGACGGGATTGCCGTTTTAACGTCGGTCGGTGCGTGGGCAGCCTCTGCGGAAACGGTTTCGCAGACCCGGGAGAGACGTGCGATGGCGCCGATCTTCGCGGTGTGGACTGTCGCAACCTGGGATTTGGGAGCGGTACGTTGGCGTGCTCCTCCGGCTGCCGATTTCTCACCGCCGGCTGCTCGGTTGCAACGGTCTGCGGCGATAGCGTGGTCGGTCCCGGGGAGTCTTGTGACGGGACCGATTTCTTGGGGCTGAGTTGCTCATCCTATGGTTACGACCAAGGGCAACTACGATGTGAAGCCAACTGCCAGGTTGATGCCTCCTCATGCGCCTGCGCCGCTGCGTGTGAAGAGAGTGAACTGAGGTGCCAGGGATCCTGGCTTCAGCAATGCCGTTTCGACGGGTCACCATGTAATTCCTGGGAAGCGGTCGACGATTGTGCCGCCAACGGCGGTCAGTGCGTGGCAATCGGTGACCAGGCGATATGCCGTAGCATGCTGTTCGAGGAACTGACGACGGGAGCGGATCATGCCTGCGCCTTGGACACGACTGGCGGCGCCTGGTGCTGGGGCGCCAACGACAGTGGTCAGTTGGGTGATGGAACCGTCTCGGACCGGTTGGTTCCGACGCCCGTGAGCATGCCGGCCGGCGTCAACTTCACGATAATCGCTGGGGGTGGGTTGCACACCTGCGCATTGGACGACGCAGGTGCGCCCTGGTGCTGGGGTCACGGAGGGCAAGGGCAGTTGGGTGACACGTTTCTGATGAACCGCTGGCTTCCCGTGAGAGCCCTCTTGCCTGATGGACGTGTCTTTCATCAAATCTGCACTGGAGGTCTGCATGCCTGCGCTGTCGACGACCTCGGCGGGGTCTGGTGCTGGGGGAACAACGAACATGGACAACTCGGGATCGGCACCTCGGCGATCAACACTTCGCAGCCCACGCCCGTGATCAACCTCGATGGCGCGACAATCACTGAAGTCGCGTGCGGTGGACTGCACACCTGCGCCCTCGATGCGACAGGCGCACTGTGGTGCTGGGGAGAGAACCAGGAAGGTCAGTTAGGCGACGGGACCCTGACCTGGCGGAAGTCCCCCGTGGCTACCATTCCGCCTGGAGGGGCAATCTTCGTCGCGGTCTTCCTGGGCGACATCCACTCCTGCGCCCTTGACTCGACGGGGCGCCTCTGGTGCTGGGGCAACAACGGCAGCGGACAACTGGGAAACGGCAACCTGGTATCACAATCTGCACCGATGTTGGCATCGATGCCTTCAGGCCGAACCTTCGCGGGAGCTCGGCAGGGAGGCCAGCACCATAACTGCGCCGCCGACGACCAGGGTGACGTTTGGTGTTGGGGCGGCAACGGCTTGGGACAACTCGGAGATGGCACCGGAGATGACAGCCCGAGCCCCGTCCAAGCCTCATTGATGTCGAGCTCTGCCTCGATCGTTTCATCCGGCAGGTATCACAGCTGCGTCCTGGATTCCATGGGCCTCGTCTGGTGTTGGGGAATGAACCATGCCGGCCAGCTCGGGAACGGGACCCGAGAGGATCAAGGGCTGCCTGGCCCCGTCGTCATGCCCTAGTCGTTCAAGAGGAGACTTCTCATGCAAAACAGCAAAAAACTGCATCTTCTGCTTATCCTCTCTCTCTTTTGGACGTCTCTGCCGTCAGTCGGCTGTGACGGGGCGAAAAACCCAGTCTGCGGTGATGAGTTCGTCGACCCCGCCGAGGAGTGTGACGGCGCGGAGCTCGGCGGGCTGAGCTGCGCGACTCTCGGACACTACAACACGGTCGGCGTTCTGGGATGCAACGAGGACTGTTCCTTTGACCGGTCCGACTGTGGCGGGCGCTGCGGAGACGGCGTGATCCATCTGGAACACGCCGAGGAGTGCGACGCGGACAACCTGGGCGGAGAGACCTGCGAAAGCCTCGGATTTTCAGGCGGCATCTTGTGGTGCGGAAGTGATTGCCTTTTTGACACGACGGACTGCGATAGCCTCTGCGGCAATGGTGTGGCGGACCCGAGCGAGCCCTGCGACGGCTTCGACGTTCGGGCGATGAACTGCCTCGGATTGGGCTTCTCTGGAGGGATCCTCCGCTGCACGCAGACTTGCCAGTTCGATGAGACCGAGTGTCAGAGCATCTGTGGAAACGGCGTTCTCGAGTCGGATGAAGCCTGTGAAGGGGCAAACACCCGGGGACTCACCTGTGAGGGACTCGGTTTCGAGCCAGGCGGACAACTGGCCTGTGTCGCCTGCGACTTGGACCTCACCGGCTGTCTGGGCACCACTTCGTGCGGCGACGGCGTGATCGATGAGGGCGAAGAGTGTGACGGCACCGAGTTCGGTGGCGCCTCGTGTATGACCCTAGGGTTTTCAGGTGGACTTCTCGCCTGTGGTCTCGACTGTCGATACAAACTTTCACGATGCATGGGCAGCACCTGTGGAAATGGAACCATCGAGACAGGAGAACAATATGACGGGATTGATTTGGGAGGCGCCACATGCGCGACCACCGGTTTCTCCTCAGGGGTTCTGGGGTGCACTTCCGGTTGCCAACTGAACACGGCCGGGTGTGGTACGACCACTCGATGCGGCGATGGTTTGGCTGCCCCATCGGAGGAGTGTGACGGGGCTGATTTGAAGGGGCAAACCTGCGAGGCACTTGGCTTCGATTCGGGTACGCTGTGGTGTGAAGCCGACTGCCGGTTGAGCACAGGGAACTGTGCCTGCAACGTCACCTGTACGCTCGACGACCAACGCTGCGATAACGACCGGATTCAAATCTGCGAACAAGGGGATGGGGCCTGCCTGCTATGGCGGACGACTGCGGATTGCCGAACCCAGGGTAAACAGTGCAGTTTCGATGGGACGACTGCTTCATGCCAAGATTTGAAACTGTGGAAAATTGCGGGTGGGACCAGTTTCACCTGTGCACTGGATGTCTTCGGAAATGCCTGGTGCTGGGGCATGGATGTCCTGGGAAACCTGGGGGAGCCGTCATCGATGGTCCCGGTGGCGGTGAACATGCCGTCGAACAGAACCTTCTCTCAATTGAGTACGGGCATCAGCCATGCCTGCGCGCTGGATGATTTGGGAACGGCTTGGTGTTGGGGATGGAACTCCCAAGGTCAGTTGGGTGACGGTTCCACCACTTTCCGAAAGACGCCGGTGGCGGTGCTCATGCCGCCGGGCAGGAGGTTCATTCAAATCTCCGCCGGTAGCGAACACACTTGCGCGGTCGACGACGCCGTTGGAGTCTGGTGCTGGGGGAGCAACACGTACGGCCAACTGGGCGACGGCACGCAAACGCGGCGGCTCTCCCCCGTTCAGGTTTCAGCGGTGGCGGCCACCCAGGCGGCAGCAGCTTATCATCACACCTGCATGCTGGATCTGCTAGGAAATGCCTGGTGCTGGGGCGCGAACCAATTCGGCCAACTCGGGGACGGTACGACTCAATTCAGTACAGTCCCCACAGCGTCCGACATGCCGGAATCAGTCTCATTCTCCAGCTTGGCGCTTGGTCCAGAGCGGAGCTGCGGAATCGACACGGCGGGGAGCGCCTGGTGCTGGGGCCTCAATCAGGGTGTGCTTGGTACGGGTGTCACCGAGGACCACCTCGTCCCCACGGCGGTCGTCATGCCAGACGGTCGAACATTCACGAGCATGAGCTGGGGAAACAACCACGTCTGTGCGCTGGACCAAATGGGTCAGGCCTGGTGTTGGGGAGATGGCAACTGGGGCGTACTTGGCAATGGGACCTTCGACATCGCAACCTCCCCCACCACAGTGCTCATGCCAGGCGGCAGATTGTTCGAGCACCTCGTAGCGGGAACCTATCACAGTTGCGCCGTGGATGACCTCGGTGGTGGCTGGTGCTGGGGACAGGGGATGATGTTTCAGTTGGGCGACGGCATAGGCAGTGACCAAATGCTGCCGGTTTCAGTCGTTTTTCCCCCGCCTGCAGCGAATGAACTGATCGTTGACGGCACGACGGTACAACTTGGCGGCGACCATCAGTATGACGTCATCCGGGTCATCAACGGGGGAACGATCCGCGTCAGGCCCTTCAACGGCACGGACAAGAGCGGCACCGGCAACTTAAGGCTCATCGCGAACCTCATTTACGTGGACTCGACATCGATAATCGATGCCACCGGCACCGGCTACCAGCCGACCCTGTGTGATCACGGACCAGGCCCGTACCCCAGCGCCGGAGGGCGCGGCGGTTGCGCAGTTCGGGACGGTGGCGGCGGCGGCGCCCACTTCGGCGCGGGCGGACGCGGGACCAAGGCCTGCCCAGGCGGCATTTGCACCTTCCCAATGGATTGGGAAGAAGAATGCGGGACCTACGATGGCGGAACCATTTGCACCACCATTTCTGGCTGTGAAAACGGTGATGCTCTGCCCTCCACTGCTGGCATCTCGTTTGCACACGGCATTCATGTATCGGAATTCGGAGCGGCCGGTGGAGACGCGGGGTGCCGTGACGGTGACGGCTTCATGGCTCCCCAATGCGTAGTCGGGGGTGCCGGAGGAGGACGGATCATGCTCGCCGCGATTAGCCCCGATGGGAATGGGCTATTGGAGATCCACGGACAGGTGATCGCAGATGGGAAACGCGGCTGCGCCATCAAAAACGACGTGGGTGGCGGCGGGGCCGGTGGCACCATCATTTTTATGGGGGACCGAATCGTCATTGGCGAATCCGGGGTGATTCGTGCAGCGGGCGGTAGAGGAGGAGACAAGCAGGCATACGCCGTGGGGGAATGCTCAGCCTGTGCACAATCCTCCGGCACATGTGATCAATGCGGCGGCGGCGGCGGTGGCGGTCTGATTTCATTCCAATCGCCGCAATCGGCCGAAATCCATTCGTCTGCCTCGCTGAGCGTGGATGGGGGCGATGGCGGTCTCTGTTCCTGCTCCATGGACGCGGCCGGGTTTGACGGCTTGATACAGTTCTGATTGACATTTCTAATCATTCAGGGTGATAGAGTGCATGCCCCGCCAGCTCAACAAGAGCGGTAGCGACGAATTTGAAGAATGGACGCAGTGGACACAGTAGAATCACGCATTCCCGCGTTGACAGCGGCTGCCCGCAATTATATAACC
>Ga0302247_1002882_pt1 | contig 10558 bp, 8 predicted proteins | sample AAG_UR_Ile_MG_FD_193529 | JGI IMG/M metagenome (GOLD analysis project Ga0302247, IMG submission 193529) | Enriched activated sludge microbial communities from anaerobic digester in WTTP, New Holstein, Wisconsin, United States - AAG_UR_Ile | ecosystem: Engineered > Bioreactor > Anaerobic >...
CTCTCCTTTGAATATGACTCTACCATATCGACACAGCGACACAAAAAACTTTCTCTTGTTTTTTAACCTTTTTCTAATATTCTGTTGTCAAAGAACGCCACCCGCTGGTAATTGCGACACAGCCTCCAGCGGGGGACAAACCATTTAGTGTCCCCCAAACATAAAACCCTTGATCTTTTAACCAAAATATTTTATAGGCCCTAACTCAATATTGGGAGTCCCCATCGTCTAGTGGTCCAGGACATCGGCCCTTCCGGTCGAAAACAGAGGTTCGAATCCTTTTGGGAACGCCATTTTAATGCAAACCAAAAAGTTCATAAGTATATAAGAACACTCCCTCCTTTTTATCACATAATTTAACAACAACTAATTTCGACATATGCAAAAAATTGAACTGAAAAGCGCCACCAGAATCCCTGCTCTTGATTTTACCAAGGGCTTTCTTGTGATCACCATGGTGGCTTATCACACTCTTAATTACTTCCTTGACGGCTACCACATACTATATGCCTATATTGGCTATGTTACCCAGGCCTTTATCTTCTACTCCGGATTTGTCAGCGGAACAGTTTATTTCAACAAGCTGATTGCCGATAAAAAAGCCGTTTACAAAAGATTGATTGTTAGAGGTTGCAAAATAATCCTTTTGTTCTTCATCATAAACCTTTTAATACACGCATTATTTCAAAATAATCTTAACAATAAAGACTTTGGCCTCCATTTGTTCTTGAATAACATCACCACCGTTTTTCTAACTGGCAGTGATAAAATCGCACGGTTCGCAATTCTTTTGCCTATCGGCTATGTGCTACTGCTTTCCCCAGTACTGATTTCCTTGCATAGATATAAATACTATGCCTTCACAACAATTATCGTTTTCTGGCTCCTGGCAGATCTTATGGACGTAAGAGGGTTTTTTAATCTTAATTGCATTCTTACAGGCATTGCCGGTGTTTTCGGTGGCCTTATTTATAATGATCAATATAAGCGCCTGAATATTAAACAAGTTCGTTTTGCAGCAGTCGCTATTGTCTTGATCTTCTTATTTATTTTTATCCCCTTCTATTCAGACCCACGGAGCCATTATATTTCTTACTTTCTCTATATCATCGTCATAGTGTACAATATGCATCTCCTGACCGGCTTTTTTAATCCTACAGGACTACTCACCAGGCATGTCCTTAAATTCGGCCAATATTCTCTTTACCTCTATCTGGCACAAATTTTTATTCTTCAGATCATTAAAAAAATACTCGGCTTTAACCTGTCCAGCGTCTCGGTAATACACTTTTTGCTTTTTATTTTTGTTACGCTCACTCTGGTCGGATTATGCTACTTGACCGATTTTCTACGCAACCGTTTTTCGATATTGGACAAAATCTACCGGTTTGTATTTGCATAATATTTAAAATATACTCAATATATTTGATGGTTATTGGAAACCTTTATAAAATCTGAGACGTTTGAATAATACCTTCTCCAGTCATTCCGGACTTGCCCAGGAATCCGGCACTTGATAACACCGGATACCGGTCCCCCGATTTCGCGCGGGCCGGTATGATGACATTGGTGGTTACGTAGGGTTCTGTAAAGCTCTCATTCTGGGTTTTATTGATTCTGCTGGTTGCTTTTCTAAAAAGAAAAAGAACTTTGACCGAAGCATCACTGTCGATCAGTAATAATTACTTCAGGCGCGGCCCCAGAAGTGCCTTTTTGAGGGTAAAGTAGTTAAAACCAAAGCCCACCACAAGTGTCCCCCTTCGAAGGGGGCGCAGGGGGAGGATGGAAAGCCCAAGACATCAAGTCCACCCCCGGCCCGCTGAAGCAGGCCACCCCCGCCAGCGGTGGACAATATCGTCATTCCGGCGAAGGCCTGCCCGCGCGAAATCGGGGGGCCGGTATCCAGAACATAATGAGCAACGCACCACCGCAAATGTCCCCCTTCGGAGGGGGCGCAGGGGGCGGATGGAAAGCCAAGACATCAAGTCCACCCCCGGCCCGCTGAAGCGGGCCACCCCCGCCAGCCCCCTTCGACAGGCTCAGGACAGGCTTCGACAGGCTCAGGGTGAACGGGGGGATTAGTGGTATGCGCTTCGCGCTTTTCATTAAAGTGCTTTTTCACCCCTGCCGGCTTGGGACAGTATCGTCATACCGGCGAAGCTGACTTTGTTTCAACTAAAGATTGACATCACCCAATGGTTATCCCAATAGGATGGATTCTTTGCCACAATGTTTTGCTTCCTTCAAAAATTATAATTTAGGCGGCCATAGATCTTCTCTTGATACACGCTTTTTTATTACTTCGGCGGAGACTCCAAACGGTTTACAAATAGTGGGGGCGACTCTTGATAAGACAGCATCAGGATCATTTTCTAAATAATCCACTAGATGATTCTTCCTGATAATGTCGATGGCTTGTTCGACAGCTATAACTAAATCAGGATGCGGAACCAAGAGCCTGCCCGCAAATTCATTGGCCTGCCATTCGAAATTGCTGTACTCATCTTCAGGTAAGTTAAGAATAAAGTTTTTCCAAGCCACCGGATCAACCAGATCAAGGGCTGCTAAAACGTTCTTATGTAAGACGAAATGGCCCACTTCATGTGCAAATGAAAAGCGCATCCGATTCGCATATTTATCATTCATGTAAAAATCATAATCAACCACGATGGCTGTTAAGTCCATTTTAAGATAGGCATCCATCTCAGTTGAGGAAAAGAGACCATGCTTGGGTTCAGGGATGAGATCCAGGCGGAATTCAGCAATTTTTTCAATATCGACCGGCAGTGAATTTTCCGGCCAGTATTTTTGTCGGAAGTTGTCAGCGATGGACCAGAGATCACTTTTGTTAATCCATTTACACTTGAACTCGCTTACGTCCAAATATCAACCCTCCTTTTTAATCATGTCAATCAACTTATCCAGCTCTTCGACCGTTGGTTTGTCGCTTCTGATTGTGCGAAAGAACATCGGCAATGCTTTTAATACCTCACCATTTGACCGGATATCATCCGGGATGATTCCCGCATCAATATTCGCCATGTCTTTCATTTCCCTCCAGGTTTCTGAACCAATTTTAATACCTAACGCGCGGGCAATTTTCTTTAATTTTTCTTCATCCTGCGGCGGAGCTAAGATGCCGCGTTCGATTTTACTCCAGTTGCTGGCATCCATTTCAACTTGTTTACAAAATTCCCTTAGGCCTATTTCTTGTTTTATCCTTAGCGCCTTGATAAATTCACCATACATAAATACCTCCCCTCGTCTTTTTATAATTCTTGTACGGTTAACACAAAAACTCACGGTAAATTATTTACCACATGTGGTATTATTATAACCACATTAGATATGAAGTCAAGATTTATTTTACTTTTGTAAACACGAAACATGTATTAGCAGCTTTTTTTCTTCAGCAAGTCTTTCGCCAATACGGGTCAGCAACAGATGTAACATCTTGTAATGAACAGCGATACACCGACGAAGAAGCGATTACATACTATGGTGGGCTTGGCATTCAAGAGCAGCCAGCAAGCCCTCCTGTTTGATATGGAACACCGAATGCGAACAGGCTTGGTTGATTTGGGATAAAGCAAGATTGCCCTGACTCCTGTTGTTTATGTGATGGCCTATCCCGCGGAAGCGCTAATTATTTTCCTAGCGGGTCTTTTGATACTTCTCCTCGCTCTTGAAAGAAGAAGAAAAAATATTTCTCACATGGGGCTTCCCATCAGCGACAATTACTTCAGACGCGGCCCCAGAAGTGCATTTTTGAGGGTAAAGTAGGGAAAGAACGGCCAACACGGCTACCAGCCTTTAATCTCTTTCGAGTCTCGCCCTGTCTCCGCCGATGCACCGGCTGGGACAGGGCAGTTTAAATCAGTAAACAAGAAATACACCGCAAATGTCCCCCTTCGGAGGGGGCGCAGGGGGCGGACGAAAAGCCAAGACAACAAAGTCCACCCCCGGCCCGCGAGGCGGGCCACCCCCTCCAGCGGTGGACAAAATCGTCATACCGGCGAAGGCCGGTATCCAGAAAATAATGAGCAACGTACCGCCTGTAATGTCCCCCTTCGGAGGGGCACAGGGGGAGGATGCAAAGCAAAAGACAACAAGTCCACCCCCGGCCCTTCGGGCCACCCCCGCCAGCGGTGGACAGTATCGTCATACCGGCGAAGGCCTGCCCGCGCGAAATCGGGGGGCCGGTATCCAGAAAAAAATGAGCAACGTACCGCCTGTAATGTCCCCCTTTGGATGGCCAAAGGGAGGATGGAAAACATAAAATACTAGTCGCATTTATCTCATCAATATAATAATAATCTTGGTAAATTATTTTCAAAGGTAGATATGGACAGAAATTATCTGGCGGATAAAATCAAAACTTACATCACTGCAAGGAACGTCCTTTTTCTTTTTTCAGCCATTGCGGCTCTGGCTGTCACTTACACTTTTGTGAAGACACTCTATTCCTCAGAGAATAGTCATCATTATTCACATATTCCATTGATTCCCCTGATTACGATTTATTTATTTTTCATCCGGCGCAAAGCCATTTTTTCAACGGTATACTTTTCGTTACGTGCCGGGATCCCCGTATTGCTGGTGGGAATCTTTTTATTAGGCTGTGGCCTGATTTGGGGGCCTTATCTGGACAGCAACAATTACGCCTCCATCATTGCCTTGTCTCTGTTCGTTTTCATAAACGGCGCGTTCATTCTCCTTTACGGGTTTATGGCCTACAAGGCTGCCATGTTCCCTCTTTTGTTTCTTATCTTCACCGTTCCTATTCCAACGGCAATTATGGATTTTTTAATTTCTTTCCTGCAATCTGGATCGGCTGAATTCACCAACCTGCTTTTTCTTGTTTCAGGCATACCCTTTTTAAGAGAGGGGGTTGTCTTTCATTTACCCCACATCAGTGTGGAAGTTGCGCCCGAATGCAGCGGGATAAGGTCGGCGTTGGCTATTTTCATTTTAGCAGTCCTGGCCGGCAATATGTTTTTGAAAACCTGCTGGAAGAGAATTGTTCTTGCCGTTTGTGCGGTGTTGATCGCCATGTTTAAAAACGGCATCCGTATTTTAACTCTCTCTTTACTGGCAAATTATGTCGATCCGCGTGTTTTGGAAAGCTCTCTGCACAGGGAGGGAGGCATCCCGTTTTTTGCTGTAGCCCTCATTTTGTTGGCACCGGTACTGTTTCTGTTGAGGAAAACAGAAAAATTCAAGGACAAAAAATAGAAGTAGCAGGTTAAAACAGAAAGGAGAAAACTTCCACCCCCGCCCCGATGAAGCGGGGCACCCCCGCCAGCGGGGGACAAGCCATTTAATATCCCCCTTCGGAGGGGGCGCAGGGGGAGGATGGAAAGACCAAAAAAATACTTCCACCCCCGGCCTGCTGAAGCAGGCCACCCCCGCCAGCGGGGGACAAGCCATTTAATATCCCCCTTCGGAGGGGGCGCAGGGGGAGGATGGAAAGACCAAAAAAACACTTCCACCCCCGGCCTGCTGAAGCAGGCCACCCCCGCCAGCGGGGGACAAGCCATTTAATGTCCCCCTTCGGAGGGGGCGCAGGGGGAGGATGGAAAGACCAAAATAACACTTCCACCCCCGGCCTGCTGAAGCAGGCCACCCCCGCCAGCGGGGGACAAGCCATTTAATGTCCCCCTTCGGAGGGGGCGCAGGGGGAGGATGGAAAGACCAAAAAAATACTTCCACCACCGGCCTGCTGAAGCGGGGCACCCCCGCCAGCCCTTCGACAGGCTCAGGGTGAACGGAGGAGGATGGGAAGGCTTAAGTTTAGAGCTCCCGGCGAACCACGAGCCACGAGCTATTTTCTCATTATTTTCTGGATACCGGCCCCCCGATTTCGCGCGGGCAGGCCTTCGCCGGTATGACGATGTTGACGGCTTTTGATGATTGCGACACAGTCTCCAGCGGGGGACAAGCCATTTAATGTCCCCCTTCGGAGGGGGCGCAGGGGGAGGATGGAAAGACCAAAAAAATACTTCCACCCCCGGCCTGCTGAAGCAGGCCACCCCCGCCAGCGGGGGACAAGCAAAGACAAGAGGCGGAAGTCAGGAGACAATTTCAAGCCGCTGTCTCCGATGTGAAAAACGTCCACCCCCGCTACGCTGAAGCAGGCCAGCCTCGCCGGCAGGGAAAACGAAAGGTAATATATGGATTTTAATGTTGTACTGGCTTTTTTGACCGCAGCTCTGACCGTTGGGGTCGTTGCAGTTGGTGTTTACCGCGGGCCACGCTCTGTGGTGCTATATGTTTTTTCTCTGGCCATGCTGTTTGTGGCGGCCGAGGCTGCGCTTATCGGCTTTATCTTTCAATCTTCCTCGGTAACTGATTTTCTTTCCCGGCACAGCCTTTTGTTCGTTGTCTCGTCTTTAACGCCGGCGGTCTGGCTTTTGTTCAGTATCAGCTTCGCCCGCGCCGGCTATACCGAACAGATATCGAAATGGAAATGGGTGCTCCTGCCCGCAAGCGTTGTGCCACTTGCAATCTACTTTCTGTCGGGCAGCAATTTCATCGTACTGGTTCTGTCTCCGGAACATTCCCGCACTTTGTTTATCAGATTGGGCGAGGCAGGGTATCTGTGGCACCTGCTTTCGATTGTCATATCCATACTTGTTCTGATGAACCTGGAAAGAACTTTCCGCCATTCCACCGGTCATGTCCGCTGGCAAACAAAGTTCATGTTTTTGGGTGTCATTTTCATCTTCGTAGTGAGAATTTTCACAGACAGCCAGGTCGTGTTGTTCAAGGGAGTCAATACCGGTTACTACCTGATCAATCTGGGCTCTATTATTATCGCCGACATTTTAATTTTGAGATCTCTGTTCCGCGGCAGGCCGATGGGGGTCAATATTCAGTTGTCTCATCAGTTTTTATACACCTCATTGACGGTCTTCATCGTCGGCATTTATTTCATCGCTCTCGGTATAATTGCCTGGATTGCCATCAATTTCGAGCTGATGAATAACATCAACCTGCTTATATTTTTCATTTTCCTCACCGTGGCGGCTCTTGCCGTTTATCTGCTCTCCGACCGTATGCGCACGAGGAGAAAAAGATTTATCAGCCGTCATTTCAAGCGTCCACTTTATGACTATCGTAAAATATGGGAGGATTTTACGCAAAAGACTACTTCTGTAACTAGTACCGAAGAGCTTTGTAAAATCATCGTCAAGATGGTTTCAGATGCGCTGGAGATTCTCTCCGTAACGATCTGGCTGGTGGGCGAAAAACAAAAGGTTCTTTATTTCGGCGGCTCGACGGTCTTCGATTCCCAGCAAGCGGTAAAAATGGAATTATTTAAAGACGGGGGCGCACGTATGATCGCCGCCATGAGCGATCAGACCATGCCGGTTGACCTCAAAGGGCGTGAAGACGACTGGATCGCAGATCTTACCGACACCTATAAACTGGATACAAAAGAGTCACGGGTGCGTTACTGTGTACCGCTCAAGGCGGCCGGGGAACTGATCGGTGTTATGACTTTAAGTGAAAAAGTTTTTTATGAGGGACTGACTTTTGAAGAATCAGAGCTTATAAAAACTATTTCCGACCAGGCTGCGGCTGTCGTGCTGAGTCTGAGATTCGCCGAACATCTGCGCCAGGCCAAGGAACTGGAGGCATTTCAAACAATGTCCGCCTTCTTCATGCACGACTTAAAAAATCTGGCGTCAAAATTGTCTTTGGTGACGCAAAATCTGCCCCGGCATATCAACAACCCGGAATTTCAGGCAGACGCGCTCAAGACTATTGCTCAAAGCGTCACCAAAATCAACAAGATGAGCGGCCGGCTCTCGCTTTTGAGCCAGAAAATCAATCTTTCTTTCCGCGAAGCAAACATCAATGAGCTGATCTCTTCGGCCATCGCGGATCTGAAAGGTTACGGGGCAATTACCGTGAAAACCAATCTTGACCCGGGCATGCCCTCTTTTTTCATAGACCAGGAACAAGTATATAAAGTGCTTGAAAATCTGTTGATGAACGCATACGATGCCACAGGTGACGAAGGTCAGATTGAGGTGACAACAAGGATTAAAGACGACTGGGCGGAAGTACTGGTGACAGACACGGGATGCGGCATTTCCCAAGATTTTATAAAAAACAATTTGTTCCGTCCTTTCCAAACAACCAAAAAACAAGGTATGGGGATTGGTCTTTATCACTGTAAAACAATTGTGGAGGGCCACGGCGGCCGGCTTACGGTGGAAAGCGAGGAAGGCAAAGGTTCCATATTCACTATCCGTCTGCCGATCCGCGTTGCCCCTTAGTAACATGATGAGACCTTTGAATAATACTTCCTCCAGTCATTCCGGGCTTGACCCGGAATCCCCAAAGCACTTGATAACACGGGATACCGGACCCTCCGATTTAGCGCGGGCCGGTATGACAACCTTGCCGGTTACGCAGGGTTGTGCAAAGCTCTTATGATGTAAAGGCAACAGTTTGGTCAAAGAAAAGCTTTTAATCGTTGATGACGACGAAGATTTGCGCACTCAAATGAAATGGGCGCTCGGAACTGATTATGAGGTGTATCTGGCCGAAGACAGAAAAAGCGCCATGAACATCATGATCACTGAAAAGCCTGATGTCGTCACATTGGATCTTGGTCTCCCCCCAAACCCGGCCGGCGTGGAGGAGGGTTTTGCCATCCTCGATCAGATTCTCGATGAATACAGTAACACTAAAGTGATCATCATAACCGGACGCGGCGAAAAAGAACATGCGCTACGCGCTATTGAAAAAGGCGCCTACGACTTTTTCTACAAGCCCATTGAACTGGATGAGTTAAAAATCGTTCTGCGACGCGCCTTCCATATCGCCCGTCTGGAAAACGAACAGATTGAACTCAAGAAGCGTTTAAGCGGGGATACCTTTGAATTTATGACCGGCACGTCGCAGGTGATGCAGGATCTCTTCTCCATGATCCGCAAGGTGGCGACAACAGATGCGCCGGTTTTAATCATCGGCGAGTCCGGCACGGGCAAAGAGCTGGTGGCATGCGCCGTTCATCGGCTGGGGTTACGTAAGGACGGCCCTTTTATTCCGATAAACTGCAGTGCAATACCGGAAAATCTGATCGAGAGCGAGCTGTTCGGCCATGAAAAAGGCACTTTTACCGGCGCGCACACACAGCGCAAAGGGCGCTTCGAAATGGCGGATGGCGGGACGCTGTTTCTTGACGAAATCGGCGAGCTTCCCTCCCACCTTCAGGTAAAGTTGCTTCGTTTCCTGCAGGAAAAAACCATCGAACGGATCGGCGGGAGGCAGCAGATCGAGGTGGACACCCGAATTCTTGCCGCCACCAACAGGAATCTGGAAGAAGCAATTAAAAACGGAACATTCCGTGAGGACCTGTATTACCGCCTTAACGTCATCAGAATCAATCTTCCTCCTCTCAGGGAAAGGCAGTCGGACATTCTTCTTTTGGCCAAAACATTTCTTGATCGTTATTCTCAGGAAAACCGTAAAAAAATAAAGGGCTTCAGCGAAAAAGCCATCAACGCAATTCAAAGCTACGCCTGGCCTGGTAATGTCCGGGAGCTGGAAAACCGGATTAAACGGGCGGTCATTATGTCCGATGACAAAAAAATCTCCCTGGAAGACCTGGAAATGGAATTTTTGGATATAGAATCAAAGCATGTAACTCTTAAAGACGCTCGCGAAAAACTGGAAAAAGAGATGATTATCAGGGCTGTCGCTAAAAATGACGGCAATCTCTCCAAGGCTGCGGCTGAACTGGGCATCAGCCGCCCGACCCTTTATGATTTAATGGATAAGCTACAAATATCGAGGTAACCATCAGGTACAGAGACAGGAGGCAGGAGACAATTTCAAGCCGCTGCTTCCAATGTGCAAAACATCCACCCCCGGCCTGCTGAAGCAGGCCTCCCCCGCCAGCGGGGGACACAAAGTAGTAAGCTTCGCATTTTATTGATCGTTCGTGCTGAGCCTGTCGAAGCATCCTTTAGCCTTTAGCCACGAGCTATTAGCCAATCCTCTAACCCTCAAATCATCTAATCTTCTAAACTTCTAACCCTCTAAACTTCTAATCATCTAACCATCCACCCCCGGCCTGCCAAAGCAAGCCTCCCCCGCCAGCGGGGGACAAGCCATTTTGTGTCCCCCTTCGGAGGGGGCGCAGGGGGAGGATGGAAAGCTTAAGTTTAGAGCTCCCGGCGAACCACGAGCCACGAGCTATTTTCTCATTATTTTCTGGATACCGGCCTTCGCCGGTATGACGATGTTGACGGCTTTTGACAATTGCGACACAGCCTCCGGCGTGAGACAATATCGTCATGCCGTTGAAAATCGGCATCCAGAAAGCACTTGATAACACTGGATACCGGCCCCCCCGATTTCGCGCGGGCAGGCCTTCGCCGGTATAACGACACTGCCGGTTAGGCAGGGTTTTGCACCTATGAAAAAGCGTTTTGTCAATAGAAATCTCTTTTGCTCGACCGTAGCCGGATCCATACATATCCGGCGGAGGGAGAGCAAAAGACACTTTGAATATGGGCTCATCGCCACACACCTATTC
>Ga0302247_1002888_pt1 | contig 10540 bp, 7 predicted proteins | sample AAG_UR_Ile_MG_FD_193529 | JGI IMG/M metagenome (GOLD analysis project Ga0302247, IMG submission 193529) | Enriched activated sludge microbial communities from anaerobic digester in WTTP, New Holstein, Wisconsin, United States - AAG_UR_Ile | ecosystem: Engineered > Bioreactor > Anaerobic >...
CGCGCCGCTGTCACCGCTGTCAATCCCTTCCGCGTAAGCTGTTATCGGGAGGCCCGTCATGCCGGCGATCATGCAGAGCGTCAGGAGCAGGGCTGTTGTTTTCCGAAACAAGTGTCTCATTGTTCTCGTCCTCCAATCTATGAAATTTTGCGACCCTGATTTTAACCGTAGGGTCGTAGTGTCCTATGACAAATCCCATTGTATATGGTTTTTGCAAATCAAGCATTGACACTTTTAAGGTTTGAGCAAAAAACTAAAAATTTTTTTGCGGTGGACAGCGGAAAATCCTCAAATCGCGTCCGCGCCGCCAGTCCTTCGGCTCCGGTCTTGTGCCTTATGCGGAATTCGGAGGGTGTACAGCCATAAAACTGCTTGAAATACTTGATGAGGTATTTCGGGTCGGAGAACCCGCATTCGGATGAAATCGTGTAAATCATTTTATCCGTGGAGAGGAGCTGCCGGGCTGCCTGCATACAGTAGCCGCTGCAAATCAGCTCCCGCAGGGAATACCCGTATTTCTCCCGGATGTCGTTGGACATATGCTGCGGGGTGATCCCCGCGTCCTTCGCTATTTCCGCAAAGGAGTTGCGCTCTACCGGCTTCTGCCGGACGTACTCATAAATCTGCCTGTACCGATGCACCTGCCGGTCGCTGATCCGCTGCGTCCCCGCGCCGTAGCGTAAATAATCGAAGTTGTCGGTCATATAGGCCAGCAGTTCCGTAAGACGGGCTTTTACGGCGGCTTCATCGTATGGGCCTGCCTCATCGTCCGGGAGGAGCTGCACCAGCCGGGCGATGTGTTCTTTCAGACAGCGGTATCTTTCCGGCACTTCGGCCTCGTGATTGGTGGAACAGCACTGAAAAAGCACATATGCAAAGTCCGGATTGGCACGGCCGCAGAAAGCCGGGTCTATTTGCAAAAGCAGCAGCCGGTTTGTGCTGCCGTTTCGTTTGATGCGGTGCGGCTCGTCCACGTTGACCACGGCGACTTCGTTTTCTTTGAGCAGGTGGGTTTCGCCGCACAGGGTAACCTCCGCCTTGCCCTCCAGCACCAGGATGATCTCCAGGTTGCTGTGCCAGTGGTAGGGGTATTCGTCGATCCGCGCTGCCTTGGCTTTGACGGGTTTGTTTTCTGTAAATTCAATAACTTCCGGGTACATGCATCATCACCTTCCTTTCCTGATGCTATAACTCTATTGCATTTGGAAAGGCGGCGCATTGACACTTTTAAGCTCGGAGAGAAAAAATCAGGTTTTTTTCAAAAAAATTAACCCGCCGTTTGGCGGGTTAGGTGTCGGGCATGTTCATTCGGTTATTCTATGTGATCTCCTTCAGCCCCCGCCGACAGAAGCCGGACGGCATGGCCGAGAGGCATGTCGCTGTATTGCGTTTGCCGGGCGAGGGCCGCGCTGTCCGCACGGTGGAGCTTCCGGAAGCTCGAGGGTGTGGAGTGGAAAAAACGCCGGAAATACTTGATGAGGTATTTGACGTCGGAGAAGCCGCAGTCCAGCGCGATCTCCACAATGCGCATGTCGGTGCCGAGCAGCAGCCTTGCCGCGTGCTCACACCGGCTGTAGCACAACAGCTCCTGAAAGGGCACTCTGAACTTTTCCTTAATGTCGCTGCTCAAATGCTGGAGGCTCACACCCAGCTCGGCGGCAAGTACCGTCAAGCCCTTTTTCACCTCCGAGTCGCCGGTTGCATTCTGCGCTATCTGCCGCAGCCTTGCCACACGCTTTTCGTCAAAGGGCTCGGTACCAAAGCCCCAACGCAGGAAATCAAAGCTATATGCAGTATAGCTCAGCATTTCCATAAGAAGCTTCCGAAGGGCTTCCTGACCGATCCGATTCGGACTTGAACCAAGCATACCGACCAGGCGGGCGATATATTCCTTCAGGACACCATACTTTTCAGGTGCCTGGACCTCGTGGTAAGGAGAACAGCAGTAGATGAACATGTAGTGGTTCGGCAGTACGCTGCGGCAGAAGCCGCTGTCGATATGGAGGAAAAGGATTTCATCTTCTCCGTCACCCGTCATGCGGTGAATCTCGTTTATGTTCGTGACGGCAATATCGCCTTCCCTCAGCACCAGGTCATCGTCACCCATACCGATATCGACCGAGCCTTTGAGAACCTGAATAATCTCCAGTGCGTCATGCCAGTGGTAAGGGTACTGGTTACCGCTGCGAACAAACGCCCTGACCGGTATTCCGTCATTAAATTCTATCAATTCAGGACGCATGTCCGTCACCACCTCACAGGCATCTCAGGATTATTTTTTCGACATTTTCCTTTTTTTCATTATAATTCCTTAACAGGAAAATTACAAGGTGCTTGGCAAACTGACTGAATACAATAAAAAGCAAAAAAGCCTTAGGGATCGAATCCCTAAGACTACGGAACGCATCTATGAACTGCAAGCCTCCATTAATTTGATTCTTCTCTTACCAGTTCCTCATATGCTTCTATTACGGTATTAAGCTCTTCTTCATCATCTATGCCTATGAGTATGTCTTCTCCATTTTCATCCTGTTCTATTCTCAATACATATGCCTCGTCCACTTCCTCAGCATCGGGGTCTCTTGTATCGTCTCTCGGCAGCAGTATAGCATATTCATTTTCATCCACTTCCAAAGTAGCGACCACTTCAAATTCGGTCTCATTGTCATTTTCATCGTAAAGAAGAATTATGTCCATTTCATCACTCATTCAAAAATCACTCCATTCTTTCTCGTAAAACTATTTTATACTACTGACAATAATGTGTCAATAAAACCTGAATATTTCAAGGATTATCATTTCTCATATTGTCCAGGTAACATTGCAATATCAAAACTGCAGCCAGCTTATCTATGACTTTCTTTCTGTCCTTCCTTCTTACATCAGCTTCAAGCAGAGTTCTTTCGGCAGCGCAGGTAGTAAGCCTTTCATCCCACATCTCCACTTCAATGTCCGGAAAATTCTCCTCCAGTATTCTTACAAACTCTATGGTTTTTTCTCCCCTTGGCCCGATAGTGTTATTCATATTTTTGGGCAATCCGACTATAATTCTTTTTATATCTTTCTCACAAATAATATTTTTTAAACAATCAATGTCATAATTTATGCTCTTTCTTCTTATTGTGGTTATGCCATGAGCAATCATTCCAAGCTCGTCACTGACAGCGACACCGATGGTGGCATCTCCCAAATCCAATCCCATAATTCTCATAAATGCTCCCCTTCATTCGTATAATTCTTTTTATAGCATCTTACATCTTGCATCTCTTGTTTGTTATACCACCTTAATGCAAAAATCAGGGCAATAAGCGCTGCAATATCCGCAAAGCACACATTTTGAAGAATCGACCACTGCCTTGCCCTTTTCCACACTAATAGCTTTCTGTGCACATTTCCCGCTGCAGCTTCCACAGCCGCTGCACCAGTAATCAATGAGCAGCCTTCTTTTTTTATTCTCAAGCTTCAGCCTGATATCTTCCGGTACCTGTTTCCCCTCAAAAATCATTACGTTGCTTGCTACCTCTTCATAACTCTGCATTCCAACGGCTATTGAATGCAGGTTGTCGTTTGAAAGTACAAAGTCAAAGCATTGGCTGCTGTCCTTTATCATATTCCCTCCGCCTAAAGGCTTCATTGAATATATGCCCTTTCCTGCCTTGTATGCCTCAGCTGCTGCTTCAAGCATTCCGTTTACGTCTCCGTCAATTATCCCCAGGCCCCTTTTATTCAATATAGGATGAAGCACCTCAATATCCTTGTATTTTAATGAAGCCCTTACCGCGGCAATGGCATGGGTAGATATGCCGATACTCCTGATATACCCCTTTTCCTTTGCCCTGACGAAATATTCAATGGCTTCCTGATGCCCTTTTAATGTATGCTCGCTTTCCTGCTCATGAAGGGAAAAAATATCTATATAATCGGTATTTAATTCATCCAGGGCTTTTCTAAGGCTTTTTTCAGCACCTTCCCGGGTATAGGCATAGCACTTTGTCGATATTATTATATCCTTTCTTCTTCCCTCTGCAGCTTTTCTTATATAATCATATGTTCTGTAAAGCTCCGCTGTGTCAATGAAGTTTACTCCCATATCAAAGGCGGCCCTTATCACCGATGCCCCTTCTTCAATATCAAGCCCCGCTTGAAGAGGCCCGATGGTGAGGCTTCCAAAACAGAGTCTCGATACTCTCAGCCCTGTACTTCCCAAAATTCTGTAATCCATCTTCAGACCACCTTCCCTTCCCCTATGCACATAATCAACATGGTAAATGCCATAAATATCATCGCCGTTGCGGCTACTACAATACCTGAATCATTTACTGCGAAGCCTGCGGCGGCTGAAGCGGCAATACTCATCCATGAGTATTTCAGATATTTATACCTGTTGAATATATAGAACATCTGTTTTACAGGCTTGTAAAACATTATGGATATTGCCCCTATTATGCACAGCAGCACTTTTGTCCATATGGTATATCTCATCAGCCTGAGATTCATTGATATTTTCCTGCTTATCACAGAGGTAATAACTCCAACGCCATTGGCACGGGTGTCCTTAATAAGGGCTCCCATGTGGGATTGCCTGGCCAATCCCATGCTGTCCGCAATAAACAATGCCGCTGCAGCCGACCCCAAAATCAGTGCTCCCGTAAAAATATTTCTTCTGTTAAATTTTATATCAAAAACCAGGAAATAAGCAAGCAAATAACCAAAAACCCCTGCAACTGCCCCTCCAAAATTAGCGCCAAGAGACGTCAATCCAAGAAGGAGCGTGCAAAAAGAAAAATAAGCAGCTGCGGCAGCCTTGCCGCAGCTTCTGCCTCTCAGTTCCGAAACACAGCCAAAGACCAAAAGAGAAATGCCGATGAATATCCCTGCGTATTCATTTCCGATGCCGTAAAACCTTGCGCCGATTATGGGATCATAGCCCAGTACAGACTTTTTTATCAATTCGCTGCCTGTAAGTATATCAACGGCAAGCCCTGCCTGCAGCAGCAGGCAGATTGCCAGAATAATCTTCAACCTGTTCTTTAAGGCTATATGAAGCAATATTGACAATACTGCAGAAGCGGCGGCAGTCAGCACTGCATATTCGACGGGCCCCCAATCAAGGTAGGATGCGGGTACTAAAAGAAATGCGATTGGAATCGAAAGCATTGTATATGCAATTATAATCCCGGAACCAAACCAAAAATGCCCCGCTTTCTTTCCCAAAAAAACAGCCGCGGCAAACAGCATCCCGAGTGCTGCAATCACTGACACCGCATAATAAGTAAGAACAGGAGCCCTCAGAACCGAAGTCCTTAAAATACTCATATTCATATCCACTAAAGCATTTACCGAAGCTTCTTTATCCAATTCCTCAACGGCACATTCAGTCAGGTATCCCAGCTTACAGAGCACATAATCTGCAATATCCGTATTCAAAATTATGCCGCTACGTCTTGTATTGTTTGAGTAAAGCACTCCTCCCTTTCCCTCATAAACCACAATGGGAGTCAGTTTATTGCCCGCTTCCGCATTTGCTCTTGAAGAGTAGGTTGATATGAATACAAGTGTTTTTAAACCCCCGTAACTGACAATCTCCTTTACAAATCCGTCAATCCTTTCCAGCACATCCTGTTTGTATGATTGGTAGGCTTCCTCGGACATGGAGCCTTTAAAGGCTTCCAGCCTTTCCATATCCCCTGTCTCTATCACAATAAATGAAGAAGCCGGCAGATATTGCTTGTACAATTCCGCCAGCCTGTCATAATCAGTTCTCTTTCCGCCCGGGAAAGCAGCATTCTCTAAATTGACATCCTCTGTCTCCCCTGAATCAATTTCACCGCTGCTATCCGCCGCAATTAACATAGAACTTCTGTTCAGCTTCTCAGCATCCGCATTTCCGATATAGCAGGCAGTCCCACCCTTCTTATTGATTGCATCGCCTATGTATCCGATGTATTTCTTATATTCACTGTTGGCATTTCTGTCTTTTATACTGTTAATACCCGTATATACAAGACTCCCCGTCAAAAATTCCCTTCTGACTCCCGAAACCACAGTGGCATCCAATTCAAGTTTTTTCCCGGACCCGATTATGAGTTTTGATTTGGCCGCATCGGCTTTCCCCGGCTGCCTGTTGTTTATGAGGGCAACACGGCTGTTGCCGGCCAGTCTGTAAAGACTCTCCATCCTGCCGATATCCTTGATATCCAGGTAATCTCCGACTATCATCACTACCTTGCCGTATTCCTCTTCTCCGGATGCAAAAATTTCATAAGCCTTTACATCCTGCAAAGCAATAATTGCTGCACTTAACGCAGCAACGGAAAAAAAAGCGATTAAGCTTTTGTTCAAACTAATCTCTCCTGAACCGTATTTCAGCTACTTCCCATCGACATAAGCCCTTACAAGCTCTTCAAGGAGTTCGTCTCTTTCAAGCTTTTTAATCAGGCTTCTTGCATTGTTGTGGCTTGTAATATAGGTAGGGTCTCCCGAAAGTATATATCCCACTATCTGATTGATGGGGTTGTAGCCTTTCTCCTTAAGTGCGCTGTATACAGACAGAAGTATATCCGATGCTTCATACTTCTTATCCGTCTCAACCTTGAATTTCATTGTGTCTTCGAATCTTTCGCCCATTATTACACCCCCCAGGTTCACATATATATATATAATAATATAGATAATAATTCATTTCAAGGAAATGTTTGCATGTGTAACCGTAATGTCATGTAAGGATGACCTCTGCTGTATGTTCCGCTCCGTCTTCGGCAAGCGGAATCTCATTTCCTTCAAGCTTCCTTCCGTCCAGGATGATTTCTGCCTTTGCATTGCCGCTCCTGTTCTGATTTCTTACTATTATATTATATATCGTATTCTTGTTGTGTCTGTACCTAATATTGTACTCAGGCCAATCCCTTGGTATACATGGTTCCATCACAATCCTGCCTGCTTTTTTCCTGAATCCCAGTATATGCTGCATTCCTACATTATACATCCAGCCCGATGCACCTGTGTACCAGGTCCACCCCCCTCTTCCCGTGTGGGGAGGAACGGCGTACACATCTGCGGCCATTACGTATGGCTCAACTTTGTACCTTGAGGCTTCCATCATAGTATTTGCATGATTGATGGGGTTCAGCATATTAAACAGCTTCCAGGCCATATCAGGATTTTTCATTATTGAATAAGCCATAATCACCCAAGTTGCCGCATGGGTATATTGGCCTCCGTTTTCCCTTACACCGGGGGGATAGCCTTTTATATACCCCGGCTCCAGATCTCCTTCATCAAAGGGAGGTGTAAGCAGCTTGACAATCCCTTCATCATACTTTACAAGGTACTGTTCTACTGCCTGCATGGCTTCCCTTGCCCTGTCAAGATTTGCAGCTCCCGATATCACTGACCAGGACTGTGCAATGGAATCGATTTTGCATTCTGTATTTTCCGCCGAGCCAAGGGCCGTTCCATTATCAAAATATGCCCTTCTGTACCAATTTCCGTCCCATGCATTTTCCTCCTGCGCCTTTGCAATTTCTTTCGCTATGTTTATGTATCGGTCTGCTTTGTTCAAATCCCTTCTCATCCTGCACAGCTCCGAGAAATTCATAAGTATGTCATACAGGAACCAACCCAGCCATACGCTTTCACCCTTGCCCTTGTTGCCTACCGTGCTCATACCGTCATTCCAATCTCCCGATCCCATTAAGGGTATACCGTGATGCCCGAATTTCAACGATCTTTCAATTGCCCTTACGCAGTGGTCATACAGTGAAGCACTGACATCTGATACACAAGGTATCTTGTATCTTTCATCCTCTCCTTCCCTCAGCGGTTCATCCTCAAGGAATTCAACCCTTTCCTCAAGTATTTGCACATCTCCTGTCCTGTTAATATAATTTACTGTTACATAGGGAAGCCATAAAAGATCATCCGAGAATCTTGTCCGTATACCTTTATTGGAGCCGGGATGCCACCAATGCTGCACATCCCCTTCAATAAACTGATGGGAAGCGTGCAGCAGAATCTGCTTTCTTGCAATATCAGGCAGTACATCAATTACTGCCATTGCATCCTGAAGCTGGTCTCTGAAGCCAAAAGCTCCTCCCGACTGATAGAATGCCGTTCTCGCCCATATTCTGCAGCTTAATGTCTGATAAAGCAGCCATCCGTTCAGCAGTATATTCATATTTTCATCGGGAGTCAAAACCGTCACTTTTCTTAAAACATCTTCCCAGAAAGCTTTTGCCTCATCCAAAGCCTTATATACCCTCTTCACGTTTCTGTACCTTTCACTGTATGCGCTCACAGCTTCAAGGCTTTCCCCCTGGCCCAGCATGAATACCACTTCTGTCTGTTCCCGGGGCTTCAGCTCTATAACCGTTTGAAGGCACATACAGGGGTCAAAGCCTGCCCCAAGTGTATTTGAAAGCTTATCCTTCCGCAGCGCTTCCGGATGCTTAAGCCCTCCTATATTGCCCAAAAACTCCCTTCTGTCTCCCGTGTAATACCTTTCCTTTGCATTAGTATCCAGAAATACTATCCTTCCCGGGAAATCGGTATTATAGTTGTTTCTGGCAAGAATGGCGCCGTTGCTGTGCAATTCGGTGTAAACGTGCTGAACCGTACCTTGTTCATATACACCCAATACAGTTCTTGCATAATATATAGCCGACAGCTTCATTTTTGTATTAGAGCCGTTCCTGAGCTTCAATATGCACAGCTTTACAGTGTCGGAGACCGGAACAAATTCAGTCAGTTCATGCTCGATTCCGTTCCAGTTGTGCTCGAAAACCGAATAGCCGAAGCCGTGCCTTACAATATAAGGAGTTTTCGTCCTTATGGGATGAGGGGTAACCGACCATATTTCACCTGTTTCTTCATCCCTCATATATATTATCTCTCCCGAGGGATCAATGACAGGATCATTGGACCAGGTGGTCAGCCTGTTCTCTCTGCTGTTTTCCGCCCAGGTTGTGGAGGCACCGGATTCAGTAATCAGAAAACCGAATTTTTGATTGGATATTACATTGCACCAGGGTACGGGAGTATTCATGCCTTCAGTAAGCTTGATTACATATTCCCTGCCCTCTTTGTCAAACCCTCCGAAACCGTTGAAGTTCTTAATTTCAAGCTTTTTCATATCGTACTTGTTATGCTTTTTCCCTTTGCTCTTCCATATCTTGTACTCAAATGCATTTTTACCGTTTCTCACTTTTGTCTGTACCGAAAGGGGCCCGTATTTACCCTTCAATACTATCCTTGCTGCTGCCGCAATAAGCTGCTTATCCTCTTCCGGCATGGAGTACCCCTGCTTTATTGTCACTCCTCCTGCCTTATCCCTCATATCTCTTGCATGGCTTACCGAAATAATATCCTGTAGCATGTTGTACAGAGGCCTTAAGTAGCTGCTCTCCTCTTCATTGATAATAACGACGTCAACAAACAAGCCCTTCAATCTCCAGTATTCATGGGCCTTTATAAGCTCTTTTACAAGATCCAGCTCTTCTGCCCTGCTGATAAATACCGCTACTATGGGAAAATCTCCTGAAATACCATATGCCCAAAGCCCCGGCTGTCCTTTCCTGTTTCCCTTTATGGAGCTTTCCTGCTTCCTTCTGAGGGGGCTTAGATACAATATCTGGGACATCATATTCCTGAAGACTTCTATCTCCTCTTTCTTGAGTCCCAGGTACCGCATTTCCACCTGGCTTCTGGTCCATGCCAGCTCAAATGCCCTGTCGATGGACGAACAATCATGATATTTCTCTGCCATCAGCATTATTTTTTCTTTGCTGTCGTATATCCCCGTTATGTAATTCAGTTTGACAGCCTGCCCCGGCTGCAGCCTTAACCTGCATCTCAGACTCATTATGGGATCCAGTACCGGCCCTACTGTATTGGAAAGAGGATGGCTCCCTCCGACTGCCGCAGGTTTATCCGGCATATTGCCTCTTCCTATGAATTTTGCCCTGTCGGTTTCGTATTGTATTCCTCCGAGAGCTTCCTCCTGAACTGTCAGTTCATGAAATGCCCACATGCGGATTCCCTTTTCCTCCCTGGGCCTTCTTACTGACAGCAGTGTGTTGTATTTGTGCAAATACTCGGTATTGATAAACAGGTTGTTGAAGGCCGGATGTGCCAAGTCGGCAGACTGATGAGCAATTGAAACTTCCATGTAGCTTGTTACTTCCAAAGTTCTTACCTGCTGGCTGTGATTTGTAAGGGTAAGCCTTCTGACCTCCGCATCATCCTCCGGTGACACTATTATCTCAGTGTTAGTGTCAATATTATCGTCAGTCCTGGAAATGCATATCTTGTCCTGAGAAAATACTACCTTGTACTTGTTGGGCAGTACACTGCAAGGAGCCAGGGAATTTGACCAAACCGAACCGGAATCGATATCCTGTAAATAGAAGAACATGCCTGAATAGTTTAAAACACTGTCCTCTCTCCACCTGGTCACTGCCAAATCCCTGTATTTGCTGAACCCCGAACCGTTGTCCGTTACCATTACGGAATAATCCCCATTTGACAGCATGTGCACTTCCGG
>Ga0302247_1002889_pt1 | contig 10540 bp, 10 predicted proteins | sample AAG_UR_Ile_MG_FD_193529 | JGI IMG/M metagenome (GOLD analysis project Ga0302247, IMG submission 193529) | Enriched activated sludge microbial communities from anaerobic digester in WTTP, New Holstein, Wisconsin, United States - AAG_UR_Ile | ecosystem: Engineered > Bioreactor > Anaerobic >...
ACGTCAGAAGGTGCGAGTCTTTCCGGAATCTCACCTTCACTTACAACCCGATAAAGGCCGAAGGATCCAAGAACACTTGCGAACTGATCCCGCATCTGACCAAGGTCCGCAGCCGACAGCCTGACGCCGGAAGCGGTGGGGGCGTAATAAAGGACTATCTTCTGCCTGGCTGCGGCAATTCCTGGAGCCAGGTTGATAACTGTCGAAAGCAACATCACCAGAAAAAAAGACGGCAACCCTGGCATGCCAAGGATCCGGCCGGATTCCCCGAAAAGTCCATCTTCATTCAATCTCATGCTGCGTACCCCATGCCTTCCTGAAATGACCGAACCGACCTCTGTCGCCACGGAAACGTTGAACATCGGACTGTTTATCGCGGATTGTACATCAACGGAGCATGGCTGTCCCTGTCATTATCGACGCCGCCAAAAATCAGAACGCGGCCGGTCTGGTCCGTGATCATGGAATGACCGACGCGTGCGGCATCCATTGCCGGCACATCCGACTTGACGTCAGGGCTTACAACTTCCAGGCCGTTGAACATTACGGGACCATCCGGGGAAAGAATCTTGACGGTATCGACCGGGGCGGTGCCGTTCCAGCCGCCGGCAAGAAGGAACCGGCCGTCGTCCATCTCCGCGATCGACATGCCGCCAAGATCGATTCCAAGGCTCAGGTATTCCCTTTCACGGAAGCCGGCCTCGGGCACACGGAAGACGTCAACGCTGTCGGTCGGATTCTTGCCGCCCGTCGCACCGAATCCGCCGACGATAAACAAGAAATTGTGCGCCAGGTCATACGCGACGGCCGGCATCGACCGGCCGCCGCCCGGAATCTTTACGACAAGCTGATCCTGGCGCTGCAGTTTGCATGACTCGACGCCAGCACATGTAATGATGTACGGTTCGACGGTGTCGATGGCGCCCGACTCGTTTTCACCGCCGACCAGCAGATATGCCTCGTATTCCTTGCCGCCCGTCAATTCGCTTCCGTACCTCCAGACCCTGGCAAGCGCATGGTTGTATCGGACGATTCCCTTCGCCGGGTCGTCCTTGTTGTAAAGCTGTCCATGGGCGATCGTCATTACCGAGCCCTCGGTGACCCAGATGATGTCATAGGTGCCACCGACGGCACTGAAGTTGGAATAGCCGCCGAAAAGGACAATCAGGTTCTTGTCGGCGTTGACCAGGTCGGCCGTGAAAAGTGCCCTGCCCTGGCCACGGTAAAGCCCGGGCTGACCCTCGTTGCTTGTCGCTGAAGTGAACAGGCCGGTCCTCGGATCATAGATATCGACCAGATGGGAGACCGTTATCGCACCGCCATCCGGAACCGTGTATCCACCGATAAGGACCACACGGCCATCCGGATTATCCGGACTGCCAAGCTTGACCGCCTGGTGATAGGCGCGCTTGACGGTCATCCTGTTGGGAACTTCCTCAAAAATGCCTGTTTCGGGGTCGTACGTCTCGCAGGAACTGGTCAGAGTGAAAAGATCATCGGGCATGTACCACGTGACCGCCGGGCCGCGAACCTTGGCGCCGCCGCAAATAAGGATGCGACCGTCGTCAAGTTCGGTCATCGACGCCCCGACACGGTCCGCGTTGATCGGATACGATATGACGGGTTCACCGGAAATATCATCCATCCCGACGACACTGGAAAATGAATTGACCGGTGAGACAAAAATCTGGGAACGAATCCTGGTTTGCCTTTCGGTGACATCAATCGGAACCGACCGTCCGCGGGAGACAACCGGTCGCTCGTCATTCTTCAATGGATCCGCAGGCCCAAGGAATTCGGCGCTGAACTGTCGCCGCATGCCAAGCATGTATTCCGGGATCTGAAAGGCATCCAGGCTGAAATCAAATTCGGATGAAACGTCACTCATGTCCGGACCTGAAACCGACACCCTGGCCGCGACCACATTGTTCTCGGGATCTGGATTGGCGTCGGCGTAGGTTATCTTTGCAGACACGCTGACAAGACGGAGATTGACGTTGTCTGCCGCCATCTCGCTGCCGCCGCAGGAAGCCAGCCAGCAAGCCGCCACCCAAGCCAGAAGTGCAGGGCGCAACAGGTCGAACGCACGAAACATGACACCGCAGGAGCCACGATCCAGCATCAGTACCCCCGTTCGAATCAATGCGTCATGATTCCCGACGCCGTCGAAGACCCGCCCCCGGCCGACATGACGCCGGCCGCCACCCCGCCGGCGACCCCGGCGGCCGCAATACCGATTACCGTCCAGAACCACCACTTCTTGTAAAGAGGCTTTGACACGGTTTTCGGCCGTTCATCCTCGATATTCATCACGTCTGCCGCCCGCGATTGCACCATCCCGTCATCCGGCTTCACGTTGACAACCGGCTCCATTCCGGTTGGCCGCGCGGCAGCCGCCGGAACAATGGGGGCCGGCATTCGAAGAACGACACTCAGCCGCAAATCGACCGGCACATCAACCACCGATTTCGCGGATACACCTTCACACGTCGCCTCGAGGGCGTGACGGCCGGACGGAACCGTTCCCTTGAAAGGCGTTGTCCCCACGGACTTTCCGTCGATTGACAGATGTCCGCTGCACGGCGTGTCGTCATGATTCCTGGTCAGGACGGAAATAACGCCGACCAGTTGTTCCAGTTGGAACGATTCGATGACAGTCCGGCCATCAGAAACGACGACCTTGCGCTGCGACGGCCGGCGGCTGGGGTTTGAGACTTCGATGACGTAAGTGCCTGAAATGGCGCGTTCCACGACATACGGCGTGGTTCCGACGCGTCTGCCGTCAATGGTCACAAGGGAGCCCGGGACATCCGAGGTTACCTCCAGCCTGCCGAATGCCGGCGCAAGCTGCACATCGATCTTTCGTCCATCGGGCCCGACGTCAACTTCCAGGGTCTTTTCGTGGAAGAATCTGTCCAGAATCACCCGGACCCGACGCCTGCCGACCTGGACTTCCGCCTGGAACGGCGACTTGCCGACCAGCTTTCCATCGATCTCGATCGATGCATTCGACGGCGTCGTTTCGACTGTAAGAAAGCCGATCCTGCCGACCAGTTCATGAGCCTTGAACGCCCTTGGTGGCTGCGGCTGGGCGACCACGCCGGTTGGGGGCGCATTCGTGGACTCAAGGGGCTGAAGCCTGGGCGTCGGGCCCGGCGCAACAACGGCCTCCGGGTTTGCCGGCGCCGCCGTCGCGCGGGGATCCCTGCCGCACATCATGGCTGCCACCACGCCCACGGCATCAACAATTTCGACCACATCGCAACCGCCCTCGAACCTGGCCTTGATATCCTTGCGTTCGGACCATGCCGGGCTCAAAACGCCTTCAACCACACAGGCACCGCGCCGGCCGGAAATGCTCAACCAGGCACTCAAATCGGCGCCCGCAAGCCTTGTAAGCCTTGTGCGACAAGATGCGTCCCGACAGGATCCGAACTCCCCGGCATCGGCCGCGCCAATCCGATCAAGCGCGTCTTCGTCGGGCACCACGCCATACATGCCGTACGAACCAAGCACTTTCTCGAACCTTTCCCTGGCCAGTTGAAGAACCGCCGTCGAAAGCGCCGGGCCCGAAACCGCGGGTGGAAAATAAAGAACCTGCCTGGGTCTGGCCGAAGACGGGAAGGGGGCAAGTATAAGACCAAAGAAGACCAGAGCGGCGAAGACGGCCACTGACTGGCGATGAAAAAGTGTTTTGTGAAGATTCGACGAATGTGCGGCGGCGGAACAAATCATAGGCATGCGCCCAACACCGAGGCCGGTTCATCGCAGGACAGAACCAGGCCGCCGGCCACTGGTTCCGAATCAATCGCCCGGGTTGTAGAAAATCGGCTCGGGACTGTCCTTTTCGGCATCAATGCCGCCAAAAATCAGGACGCGGCCGGTCTGATCCGTCAGCATCGAATGGCCGGCACGCGCCGCATCCATGGTCGGGACGGCCGACTTGACGGCCGGTGTCTCGATTTCCTGGCCGTTTTGAATGACCGGGCCCTTCGGGGAAACAATCTTGACCGCATCGACAGGTTTTGTGCCATCCCAACCGCCGGCAAGCAGGAACCGGCCGTCGTCCATCTCGGCAATCGACATGCCACCCATCTTCGAGCCCAGGCTAAGCACCTCATTTTCACGGAAGTTGGCATTGGACACACGGAAGATCTCAACTCGGTCCGTCGGGCTCTTGCCGCCCTTTGCACCAAATCCGCCGGCGACAAACAGGAAATTGTGAAGCTTGTCGTACGCGACCACCGGCATCGACCGGGCACCGCCCGGAATCTTCACGACAAGCTGATCCTGGCGCTGCAGCTTGCATGCATCCACGCCGGGACATGTAATTACATACGGTTCAATCGTGTCAATTACGCCCGATTCGTTTTCACCGCCGAGCAGCAGATATGCCTGGTATCCATTGCCCTCAACCAACTCGTCCGCGTACTGCCTGACCTTTGCAAGTGCATGGTTGTAACGGACGATTCCCTTCGCCGGGTCTTCCTTGTTGAAAAGCTGTGCGTGGGCGATCGTCATGACCGAGCCCTCGGTGACCCAGACGATGTCATAGGTGCCACCGACGGCGCTGACATTGGAATAGCCGCCGAAAAGGACAATCAGGTTCTTGTCGGCGTTGACCAGGTCGGCAGTAAACAGTGCCCTGCCCTGGCCACCGTAAAGCCCGGGCTGACCCTCGTTGCTTGTCGCGGAAATGAACAGGCCGGTCTTTGGATTAAAGATATCGACCAGGTTGGTGACCGTTATCGTTCCGCCATCCGGAACCGTGTATCCCCCAATCAGGACGACACGGCCATCCGGATTGTCCGGACTGCCGAGCTTGACCGCCTGGTGATAGGCTCGCTTGACGTTCATCCGATTCGCGACTTCCGTGAACAGGCCGGTCTTCGGGTCATACGTCTCGCACGTATCGGTAAGGTTATTCAGGTCATCCGGCATGTACCAGGTTTCGGCTTCGGCCCGAACCTGAGCACCGCCGCAGATTAGAATCCTGCCGTCGTCAAGTTCGGTCATCGACGCCCCGACACGGCTGGCCTTAACCGGCAGCGAAGAAACGACAAGACCAGTTTCGTCGTCAACGGTCGTCGGGCGAACCATCGAGTTGACGGGCGCCACATAAATCCGGTCGGGGGCGCGCACGGCGTCGGCGTCAACAGTCAGCGATGCGGAGCGGCCACGACCGATGACGGGACGCTCGTTGTTCTTCAATGGATTCGCCGGCCCCAGAAACTCAAACGTGAACTGCCTGTCATCGCCTTCGGGAAATTCCGGAATGCCGATTACGGCGCTGCCACCAACACCGATGTCGCTTTCCTTCGAACGGGTGTCCATCCCCGGCCCGGTGACGGTCAACCTTACGGCCACAGCGCCGGAGGCCGGATCCGGATTGGCCCCGTCGTAAGTCTTTTCGGCAATGGCCTTCTTGATCTGGACGGAGAACAGGTCCGGATTGTCGCCGCCGCCGCAACCGGCAGCCAGGAAGACAAGGCCGAGACCGACGGCAATCAGAGTTGTCTTATTCATTTTCATTCCTCCTACCAGCCAACCGTTCCGCCGACGCTGGCACCGCTGTCGGAGTTGAGGAAATGCCAGGCGAGCCCGCCACCGACGGCACCGGCAACAACCACGCCGACGATGGTCCACAGCCACCACTTCTTGTAAACCGGTTCTTCTTCGACGACATCTTCTTCCTGAACCGTGGTGGTCGAAGCGGCCTGCTGATAAGAAGGCTGCGCCGCCGGGGCGGTGTCGGCCATCGGGAAATCCGAGGGAAGATCCATCGGGAAGTCGGCCGGAAGACCGGGATCAACTGCCGGGGCCGGCTGCTGATAAGGAGCCAGGTAAGGCTGATACGCCGGTTCAACCGCGACAGGTGCCGGCGGCGGGGGCGGTGGTGGTGCCACGACCACGACCGGAACCGGCTTCGGCTTCGCCTGGACCATCCTGTAAATCGGCGGCTGGGCGGCAATCCTTGCCATCGACGATGAATCCACAACGGCCTTCTGGATCCTGGTTTCAAGGCCGAGCAACTCGATATAAAGGTTGGAAAGGTCGGTTTCCACAACCGCCTTTTCAACCTCGACGACGCCACCGTTGAGGCCGTTGCCCACGAACGCGCCGATGTGGAACTTGTTGTCGCCCCTGGCGATGAAGACAAACAGGACGTTGTCCGCGAAGACGTTCGCCGCGGCCGCCTTGATGTCGTTCTCGAAGGCGGGTTCTGCGTAAAGGCCGGTCCGGGCGTACCAGACCAGCGGCTTCGGCCCCTGCTTGACCGGCGGGGGCGGAGGCGGGGCGATGGTAACCAGGCGGGACTTCAGTTCGTACCTGACCGTCACCGGATTACCTTCCGGCTTCACGGTTACCGTGCCGCCGTCCGGGAAAGATGTATCGCCTGTAACTCGGACATAATGCTTTCCGCGCTTCAGTCCGGTTACCACCTGGTTGCCCTGGCCAACCAGCCTGCCATTGACATAAACGACCGCGTCGTCGGGCTTGACCTGGACAATCAGATCCCCGCCGGCCGCCAGCCTTTCACGATTGCGATCAACCGCCGCCTTCACCCGGTCGGACTGACCGGCGCCGGCGTAATCCGGCTGAACCGTCAGCAGATTGCGCATTGCCCCGGCGCCCTCCTCGGCGAACCCGCCGTTGATGAAGCTGGCGGCCGTCAGTTCCAGTGCCTCGAGCACGGGCGAGAAGCTATCCATGTCCCCGACCAGCCCGCCAAAGGTGGAATTCAGATTAAGCAGCCGGGAAAGCGCGCCTTCATACTGCCTCTTCTCAACCATCTTTCGCACGGTTGCCAGGGAATCCAGGGCCCTCGCCACCTTCGGATTCTCCTGCAGCGGCTTGACCTGGATTTCCGGCTCCTTCGGCGTGGTATCGGGAATATCGTATTCCGGCCCCGGATCCCGAACGCCGTCATAAAGCATCTTCATGTTTGAATCGATGTCGAGCAGTCCCTTCAGATTCTGCTCGACCGCCGACGCGACCGATTCGGGAACCTCGGCCGTCTTCTGGGGCGGAATGACCAGCACGATGGCGGGCCCCCGTCCCTCGGCGGACTGGGCGAAGCCGGCAAAAGGCATCCACAACATCGAGCAGACGAAACAAACCAGCAGCGGTGGACAGACCACCCGCCGCCTGAGCACTAGCCGGTTCAACATCGGCCGACCTCCCGGCCGGGCAGCGGCGCCCGGCGCGTAACAGACTTCCAGACAGCAATACAGGACAAAAAGCCATTCGGCGCCGAATACTACCAATAAATGAAGCGCGCGGTCAAACCATATTGATTCGGGCGCGGACGGAAAAATCCAGACCACCGCGCAACAGATTCCACCGATGACTGTTGCATTATTCCTGCAAGGCCGGCAATTTTCCCCTTGACATCCCCACCGATTGCCGTAATATCTCCAACGCTTTTGGCGTTAGGCGCGTAGCTCAGTGGGAGAGCGCTACCTTGACACGGTAGATGTCAGCGGTTCAATCCCGCTCGTGCCTACCATTCGGCATCACGGCCCGGCTTCTTCGGGCGTGGCCTTCGTGGTGTCAATCCCAAGTTTTCCGAGGGGACGTGATCCAGCAGGGACAACAGCAGAAGACTGCCGAAAACGAAGCGCGAATCAACCGCCGCATCAGGGCCAGGGAAGTTCGCCTGATCGGATCCGATGGCTCGCAGCTTGGCGTGGTGTCGATCACGCAGGCCCTCGAACAGGCCGAGGAAGAGGGACTTGATCTTGTCGAAGTGGCTCCGGATTCCAGGCCGCCGGTCTGCCGGATCATGGACTACGGCAAATTCAAGTACCAGAAGAAGAAGCGACAGGCCGAGGCCAAGAAGCGCCAGGTTCAGGTCGTCCTGAAAGAAGTGAAGATCCGTTACAAGACGGATGAGCATGACCTTGTTACCAAAATCAATCAGGCCAGGCGTTTCCTGATGGAAGGCAACAAGGTCAAGTTCGTGATGTTTTTCAAGGGTCGCGAGGTTCAGTTCGCTGAACTCGGTTACCACGTAATGGAGAGGGTCGCGGCGGATCTGGTCGAAGTATCCGTCATGGAACGCCCGCCCCGGATGGAACACCGGATTCTTGCGATGTATTTTGCTTCCAAGGGCGTCGTGAAGGATGCCGGGAAGGAATCGGAGAACGAAGATGCCAAAGATGAAGAGTAACAGGGCCGCCGCCAAGCGTTTCCAGATGACTGCGTCCGGCCAGGTTAAGCGAGGAAAGGCGTTCAAGAGCCACATTCTTACCAAGAAGGCCCACAAGCGTAAGCGGAACCTGCGCCAGGAGACCCTGGTCGCCCCGGCCGATCTTCGCAAGGTTAAGCGCCTTCTGCCCGGCTACTGATTTGGAGGTTTTGTCAAATGGCACGAGTTAAACGCGGTTTCAAGCGTCGCCAGCGCCACAACAGGGTTCTGAAGATGGCGGCGGGTTACCGGGAGAGAAGAAGGACTGCGTACAGGCACGCGGTTGAACAGGTTGAGCGCAGCCTGGCATACGCGTTCGCCCATCGCAAGCAGAACAAGCGGAATTACCGCGCGCTGTGGATTGCCAGGATCAACGCGGCATGCCGCATGAACGGCACGCGTTACTCCGACCTGATGCATGCGATGAAGGTTAACGGAATCGACCTGGATCGCAAGGTTCTGGCGGACATCGCCGTCAGCGACCCGACCGGTTTTACCCAGATCGTTAAGCAGACCGTGGGTGCCACGGCTTAATTGAAATCGGAGAAATGTCATGACCAAGGCAGATATCGTCGAAGGCGTGTACGAGAGGCTGGGCGGATTCTCCAAGAAGGAAGCCAGCGCGATCGTGGAAACCATTCTTGACGTGATGAAGGAAGCCCTTGTCAACGGCGAGAAGGTCAAGATTTCCAGCTTCGGCTCCTTTGCCGTCCGTTCGAAGAACGAGCGCATGGGCCGCAACCCGAAGACGGGAAAGCCCCTTGAAATCACGGCCCGCAAGGTTCTTACCTTCAAGCCGAGTCAGGTTCTGCGTTCGATCCTGAACCCGTGATCCTGCAGGTAACCGCTCCCGGAGGTGCCCAGTATGGCCTTCCTGATTGAAAGGCCAATACCGGAAAGGCCCTATTTCAAGGTGGGCGAGGTTGCCCAGATTCTCGGCGTCGCTCCCTCCACCGTCAGATACTGGCAGAAGGAATTCCCTGATCATATCCGTCCCGAGCTTTCGATGGCGGGCCAGAACGTCTTTTCAAGGAACGACGTCATCACGATGGCCGTGATCATGAACCTGGTTCGGATTGATGGAGTTTCACTGAAGGACGCCAGGGTTTCGCTGACCAGGATAATCCAGGAGCATGGCGGGAAGGTGCAGGACATCCGCCTGTGCCGCCAGTTCAACCTGGATCTGGGACTCGAGCAGGAGCAGACGGGCGACCGGCCCCCGGAAGTTACAGACTGCGACGAGGATCGGCAGGATGTCGAGCCGCCGGAATCGGATTGCGTCCAGGTTCCGGCACGCGACACCGACGATGCGGTCGGGCGCGACGCCGCCGACGCCCGACATTCCGGGCAGGATGCCGAACTGTTAAAGACTATTCGGGAACTGCAGCGGGAAATTCAACTCCTGGAAGACGAGAACATAAGGCTGCGCGAGCAGATTGCCAGGGGCCGCGAGGATCTTGCGCGATCCGGTCTGGAATCGACGGAATACGCCGCCCGCCTTCGGATACTTCAGGAACAGGTTTACGCAATCGCGGGCGGAATACTTCAGTCCCTTGATTGCGGGCGCGACTGAAATCAAGACTTGTTAAACAGGAATTGTCAGAACGGCTGACCGGAAAAGCGGTCAGTGGCCACCGGGGGAGATCTTCTTGCGACGGCGGTCGGCCTCGCGGTGCTTGCGCTTCTTGGAGATGCTCGGCTTTTCGTGGAAGCGGCGCTTCTTGAGTTCCTTGTAAAGGCCCTCGTTAGCCATCTTGCGCTTCAGCGCGGACAGGGCGCGACCAACGTCGTTGTCCTGAACCTGAACTTCCAGCGGCCTGAATTCAAGCTGTTTTGGTATCACCAGCAATCACCTCCTTCGGGGTCAAAGCGGGCAACCTTATAAGCGATGGAAGCTCTATTGTCAAGCAATTCCAGAACCTGCGACCGTACGGCATCGACGTCGGCCGAAATTCCTGCAACAAGCTCCCGCGTCCCGTCGAAACACCGGATTCCGCGAACCCTGGAAACAAGGTGCACCCGAAGTCGGCGCCCCGCAAGGTCGCCCTCGAAGCCGTCGATATGGGCCTCGACCACCGGGTTCTTCACGCCGAAGGTGGGAATCGGCCCGATGTGGACGGCGACCGGAAGAAACCGTGAGTCGATCCGGGAAAATCCGGAATACACCCCGGCCGATGGAAGGATCGAGTTGTCCGCCGCGATGTTGGCCGTTGGAAACCCCATCTTACGCCCTCTGCCGGCGCCGTGAACGACCTCGCCGGCAATCGTCCAGGGGCGCCCCAGGCACGCAACCGCGTCAGCCATGTCTCCGTCAAGAATGGATCGCCTGATTCTGGAGGACGAAACCCT
>Ga0302247_1002894_pt1 | contig 10533 bp, 8 predicted proteins | sample AAG_UR_Ile_MG_FD_193529 | JGI IMG/M metagenome (GOLD analysis project Ga0302247, IMG submission 193529) | Enriched activated sludge microbial communities from anaerobic digester in WTTP, New Holstein, Wisconsin, United States - AAG_UR_Ile | ecosystem: Engineered > Bioreactor > Anaerobic >...
AAAAACGCCGTTCGCGTCGTGAAAAACGCCGTTCGCGTCGTGAAGAACGCCGTTCGTGTCGTCGAGGACGCCGTTCGCGTCGTCGGAGACGCCGTTCGCGTCGTCGGAGAACGCCGTTCGTGTCGTGAAGAACGCCGGAGCACGGCCGCGGCCGCCCTTCCTCACAGCCGTGGTCAGGTTCGATGAGCCCTTCCCAAGTACGGCAGGCTGGGTCCGGTCACTTGGCGACCCGTCTTCGGGTCGCAGACCTCAGGCGGGACGCCCTTTTGCAGGCGTCCCTGGGTCGCCGGTCAAGGGCTCAACGGACTTGACGCTGTCAGGCGGGATTGACAATCCCGCGCGGTTGCCGTTAACTGGCAAGGTCCCATCTCAAACCGTGGGCGGGTTCCGCCACAAGGAGCACCGATGATGCAGAGAAGGTCATTGCACAAATCCAGGTCGGGGACGACGGTCCAACTGAGCCGCAGCGCGAGCGGACGGGTCCTCCTCATCATCGGGTTGATCCTGCTCGGCGTGGCCGCCCTGGTGTGGTTCAACTCCGGATCCGTGCGGGTCAAGGGCAACGTGGGCGCGTCACCGGAGACGGCCCGCTACATCTTCGCGGGCATCCCCGGCGGGCTCGGCGCCCTCCTGTTCCTCTTCGGTCTCATCGGCGTCATCCGCGGCGACGGCGGTGGCGGCGGCGAGGGCGGCGGCGGCGGCGGAGCGGTCTGACACCTTTGATTTCGACAGGAATATCGAGAGGGTGTAATGCACGATAATCTTTCCATTTGTATCGAGAACCTGCACCCGGCGCACGAGGGCGTGCGCTACCTGCGCTGCTGCGTGTTGTATGGCCTGGCGCCGGGGCTCGCCCTTTCGCCCGACGGCCAGGTGGCCTGGCAGGGGGACGCGCCGGCGGCCGGCCGGCTGTTCGTCTCGCAGGACGGGCAGTTGATCTGCCTGCGCGAGGCCGGCGCGTTCGGGGTCGTGACGGTGTGGCGCGAGGGCCGCAGCACGACGGCGCCAGAGGGGAAGCCCGTGGTGCTGCTCGACGGGGACGAACTCGTCGTCGGGGACGTCCGGCTGCGGCTGCACGTGCACGGCTGGACGAAGACCGCGACCGCGCCGTCGTTCCTGCCGGTGGAGTCCCCGGCCGCGGGGGGCTGGAGCCGCGTCGCCGCCGCGGGGGTGGCCGCCGCGCTGGGGATCACCGCCATGACCGGCTGCTGGAGTTCGGACGGGCCGAGAAAGCCCGTCGAGGTGCGCGACCAGCCGCCCGCGCCGCCGCTGCGCGACGACGAGGAGCCGAAGGCGGACCCGCCCGGGGAGGTCGACGGGAAGACGCCGGAGGAACCGTCGGAGAAGTGACCCCCGGGGTCGGTGCGCGAACGGGGAAGGGCCACACCATGAACCACGAGGACCAGCAACAGCCGACGTTCGCCGAGGCGCTCGCCAGCGGCGACTACCACTCGGGCGCCCGGTTCGAGGCGGTCGAAGTGGACCGACACCGGCTCGAGGGCCACACCTTCGAGGGCTGCGCGTTCGTCTCCTGCCACTTCGGCGATGCGCCGCTCTCGGGTGCGTCATTCATCTCCACGGAGTTCGTGCGCTGCGAGTTTCTGCTGACGAAGCTCGCCGGCGCGACCTTGAACGGCGTGACCTTCCGCGATTGCAAGCTCGTCGGGCTGCACTTCACCGAGTGCAACCGCTTCGGCTTCCAGCCGGCCTTCGAGGGCTGCCTGATCGACCAGTGCGTGTTCCAGAAGAACACCTGGAAAAAAGGGCGCTTCACGGGGAGCCGGCTGCGACAGACCGACTTCCTCGATTGCGGGCTCAAGGAGGCCAGCTTCGACGACACGACCTTCGAGGAGGTGCGCGTCGACGGGTGCGAGCTCGAGCGCGCGGACTTCCGCCGGGCCGCCGGCTACGCCATCGATCCCGCGCGGAACCGGCTGGCCAAGGCCCGCTTCTCGCTGCCCGAGGCCGAGTCGTTCCTGAAGTTCCTGGGGATCCGGCTGGACTGAAGGCGGTCAGGCGGGGAGGCCGTACAGCGCAGCCACGTCAGCGAGGCCGCGGGCGATCTCCTCACGAGAGAACCCGCCGGCGGCCAGCGCCTCGTCGGAGAGCGCGTTGAGCCGCTCGTAGAACCAGAGCGCGAGTGCCAGGGCGGGCCAATCGCTGGGGGTCAGCGCGGTGTAGAGCAGGTCCTCGGCGTCGGCGAGCTCGCCCCGCTCGATCATCGCGGAAAGTGTGGCGCTCAGGTCCCGCGTCTGACCGTCGAAGTCCTGCTCCACCAGCGCCTGGGCGGGCTCGCCGGACTTGAAGGCGAAGCGGATCGCCCGGGCGATGGCGTCCTCGATCTGTCGTAGCAGAAAATCCTGTCGGTAAAACGGCATCGCGTCCTCTGTCGACAATGATCCCCCCGTAGCCAGGAGGGCTACGAGGGGCTAGCATACGTGGAAGAATGCCATTCAACCCCGGGTAGTGGAGCTAACCGGGGATAGAATCCGCGGATCTGACCATCACTGTTAAAACCCCAATATGTCCCGCACCGAGCCCTTGAAGTCCATCTTGTACTTCAACTCCAGGCGGGTCTGCACGTCGTTGGACTCCTCCTGGAAGGTGGTGTCGTCCTCGGTGATGCGCCGGCGCACGCGGCTCATGACCTGCACGCGGTCGTGGATGCGGAAGATCAACTGGGCCTCCTGCTGCTGCTGGCCCAAAAAGCCCACCTCGACGTTGCCCTTGAGCACCACGTGCTCGCCCCAGAACCGGCGGTCGACGAAGACCTGCACGGCCTCGGAGGTGAGCCCCAGTTGCAGGTTGAGCGGCACGTAGCCCTCGAGCATGCCGCCCAGATCCGGCAGGCCGCCGGCGCCCTTGCGGACCTCGTCCGGGGTGCGGTTGAGCATGAGCAGGGTGAGCACCTGCGCCGAGTTGAGGCCCGACGAGGACGACCACTCGAGCTTCATCTGGGAGACGAAGCCGGTCAGGCGCAGGTTGATGATGTGCTCGTTGTCCATGCGGTCGACGAAGAGCATCTCGCCGAGCACGTCGAGGTAGGGCTCGTCCTTGGAGTGCCGCGTCAGTTTAGCGCGGTCGAAGTCGATGCTGCCCTCTTTTATCTCGTAGTTGCCGCGGAGCATGGGGATGCGGAAGGTGCCCCCCGAGAGGGTGACGATGCCGCCGATGGACGGCGAGTCCAGGGTGCCGCCCACGTGGACCTGACCCTCGAGCTTGGTCTGGGCGAAATTGTTGTCGATCTCGATGTCGCCGGTGAGCAGCACCGAGATGTCGAACTTCATCTGGCCCAGCCAGGGCGTGCTCTCGATGAAGGACTTGGAGCTCTCGGAGGTGCGGGACGCGGGGGTGAGCAGCCGGTCGACCAGGTTGACGTCGTACTTCTTCTCGTAGCGGGCGTTGAGCAGGTCGACCGAGCCGGCCAGGACCAGCTCCTCGTTCTGGCTGGTGAGCTGGAGGTCGCCCATGGCCTCGATCTCGTAGGTCCCGGCCGAGCGCTCGACCAGGTTGCGGATCTTGATGGCCAACTGGACGTCCTGGGGGCGGCCCTCGACCCAGCGGAAGTGGCCGTCGAGATCAATGGTGCCGTCCTCGATGGCCAGGCGGACCCGGGAGAGCTGGACGGTGTTCCCCGAGAAGGCGATCAGCCCGCCGGGCATGAGCGTGATCTCGCGGCCGTTTCGGAAGAACAGACGCACCGACTCCTGGGCCCGGATCTGGCCCAGGACGTTGGGGTTGGCGGGGTTCCCCGTGACCTCGACCTTGAGGTGGGCGCGCCCGGTGGCCGAATAGAGGGAGTCCCCCATGACGAGCCCCAGGATGCCGGCGGAGACGGCGCCCTCGAAGGCGAGCCGCACCGTGTCCACGCCGAGCTTCTCGTCGAGGAAGATCTGGCCGCCGGCAATCAGCTCCTCTTCGTCGTGGGAGACACGCACCTCGTGGAGGGACACCGTGCGCTTGTTCATGGAGATGCGGCCGCTGCGCAGGGTGAGCTGGGTCTCGGCGGGGCCGACCGTGATGCGGTTGCCCGCCAGGTAGAGGTCGCCGGTGACGGGGTTCCCGGGGTCGTCGAGGTTGGCGGCGAGGTCGAGCACCACCATGCCGTCCACCCGCGGCAGCAGCCCCGGGGGGGCGAGGGCGCCGACCAGGCCCAGGTCGAGGTCGCCGTGGGCGGAGAACTTGCGCTCGGTGGGGCCGTACACGCCGGCCACCTCGAGGCGCGTCCCCTTGCCGCCGAGCAAAAGCGGCGGGATCACGAGGCCGCCGTTCTCGAAGCGGACGGTGGCGGGGTTCACGAGGCGGACCACCTCGGTGCGGCGGTCGGTGCGCTCGGGGCCGGTGCGGACGGGCAGACCCAGCTCCATGCGCGTGAAGGCGAAGATGGCCTCGACGGGCTTGCCGCCCCCCGCCGCGACCCGCCCGTTGCCGCTGATCCGGGAGGTGACGCCGGCCCGGGACAGGAACTGGGGCGGGATCAGGGTCTGGGGATCCAGATCGGTGAAGGTCACCTGGGAGATCACGAACGCCGGAGCGGCCAGGCCGTAGCGCCCGGCGAGCTTCACGTCGCCGAACAGGGTGCCCAGGAACGTCGGCTCGTCCTTCTCCCGGGTGAAGCGCAGGCGGGAGTCCTTCACCGGCTGCCCCGCGATGGCCGTATGCCGCAGGGTCGCCTCACCGTCGAGCTGGGGCGCGGTGACCGGGCCGCGGATGCGCATGTCCAGGGAGGCCAGGCCGGTGATCACTCCGCCGGTGAAGTCGCCGATGGGCAGGTTGGAGAACAGCAACTCGAGGTCGAGCTCGCGTTTGGCCGTGATGCGCCCCGACGAGGTGACGGGGACGCCGGCGACCATGGCGCGCAGGCGGGAGACCTGGACGTCGCCGCGGTTGAGCTCGAGGCGTCCGGTGACGCCGGTGACGGGGGTCTTCCCGACGGCCACGCGGGCGGAGTCGAAGTCGATCTTTCCCGTGAGCTGGTCGACCGGGCCGGAGACCTTCACACGGCCGTCCACCGTGCCGTCGGCCGCGCCGCCGGTGAGTCCGGCGAGCTGGAGCTTCTGGACCTCGGCGTTCGCGGTGACGTGGGGTTTTCGGCCCGTGAGCAGCACCGCCGCGCTGCCCTTCACCTTGCCCCCGGCGACGTTGACCGTGGCTCCGGACAAGGCGACGCGCCGGCGGTCGGCCACGACGAAGCCGTGGGCGCTGGGGGCCTCGACGCCGCCGACGTTGATGCCCCCGGCCTGCACCTGACCCTCGACGCGGGGATCGCGCACGTCGCCGAAGATGCGCCCGTTGAACGACCCGCTGCGGACCAGGGGCGGCAGGCCCAGCCGTTTCATCACCATGCCCAGCTGGGAGGAACCGGCGTCCAGTGAGATGGCCATGGAGCCGTCGGGGCCCACGGTGCCCGAGGTCTTCAGACGCAGCACCGGGGAGCGCAGCTGGTTACGTGACACGACGAATCTCCCGTCGGTGAAGAGCAGGCTGCCCTGGGAGGCCATGGTCTGGAGCAGGCCGCCCGCGCCGGTCATGTCCCACTCGAACTCGATGTGATCCTTGAACGGGAACACCCAGCGGAAGGTGGCCGAGCCGTCGAGGGTGCGGGGCGTCAGGTCCGCGTACTGGGTGGGCACGAAGGCGTGCAGCGGCAGCTCGCGCCCGGCGACGCGGCCGAACATGTTGCCCGAGAGCAGGTCCCAGAGCCCCTCGAACTGGAAGCCGGCCCCCAGCACGGTGCCCGACACGTCCTCGAAGGCGACGATGCCGTGCCCGTCGTTGCGCTGGTAGAACAGGCCGCCCTGCAGGTTCTCGACGGCGGCGCCCGTGGGCGGCAGGTAGCGCAGGTCGCCGCCGCGGACCCAGACCCTCGGTTTGAGCAGGGTGCCCCGGATGATCACGCTGGCCCAGCTCTGCGGGCCGTCGGTCAGGTCGACCAGCGGGATGAAGCGGGAGGCGAGCTGGCCCGGGTTGGTGGCGGTGGCGTCCACCGAGACGCCGTGTGAGCCCAGGTGGGCGCGGGCCTCAACCGGCGTGACCCCGTTCTCGAGCGCGGTGGCCGCGAAGCGCAGCTCCCACGCCTCCTGCGGGTCCATGAAGGCGTCGGTGAAGTCGATGCGGGTGAAGTTCATCTCCTGGCCCAGGAACTTGACCCACATCTTCTCGGCCTTCGGCTGGGCCTGCAGGTGGAACCGGTGCGGGGTGGAGATCGATGGCGAGTTGTAGTGCAGGTAGCCGCCCTCGAGGCTGATCCCGTGGACGGCGAGGTCCGCCGACGGGATGTCGCCGGTGACCCGGATGTTTTTCAGGTGGAAACGCTTCACGCTGATGGTGAAGGGCTCCGGGGGCAGCACGAAGGGGGCCGTCGAGGGCTTCGCCGAGCCGAACAGGCCGACAAGGCCGAGCTCGAGCACCGAGGGATCCTCGGGCTTGGGGAACATCTCGACGTGCACCGAGCCGCCGTCGACCTCGAGGTCCTCGATGATCAGCGAGACGTTGCGCCGCAGCGGCTCGATGTGGATCAGGGCGGTGGCGTAGGGGACGTCGACCACCAGCGTGCCGTTCACGTCGAACATCTTCAGGCCGCTCACGCTCACGGGGGTGGGCTGTCCGGAGAGGTAGTCGAGGATGGCGCGCGGGCGCCAGGTCACGGAGCGGATCTCCATGCGTCCCCGGCGGTTCTTGTTGAAGTTGTCACAGATGAAGCGGCCCAGGGCCTCGCCATGGAAGTTCCGGCGGACGTAGCGCCAGCCGACGAAGACGCCGGCGACGAGGCCCACCGTCACCGTCAGCGCGGTGATCCACTTCCAGTTGTTCCGCAGGAACCGGCCCATGCCACCCCGTTCAACCGGCGGCGATTTCCTCGCGCAGCCGGGCTGTCACCTGCCGCAGCAGGTCCTCCGAGTCGGCCTCCACGTTCAGGCGCAGCAGCGGCTCGGTGTTGCTCGCGCGGACCGAGAACCAGTAGTGCGGCGTGTCGACGCGGAGGCCGTCAATCTGCGAGAGTGTACCCCGATCGCGGTGAGAATTCAAAAGGCGACTCAATACTTGATGAGATTCCTTGGCCGTGAGGTTGATTTCACCGCTGGCGAACAACGCGTGGTCGAAGCGCAGGGCCTCGTCGAGGGATTTTTCCAGGCGGCCCAGCTCCGCGAGGACGAGCAGGAAGGAGAGCAGCCCCGAGTCGACCACGCCGCCGAGCAGAGGCACGTAATAATGGCCCGAGAGCTCGCCGCCCACGGCCGCGCCCAGGCGATGCATGACGGGCTTGGCGTGGGCGTGACCCACCTTGCCCATGTGGGGAACGCCGCCGAGGCGTTCGATGGCCTCGGGCACGTGTCTGGAGCAGCGCACGTCGTAGACCACGGCCGCGCCGGGGCGCCGCGAGAGGGCCCACGGGAACAGGAGCGTGAGCACGTGATCGGCGGGGCGGAAGCGGCCGGCGTGATCCACGAAGAAGGCGCGGTCGGCGTCGCCGTCGAAGCCCACGCCCAGGTCGGCCTGGCGCTCTGTCACCGTGCGCTCCAGGTCGCGCCGGTTGTCGGCCTCCATCGGGTTCGCGTCGTGGTTCGGGAAGGTCCCGTCGGGCTCGGCGAACAGCGTGTGGATCCGCAGGGGCAGCGAGGCGGCCGCCTGCAGGATCACCGGGCCCCCCATGCCGTTGCCCGCGTCGGCGACCACGGTGAACGGGGGCAGGGTGGCCGGCGGCACCAGGTCGAACAGGATCCGCAGGTACTCGTCGGTGAAGTCGACGCGACGCACGGGCGCCATGGCAGCGGGCCGGGGGGCCGGGCGTCCCCGGTGGTCGCGGATCCAGTCGGCCAGCTCCGAGAGCCCCGACTCCAGGCCCACCGGGAGGGCGTGCCCGCGCACGATCTTGATGCCGTTGTAGGCGGCGGGGTTGTGGCTGGCGGTGACCATGAAGCCGCCGTCCCGGCGGTGGGCGAGGACGGCCAGGTACATCTGGTCGGTGCTGGTCATGCCCAGGAGCTCGACCTCGGCGCCCTCGCGCACCAGCCCGGCCACGAGGGCCTCGGCCAGCCCGGGGGAGGACGGGCGCATGTCGTGGGCGACGCAGACCCGCCGCCAGCCGAAGCGGTCGGCGGCGGCGCGTCCCACCAGGAAGGCGAGCTCCTCGTTCACCTCGTCGGGGAACAGGCCCCGGATGTCATAACTGCGGAACGGGCTGGCCATGCTTCACCCCCGGTCTCTCGGATTTATGGACAATCGGCGCGCGGCGGGGTTGAGCGGGGAACTAATCCACCTTGGAGAGGGCGGACTGGACGGCCTCGGAGAAGATGGAGAGCGAGGTCAGGCCGCTCTCGTAAGAGAGCATCTCCATGTTGCTCAGGTCGATGAAGGCATTGAACGGATAAGCCTGGATGTTCATGTAGCGTTCGAACAGGAAGTTCGAGTCGTTGGTGACGAACACGGCCTCGTCATCGTCCCAGTTGTAGCCGTCGGAGTAGGTCTTGGCGTAGGCGAGCGTGGAAGCCTCGCCGTTGGTGTCCTGGGCGACCACCACGAGGAAGGCGACCTCGGGGTACATCTGGGCCACGGTGGACAGGTGCGGGAACTGCGAGCGGCAGACCGAGCACCAGCCGGCGGTGACGCTGAACATGATCATCTTCTTGCCCTCGGCGCGCATCTGATAGATGTCGTGCATGTAGAGCATGCCCTGCTCGTCGGCCTGGTCCTTGGCCCAGTCGTTGACCGGGAAGAACGGGAAGTCCTCCATGGTCTGGTAACGGCCGGTGCCCACGGGCGGGCAGGGGTACCAGTCGGGGTTGCATCGGGCGGGCGACCACTCGCTCTCGGGGCGCTGGCCGGGGTACGGCGTGGTCACGGCGGGTAAGCCGACGGCATTCATGCCGTCGGCCGGGTTCTTGTCGGTGGGTTCGTCCTGGCAGGCGAGCAGCAGGACCGGGAGACTGGCGACGAGGGCGAGCAATCGGAAGTTCATGAATCACCTTGCAAAAGAAGAGAGGGTTCGAATGGTAAGCCTTGACTTACCACGGCAAGTAATATACAAGCTGATGGCGGAGGCAAGCGAAATGATGCAGCGCTCTTTCTTTTTCGTGATGTGTGTCGGACTCACCCTCTCCCTGGCCGCCTGTGACGACGGTGAGAAGAGCAAGCCCCTGGGCTCGCCCTGCACCCTCGACACCGATTGCTCCGGGTTGTGCAACCTGGGGTTGCCCGACGGGATGTGCGTGATCCCCTGCGACGAGGCCACTCCCTGCAAGACGGGCGAGTGCATCGAGTTCGGCGAGGAGGTCTCCTACTGCATGCCGCCGTGCGAGGTCAACACCGACTGCCGCGACGGTTATACCTGCTGGTCCAACCACTGCCGCCCGCTGGCCTCCCTGGGCGAGTTCTGCGAGGAGCTCGAGGACTGCAAGCTCTGCGAGAACGACGCGGCCTGTCCCGAGGGCGCGCTGGTGGACTGCCGCGAGGGCGTCTGCTCCATCGAGTGCGACAACACCGTGACCTGCCCCGAGGGCACCTACTGCGCCTCCTCCACCGGCGCCTACTGGTGCGTGCCGGTGGACTTCGAGACCGGCCCGGGCGGCCCCGGCGATTCCTGCGGGAGCGAGCCCTGCGCCGACGGCTTCGACTGCGTCTCCACGGTCGCCGAGGACGCGCTGGCCTACTGCACGATGGGCTGCACCACCGGCCGCGACTGCCCTCCGGACATGGTCTGCCGCGACCCCGGTGACGGGACGCCCGTGTGCATGCCCCGCGACTTCTGCGAGTCCTGCGATCTGGACGTCCAGTGCGGCTACCAGACCGACCGCTGCCTGGCCACCGACCCCTCCGTGGAGGAGGGCGGCCGGTACTGCTCCCGCCTGTGCGACCCGGCCCGCGCCAACTCCTGCCCGCTGGACAGCCACTGCGCCGAAGCCTTCTACTGCGAGAGCCTGGGCGCCTGGGTCTCCGACTGCGCCTGGTGCGACGGCACCTGCGAGCCCGGCACCCCCGTCACCTACCAGTGCTTCCACGATTACGGCACCTGCGTGGGCGAGGGCAACCTCTGCGAGCCCTGCCACGTCAACGGCGAGTGCACCGACGGCTACTGCCTGAGCCTGCAGGGCGCCGACAACTGGGTCTGCTCCATGCCGTGCGACCGCGACGTGTTCTGCCCCGACGGCTACCAGTGCATGGAGGTCGGGACCAACGACTTCCAGTGCATGCCGCGCACGGGCTCCTGCACCGATCCCTCGGCGGCCGGCGAGCACTGCCGCTCCTGCTCCGAGTGGTCCGACTGCCTCCGCGGCGCCTGCCTGCCCGCCAACGGCGACGTGAACGGCCAGTTCCAGTGCCTCAACGAGTGCATCGACGGCAACGACTGCGATCCGTACTCCGAGTGCCGCTCCCTGGTGCTCACCGGCTACGGCACCTACCCGACCAAGGTCTGCCTGCCCACGACCACCGTCGGCACCTGCCAGAACTGGATCACCTGCGACACCCAGTGCCCGGACGGCCCCTCCAGCTGCGCGGCCGGCCCGATCTACTGCCAGTAAGCCCCCGCCCATG
>Ga0302247_1002896_pt1 | contig 10519 bp, 11 predicted proteins | sample AAG_UR_Ile_MG_FD_193529 | JGI IMG/M metagenome (GOLD analysis project Ga0302247, IMG submission 193529) | Enriched activated sludge microbial communities from anaerobic digester in WTTP, New Holstein, Wisconsin, United States - AAG_UR_Ile | ecosystem: Engineered > Bioreactor > Anaerobic >...
GACCATGTCGCCGCTGTTGATGCCGACCCCGATGTCCACAAAGGGCCGCCCTTCCGCCGCCCATTTTTGCTGCAGCCCCTTGAGGGTCGCCATCATCTCCAGTGCGGTCCGGCAACTTCGCAGGGCATGATCTGGCTGGTCCACCGGAGCGCCAAAGACGGCCATGATGGCATCGCCGATATATTTGTCGAGAAGTCCCTCATATTTGAAGACGATATCGGTCATGGCCGTCAAATACTCATTGAGGAGGCGTACGAGTTCCTCCGGGGTCAACTTTTCCGAAATGGTGGTGAAGCCACGGATATCGGAAAACATGACGGTAAGATCCTTCTTGTCGCCCCCCAGTTTCAGTTTAGTGGGATCCTTGAGCAGTTCGTTGATGACCGAGGCCGTCAGATAATACTGAAAGGCCCCACGGATCTTCTTCTTTTCCCGTTCTTCCGTAAAATACCGGTAAACGGTGATGACCAGATAGATTGTCATCATCGTAAGGACGGGATAGACCATGTTGAGCCAGGTATTGTATTTGGCAAAGATGAGTGTGTTTCCAGCCACAAAACCACCGAGGAGGACCATGACGAGAAGAATGCCTTGGAGGGCCTTAAGTCGGGGGATTGCGATCCCGATGATCATGCCGAAAACAATGATGCCGCAGATATCTATGAAGGTTGTCCAGGCTGATTGTTCCAGAAAATTGCCCTGGAGGATGTTTTCCACGACGGTGGCATGCAGTTCCACCCCGGGATAGACGGGACTGAAGGGGGTAACCCGGAGATCATAGATGCCCGTAGCAGTGGCCCCGACAATTACGATCTTGCCTTTGATGAGCTCGGGTGAGAGGCGTCCCGCAATAATATCTGAGATGGAATAGTGGGGAAAGGTCTTGGCGGGACCCAGATAATTAATCAAAAGCCGGCCGATTTCATCGGTGGGGATCCGCAGGTCTCCGAGCATGACACCGTCCACGCCGAACTCGGCCAGATTGAGGACGATCATGGGATAATCGAGATACTGCATGAGAAGGGCAATGGGCAAGGAATAGTAAAAATTGTCCTGAAACTTTATGACCAGGGGCGACCAGCGGATGACCCCGTCCGGATCAGGAAACGCGTTAAAATAACCACAGTTCTCTCCTGATTCCGCAATCGCCTTGATACTGGGAACCGGGGCGTAGGCCGTGATGAGATTGTAGTCTCCCTCATGACCCTTTTCCCGAACCATGGAATACATGGAGCCACCGATAAGGGATCCGGAAGCATTGATGTATTCCTCGGTGAGAAACTCCACGTCTTTCATGGAGGTATGAAAAAAATAACCAAGGCTGACATTCTTCGCACTCTTAACGGATTTGGCCAGAATGGCATCGGCGGAAGGACCGGAGCTCTGCTCCGGTTCGGCAAAGACGATATCGAATCCTACCGCCTTGGCTCCGTATTCTTTGAGCGAATCCACCAATTTCGCCGTCATCGATCGCGACCAGGGCCAGCGGCCGATCTCGCTGAGGCTCTTTTCATCGACGGTGGCGATAATCACCTGGCCGGTGGTGGGTAATTGTCCCCGGGATACCATACGCAGGTCCAATGCCTTCAATTCCATAAAACGCAGAAAGTGTGGATCCATGAAAAACACGACCAGGGCGAGGATCACCAGGACAATGGAAATCTTGAGCGGTGATAAAGTCATTATGTTTTTGATTGATATTTTCATACTCGTCCTTATTTTTAATATGGAGAGGTGAATTTTAAATAAACCACCTGGTCTTGTCAAGGTAAATGGCCGTTTTGTCAACATACCTTATGTCTTGACAAGATGAGGATGTTGGGATAAAAGCTCGAAGCGTTCGCCGATGTAGCTCAGCCGGCAGAGCAGCTGATTCGTAATCAGCAGGTCGGCAGTTCGAACCTGCCCATCGGCTCCAGTGAAATCAAGGGGTTACGGAGTTCATCCTTAACCCCTTTTTTCTTGTCCGGCAATTCTCTCCCCACTCTCTCCCCACTTTGATAAAAATACAGCCATGTTTATATCCTCCAGGGCGCTATTGCCGCGCTACAGAGAAAACGGGTGTATCCATGACCATTGCGTCCCCTTGGTCTTTTATCTCCCACATGCTTCCAGTGCCTGCTACAGTGGCATGATTCCAGCGTAAATACATCCTATGCATGCTTCTGGCTCTGCTGAAAGAGGGGATATATGGCTCTTTCTCAAACTGAGTGGGTAAGGTAGAATAAGGGAAAAAGATGAGGTCTCATAGATGGAGGTTTTAGAGTCACTGTTTAAGGTGGACCCATTTGTCAAGACAGTTTTTTTTGGTTCATCCGATTCTTGCATACTTCTTCCTGTACTCGTGATTTTTGGGAAATGGGTTTAGGTAGCAGCTTTCAACCTGTACAGTTCAGGCAAGACCGGGGAAAATGGATGTGCTGCTGCTCATCGGCAACATCTGCAAAGCGTTGCTTCTTGATATCTTAAGCGAAACATTGAATGCCGGTCGTACAATGCAATTGATGGAGCACGGGTTGTGCTGAAGAAGGCGTTTCCCAATCCTTCCTGAAATGGTGATAGTCAAGTTCTTCAGCTTTATTAAATAATTTAATCGTTAATTATCGACATATTGCTATTTGATTTGGTTTTATATATATAAGAGCAACTACCATCAAAAAAGGGAAATAATACTGTGCATACCATGCCTTTCAGAATCGTCCTTATCCTGACTATACTCACATTATTCAATCCAGCTTCATTACTGGCAGCCTTAGAACAGCGCACGGCCTTGGTAATAGGCAACGGCGCCTATAGTTCAGGCCCACTAAAGAATCCAGTGAATGATGCAACAGATATGGCCGTAGCTCTCCAGAAACTTGGCTTCAGGGTCATTCTGAAGAAGAATGCCAATCTTGAAACAATGGAAGTTGCTATTGAAGATTTCGGAAATCGACTGAAAAAAGGCGGCGTGGGTCTGTTCTATTATGCCGGACACGGGGTTCAGGTGAACGGCATCAACTATCTCATTCCTATAGGGGCGAAGATTAAGAAGGAATCGGATACCCGCTATAAGGCAGTCGATGCGGGACGGATTCTTGACGAGATGGGAAATGCCAATAACGAACTGAATATTGTATTGTTGGATGCCTGTCGTGACAACCCCTTTAGTAAAAGTTTCCGTAGCGCCTCTCGCGGCTTGGCCATTGTCAATAATGCACCTACTGGAACTTTTATATCATACTCCACTGCCGCCGGCCAAGTCGCACACGATGGAGAGGGACGAAACAGTCCATACACAAAGGCTCTTCTTCAGTATATGGGAGAGCCGGGCGTAACTCTCGGGAAGGTATTTATGAAGGTTCGCCAGAAACTTCGAAAAGAAACCGGACAGATCCCCTGGGAATTGTCCTCTCTTGAAGGAGAATTTTATTTTGTGCCCCGATCGGGGAAGACGACAACAGCGAGAGATGAATCACCAGCAACTGGTGTAACATCTGCTAGCGCCTATTATGAAAAACGAAAATTGGCTTCTGGACAGCGGGAATCACATACGACAAATAAATCTCCCATGGCTACCTCTACCGGAAAAGAGAGTGTAAATGTCGCAACAGTTAGATTGCCAAAGAATATCCCGTATGAAATAGAAAGAGCAGAAAAATATTTGCAACGGGAGATGTGGGGAAACGCGTTAATCTGGCTCCAAAAGGCAGAAGCAGTAAATCCGGATTATCCGGATTTGCATCCAAAGCTATTGGAAACCAAGGATCAAATTGTCAGACGAATCAGAAAATCTATTGCCGTTTTTGATTTTAACAGTCCCCGTAACAATAAAGATGTGGGAAAAATAGCCGCCAACAAGTTATTGACATACCTCCATATACACGCAGGTGTCGATCTTCGGATTATTGAGCGTGAAAATCTGCAGGCTTTATTGAAAGAAATGCAATTTGAGGAGACAGGGTCCTTTGATTTAAAATCGGCCCTGAAAGTGGGAAGAGAGAAGGGAATTGACACATTAATAATCGGAGATGTTTTGATTTTTTCATCAGAATTCAAAGACAATCCCAGCTACGGTCAAGTTAAGGTACTCGTTGCAGAAGAAGATATACGTAACCCTGACTTTTCAGACTGGCTCTTGTTGCATCCAAGACCAACAGCGGAAGAGTTAAGAGCTGCACCGCCCAGAATAATTAAGAAAAAAAATTACCAATTTCTTGCTTACAAATATGGTACTGCAAAGATCAATGCGATGTTTGAATTTTCTTATCGGATGATCGATACTGAGACGGGAGAAACCATTCGTTCAAATACTCTAACAGGAAAATTGACCAAGGAAAACAGTTATCAGGATGGCGTGGCCGTTGCTCAGATACCCTATAAAAAACTAGAACTTCCAACAGAGGCGGAAGTTCTGGATGAATTAGCAAATTCAAAAATTAGTGAACTTGGACAACAAATCCTAAGGCAATATCAGAGTCTTGAAGTTCACTACTTCAATTATGGCCAAGAGTATGAGAAAAGACGACAGTACGAAAAGGCGATTGAGAGCTATACGGATGCCATATTTGATGAAAAATTGAAAGGAATCTCCACAAGAATTTCTAAAGAATCTTCTGAGAAAATTAGAAAACTGCAAATATAGAAACTTGAGAGTCAGGATTAACTAAGCAGACTAGGTTATTATGGCCACATTAATGTACCCTGAGATCTATTGTCCATATAATTTTGAGCGGATTCGCAAACCATCCTTAGGGATGAAATGGCCGCCACCAATGGCCTCAGTATTGTCACTCTATATGCCTGCCGGGACAATCCATTTAGTAGAAGTTTTAGAAACGCTACTAGAGGCTCTGCAATCGTGAGTAGTGACCCGTCTGGAACCTTTATTTCTTATTCTACAAGTCCGGGGAATTAGGCACGCCTTACACGGGTCTATTAACGAAAATTATTGTCGATGCTCCGTATTGATCATAACCACCATATTCTTAACAATACCTTATGTGGTTAATTACAAAGAATATTTTTCCTGGTTCCTGCCTGAGCATTAGAGGTTAAAGCTTCAACCTAAACCTATTTCCCCGAAATCAACAAAACAAGAAGGACACAGCACAACATAATCCAAAAAAATCGCCGCTCATGACACAGCTCCTTTCTTACCGCATTCATTGCCCTGACAGGGTCATGCACCGCCTCGCTTTGTATTTGAAATGATTTCGACTGGTTCCTGATCAGCAAGAGTGACAGTTTGTGATAAGAAAGAATTGATGTTCTCTATACGGGCCTCTATTTGCACATTCTGCCGGGAATCTAGCACAGACAGCACATAGACTGTCTTTTCGGAAACTCGGTACATGATCCTCCATGGCGCAATGATCAATTCACGGTAAAACGTGATCCCTTGGTCCAGAAGCTCGGGAACAATACGTCCTCTTTCTGGGAAAGTCCGAAGACCGGATGCTCGCTTTTTAATTTCTTTTTGTGGGGATTGCCTGAGGAAGCATTTGCTATTTTCAAGTCTTTGATAAGTCTATTGAAATTGCTTTGGCTGTATGGCTTGAGGTTATGTTCTCTCATGGATTGATCGACCATCCTTTGAATCCTTCGTCAGTCTGCACTAGGATATTCTTTTTGCAGCCGTTTAGCTTCAGTAATGGCAACTGCTTGCCTTTTGTTTTTTTGTCCTGTTTGATCTACGGTCTGATCATCTTGACTTACGGAAGGAAACAACATTTCCGGTAATGGGATTTCAAGGTAGTCGGTGAAGTATTCACGAAGCTTTTCGAGGTTAAAATAACCATCATCTTCCATCGGTAATAGCTTGATTCGTTTAAGCCCATGAGGTAATTCAGCAACGGTTCCATGGGTAAGGCGCCATAATATCTTGTACCATACACCCCTGCGATTTTCGGTGGACGAGACATCTGGTGAATCTGTATCCCGGATGTTGAGTTGATATTTATTCCAAAGGAGGGGCAGATGTTCTACATAGTCCTTGTATATGGCAAGGATCATACATAGTTCAGGCAGTGAAATGAAGCCGTTCTTTATCGCGTCATCTGCTATTTCTGATAGCCGCTGTTTCTCCTTTTCCATATGTGCATCCTCCTGCCGATGCTCCTGATGATGGTTAGAAAGGGGCAGGGCGGTCAGGATGCCGCCTTTTCGGTGATCAGCCTATCCCCTGTATCTCATTCACAGAAATACCTTGTATCCGATATTCAACGCCTTCCCCAGGCGCTTGGCCATTTCCTTGCCAATGGGGCGCTTGCCGTTCTCCATTTCGCTGATATGGCGCTGAGGGATGCCGATCATGTCCGCCAATTGTTTTTGTGTCATTCCCTCGCGGTAGCGTCCCCCGCGCAAGCATACGCCCGGCAAGTCCTCATCCTTGTATTCAGGAAACAATTCTCTCCACGGGATAGAATCGGAGGTATCAACAAATCCCAAAGGTTTCAGGGCATCAATGGCGCTGGCCATGTTGGCAATAGGCCCGATGAACCTCAGCTCAATGGTTTCAGTATGGGGCTTTTTCGTGTGTGCCTGCATAAATCACCTCGATCAATTTTATTTCCTTGTCTGTAACTTCCCATATCGCCACATACGTTGGGTGTCCTTTCTTTAGGTGGCAATGGTAACGATTGCTGGAAAGGGCGCTGAAGTTCGGCCAGTCTCCCCGGATAGGCCCGTTAATCTCCATATCTCGAATAAGTTCGGTCAAAACCTCTCTTATCACCTTTGGCAAACATTCTACCTGTTTTGCAGCTCTCCGTACAACTTCAACAGTCCATTCCATGATTCACCATATACCAGTAATGAGTATTTATTTCAAAGGTTCATTTCTGGAAGTTCACAACCTTGGTTTCCTTTGCTTGTCCATCGGCCTTTGTCTGTCGGCCTTTCTCCATCACGTCGGCCATTTTAGAAAAAGCCTCTCTCAATTTTGTTTCCGATAGCTTGGCATAGCGGGCGGCCATTACCATTGTCCGGTGTCCTAAGGCTTTCTGTGTCAGATACAGGTCGCCGGAGTTCTCATAGACGTGGGTTCCAAAGGTATGGCGCAAGCTGTGAAACGAAATCCTTAACCGACGATCTTTAATGTCCTTGTTGAACAATTTATCTGCGACTCTCTGAAAACTTTTGCTGACTGAGGATTGCTCCGTTTGATCTCCCTCTTCCGTGATTACGGGGAATATTAGCCCTGTTTTCTGATCGTCTTGTCGGGATTTCAGAACGGCCATGACTTCATTGTTTAAAAAGACGGTGCGGCTCCCGGTCTTGGCGTCCCGGATTGACATGGTCCCGGTGTCATAATTTACATCCTCCCATCGAAGCCCGGCGACTTCTGAAAATCGCAAGCCGCAATTAACGGCCAAAACAGCTTGATCATGAACAACGATGCTTTTCTCCCTCAAGGCGGTAAGCAACTTGTCAATCTCGTCGGGCATAAGATAACGGAGGCGGGCATTATCCACTTTCGGCTTCTTGACTCCGGTAGTGGGATGGTCGCCGACATAAACTCCCTTGCGCTTTGCGTGATTGAAAATCTGTCGGACTACTGCAAGAGCATATTCAATCGTTCTTGCTGATTTTCCGGCGTCAACCAGCCCCTTCTTGATCCTCTCCGTATCGAAAGATGAAACATCGGTCATGGGCATATCGCCAATAAACGGCCTTATCCAATTGTCAAACAAGATCGTTTCTGTTCGTTGCGTATTCATCGCTTTGTTATCTTTTACCCAGGGGTAATATATCTTATCGAAATAATTAGAGACGGCGATCGAATCACGGGCAAGCTGCTGCAACTCCGCTTGCGCTTTCTCTTTCTTCTCTTCCTCGATCTTCCGGCGCTCTGCCAGGCGTGACGGCCCCTCCTTCAAACCCCGTGAGGCTTCCCTAAGCTCTGCCAGGACAAGGGCGACTTTTTCCGGCGTCCAGTTCTTGCCGTCCTTCGGGTCAAGTTCACTCGCCCATCCAATCCCCTCCTCTACACGCTTGCCGTTCTTCTGGTAGCGAATGGCAAAATAACGATCTCTGACAGCCTTGCTTGTGCCAACCTTCCTTGTCGGGTGATAATAGAACCTGACTCCCTTGAAATTCGTCTTGTGCCATTTCTTTTCCATCGTGTATACCCCTCCAATAATCAACGGGTCTGAAATCTCTCCCCATTCTCTCCCCACTTTTGGGGTGAAACGGGGTGTTTTTTAATGAAACGTTCTGAAGGTATTATAGAGATAAGTAGCTTAAATGTCAAGGGTAAAATGATGATAAATGAAATCTCAGGAAAGCTAAGTCTATTGATTCGTAATCAGCAGGTCGCCAGTTCGATTCTGGCCATCGGCTCCAGTGAAATCAAGGGGTTAACCAAAGATCATGGTTGACCCCTTTTGCTTTATGTGCCAATTTAGTCCCGCCATTTTTTTATCGAGGGGAACATATGGAAATTGCTTGTAATATATTCATCATCGAAACGTAAATGCACATTTCAAATGTTGTGGCGCAATGAAATTTCCATATCGGCGGAATAATTTCAGGGCATCAATGACTAAGATTTGCAATGAATTTTAAAGAAAGGATGGTGAACACCATGAAGGAAATGGAAAACGACAATCCGACATATATGGCAGGATTGATCATTATCTGCACTTTTCTTTCCAGCCTGCTATTTCCCGGATTCGTCACGGGAGAGGAGAGAGAGAGTCATGCTTCGAAAAAATCGTCATACCGCCCAACAGTGGTTTGCGTGGCCGATTTCTCGCTCCATACTGAGGACGGCGACAAGAAAAGCCATGGCCCGCTCCAGGTGAGAAATCGATTACAGAACAGATTAGATCTGCAGATGCAAGAGAGCCCCCAGGAAAAAGCCCGCAAGATTGTCGATATCCTTGCCCAATCCATCGTTCATGAGCTTAATGAAAAGAACATCAAGGCGGTCAGATATTCAGAACAGACAAGTCTGCCAGCCAATAGCTGGCTTCTTGAGGGTGAATTCGTTGAGTACGACGAGGGGGATCGCCTGAAAAGGACCGTTATCGGGTTCGGAAGCGGCTCGGCAGACATGGAGATCATGATGAAAGTGAGCGAAGTGGTTGATAGTGGCTTGAGACTTCTGTTCGATTCGGCGATGGACGGAAAAAAGAACAGGATGCCGGGGGCTGTCGTAACTATGAATCCTTACGTGGCGGGTGCTAAATTTGTCATGACCAAAACAGCTCCGGAGCGGGAAGTAAAGAAGCTTGGCATACGGATTGCCAATACACTCTACGAGGTCATTGAGGGATCACCGGTAAAAACTCAACACTAAAGGAACGATTGTATAAAGGTTTATCGGCGATTTTCTCGGATTCAATCCCCACTGACACATCCTTGTCACCGATGGCTGTTTCTACGGCAGCAGCGACATGTTCCGCGTCGCCCCGCCCCTGGAGCTAAAAAGCTGGAGACCATCTTCCGGCACAAGGTGTTCAGGATGCTGCTGAATAAGGGGAAGATAACGGAAGAGATGATGAAAATGCTCTCCGGGTGGAACCATACGGGGTTTAACGTCTTCTGCGGAAACCGGATCTCTCCGAATGTCGAGACGGCCATGGAGAACCTCGCCCGCTACATCATCCGGGCGCCTTTCTCACAGGAACGGATGCAGTACCTGGATAAGGAGGGGACGATTACATCGAAGCATAACGTAGCGAAAAAAGAGGCGTGCCGGAAAGGTCTGTCCAAAAAACGCCTCAAAATGCCTACCAGACTGGCAAGTCGCACAGAAAGAGAGCAGATGACGCCAGCAGGATCGCCGCCGATCCACTTGCTGTGTATCCGCCCCTGGTTTTCCGATGGAAATATCCCTTGACACGAAAATACCGCGCTCCTATACTCTAACCCATCAGAAGTAATGACTTAAAAAATAATCAAAACCATCACAGACAGGTGCACGATGTAGACGGCAAAGCGCGAGTACCGTCCTTTCTCCCTGAAAAGAATCACCATGCCGTTCCCCTGAACCGATTTATCAATATGCCGGCTTTTTTTACGGAGCAGCAGTTCCAATCTGCCGACCACATCCTCCATACCCCTTGGAATCCAAAAAACGCGCTCTTCCTGTTAGCCCCCGGAACAGCCCCTCATCGGCGCCGTCAAAAGGGGCAGTCCGGAATTGTTTCCAGGTAAAAGGCCAGCGTTTCAGGGAACAGACGACCAGGTTGATGAAAAGCAGGAACATGAGCAAAAAAAACCAGACGGAGTGGAAGAGATCGAAGAACTGCTCGGTCTGGAGAAAGGATGCCAGACCGGGAGACAGCCCGCGGGCGAATTCCCGGGCGGACTCCTGCTGGGGGATGAAGGTGCCAGCAACGGACAGCACCGCAATGAGAACAAGGAGGGAAATCGTCAGGTAAAGCAAAGAAAAAAATAAGAGAAACGGATTTTTCTGTTTTGCCAAGAAGTGACCTCGGATCAGTAGAATAGCGCCGCCCAGAAAATGAGTACTGTGAGCATCAAGCCCAGGATAAGACTGGCCAGGCCGAAGGCCGAAGAAAACAGTTGC
>Ga0302247_1002899_pt1 | contig 10512 bp, 4 predicted proteins | sample AAG_UR_Ile_MG_FD_193529 | JGI IMG/M metagenome (GOLD analysis project Ga0302247, IMG submission 193529) | Enriched activated sludge microbial communities from anaerobic digester in WTTP, New Holstein, Wisconsin, United States - AAG_UR_Ile | ecosystem: Engineered > Bioreactor > Anaerobic >...
TATTTGACTTACAGCGAGGTGGTACTGACAATAATCGCAGTCTGCACCACTATCAGGATGTTCAGCCGACTGAAGGCATTTGTGAGCCTCTGTGACGGTATTTTCGACCCATGAGTCGTCACCGACATAAGGAATGAGAGTAATATCGAATTCGAGCTTACCATCAAAGGCTTTTCTGTCTGTTTGTCCATTGCAATAAACGAAGTAACCCGTACTCGAAACTGTTAAGCCATTTTGTCGAAGTAGCCATTGGTATATCTCCATCTGGCGCTTATAGCCATCCTGCCAGTCTTTATTGAGCTCGTTGATATCTTCGTTCTTAGAAGTCGACTTATAATCGACCACAATATATTCTTCTTTAGAATTAATCCACAAATCATCGATTGCTCCAAAAATGAGAAAGTTGGTAGGCTTGTGCAGGAACTGAACCCCTGTAAAATTGTGTCTCCACTTATCCAGGTCGTTGTGAGCAACTGGACGAGCATCAACGCCATATTTTTCGATCAAGGGATGGTTTGTCCCATTCATCCGATGAGCATCAAACTCAAGCTTCAGTAGGTGGTCAACAGCAGAGTTCAAGGCAAAAGGAAATCCAGGTGGACGAGCAACCCCAAGTCGGCGATCAAAATAAAAGCAACGTGGACACTGCAAGAAAAGATCAATCTTAGAGCGGGAGAGCTTGAATGGCTCTGAAGATTCTGGCTCATAGAGTCCTTTGGTGCGTTGCGATTTATAGTATTGCGACATATGTTTTATGTAGTTGTTCGTTTAATAGCTATCTCTGCTTCTTCCATCTCCAACTTATAACTAGGCTTATCTTTTCCTGCAGGGGTTTCTAATTTAGTAATCTTCCCTGAAATCGTTTGAGTAAAGCCGGGCATTACATAGGGTCTTCCAAATAAATAAACTTCAGGTGGAGTTTGAGTCATACTCATATACTTATCTTTCTCAACATGCTCGGGTGGTTTATTCTGCAAAGTGAAAGACAAGGTGATTTTTTGTACAATCTTCCCCTGAGTCATTATGCGATGGATCCAGAAGATGTTGGTAATATCTTCCCTAGTTAACTTATCAGGTAATGGGAAGGGAATCGGTACCCCACTTGTTTGCTCAATTTCAGCAAGAGCTTTGGCGAATCTATATTGATCTTCTGTAACCAGAGAAGGCACATTAATTTCGCCACCAAACAGTTTTCGCTTAAAACCATCAGGGTCGGTGAAACTGATAATGAGTTCTTTCCTGTTGCGAATAAAATCTAGCATTCGAAGGTGGTGAGAAGCGTTTGTCATAAGATCAGGATTAATACCAAAGTTAAACTTAGCCGACATTTCACCCATCTTTAGTTTAAGACCAATATGTAGAGGCTGACCTTCGAGACTTTGAATAACAAAAGCTCCATCCTCACCCCAAATTTCAACTTGATGTTCTAGTTCATCCACCCCATTGCTAAGGTAAACAACTTGTTTATTCTTGCTTGGACCAATGCTGATACTGGTTTTACCGCCGCTTTTACTATTGTCAAAGACCTGTGAACCAATGGTCATCTCATATGAGTCGATATATTCACTATCCAATTCGACCGACCCCTTACCTTCTTGAACAGCTCTACGAAAAGCCTTATATTTTTCTACTCCCTCCTTAGTTTTTGTAGAAAACTTAGTTCTCAAGTTAACCTTAGGAACAAGATCAGGTCTGAAGCTTTTATTAGGAAAGTAATCAATATTCTTCCCGTCAGAAGTTTCGATAGAAAAAACTGTTCCTGGTGTAGGGATATTTCCTTTACGGAACACCCGATCAAACCCCTCTAGCTCATATATTTGTCTTTCGACTTCGTTTAGATGTTTAACACCTTCACTCAAAGTCTTATCTGTTTTCGTTCTAAGCATGATCTTCTTGGCAAGTTTAAGTCTTGCTTCCTGGAAATAAGCATAAAGTCCTTGATAGTTATCTGGGGTAAGACGATTTTTCTGGGTATCTATGTGAACAGTAATGGAAGGATTTTTGGCCTTGGATTCGACGAGCCGCCTCTCGAGTGCATCTCTTGCCTCCAAGCTGGTCTGTATGGCATGCCAATACACTGCCTTTTTATCATTATCAACCACAATTAAAGCAGTGGGGTCTTGAGCTTGTTCGATAAGAAAAAAGGCAGAATCCAGGTCAAGAGAAAATCTGAGAGTCTTTCCTTTATCTATATACTCGCCAGTTTCATTTCCCTTGATCTGAACTCTTGGGACATTTCCAGTATGCTCATCATTAATAAATATCTGTATGTGGCCATCAATACCATAGTCCCTAGACTCTTCAGTAAAAACAATATCGAAGGCTTTAGTTTTAGGCAGGATACTACGAAATAAATCAAGCGCTTCATCTCCTATTCTGTGTTGTTTATTTCTTTTTTTCCCCGGCATAGTTATTTTTCAATAATTTTGACTTCCTCATCTGTTAATCCATATAGCTTATAAACAAGTTGATCGATTTTCTTCTCAAGTGGCTTGATATCATCTTGGTTATTGGTAGAAAGGATTTTTACAACCAAGTCCTTAATCTCATCAGCAAGATAAGCATTGGAAGAATCAATGGTAGGGACAGGTAAGTTTTCAATTTCGTAACAGTTAACGTTACTGTTTGTGCTAGTTTTCTTAAAAATCCAGTTTAATAAATAAGAGTTATAAAGACCAAGTAAGAAGTGCAAATCATATTTCTCACTATTGGAAAGAACATAATTACATGAATTGGCACAATAAGATCCAGCAGGTAAAATTGTCATTATTAATCTTCGCGCATCATCCACACCTGTAATTCCTTGCATGACTATTCTAGGCGACTCATGGTGAGTACTCTTCTTACTGGATCCATAATCCTTGCGATATGATTCAACATCCAAGTATTCCACCTCACCCTGGCTCAATTTATCCGTTAACCTGTATCTTTGTACCGCAGCGCCTTTCACAATCTTAGGATTTGCAGGATCGTTCCTGAAATATTTTTTATGGAAAGTCATGTTCAACTCACCTTCCAAACAAGTCACTGGAGCATGAGAATTGTTGTTGTAAATTTTGGAGAAGACTTCTTTTATTTCTTCTTCGAGTAAGGGTATCTGTGCTGAGAATGGATCGAATTTAAGAATTTCCTTCTTCGAATAGTCAATCGAAAAACCTGTGTCCATGTGCTTGGAGTCCCAAACGTTGAGGGTAAAAATAAAATCATCGATCTTAGTTTTCTGTGAAACTAAAATACAGACACTCATCTTGACTGCCTCAAAAACCCTTCTTTTTACATTGTCACGCTCAGGGAAAGAATCAATCTGAACAATCTTTTGATTTTCGAAAAAGTATTTTCTAAGTAGCTTTGCTGAATTATCACCCAAGAAAGAATTTTGGAATATTTCACACAAAACGCCATCATCTTTCTGCAGCTCAGCGGATCGAGCTAAGAAAAGTTTATACGCATTAAGTTTTCCACCTCGAGATATATCATAAATATTAAGCTTCTTAATAATATCTATTTCACTCTTCTTCTCACCTTCATAGACATCATACGGAGGATTTCCTATAACAATATCGAATCCGTCTTTAACGCCAAACATCCATTCAGGATCAAGCCACAATGAAGCCTTATGGCTAAATGGATCCCAACTTGTCAGCATTGACGTAAGGTCTGCATGCCCTCGTCTGCCTTCGCTTATTAACCTTTGGAACATCTTGTTTTGAGTTTGAACGAACTGAAGCTTAAGCTGCTCACGTTCCATACCGGACGCATTAAAGAAAAGCTCTCTTATTTCCCTGAGCTCCTTGATACCCTCATCGTCTTCAAATAAACCCATCTGGCTTGCCTTGTTTGATGTAGGTAATCCAATTAAACTGTTGGCTGTCACGAACTTAAAATCCAAGTTTGGCAAAGGTTCTATACCTCTGTTTTCCAGCTTTTCATCAATTCTTTCGTCTACCACCAATGTTAAAAAACACCTCAAACGAGAAATTTCCGTAGCGATTGATTGGATATCAATTCCATAAATATTTTCTCGAATGATACCCACTTTGCGGATATAGTCAAAGTTCTTATGGGAAAACTCACGCTCCAGTACACGACGAATTTCAGGAGAAGTATTACGAATTTGTTTCTTAAACCAAAGTTGCCCATCCGGATCAACCTGTTGAAGTATAAAAACAATTTTTTGGAGAGCTCCAATAGGGAAAGCACCAGATCCACAGGCAGGATCGAGGATCTTAACTCTCTCGATGGCGTTTATTGTGCTTTGCTTTTCTTCATCGTTAAGAGGAAAAGATGAGTCATCTGTAAGATCATAACTAATAACAGCTCTTAGCTTACCCTCTGGGATGCCTGTTTGTTGTTGAAGATAAACCAGAAGTCCTTCATCGATCATGTAATCGACGATGACGCGAGGTGTGTAAAAGCTACCAGTACTCTTCCTGATAGACTCTCCGGTTTTAGGATTGATCTCAGCAAGTAAATTCTCAAAAATTCTTCCCAACATTTCTGGGTCAATAGAAAGTTCTTCATCGAAACTAGTATTTTCATCAATAGTGAAATTGTAGGTTTCCAATGTCTCAAAGAAATCAGCAAACCATTCGTCAGGAATAACTAAGGTATCGTGATAAATTGACTTATCTCCATTGCGACGTTTGTAATAATCATCATCATGGGGAGAGAAAAGACCTCCGTTAAGATAGGGAATTAGCGAGTAAGGCTCACTGTAGTAAGGGTCTTTTCTTGATCTAATGGGCTGGTTGAGTACTTCAAAAAATATCGGTTCAAGAATTTGATGATAATAGTCTGAATTTTTAGAAAGAGCCTCGTGTGACAATAAATCTTTGGGCATTAGGGATAAACCGGTGGAACTCTTTTTCTCCCTCAAAAACCAACAAAAGATGATTCTACCTATAAGTCGAACGGCAAACTCTAGGTTTGTTTGACTTCGATCTGCAGTAGATGGCAAGTGCATCATCGATTTATAAGTTTTCTTGCTTTTTCCAGAACCTAAAGATCCACCTACAAGTTTTAGATAGTTTTCTGATATCTCCTTATAAAATTCTTTATTAACAACTTCTAGGGAGAACCTGCTCTTAAGATCCTCAAAATCTACAATAAACCCTTTCTTCAGAAGAAACCTAGTGGGCGTATTTACTTTTGCATTTGGTCCCAGAAAAAACGAGTACCTTCTAGGGTTGGAATAATCAAGTGATACACCACCTCGATCAGTTCTTTGAGGGTTAACTGTCATAAGAGAAAGACGCCAATCATTGCTCTCTGGAGAATGGAAAATGGCTAATGCCTGAAAAACAGCACTTTGCTTCATAATCTGAAAAGCATCTTTAGCAAGTGCTATACGTTTATTGAACGAACCAGAATACTCAAATTCAAATACCTGAAGATCAAGAGAATTACTACTACCCAAACTGTAAGCCTTATCAATTGATTGATAGTTGCTAGTTGAAATTGGCCTTAAATCACTTTGGTAATCCTGAAGAAAAATCTCTTTTAAGAAGCTAACAAACTGATCTCGGTTATATTTTTCATTTAAGTTCATCATACTAATTGCTCTGCAAATAGAAGCAGTTCCTGTTCACCCTCTGTACGATTTGCTCTAGTTAGAACATTCCTAATGTACGTTTCAGGAACTATTTCCAATAATTTCTCGTAGGCTTTTTCAACGTTGCGAAGATCCAGATGAGAGATATCCTTCAAAGCACCATCACTTAAGTCGTCCAGGGTTTTAATAATAGAGATAATATCTTCGCAGTAGTCTCTTGAGGTAGGCAGTTCTTCCGAAATTACTTTTAAGACTTGAATTGACTTAGCTCTGCGACCTTGAATTTTTGGTAATTCATGTTTCCCAAATAATTTCTCTTTGGCTGTACTGAAAGCAAGCGTAAAGTCATCGTCAACAGCAACTCCGGAGTCATCTTTCTTCGCTCTGAAGTAAGATAGTGCATATTCTGCTGAAACTACATCAACCTGTTCGGGTGTTGTTCCATAGGTAAAGATTGAGTTTGAGCCTTTCTTCCCAAAAACAACCACTCCTTGCATGTTAGTATCAGTACGCTTGATTCTGCTTCTGCGTGGCAGATTATAAATTCTTTGCATGTCCTCATTCTTGAGAGCTTTTTCGTAAGCCTCACGATGTGGAGCGTCCCAAGAAAGCTGTTCTTCTTGCTGCTTGGCTTTATCGAATTCATCCTTGAAGAAACTCTTCAGCTCTTCATCGCTCGTAAGAGTCTTGGTGTCACTTCCCACCACAGCATTAATTAATTTCATCTTAAGAGTAGAGATTGATTTGACTCGTGTTTCCTCTTCTCCAACTGAAGTTGGGAAACAGTTGTAAACATGCAAGGACTCAAAGACTTTTTTGTTAATACGATTAATACGTCCAACACGCTGAATTACTCGGGTGGGGTTGTAAGGAATATCGTAGTTAATAACGATTCCAGCCCTATGTAGGTTAAAACCTTCACTCAAGGCATCAGTTGCCAATAAAACGTCGTAATCATTTATCTGTTGCTCCTGAGGGAAAGATGCATCAAAGTTAGCTTTAATTATTTGCTTGTAAGCATCAGTGCCCTCGGCAGCTGTGTACTTAGTTACTCGGTCAAATCCTCGTTTATGAAGCTGGTCTAAAAGATAATCAATCGTATCTTTATAGCTGGAGAAAATAACGATTTTCCTGGCCGGATTCTCAGAAAGGAATGTGTTTAATTTAGACACCAACTCATCAAGTTTAGGGTCTAGATCTGCATGGCTTGAAGCACCATACCACCGACTGTGAATGGATTTAAGTAGCTGGGTATCATGTCGAACATCTTCAATAAACTTTGGATTCAAAAGTTCTTTATCTATTTCAAGAAAACCGCCTTTACCTCTCAAAAGCTCCAAATCTTGCGAGAGTGCATCGCCCTCTTCGCCATCTTCTAAATCGTAGTCCTTAGGATCCGGCAACTGCCCCTTCTTCATAATAGGAACTGTACCTAGCTCATTCCACCAATTTTCAATCTTTTCGTTGGACTCAATCATCTTCTCCAAGGTTGAGCGGAAAGCGTCTTTGGAACTTTCAAAGCGCATAACCAGAAGCCGTCTCATAAATTGAGCCAAGTTAGACTGAGCAATTTTAATGTCCTCAACGTCATCGAACTCATCTTTATATTTTTCAATAAACTTCTTGCGGCTCTCTTCATTCATGTATTCAGAATCAGTAGGCTTATAACGAGCTCCAATAAAGCCCTGATCCTCAGACTTAGTGATCAAATTAAGTGTTTCAATGTAAAGCTCATATAGATCGCCCAAGTCATACTCAAGTAAATCTGGTCCCAAAACTTCAGAAAACTCTACTCCCTGAGCAGCCAAGTCTTCACGATAACGAGTAATGTACTTAAGATCTAACCTGGAACGGCGGATAAGAATCGGTTCAATAAGCCTTCTTTGCTCTGCAGCAATTTCCTGAGCTTCTTTATCAATCTCTTCAGCATCCATATCTCTGGCCATGTCACGACGTAGTTTTTTGTACCTTTGGATAAGCTCTCGGTAGCGCAAACTCAAATTGTCGACAGAACGGATTGTTGATTGCCCAGGAGTTTGGAATAGTTTAAGAAGGGCGAATACATCTTTAGGATCGTTGTTAAATGGAGTAGCAGTAAGCAACAACACTTTATTGTCTGGATTACCTCTACAAACCTGATGAAGTAACTTGTAGTCGTATGTATCTTCGTTGCGATAGCGGTGGGCTTCATCAAGAATGAACAAAATAGGATCTCTGGAGTCCTGATACCTCTCATAAACTTCACCAATTTTTCCTGAACTAAAAACTTTCGAGCCTCGAATGCCAAACTGCTCTTTATAGTCTTCCCATTGAGGAATAAGGTGGGGTGGTGAAATAACCACAGTCCTCATATCCATATTGTGAGCAACGGCAGAGGAAATGATACTTTTACCAAGCCCTACAACATCAGCAAGTATTGCTCCATCATATTTGTTTAGCTTATCAATAACCATTTTGACCGCATCGATTTGATATTCAAGATCGTTATATAAACCGCTAGTTATAGACTTAGGTGTCTTCAGAGAGTTAACTTCTTTTTGTTGGAACAACTCATGGAGAATACGAATGTAAATGTCATAAGGAGCAGGGACAGCATATTTCCAAATCCGAGGTTGTATTGCTTTAATAAAATCATCCTTGGTATTGATATCAGCAATAGCGATCGACTGAGAATCATTCCACATTCGATCAAACTCCGACTGGTACTCTTCAAACTTACTTTTCTCCCGGTTGGAATCATTCAGTTCGCCTTGACCAATTAAACCTCGATAGGTAAGGTTGCTAGAACCCATAAACATGGTGCCAGGGAAATCACCATTTTGAGATGCTTCAGGCTTATTGTGTACTAAGTAAAACTTGCCGTGGTAGTCAGAAACAGTTTTTCTAATCTCCAGCGTCCCATCCTTCACTTTTTGAATATAAAAATCAAATACCTCATTTGACCTGTCGCTGTCAAAGATATCGCTATCATTCATGAAACTGACAAAGGCATCGACATAATTAAGCTTGCGAACAGTCCTGGAATTGGTATTATTTCTGGTTTGCCATTTAGAGAGATCGATATCACCTTCTTTGGACTGCTGAACGATCATGGGAACAAGCTGAGGGTCTACTTCTAAGCCAACGAGAATCCTAATTTTCTTATCCTTGAGTTGGTCAAATAGCGCCTGAAAGCCAGAAAAATAAAAAAAGCCGACTGCTATATCTACGCTGTCAGCTGACAATAAGGCATTTTTGAGTGCTTCCTGTAATGTCTGGTTTTTATTATCAATTAGTGCCATATTTACTTATTCTTGGTATTGATGAATTTTTCAATATCTTCCCTTTTGTAACGCCTCACCTTTTTAACGCCAATTCTTATTGCCGTAAGCACGCCTTTTTTGTCCCACAACCTAAGCGTATTAGGATGGACTTTTAGGACTTTCGCTGCTTCGCCCAGAGTTAGCAGTTCTTCCATAGTGTTACTTACCATTAGATACTAATAGAATACAAAATATTCAACTTTATTTCAACAGTCTTATTATAACTTCAATCAGGCATTTCCACTTACTAACATTAACGAACTAGCGGTTTGAGGCTCAATTTTATAGTCTGAGAGCAGAACTAAAACCGCCTAACGAATCTATCGGGGCTTAGGTTTCTCTATTTTTCAAAAGTAGATGAACCCAAGCCCCTTTTTGTTGCCTAAATCATTATGCCAAAACCCGAAGTAAAAGAAGTAAAAATCACCCAGGTAGCCAGATACCAGCCTTCAGAGCGTGACGCAGCACTCCTGACCAAGTGGAAGGCGAGATTTAAGCGTGCTAAAGAATTTCGTGATCCGTACCAATCCAAGTGGCTGAGGATGTATCGACTCTACCGAGCATATCAACACAAACAAAACTATGCATACAACACCAGGCTAATGCCTCCGATCGCTTTTGAGATCGTTAAAACTGTTGTATCAAGACTTGCCACTGCGAAGCGAAAGACTAGAGTTATTCCTAGAGAAAAAGCTGATATCCAATCAACTGCACTCGGCTCCTGGGCAGATTTGGTTAATTACGACTTTGACATTATTGAGTTGGCCAAGAAACTACCTGATTGGATTGAATCATCTGTTTTGTATGGGAACGGAATCGTAAAACTTGCTTGGAAGGTAATAAGCAGAAAAAGAGCTGATGGCACAGTAAAAACGACTTATGACGATCCAACGATGATTTTGTGCGACTTGTGGGATTTTCTTCCAGCTCCGGAAACAGAAGACCTTCAGGAAGGCTGTCCGTGGTTGATTCACCGAATAGTTAAACCTAAAGAAAAGATTACTAAAGAAGAAGAAAACCGAAGTGAAAATAAGATTTATAAAAATCTTGAATTTTGTGAACCTAAGGTGGTTGAAGACTGGAAGAAAGAACGCTATGAGATTAACACCAAAAAGATGTCTCAGATTGATGGTGACATCAAGAAAGCAGAGACTGGAGAGCAAAAAGTGCTTCCAGTCAAAAACGACCAGGAAAAACAACTGGAGCTTTTGGAGTGTTGGGACTACGAAGAAGATCAGTTGGTAGTTATTGCCAACGGCGAAGTAGTTATTAGAGATGATGAGAATCCTTACCTTGATGTTAATAATGGCCACATTTTTGTAGATCTTCCTGACATGTCGCTGCTTTGGGAATTCTGGGCAACTGGCCATGTTGAACCAGTTGAAAGCACCATCATGGAAATTGCTGACCTACGCAACCAGAGAATGGATGATGTGGTGCTCATGCTCGATCCTGTAGTTAAAATTCGCAAAGATACTGGTATTACCAAGAATGACATTATTTTTTCACCTGGAGCAGTTTGGGAGCTCAGAAAAATGGATGATGTGGTGATTGAGCGGCCACCAGACATTAGCCTAATGGGAGTCAACGAAGATAAACTTCTGCGTGATGAAATCTCAAGAACACTAGCCCTTGGCGAATATCTTCAAGGTTTGCCGC
>Ga0302247_1002903_pt1 | contig 10502 bp, 9 predicted proteins | sample AAG_UR_Ile_MG_FD_193529 | JGI IMG/M metagenome (GOLD analysis project Ga0302247, IMG submission 193529) | Enriched activated sludge microbial communities from anaerobic digester in WTTP, New Holstein, Wisconsin, United States - AAG_UR_Ile | ecosystem: Engineered > Bioreactor > Anaerobic >...
GGTCAGGAGCATCCTCTCATCGTAGTGATCGGACAGGACGGATCGGTACTCATGGAGGAAACGCCGGCCCTTGGAACCGGTGTCTCGCTGTCGGGCATCGCCCCTCTCGATGCCACGGACTGTTTCCTTGCCGTCGGGAAGCGCCCGGAGGCTCGCTGGATGGAAGTGTTCCGCCTCAGGATAGCGACGGGCACGCACTGTCCCTGATCTGATCCGACCATGCCACCTCGAATATGGGTGGCCGCTCTCAGCGATCGCGCAGGCATACCGTTTACGACAGACTGCCGTTCATCCGCTGTGGGTCCGCACTGTGCGTAGATGACATCATCCTGTGGTTCAGGCGCAATAGATTCCAGGCGTAAGTGGCGGGAATCGCCTTCCGGACGGATCACGACGAAGCCGGCGGGCGTGCTTTCGTGATGGATTACAAGGTATGTTTAATCGATTCCGGAGCCGTGATTTATGGCTAACAGATTGCCTTCCATCGAAATGCGACTGCATCTCAAGCATCTCAAGCCAGGGCTGATCATTTGCCCAGCAGGATGACCATCGAGGCGGCGGACCCGGAGGACGAGTCGAGCCTCAGCAAGTAGCACCCGGAGGGAAGCTGCGTGCCGGTTCCGTCCGTTCCCGGAACCATGACCGTGCCGGAAGCCCCCGACCCGGCCTGCAGATCACAGGACCAGACCCGGCGGCCCGACAGATCGTACATTTCGAGAGTCGCATCAAACACTGCGGGGCCGGGCAGGCTCCACGACACGCTGAAGGCGCCCCGGGCGGGATTCGGGGAGGCCGGGCCGAGAAGCGTGCCGGATTCCGGAGACTGCCGCCCGCCCTCTATTCCCGTCTGACGGGAAACGAAAACTTCGGCGGGATCGCCCAGGTAGTTGTTCTCCTGCAGAACCCAGTTCTGCAGGATCATTCCGCCTGCCGCCTTGAAGGCGTCCTTCGCCGCGGCCTGCATGTCGCCGATCCGCTGGATTCCGGAAACGAAGAGCTGGTTGGCGAAGTGGATCTCGAGCCATTCCGACGGGCCCACGGACGGAGGAGTGCCCCATCCGTAGTTGGAGTTGTACATGACTGCGACTGCCCCGCCGTCGGGCCACATCATCAGCCGCTCGGCGCTGCATCCGTTGACGGAGAGCATGCCGGGATCGCACGCCATGGAATGGAAGATCGTCAGCTTGTCGGAGTTGGACATGCCGGTGTAGTTCTGATTCGTGAACATGTTGCCCGGACTGTAGTACCAGTAGACCCCGCCCGGACCTCCATGTCCCTGGTCACTGACGTAGCTCGCTCCCCGGTTGATAATGTCGATCTGGTCGTTGGGGTGGCCCGACCGGGATTCGTATCGCCTTATCTGCGTCCACGACGGGGGTATCCGTTTCGAGATCGAGTCGCAGACGAAGCTCCCCCAGTAGCCGTCGGGTTCGACATCGGGCCATAGACCTGCGCCGCAGAGCAGAGCCGTCGTGCGCCAGGCGCCCTCGGCGGATTCCGTCTCGTAGGCGATGGCCTTCGAAACCATCGTGGCTATGTGCAACTGAACGTCCGAGCTGAACCTGCCTACCGTGATGTCGGAGTAGTAGTCGATCCAGTCGGTGTTCTCGCCGTACAGATGGTCGCCGTCGCCGTCCCACATCCTGGTGAGGTCGGAGAAGTAGAGGTCGGCGGTCTGGGCGAGCATGAGGCTGTCGCCGCCCACGACCAGGCTGGAGATCCTCTGGGTCGGGCCCCAGTCACCGACGATCAGGGCGTAGATCAGCCCCTGGTTCTCATAGGCGTGCTTGAGGTAGTTCCTGATCTGTTCCTGCGTGTCGTAGCCGGTGTAGTTCGCGTAGATCGAGTCGAGTGTCACGTATGCGGCCTCGAGCCCCGTAGAGTTCCGGTGGTCCACCAGAGGCTGGAGGGTGGCCTCGATCGAGGCCGGGCCTATCGCCACCCAGACCGGCCAGGAGTCGTCTGTTTCCCTCTCTTCGGGACGGCAGGCTTCGAGATCCCGGGGATTGTCGACGATGTTTTCCAGAATGGCCCGGGCGTGCCCGATCTGCCCTTCGGTCAGGCAGAGGCGCTCGACTGCGGGATCGGGCGAGTACGAGAGGGTGATCCTGGCTTCGGTGATCACGGAGAGCCTTCCCGAGAGCGGATTGTACGAGAAGGGCGAGATCGAGACCGACCCGAGCTGAAATCCGGTCCGCGTTCCGGTGCAGGTCGCGACCACGGGCGATGCGGGGAAAACCTCATCTGAGAGGTATATCCCGGGGTCACGAAGGAACGGGCCGGGCCCCTCTCCGAACGAATCCCGGGAGTTTGGACCAGATTTTAAAAACGATCTGGAGGTAACGCGGACGGGGAGAACGTTGTGAAAGCCGTCGATCACGGCTTCGGTGACGATCTCCATCTCCGCGCCCGTCACGGACATCCCCTGCGGGATTACGAACGTGTGCGTCACGACGGGGAGGTTGGGCTGACCCTCGTCGAACCAGGTGAGCCCGCCCGGGCATTCCGGAAGCGCTCCGCCGGCGTATTCGGTGACGAGACGGACTCCCCGGGGGAGGGAGAAATCGAAGGAAATCTCGCCGGCCGGCGCAGAAGCTGCCAGCAGAACCGCTGCAAACACGATGTATCTCATCTCATCCCCCGGGAGTGTTGTGGAATGCCGTCGGACTCGTGTTAGAATATGTGCATTAAGGATCGCGAGCGGTCGGGCGGCTTTCCGGCCTGATCGGAACATGGGACGGGAGGTCGGTGATGGACCGGATACTCGTGGGGAAGGGAGTCGAGCAGGTCAACCTGCTCGCAAGGTATGGAAACCGGCACGGCCTTGTCGCCGGGGCGACCGGCACGGGCAAGACCGTGTCCCTCATGGTGCTGGCCGAAGGATTCTCCCGCATGGGCGTCCCGGTCTTCATGGCGGACGTGAAGGGCGACGTGGCCGGCCTGGCCATGCCGGGCGAGATGACGGACAGGATCAGGGAGAGGGTCGCCTCCATCGGGATCGACGGTTACTCCTGCGAGGCCAGCCCGGTCATCCTGTGGGACCTCTACGGCAGGAAGGGGCACCCCGTCCGCACCACAGCAACCGAGATGGGCCCTACACTCATGGCCAGGATACTCGAACTCAACGACACCCAGTCGGGAGTCCTCGAGATCGTCTTCAGGCTGGCCGACGACCAGGGGCTGCTCCTCCTGGACCTTGCGGACCTCAGGGCGCTCCTGGGCTTCGTCGCCGAGAACCGTAAGGACGTCTCCACCGAGTACGGTCTGGTGTCGGCATCCTCCATAGCCGCCATACAGCGCGCCCTCCTGAGGCTCGAGAATGATGGAGGAAAAGGCTTTTTCGGAGAACCCGCCCTCGAACTGGGAGACCTGATGAGAACCGATCTCCAGGGCAGGGGTGTGATCAGCATCCTGGCGGCGGACCAGCTCGTACTCAAGCCCCGTCTGTATTCCAGCTTCCTGCTCTGGCTGCTGTCCGAACTCTTCGAGAATCTGCCGGAGGTCGGAGACGAGGACAAACCGAGGATGGTCTTCTTCTTCGACGAGGCTCACCTGCTCTTCGCCGACGCGCCTCCGGCCCTTCGGCAGAAGGTGGAGCAGGTGGTCCGCATCATCAGATCCAAGGGAGTCGGCGTTTATTTCTGCTCTCAGTTCCCCGACGACATTCCTGAAGAGGTGCTGGGCCAGATGGGGAACCGCATCCAGCACGCCCTCCGCGCCTTCACGCCCCGCGACCTCAAGGCCGTCAAAACCGCCGCGGAGACGTTCGTTCCCAACCCACCCCTAGACGTAGCCGAAGTGATCTCGCAACTCGCCGTCGGAGAGGCCCTAGTTTCGATGCTCCGCGACAAGGGCGTGCCCATGCCGGTCGAACGGGCGACCATCTGCCCGCCGAGGTGCAGGATGGGCTCCATCACGGAGGCCGAACGCGACGAAGTGCGCAGAAGGAGCCCTCTCGGCTCCAGATACGACGTCCCCGTGGACAGGGAATCCGCCTTCGAGATCCTGGCGAAGCGCGCCGCCCAGGCCGCCGCCCCTGCGGTGGAGGAGAAGAAGAGCGGGGAGGAGAAGCAGAGGGGCAGACTGGGCGAAATTCTCTGGGGCACGGGAAGGCGCCAGGGGATGGTAGAAACCCTGGCGAAGCAGACCATGAGGACAGTGGGCAGCCAGGTCGGGAGGTCGATCTTCCGGGGTCTCCTGGGCGGGATAACGGGGAGGCGCTAGCTCCTCCGGGGCCTCCGGGAGCCGATCCAGCTCATCAGGACGGCGCCGGCCACCGCCGCGTTGAGCGACTCGACATCCTCGGTCTGTGGCACCGAGAGGGCGCCGCGGCAGAATGCCGAAGCCCCGGCGGACAGGCCGTGCGCCTCGGAACCGACGACGAGGGCGCATCTTTCGGGGATTGAGGCGGAGTAGACGGGCCGCCCCCTCTTCTCGGCCGCCAGAGCCGTATACCCGGCATCCGTCAGAATCGAGGCCGCCCTCCCGGCATCCAAACCGCGGATCATGGGCAGCCAGGCGTTCACGCCTGCGGCGGCTCTCGTCACCTTCGGCGAGTAGAGATTGCACGTCCCGGAGAGCGACAGCACTGCGGCGAATCCGAAGGCGGCGGCGCACCGAAGCAGGGTGCCGGCGTTCCCGGGGTCGGCGATCCTGTCCAGAACGAGTACTGTCGAGGGATCACCGCCCGCCTCCAGCCCGGCGGGCTGGACGGGCAGCCTGCAGACGGCGGCCAGCCCCTGCGAATGCACCGTGTCGGATACGAGCCGGAAGATCTTCTCCGGGAGAAGCAGCGTCCGCCCCCCTTCGAGTAGCGGGGGGATGTCCGGGGAATCGACTCCCTCGCACACGAGCACTTCCAGGACGATGCCGGGGTTGCGTACCGCGAGATCCCGGATGAACCTGGGGCCTTCCACGAGGAAGGCCCCATGCTTGTCCACCCCTCTGGGAGTCGAGAGTTCGACCGCCCGCCTGACGGAGCGGTTGTCCGGGGACTCGATCCTCTCCACGGGATCAGGAAGGATGCCGGCCCGAAGCCAGTATCCTGTCTATGATCTCCGATATGCCGGCACCGGGGACGAATCCAACGAGTTCCCGCAGCCTGGTCACGTCGGGAACGCGCCTCTGCATGTCCTCGAAGTCCTTCGGATACGCCTCGTCGTAGGGGACGATCCTGATCTCGGACCGGGATTCCGTCTTCTCCCGCACCAGCCTGGCCAGGTCCATGATCGAGATTTCCTCGGTCGATCCGATGTTAACGGCCAGACCGATCGAGCCGGGTGTGTCCAGCAGAGCCAGAATGCAGTCGACAACCTCGTAGACCAGGCTGAAGCACCTGGTCTGCGTTCCGTCGCCGTAAACCGTGATGGGATCCCCCGCCAGGGCCTGCCTGATGAAGCGCGGGAGGACCATCCCGTATCTGCCGGACTGCCTGGGGCCCACGGTGTTGAAAAGCCTTCCGATGGTTACGGGCAGCCCCCGGTCCTTGGCGTAGGCCAGGGCTAGGAACTCGTCTATGGTCTTGGAGCAGGCGTAGCTCCAGCGGCTTCGACTTGTCGCCCCGAAGACGAGGTCGCCTTCCTCGTCGAAGGGGACCGCCTCGCTCTTGCCGTAGACCTCCGAGGTGGAGGCGATGAACGTCCTCCGCCCCTTCTTGCCCGCAGCGTGGAGTACGTTCTCGGTGCCCCTGACGTTCACCGCGATGGTCTCCACCGGATGGCGGATGATGGTCTCCACGCCGACCGCGGCGGCCAGGTGGATCACGGTGCTGCAGAGGTCCACGGCCTCGGCCACGAGCGACTCGTCGCAGACGGAGCCGATGGTGTAGCTGAACTCAGGATTCGAGACGCAGCCTTCGAGGTTGGCGAGATTTCCCGTGGACAGGTCGTCCACCACGAGGACGCTGTTCCCCTTCGCAAGAAGGGCCTCGCAGACATGCGAACCGATGAAGCCGGCGCCGCCCGTGACCAGGCAGTCGTAGCTGCGGATCTTCAGGTTTCCCATCTCCTCCTAGTGCGGAATCATCGCGAGGAGGATGCCGGCCGCGATCGCGCTTCCGATGACGCCCGCCACGTTGGGACCCATCGCGTGCATGAGCAGGTGGTTCTTCGGGTCGTACTGCCGCCCAACGATCTCGGACACGCGGGCCGAGTCAGGAACGGCAGACACGCCGGCCGATCCGATCAGCGGGTTTATCTTGTTCTCTCCCTTGAGGAAGAGATTCATGAGCTTGGCGAAGAGCACGCCTCCCGCAGTTGCGGCGGCGAAGCTGGCCGCCCCGAGGACGAAGATCAGTATCGACTGCGGCGTAAGGAAGTAGCTCGCCTGCGTGCTCGTGCCCACCGAGAAGCCCAGCAGCATCACGACGATGTTGTTGAGGGCGTTCTGTGCGCTGTCGGAGAGGCGGTTTGTGACTCCGCTCTCCCTCAGGAGGTTCCCGAAGAAGAGCATGCCCAGGAGGGTGATGGCCCCGGGCGCTATGAAGGCCGTGATGATGAAGGACACGATGGGGAATAGAACCTTCTCCGTCTTTGACACCCGCCTGGCGGGCTTCATCCTGATCCGGCGCTCGGCCGGGGTGGTGAGCAGCTTCATTATCGGGGGCTGGATCACCGGAACCAGACCCATGTAGGAGTATGCGGCTATGGCTATCGCGCCCAGGAGATGGGGGGCCATCTGGCTGGCGACGAAGATCGCCGTGGGACCGTCGGCGCCTCCGATGATGCCGATGGCGGCGGCCTCCTTCAAGTCGAAGCCGAGAAGGAGGGACCCCATCAGGGTGAGAAAGATCCCTATCTGCGCGGCGGCTCCGAGGAGGAGCAGCTTCGGGTTGGAGAGCAGGGCGCTGAAGTCGGTCATGGCGCCTATCCCGAGGAAGATCAGCGGCGGGAAGAGCCCGCTGGAGACCCCGAAATAGAGCAGGTTGAAGACCGACTGTTGTCCGTTCAGCACGTCCTGGTAGCCGATCGGCATGAGGGCGGGATCGTAGGGGATGTTCCCCGCGATGATCCCGAAGCCGATCGGGACCAGCAGGAGCGGTTCGTAGTTCTTCCTGACGGCGAGCCCGATCATCGCCAGCCCCACCGCAATCATGATCAGGTTTCCGACCTCGATGTTCCCGAATCCCGTGACCCGGAAGATGCTCGACAGATCGGACGCAGTGCTCGACTGGACGCCCGCTGCGGCCGTCAGCACGCCGAGGAGGCGGTCGGCCGGGGACATTTAATCAACTCCCTATCTTCATCAGCAGTGCGTTTTCGAGCACGGTATCCCCCTGCTTCACGGGGATGCTCGTGACCACGCCGGTGAACGGGGACTCTATTTCATTCTCCATCTTCATCGCTTCCATGATGGCTACGGGCTGGCCCTCCCGGACCTGATCGCCCTCCTTGACCATCAGCTTCAGTATCAGGCCGGGCAGCGGGGCGAGTATGTCGCCCTTCGTCACCGAGCTGGCGATGCCCGGGGGGGTTGTCTTGTCCGGAGCCTCGGCGGCGCTCACGACATGAGGCCTGGTCTCGATCCTGGGGGTCTTCGAGACCGCCTTTCTGGGGCCCTCGAGCTCCACCTGGAAGCTCTTCCCGTTCACCATCACGTCCACCCGGTCGTCCATCATCCTGCCGATGTTGACGTCGTATTGCTTCCCGTTCACGAAAACCCTGTATTCAGGCATCAGAGACTCCTGTTCCGCGAGCGGCTCCCGAGGGCCTGCCTGCCGAGGAGCGCCTCGGCCCGGCCCGCGAGACGCCACGGCCTGTAAGGCTTGTCATACAAGCCAAGCGTCAGACGCACGTGCTCGATCTGTTCCAGGCTCTTGAGGTGGGCGTTTATCGCGCAGACGGCTGCGGCGACCTCCTCGTCGGTCACGGCCGGGTTCTGGACGGTCTGTTCCTGGACGGCCTCCTCGCGCCTGGCGGCCTTCCTGCTCTCGATCCTCTCCACCACCCGCCTGAGCTGCGGCAGGGTAAGGGTCAGAACCACGAGACCGATGAAAACGATGACCATCCCGACGACGGAGACGCGGGCTCCCTGGGTCAGGAGCGCGTCATCCGCCTGGGCAACGGCTGCGACAAGCAGCGTACCGGCCGTCATAGAGGGATGTTCCCGTGCTTCTTGGAGGGCATGAACCGCCTCTTGCCCGAGAGCATTTCGAGTGCGCGGATCACTCTGAACCTCGTCGTGGACGGCACGATCACGTCGTCCACGTAGCCTCGCTCGGCCGCGGTGAACGGATTGGCGAAGTGCTCCTTGTATTCCTCGACGAGCTCCTTCTTCCGGTCCGCAGGCGACTGGGCCTTCTCGAGCTCCTTGCTGAAGATGATCTCCACCGCGCCCTCGGGGCCCATGACAGCGATCTCCGCGCTGGGCCATGCGTAGTTCACGTCGGCTCTCAGGTGCTTGGAACTCATCACGTCGTAGGCGCCGCCGTAGGCCTTGCGGACGATGATCGTAACCTTCGGCACCGTTGCCTCGGCGAAGGCGTAGAGCAGCTTGGCGCCGTTGCGGATTATGCCGCCGTACTCCTGCTTCGTGCCCGGCATGAAGCCGGGGACGTCGACGAAGGTCACGACGGGTATGTTGAAGGCGTCGCAGAAACGCACGAACCTGGCGCCCTTTACCGAGGCGTCGATGTCGAGCACGCCCGCGAGGAACGAGGGCTGGTTAGCTACGATACCGACCGACCTGCCGTTCATCCTGGCGAATCCGACTATGATGTTGGGAGCGAACATCCTCTGTATCTCGAGGAACTCGCCTCCGTCCACGACCGCCGAGATGATCTTGCGCATCTCATAGGGCTTGTTCGGGTTGTCGGGGATGAAGTCGTCGAGCCAGTCCTCCATCCTGTCGGGTGGATCGGTGGGCGTGACTGCGATCGGATCCTCCATGTTGTTCTGTGGGATGTAGCTCACGAGCTTGCGCACGAAGAGCAGGGCGTCCTGCTCCGTCTTGCAGGTGAGGCTTGCGACACCGCTGCGGGTCGCGTGGATGTGCGCGCCGCCGAGCTGGTCGACGGTGACGTCCTCGCCTGTAACGGTCTTCACGACCTTCGGGCCGGTGACGAACATGTAGCTCGTGTTCTCGACCATGATCGTGAAGTCCGTGATGGCGGGGCTGTAGACGGCACCGCCGGCGCAGGGCCCCATGATCACGGAGATCTGCGGTATCACGCCGGAATAGACGACGTTGCGGAGGAAGATTTCACCATAGCCCGCCAGGCTCTCGATCCCCTCCTGGATGCGGGCTCCGCCCGAGTCGTTCAGCCCGATCACGGGAGCGCCGTTCTCGGCCGCCATCTCCATGATCTTGATGACCTTCTCGGCGAACGTCTCGGAGAGGGATCCTCCGAAGACGGTGAAGTCGTGCGAGAAGACGTAGACCAGTCTCCCGTCGATCGTCCCGTAGCCGGTCACCACTCCGTCCCCGGGAAAGTGCCTGGAGTCGATGCCGAAGTTCGTGCACCTGTGGGACACGAACATGTCGAACTCTTCGAAGCTCCCCTCGTCGAGCAGCAGCTCGATCCTTTCGCGAGCGGTCAGCTTGCCGAGTGCGTGCTGCTTCTCGATTCGATCGAGACCGCCGCCCTCCTGGGCCTTTTCCCGCTGCTTGAGGAGTTTCTCGACTTTCTCCGCCGATGTCATAGGCCCTCTTCCTTTTCGCTGTTGCCGTGTTCACATATCTCGGTCAATACCCTGCCGGACGACCTGGGGTGGATGAAGGCGATCCTGCTGCCGCCGGCGCCCACCCTGGGTTCGCGGTCTATCATCTCCACGCCCTTCTCCATGATAGTCCGAACGACGCCCGCCGCGTCGCTGACGGAGTAGGCGATGTGGTGTATTCCCTGTCCCCGCTTCTCGAGGAACTGGGCTATCGGGCTGTCCGGGGAGAGCGGTTCGAGAAGCTCGATCCTCGCCTCCCCGACGCGGAACATGGCCACCCTCACCTTCTGGGAGGGAACCTCCTCGCGTCCGAGATCCTCGAGGCCGAGCACGTCGCGGTAGAAGGGCACGGATGCGTCGAGGCTCTCCACTGCGATTCCTATGTGGTCGATGCGATCTATCATACTACACCGGAGCCCTTCCAGAGAGCGCGGCGATACGCTCCCCTATCTCGTAAGGCGTGGTCTCTCCCGCGAGGACCATGTCGACGGCCTTCTCGATCCCATAGCTGCGCTCGAGCAGTTCCAGCGCGAACCTCGTTCCCTGCTCCGCGGCGACCCGGAGCAGGTTCTCCCTGACCCTGCCGCGCCTGACGGCTTCGAAGTCCCTGTCCGACGAAAGAAGGTCGTCGAGCTTCGAAAACAGGTCTTCGAGCCCTTCCCCGGTAGCCACCGAACACTTGACCACCTGCGGCACCGGCCTGCCCTCCCGGACAAACTCCAGGCTCGCCCGGACAACCGTCTCGAGCTGGTCCATCCCCGGCCGGTCGGCCTTGTTCAGGACTATCAGATCCCCGATCTCCATGATGCCGGCCTTCATCATCTGGACGTCGTCACCGAGACCGGG
>Ga0302247_1002909_pt1 | contig 10482 bp, 6 predicted proteins | sample AAG_UR_Ile_MG_FD_193529 | JGI IMG/M metagenome (GOLD analysis project Ga0302247, IMG submission 193529) | Enriched activated sludge microbial communities from anaerobic digester in WTTP, New Holstein, Wisconsin, United States - AAG_UR_Ile | ecosystem: Engineered > Bioreactor > Anaerobic >...
CGCACCAGGGAGTCCAGCACCGACAGCGGGACGTCGGACACGAAGACGCCCTCGAGGTCCACCTTCGGCGCGGGGGTGCGCACCGAGAGCACCAGGGTGTGGGCGTCCATGGACTTCTGGATGTAGTCTAGCAGGCCGGGGAGATCCTTGGGTTCGGCGACGTCCACGGGGGTGTCCCGGCCTGCGGTCACCTCGAGGAACACGCGGGTGTCGGCGAAGTCCTTCGGGAGCTTCATGGTCACCTTGCGGGTGACCTCGGGGCCCATGAGGGGCTTGAGGGTGACCAGGACGGCGAACTCGCGGTCGGGGCGCACCATGGGGGAGGCCACCTCGACCTTCTTGATCTGGAACTGGTTGAGCCCGTTGGTGACGTGCACGCTCGCCTTCACCCTGGAGATCGCCAGCCGGGTGAACGGGTTGTTCAGCAGCAACTGGAGGGCGACCTCTCCCCGGGAGGTGTTGCCCCAGCCGCCCCAGGAGTTGGGGAAGCTCAGGGCGATCCCCTGGGTGGAGGAGAACGAGTCGGTGAAGCGGATCGGCGCCATGCCGTCCATCTGGAATTCATGGTCCACCGTGTAGGTGAGATCCGAGGCGTTCTGGGCCAGGCGGTTCATGGCCACGCGCAGGAGGCTGGCGGACAGGTTGGCCGAGAGCAGGCGGTGGCGGGCCACCTGGAAGTTGTAGGTCTTGGCCTTCTCGCCCGGGGCGATCACGGTCACCGTCACCGGCAGAAAGCCCGGCTCCGCGGCCTGGTCGAGGACGACCGTGGCCTGCTCGTCCTTGATCAGCGCGCCCTTGGGCGTGGTGAACGTGCCCAGTTTCATGGAGTTCGAGGCGCGGGCGATGACCGTGTGGATCGTCGCATGGCCGGCCGGCAGCCGCATCTCGCCCATGCTCAGGAACGGGTGGGAGAACACCGCCACCCGGTCTCCCTCGAGGTAGGTCACCGTGCCGATGGCGGCCACGTTGATGTCGCCGGAGACGAGCCAGATGGCCACCGGGCCACCGGCCTGGAACTTGCGGACCACGCCGTCGGGGCCGCCGGCGCCGGAGGGGGCGGCCGGTCCGAGCTGGGAGAGCAGCGGGAACAGGTCGCCGAACTGGCCGGCGGGCACGCCCGAGACCGACAGGGCCACGCCCAGCGGCCGGATCAGGCTCTCGCCCTGGGAGCGGGCCAGCGGGTTGTTCACGGCCACCAGGGAGTTGCGCACACGCTGGGTCCAGGCGTCGGCGGACTGGGTCGGGGGGCGGCCCCACGGATCGAGGTTCTGCACCGGGCGCCGCGTGGTGCTCACGATGTCCTCGGCGGGCGTGAGCATGGCGATGGGATCCTTGGCGAACTGGTAGCCGTAACCCAGGCCCCCGGCGAACTTGCCGTTGATGTAGATGGGGCTGCCGCTCATGCCGGCGATGACCCCCGCGTGCTCGAGGATGGGGTGCGAGCAGCGCACCAGGATCAGGTCCTGGTCCAGCATGGCTCGGCGCATCACGGAGATGACCTCCACGTCGAACTTGACCGGGGTCTCCCCGGAGAAGACGGTCAGGCCGTAGCCCTTCATGCCGGGCCGGAGCTCGGAGGTTTTCAGGATGCCCGTCGGGGCGGGCTGCGTCAGCAGCATGGACAGGAATAACCAGAAGGCCATGGATACAGCTCCTGTGACTTCAGTGCGGTCGGGCGGGTGGATAGATGAAATAGACCCCGGCCGAGGAGACCACCGCCAGGTTGCCGCCCGGCATGCGGATCATGGTGTAGGGGTTGCGGTAGTTCGACGGGTCGCGCACGTAGGGCGAGATGGGCAGGCGCACCGACCAGAGCACCCGGCCGCCGGCCTCGAAGGCCACCAGCCGGTTCTGCAATTGGAAGGTCAGGAAATCGTTGTACATCCGGCCCGGCGTCTGCGGCGGGCTGCCCAGCTCGGCGAGCCACTCCATGCGGCCGGTCTCGAGGTTGAAGTACCCCAGGCGGTTGTTGTCCACGAAGCAGTACATCCCCATTTTGAACTGGTGCAGGAACAACTGCTGCACCCGGTGGACGAACCGGTGGACGGCCCGGACGCGGCCGTCGGGGGCGATCACGTGGGCCTCCTGGTAGCCCTTGAGGATCAAAAAGCTGCCGTCGGCCAGAAAACCGTAGTAACTGGTCTGGTTGCCCGGTGCGAACAGGCGGTGGGCCCAGGCGCGCCGGCCGTCGGACCAGCGCCGCGCCTCGATGACCCCGTTGGTCAGTTCCAGCGCGAAGTAGGGGGCCACGCCGTAGTACTGGGCGTTCTTCGCGCCGGCGTCGAGGACCTGCCGCCAGGCGAGGGTGCCGTCGGCCTTCTGGTAGTAGATGGTGCCGCGGGACCACAGGAGGAGATCGCCGTTGCCCACCGCGTGGACCCCCTCGAGGGTGCGGGAGAACGGCAGCGCCACCGAGCGCAGCAGCCGGCCGCGGGGGGAGTAGGTCACCGCCTTGTTGCCGCGCAGGATCACCATGGAACCGTCGGGGTTGAGCCCGATCTGGGAGGCGTCGGCGGGCAAAAAGATGTGGGTGTTATATAAATATTTACTGTCCAGCAGCGCGCGGACGCGCCAGCCGGCGCCCCGGGGGGTGTTCTTCCACTCGGTGAAATAGATGTTCCCGTCGTCCGCGCTCCAGTGGCTGCCCGAGTCCAGGAACGCCTGCACGTTGACGTGCCCCTCGGCGCGCACCAGCTTCGCCTGGGGGGCCATGGCCATGATCGCGGCGAGCTCGGCCGCCGAGGTCGTCTGGGGCGGCTGCAGCTTCGCCTGCAGGCGCTCGAGCTGCGGATCCGCGTTCAACACCAGGGTGGAGAGCAAAATTGTAAGAAGCGTGCCCATGCGTTCCGATCATCCCCGAAAGGCGCCTCAATCTACACCAGTTCCGGGGCGCGATAAAGCGAAAAACCGCCGTGAAAAAAATCGGAAAAACCCTTGAAGAAACGGGGGGCATTCTGTATGAACGAACCACTTTTGTTTCCGGAGGTGGTCAACGTGCGGCAGAAGGTCAAGCTCAAGGAAAAGACGACGCTCAAGCGCTGGTCCGTCGACGAGGCCCGCGAACTGTACAACATCCCCAACTGGGGGCGCGGCTTCTTCCGCATCAACAACAAGGGCAACATCGTCGTGCACCCCGAGAAGAGCGACGAGAAGTACCTGGACATCAAGGAGTTCATCGACGAGCTCTCCATCCGCGAGGTCGTGCCCCCGGTGCTGATCCGGTTCACCGACATCCTCAAGAAGCGCATCGAGGAGATCCAGTCGGCCTTCCGCAACGCCATCAAGGAGTACGACTACCAGGGCGACTACTACGGCGTGTACCCGGTCAAGGTCAACCAGAACAAGGAGGTCGTCGAGGACATCATCGAGTTCGGACGGCCCTACCGCTACGGCCTCGAGGCCGGCTCCAAGGCCGAGCTGCTGATCTGCCTCGCGCTCATGGACACCCCCGGGGCGCCGATCATCTGCAACGGCTACAAGGACGACGAGTTCATCGAGACCGCCCTGTGGGGCCTCAAGATGGGCCGCAAGGTCATCGTAGTCGTCGAGAAGCCCAGCGAGCTCGACATCGTCATGCGCCTGTCGCGGAAGATGGGCGTGACCCCGCTCATCGGAATCCGCTGCAAGCTCACCGCGCGGGGCCGCGGCAAGTGGGAGAGCTCGGGGGGCGACCGCTCCAAGTTCGGCCTGTTCCCGTCCGAGATCCTCGACGCCGTGCAGAAACTGCGCCGCGCCGAGATGCTCGAGTCCCTGCAGTTGATCCACTTCCACCTGGGCTCGCAGATCACCTCCATCCAGTCGATCAAGGAGGCCCTGCGCGAGAGCACCCGCCTGTTCGCCGAGCTCACCCGCATCGGCGTGGGCCTGAAGTACTTCGACGTGGGCGGCGGCCTGGCCGTGGACTACGACGGCTCCCAGACCAACTTCGCGAGCTCGAAGAACTACAGCCTGGCCGAGTACGCCGCCGACATCGTCTCCGCGCTCTCCGAGCTCTGCGAGGAGGCGGGCGTGCCGCACCCCCACGTCATCACCGAGAGCGGCCGCGCCCTGGTCGCCTACCACAGCGTGCTCGTGTTCAACGTCCTGGGCACCAGCGAGAACAAGGGCGAGCTGGTGCTGCCGCCCCTGGACGAGAGCGCGCCGGACTCCGTCATCGCCATGAAGGAGGTCCACGACTCGCTGTCGATCAAGAACTTCCAGGAGAGCTACCACGACGCCCTGCAGATCCGCGACGAGATGATCACCCTGTTCAACGTCGGCCTGCTCTCCATCGAGAACCGCTCCCTGGTCGAGAAGTTCTTCTGGCTCACCTGCCAGAAGATCGCCAAGATCATCGACGGCCTGGACTACGTCCCGGACGAGCTCGAGGACCTCGAGCGCTTCGTGTCGACCACCTACTACGGCAACTTCAGCGTGTTCCAGAGCGTGCCCGACCACTGGGCGGTGAAGCAGCTCTTCCCCATCGCGCCGATCCACCGCCACACCGAGGCCCCCACGGTCAAGGCCACGCTGGCCGACATCACCTGCGACTCCGACGGCAAGATCGACCAGTTCATCGACCTGCGGGACGTGAAGAACGTGATCCTGCTCCACGAGTTCAGCGAGAAGACCCCGTATTACCTGGGCGTCTTCCTCGTGGGCGCCTACCAGGAGGTCCTGGGGGATCTGCACAACCTGTTCGGGGACACCCACACGGTGCACGTCTCGGTCATCGGCCCCAACAAGTACCGCATCGACAAGCTCGTGCAGGGCGACACCGTGCGCGAGGTCCTCTCGTACATGCAGTACAACAAGCGCGACCTGCTCAACATGACCCGCAAGGCCATCGAGGAGTCCATCGAGGAGAAGCTTATCTCCCTCAAGGAGAGCGCGAAGATCCAGAAGTTCCTCGACGACGGCCTCGAGGGCTACACCTACCTCGAGGAGTAGCCGGACTCGAGGAGCAACTGCACCGCGCTCCTCATCCTCTTTTTTCCACCGCTGTTTCATCATCACTGAATTCGGCTTGACAAAAACCTGCCATCAAAAGATATTTCAGGTGTTGTCGCCCAATCCTGAACCAGGAACAAGGTATTCCATGCATCGATTTTTCTACCTTGCGTTGGTCATTCTCTCCATTGGCCTGGTCCCCCCCGCGCGTGCACAGAAATTGGTGTGTCCCAAGGCCAGCGCCGATCCAGAAAAAAACAAGGTCGAGGCCAGGCGCTACTATAACATGGGCGGTGTTTATTTTAATATGAACGATTTTGAAAAGAGCGCCGAAAGTTTTCTATGTGTGCTGACCCTGGTGCCTTATTCCCTGATGGCCCGTTATCAACTGGCCCGTAGCTACGACAAGATGGGGAAATACGAACTGGCTCGCCAGCACTACAAATGGGTCAGCCTCGACCCCAGCGAGGAGGCCAAGACCCTTCATGAAGAGGTCAAAAAGAGGCTGGACGAGCTCAAGGGGCTTCCCGACAAGACCCCGGTCGCCACAGATCCGGAGTCCCTGATTCATGAAGAAGCGAAGAAGAAAGCCGAAGCGGCCAGGCTGGCCCAGGAGAAGGCCGAACGAGATGAGCAGGTGCGGCGGGACCTGGAAGCACGGCAGAAGCGGGAAGCCGAGCTAGCGGCCAAGAAGAAGTTGGAGGAGGAGGCCCTGCAGCGGGAACGGGAGCGCCTCGCAAAGGAAAAGGCCGGCAAGAACGTCCCACCATTGGTACACGCCGAGGTGCCCCTGATGTCCCGCTGGTGGTTCTGGACCGGCATCGCAGCCACCGCAGCCTTCACGATCACGGCTACCTTCACCGGTCTGCGGGTGCTGGATTTGAATGATAAGTGGGATCATTACAACCGGGACGGTGATCGCGAGGACCTGCTGCGTTACCGGACCTATACGGACCTGGCCTTGGGTGGTGCGCTGGTCTCGGCGGGCGCCCTCGCTTTCACCATCTGGCAGACGAGCAAACCTTCCACCCGCTCCAGCATTCGCACAACTGACCGCTTCCGGCTACTACCCTCCTGCGGCCCTGGGGCCTGCGGACTGACCTTCTCTTGGGACTTCTGAGGATTGGGTGACGACATGACAACGCGGGTTTCTATCCTTTCATTTCTCTGGCTCCTCGCGGGGTGCACCCTGCTGATCGAACCTTCCCCCAAGCGCTGTGGCAACGGCCTGCTCGATCCGGAGGAGCAGTGCGACGGCACCAATCTCAACGGAAATACCTGCATGGAACTGGACCCGGAACGTCCTTTCGGCACGCTACGTTGCGAGGCCGACTGTACGTATGACTCGAGCGGCTGCAGTGGCTCCTGTGGCAATGGCCAAATCGACGGCGAAGAACAGTGCGACGGCACCGACTTCGGTGGAATGACCTGCTCTGATTTCGGGCATCCTTTCGGGAACCTGCGATGTGTCAATTGTGCGATCGACTCCTCGGCCTGCAGTGCTGAGTCCCTCTGCGGCAACGGGCAACTCGACGGTGGCGAAGAGTGCGACGGCGACGACCTGGGCGGCATGACCTGCGCAGAATACGACCCGACCAATCCTTTGGGCACCATACGCTGCAAGGATGAATGCACCTTCGATACCAGTTTGTGTGTCTCGGTGAACTGCGGCAACGGGCAGATTGACGGGACGGAAGAATGCGACGGCGATGACTTTGGATCGGCGAGTTGTCCAATTGGCTACACTGGATCCCTGGAATGCCTGTCCAATTGCATGATCGACTATCAGTTCTGCATCCGCTGCGGCAACGGAACAATCGACTCAGAGGAAAACTGCGAGGGCGCCGAACTCAACGGAGCGACCTGCGAAACCCTTGGGTATTCCGGCGGCACCCTGGGTTGTCACGCCCACTGCGTGTTCGACACCACCATGTGCCAGTCCTCCGCCCCCCTCCAGATGGTCTATGTGCCCGCCGGGCAGTTCCAGCGCGATGAGATCGCCCAGAACCTGAGCAACGTCTCCGCGTTCCTGATCAGCAGCCACGAGATTACACGGGCGCTCTTCCTCGACGTGATGGGCGTCGATCCCAGCGACCCGCAATACTCCCTGAACAACCAGCACCCCGTGCAGATGGTGAACTGGTTCCACGCCATCGCCTTTTGCAACAAGCTCAGCCTGCGGGAGGGACTCACCCCCGTCTACCACGTGGACGGCGTAGACTTCGCCGCGCTCATTTTTGATGAGATTCCGCTCGACATTGAACCCGGGGTTTGTGAATGGTGCATGGCGACGGCGAACTGGGCCGCCAATGGCTACCGGCTCCCTACCGAGATGGAGTACATGTGGGCGGCCATGGGCGCAATGCACGGATACTTCAAGCCGTTCGCCGGGAGCGACGGACAGAACCAGATCGGGGATTACGCCGTGTTCGGATTTCACTCCACGGAAGCCGGACGGACGACCACCGAACGTTCCGAGATCGTGGGAAGCAAGTCTCCCAATGAACTGGGCCTGTATGATCTGAGCGGCAACATCTTCGAGTGGGTCTGGGACCAGTATGAGGCCTATCCCGACGGCGTATTGAGCGATTATACCGGTGCAACTGCCGTCCTTCCGGATATTCCCGACGATGATCGGCATATCCTTCGCGGTGGTAGTTGGGCGAATCCTTCATCTTTTTTAACGATCGCTCATCGGGAGATCTGGTATTCAACCTTCAGAAACGTCGACATCGGCTTCCGGGTCGTGAGACATCACGACTGATCATGACCCTTGTCTGGTCCGCTGACTCCTCTGCACAATCCAAAAATTCCAGTTACCCGCAAATCGGGTTGACCGCTATCTACCGAGGGTTGCAGCGACCGGTTTTCCGGTCGCCAAACTACCATGGGAGCATCCCGGAATGGATTTTCGAAGGTACCATCATGTGTGACCACTCAAGGGTTTGATGGCGAATTTCTGTGAGGGGCTATCAGGGTATTCAAAAAAGTATTTCAGGCGAGGTGGGATATCCGATTTCGATTTCGATTTCGATTTCGATTTCGATTCCGATTTCGATTCCGATTCCGATATTGTTTTCTGGGATAATTCACTTATATCGAAATCGGGCCCGATGGTTTTCGGAGTTGGCGCAGTTTGAAATATCAAGTCATCGCCAAACTCGGCATAATGCTCTTGAGGGAACACGCATGAAGGTTTCATTGGAACAGATGGAAAAAAGGGGGACGGCAGGAGGAGAATCTTTTCGGCGCTGTTCGACAAGAATCGACAACTCCAGGACTCGAACGCCACAACACGCCGGATCGGCCTACTGAAAACGCGAGCGCCTACCCAAAAAGCAACCTACCAAAAAACCTTGTACAGTTTCTGCCGTCCCTGCACTTGTTGTACCGCGCGCGACGCGGACTTCAAGCGATGAATTTATTTTTTTGGGGGGTTCTGTACAGTCTGGGAACGCTACCGCAGCAGGAACGCGGAGACCCGGTCCACCGCCGCCTCGACGGCCTCGTCGTCGGTGCCCGCCAGGCCGTGGGTGCCCGTGCGGCTGTCCACCAGGGCCTCGGCGGCGGGCTCGGCCACCCCGGGCTCGTAGACGCGCACCCGCACGGCGAGCTCGGCGCGGCCGGCGAGGCCGCCCATCCACAGGCGGTCCCTGGGGCGCACGTGGCGGAAGCGCTCGAGCTGGAGCACCACGCACGGCTGCCCGGCGTACTCCGGCGGGACGGTCCGGGCCACCAGCACCTGGACCCCGGCGCGCTGGAGCCTGCGGGCCACGCCCCGGAGCAGGTCGTCGGCCGCCCGCTCGCTGCCGTCCCGGGACGGGAACGGGTTGTCGATCACCAGCAGCACGAAGGCGCCGGAGGCCAAGGGCGCGGCGGCGGTCCGCACGGTGCTGGTGGTGACCCGCGCGCACCCGGGACCCGACGCCGCCAACGCCGCCCAGAGGGCGATCAGGGTGAGTTGGACTCGCATGTTTTCCAAGCCTCCTGTTCCCAGGTCTACCACGCGGGGCGGCCCGCGGCCAGGGGAAGGCCGCCAAAAACCCGACGCGGGCGTGACCGGAGACACGAAACAGCTTGCCTTCATCCCCGGGTTTCGCTTCACTTCCCGGGGGACGCGTGACCCGCGACCCGCGAGGACCCCTGTGAACCTGACGCTGATCTCCCTGTGCTGCGCGCTCCTGGCCACCGGCGAACCCGCCCCGGTGAAAGCCCCTTTGGCCCCGGTGAAAACCCCTTCCGCCGGGAGCCGGGCCGCCGGCGCCGCGCTCTCCCTCGTCCCCGGCGTGCTCGTCCCCGGGGGCGGCCACTGGATGATCGGCGACCGCGCCGGCGCCAGGAAGATGCTCCTGCTCAAGGGCGCGGGGCTCGCCCTGTTCGCCGTGGGGTTCGCGCCCATCCTCTACACCAACGCCGCCGACCAGGTGATGCACGCGGCCTACCCCGTCACCGTGGGCGGCTTCGGCCTGTTCGCCCTCTCCACCCTCATGGACCTCACCGGCGCCGTGTTCTCGGGGCAGCCCCCCGGCGCACCGGCCCGCGGCGCCCCCGCGTTCGAGCTGGCCTCCCGCTGGATGCACGTCTCGGACCCGCAGTTCGGGTATGATCATTTCTGGAACCCGGGCGTCGTCGCCCGTTTCCATCACCTGCGCGCGACCGGCGACTTCTTCCACGCCCCGGCCGACGGCAACACGCGGGTGCGCGGCGCCCTCGCCTGGCGCTTCCTCGGGCCCCGCCCCGGCGGTCCCAACGCCCCGGACGGCTCATTCCTCGAGCTCTCGGTGGCCGTGTCCCGTCACGCGTTCGTCCCCGAGGGTTTCACCGTGCTCACCCCCGAGGTCCTCGTCCTCGGGCGCCTGGACCTGGCCCGGATCCACCCGTCGCTCTCGGGGGCCTTCGCCGAGCTGGGTGTCGGCTGGGGCGTCGAGCGCACGCGGTTCGACGGTGTGGACGCGAAGCCCGACCTCGCGCAGAACCTGCTCGTCGAGCTCGCCTACGGGCTGTATCTGGGCCGGCCGGCCGAGGAAGCGGCCGGGCGGGGCGGCGAGGTGAAAATTTACTACAACCACCGCCATGACGACTGGGCCGGCGGCCTGCAGGGCGTGCTGGGCTTCTTCGGCGTGGGCGGCCGGTACTTCTTCTCCCGGAACTGGGGACTCGAGGCCACCGCCGAGCGCGGCTCGGCCACCCGGGTGACCCTGGGCGCGGTGTTCAGGTACTGAAATGACGCGGATCACCCTGCTCCCCTTTTTCCTCGTCTTCTCCCTGTCTCTCGCGTCCTGCTCCGACGGCCCCGGGGAGCGCGCGCGTCTCGATCTGACCCTGGGGCGCGGCGCCGCCGGGGGCGTGACCGTGACCGTGCGCGACGGGCTCGCCATCGTGGACGCGGTGGAGCCCGGCCGCCTGGACCTGTGGTGCAACGCGCCGACCCAGGAGCTCACCCTCGAGGCGGATCCCGACGCCATCACGGAATGGGACCTGACCGTGCGCAACCTGCCCGCGGACGCCGTCCTCACGTTCGAGACCCCGGACGCCACCGCCGTGGCGCTGCCG
>Ga0302247_1002918_pt1 | contig 10461 bp, 7 predicted proteins | sample AAG_UR_Ile_MG_FD_193529 | JGI IMG/M metagenome (GOLD analysis project Ga0302247, IMG submission 193529) | Enriched activated sludge microbial communities from anaerobic digester in WTTP, New Holstein, Wisconsin, United States - AAG_UR_Ile | ecosystem: Engineered > Bioreactor > Anaerobic >...
TTCGATGCCAGATCCGTCACCTTTGACCTTGATCTGGGCTTCCGTATCCGGAACCTGCTTTACACATGCAACAATATTCACATTGTCCTCCTTCCCGAACCGACGCCCGGCGTCGCCGGGCACATCGGTCAGATAATTGATGTCAGATTTATTAGGATCGCGGCAACCGAATTTCCCCGCCCCCTGACCACCGGGGTCGGAGGCGGGGAAACTAAAGCCTTTACTTTATAAAGTTTTTACTGCCGGTTCTTCACGATGTCGTCAACCACGGAAGGATCGGCCAGGGTGGTGGTGTCGCCGAGGTCGCCAATGTCGCCCGCGGCCACCTTCTTCAGGATCCTGCGCATGATCTTGCCGCTCCGGGTCTTGGGCAGACCGTCGGCCCACTGGATCTTCTCCGGGGTGGCGATGGGCCCGATGAGGGTCCGGACATGGGCGACGAGTTCCTTCTTCAGGTCGTCGCTCTTGGCGATGCCGCTCTTCAGGGTGACATAGGCGTAAATCGACTGGCCTTTAACTTCGTGGGGATAACCGACGACGGCGGCTTCCGCGACCTTGGCATGGGCCACGAGGGCGCTTTCCACTTCCGCCGTTCCCATGCGGTGACCGGAGACGTTGATGACGTCGTCGATACGGCCGGTGATCTGATAGTAACCGTCCTTGTCTCTGCGGCAGCCGTCGCCCGTTACATAGTAGCCGGGGAACTGCTCGAAGTAGGTCTCCTGGAAACGCTTGGGATCGCCATAGACGCCTCGCATGATGCCCGGCCAGGGAACCTTGATGCAGAGGGCGCCGGAGGCCACCGTCTCGGTGAATTCCTTGCCTTCGTCATCGACGAGGACGGGCCAGACGCCCATGAAGGGCACGGTCGCCATGCCGGGTTTGATGTCGATGGCGCCGGGCAGGGGGGTAATGAGGATGCCGCCCGTTTCGGTCTGCCACCACGTATCGACGATGGGGCATTCGCCGCGGCCGATGACGTTGTAGTACCAGTTCCAGGCTTCGGGGTTGATGGGCTCGCCGACGGTGCCAAGGATGCGGAGCGTGGAGATGTCCGCCTTCTTCACCCATTCGTTGCCCTCTTTGGCGATGGCGCGGATGGCCGTGGGGGCTGTGTAGAAGATGTTGACCTTGTACTTCTCCACGGTCTTCCAGAAGCGGCTCATATCGGGATAGTTGGGCACGCCTTCAAACATGACCGAAGTGGCGCCGTTGCAAAGCGGACCATAGACGATGTAGGAATGTCCCGTTACCCAGCCGATGTCGGCGGTACACCAGTAGATGTCCTCTTCATGGTAATCGAAGATCATCTTGTGGGTGTAGGCGACAAAGGTGAGATAGCCGCCGGTGGTATGGACAACGCCCTTGGGTTTGCCCGTGGAGCCGGAGGTATAGAGGATAAAGAGGGGGTCTTCCGCGTCCATCCATTCGGGGGGGCAATCCGCGGAGGCCTTGGCCATCGCTTCATCCCACCAGAGGTCGCGCCCGGCCTTGAAGTTACACTTGATCTTGTCGCCCACGCGCCGCACGACGATCATCTTTTCCACCGAGGGGCTCTCGGCGACGGCGGCGTCGGCGCTGTCCTTCTGGGGAACGGCCTTGGCGCCCCGGAAGGTCCCGTCGCAGGTGACCAGCACCTTGGCGGTAGAATCCTGGAGCCTGTCTCTTAAGGAGTCGGAGCTGAAACCACCGAAGACGATGCTGTGGATGGCGCCGATGCGGGTGCAGGCCAGCATGCTGATGGCCAGTTCGGGGATCATGGGAAGATAGAGGCAGACGCGGTCGCCCTTCTGGACTCCCAGACTCTTGAGGACATTGGCGAATTTGCAGACTTCCTCGTACATCTGCTGATAGGTGAGGGCCCGGTCTTCGCCGGGTTCGTTGCCTTCCCACTGGATGGCGACCTTGTTGGCCCGGGTCTTGAGGTTCTTGTCGAGGCAGTTGTAGGAAACGTTCAGCTTCCCGCCCTCGAAGAACTTCACATAGATATCGCCCTTCTTGATATCGAAGTTGTAGTCCATGACCTTGTCGAAGGGCTTGAACCATTCTACATACTCTTTGGCAATCTCTGACCAGAAGCCGTTCGGATCTTCAATGGAACGCTTCCAGAGCTTGTCGTAGGCTTCCCGGCCGCTGATGAAGGCCATCTTCTTGACCTTCTCCGGTACGGGATAAACCTCTTTCAACTGAACCTTCTCTTCTGCCATACTGTTTTGTTACCTCCCTAATTTATTGGATGAGCTTGTCAGGATACTGCTTCGGGCGCCCCGGTCCCGGACGGGATTATGTCCGCCGGCAATTACGGTTAAGAGCTTGCGAAAACATGACCGGCGGGGCGGGAACCCTAATTAAACGGCGTTGACAAGGCATAAGTCGAGGTGACCATGAGGTCCCGACTTGACGCGACTTGCAGTATATCAATATGTACCTCATGTCAAGAGATATTTTGGCGTTTTGGCGCTCTCGGACGGCAACGGTCCCGATCTTTTCCCCTTCCCGCCCCGCGTGTCAAAATCACAACTCATTCTCCCGATCCGGGCCGGCGATGTGTCAATTTTACCCCACCGGAGACGATGCCGATCACCCGTGATCCTCCTCCCCATATGGCATCACCATAAGCAACCCCTGGAGGGTCGCGGCACCCCGTCCCCCAGAAACAGCCCCCCGAATCACATTCCGACGACCGCAAAGATAAAGTCGCCAAGCCATCCATCCCCGTCACATGGTCAAAAACAAGTATGATGCAATATCTGTTAGTTACATACGCCATGACCCCCGGCTCCCGCCGGGATGGAGAGTTTTAAAAGACCATTATGCCCTGTTTTTTATTCCGTCGGTCCACAACCGTCCGCCAGCGGAAAGTGCCACGGCGGTCCTCAGCCGCCGCTTCATCGCGCTGCTCCTTAGCTGTCCATATTCTTTTTGGAGGAGAGGGCATATTAATTGCTTTACGATCCACAAACGACATTTTTGTCGAATCCGCCGGCCGGTGGCGGCAATTTTTGTCGAAAAGGTCTTGACATCCTCATCCGGGGGTGTTAGGGTGCCCAAAAATTCAAGGAGGGGAGGGATGCACGGCAAAGAAACAAACCATGATAAAACAGGAACATGGAAAACAACGTAAGGGAAACTCCCGGGAAATGCCCGTTTCTTCGGGAGGAAGAAAATCGACAAACTCTCTCATCAGGAGGAAACAAATGAGAAAATTATGGGTAATTTTACTGTCCCTCGGGCTGATCGTGGCCTTCGCCATGCCCGCCGCGGCGGTAGATGTTAAGTTCAGCGGCCAGTACTACGCCTTCGGTGCGTACGTGGACAACCCCTCGCTGCTGGATAAAGGTGAGCAGCCCGCACCGGTAAGCGCCAATGCGGGTGGTTTTGCTAACGCGGGCGCCTGGGGTCCGGACGGAACGAACGGGACGACCCGTGACAGCCGGTCGATGCGCGGTCCTTACGCCTGGTATGCCCAGCGGCTCCGGACGAACATCGAGTTCCAGGTCGTGGAAGGTCTGAAACTCGTCACCCGCTTCGACGCCCTGGAAAAGCACTGGGGCGATCAGTCCTGGGCGGGCGGCACGGGCGAGACCCAGTCCCGCACCCAGACTCCGGCCGGTGTTGGCGGCGCTACCGCCAAGGCCCAGGAAAACCTCGAATGGGAACGGGCCTATCTGGACTTCAACGTCCCCTTCGGCAAGTTCCAGATCGGCTACATGCAGTTCCTCATGTGGGGTACGGACTTCCTGAATACCCCCCTGTCCGCCGGCGGCATCCGGTACTTCTACAGCCAGGGTCCCTGGATGGCGGTGGCGGCCGTTGAAAAACGGGCCGAATATGTCGGACTCAACAAGGCCAACATCGGCATCGCCAATGACGCCGACAAGGACGTCTATGATCTGGGCGTCACCTACAAACTGAAGAACGGCGAAGTCGGCCTCCTCTATCAGTACAACCGCAACTCGGCGAGCAAATGGCAAGAGAGAAACGGTTATCTGACCCAACTCATGGGTGTGTATCCTTACACCAAACTCACCTTCGGCAAGTTCTTCATCGAGGCCGAAGGTGTCTATGGCTGGGGCGATCTCCGTTCCTATGAGAGCACCGCCGCAACGGCCTCGGTCGGCCAGCCCACGGGGGGAGTAAATATTAACGCCCCGGCCCAGAATGTAAGCGTCAGCGCCTTAGGCGCCTTCGTCCATGCGAAGTACGACTGGAAACCCGCCTATTTCGGCGCCCAGTTCGTCTATCTGAGCGGCGACGATATGTCCGATTCCGACAAGGTTTCCGGTTCCATTGCCGGCGCCCTGCAGGCCAACTACGGCTTCAACCGCGCCCTGATCCTCTGGAACAGCGACTACGGCGACAACCTCGGCCAGATGTACGGGAATATCGCGCCGGCAAGCGCGAGAAACCCCAGAACCGGCAGCTTCACCACGAGTTACGTGTTCATGGACAACGTCTGGTTCTATCAGCTCTATGCGGGGTTCAAACCGACCCCGAAGATGGACTTCAAGGTTGCCATCTCCATGGCTAACGCCGACAAGAAGCCGAAGAGCGACGTGGGCGCCACCGGCACCCTCGGATGGTACACCGGCGCTGCTGTTCGGGAATTCACCTCCAGCAAGTACGGTACTGAACTCGACCTCACCGGTTCCTACAAGATCTATGACAATCTCACCTACATGGTGGGCTTCGGCTACCTGTGGACGGGCGACTACTTCAAGGGTTACGATTCCAACGCGACCGTGAAGGACAACTACCTCCTTACCCATCGGATAACCTTAAACTTCTAAGTCGTATTACCGACAACTATCAGCAGTACCGGCCCCGGAGATCAACTCTCCGGGGCCTTTTTTCGCTTCGTATATACAGCGGGGTTTTCTTTACGCAACTCATGATCTTGACAAAGCTATCCCCCTCAGCATCAAAAAGGATTTGCCAAGCCTTTATTTTTCGTGTAAATTGCAATAATTGTAAAGATGCAGAGGAAAAGACCAGGGCAACTTTTATAACCTTCGCTACCCTCGCCTTTGTGAAAAAGATGCGGGCGGCAGGCTGCACGGAATCTCAGGCGGAGGCGTTGCGGGAAATCAGCGCGGAGCGACTTGCCACGAAGCAGGATCTGAAAGATCTCGAAATGAGCCTTACCTTGAAAATCGAACGTCTCCTTCTGAGTAACTTCGCTCAAGTTGATTCATGATAAGGCTCCTTATGGGGCGTGGGTCGCTATGAAATCAGAAACAATCAAAAGGGTTGCCGGGCTCCTTGTTGCCCAGGCCGCCGTTATCGCCGCCCTGGTAAAACTTCTCTAAAGCTCCCTTGCATCGTAACATAAAATATTTTCAAGAGGTTATAAAATGCCCCTGTACGATTTTGAATGTCGAAAATGCGGACACAAATTCGAGGCCTTCCGTAAGATGCGGGAGGCGGCGGACGATTTGACCTGCCCGGAATGCGGCGCCGGCAACCCCCGGAAACTCGTCACCGCCTTCCAGACCAACACCTGGTCCAGTTTCCTCGATAATATGGAAAAGCAGGTCAACCCCCAGAAATTCAAATAGAACAAATCCTGAAAGCAGACCGATGTCATCCGCGGCGGCGTGTAGATTAGGAGGCGCGGAGTGTCCAATCCCCGCCCCTTTCCCGCCGGGAACGGACACATGAGTCAGGGCGGCGGCGGGCGGCGGCGCGGATCAGGTGGGCAAATGACAAGCAACATCGAGGAGGCGCTGCCATCCAGAAGATATACGGCAACCTGAACGGACTCGGGGCTGAGCAGCTTAGGCGCATCGGACTCTTCTACCGGCGACGTCTCCCCCCGGATGCGGTCCTGACCCAGGAGCTGGCCAGGCAGTTGACGGAACTGTCGCGGCATGTCAACCGTCAGCTCGGCCTCCTGATCACCCGCCGCGGCGAGATCGCCTATGTCATCGTCGGCGATCACCAGGGGATCGTCATCCCCAATCTCGACGGTTTCCGCGCCTCCTCGGTGCGTTTCAAGGGATTGCGTCTGGTCCACACCCATCTCCATGGCGAGAAGCTTACTGATGAAGACTTTACGGACCTGGCCCTCCTGCGCCTCGACATGATCTCCGCCCTGGAGGTCCTCCCCGACGGCCTCCCCGGCGTCGTCCACAGCGCCCATCTCATCCCGGAAAACAGCGAGGGCACGTTCTGGAACTGTCTGGAATCCCGCCGCCCCACTGAGATAGGCATCGAATTCCCCTCCTTCATTGCCGCCCTGGAAGGGGAATTCGTCCGCCGCCAGAAGACCCGCAAGGTCGAAGCCGCCGACCGGGGAATCCTGATCCGCGTCGAAACCGATCCCATGGCCGACGCCCCCCTCTCTCTGGCGGAGCTGAAGGAACTGGCCCGTTCCAGCGGCGTCGAGGTCTTCGACACCGTGATCCAGTATCGGAACGTCCGGGACCCCCGCTACGTCCTGGGCCGGGGCAAGCTGGCGGACGTGGTCATCAAGGCCCTCCAGATGGGAGCGAATCTCCTCATCTTCGATCACGAGCTGACCCCGGGACAGGTCCGTTCCCTGGCGGATTTCACGGAAATGAAAATTATCGACCGGACCCAGGTGATTCTCGATATCTTCGCGCAACGTGCCCACAGCCGGGAGGGCAAGATCCAGGTGGAGTTGGCCCAGTTGAAATACCTTCTGCCGCGCCTCGCCACCAAGCATACCGCCATGTCCCGTCTTACCGGCGGCATCGGCGCCCGGGGGCCGGGAGAGACGAAGCTGGAAATCAACCGCCGCCGGATCCGGGAGCGGATCCATTTCCTGGAGAAGGCCCGAAGGGACATCGAAAAGGCACGGGGACAACGGCGGGTCAAGCGTGAAAAGACCGGCCTGCCGGTCATCTCTATCGTCGGCTATACCAATGCCGGCAAATCGACCCTCCTCAACAGCCTGACCCAGAGCGATGTCTTCACCGAGGACCGCCTCTTCGCCACCCTCGATCCGAAAAGTTCCCGCCTCCGCTTCCCCAGGGACACGGAGGCGGTGATCACCGATACCGTAGGCTTCATCCGTGATCTCCCCCCGGACCTCTTCGCCGCCTTTCGGGCCACCCTGGACGAACTCCAGGAAGCCCACGTCCTGCTGCACGTCGTGGACGCCGCCAATCCGGATTGCGAGAACCACATCGCCGCGGTGGAAAAGATCCTCGCGGAACTGGCGATCAACGACAAGCCCAGCGTAATGGTTTTCAACAAGGAGGACCGCGTGGCCGACCGGGAACTCCTTGCCACCCTCTGCCGGCGTTACGGGGCCGTGGCCGTTTCCGCCCTGGACAAAAACACGCTGCCGTCCCTGATCGCCAGGCTGGCGAGGGTAGTCAAAAAACTGGAGCAGCGATGAGCTCTCCCACTGGAAACCACAATTTTTTTCGGCCCCAAAAGAAATCCCTCTGGATCTCCCTGGGGATTGTCCTCCTGACCATAGCGGTTTACGGGCAGGTCGGCCATCACGCCTTCATCGACTTCGACGACTACGAATACATCACGGAAAACCCCCATGTAAGGACCGGCCTCACGTTCGACAATATCGCCTGGGCCTTTACCTCCCATCATTCCAACAACTGGCACCCCCTCACCTGGATCTCCCATATGGTGGACGTAGAGATCTTCGGCCTGAATCCGGGGGGGCACCATCTGGTCAATGTCGCCTTCCATGTTGTCAATTCCCTGTTGCTCATGGCGCTGCTTCGGCTCCTCACCGGCGCCCTCTGGCCGAGCGCCTTCACGGCCGCCCTTTTCGCCCTGCACCCCCTCCATGTGGAATCAGTGGCCTGGGCCGCCGAACGTAAGGATGTCCTGAGCTGCTTCTTCTGGCTTTTGACCATATTTATGTATATCCGTTATGTCCGCCGGCCGGACTGGCGGCGCTATCTGTCCATGACCGCGGTCTTTGCCCTGGGGCTGACGGCCAAACAGATGCTGGTCACCCTGCCCTTCGTTCTGCTGCTCCTCGACTTCTGGCCCCTCGGGAGGATGACCCGGCTTTCTTTCCGGGCAGGAACCGGCAAGGACAAGAAGCCGGGACCCCTTGCCGGCGGTCCGGGGGGAAAGAATGGAGCGAAGCGGCACCCGTCTGAGCATGCGGGCTCTCTTGACGACAAAACGGGGGCAACGCCGACGGCGAAAAGACACGGCGGCAGAAAAGGAATACCTGCAAACTTAACTCCGGAGGACAAGAGGATAGCCGGATGGGGGGAAAGACACGGCGGACGGAAAGGAGCATCCGAAACATCGACGGGAGCGGCAGACAAGGCATTGAGGGCTCCCACCCCTCCGCCGTGGATTGTGGCGGCGCCGACGGCGCCGGTTCGCCGTCTGATCATTGAAAAGATCCCGCTGCTGATCCTGGCGACGGCGGCCAGCATCATCGTCTTCACCGTGCAGTTGAAATCGGGAGTCCTTTACAACCTGCCCCAATTCCCCCTGGCCGTCCGCCTGGAAAATGCCCTCGTCTCTTATGTCGCTTACCTGGGCAAGACCTTTTGGCCCTTAAATCTGGCGGTTTTCTATCCCCATCCCCTCCACACCCTGCCTTTGTGGAAGGCCGTCGGCGCCGGGGGTTTGCTTTTGGCCGTCTCCACCGCCGTCCTCCGGCTGGGGAAGCGGCATCCCTACCTCCCGGTGGGCTGGTTCTGGTATCTGGGCACCCTCATCCCGGTGATCGGCCTCATCCAGGTGGGGGTCCAGGCCATGGCGGACCGTTACACCTACATCCCGTTAATCGGCATCTTCATCATGGTCGCCTGGGGAGGGTGGGATCTCACCCGAAGGATTAATGGAGTTTCAGCGGCCGAGAATGCTTCCATAGGGTCTCAAGGGGGATCAATCTCGGGGCGTGAAAAGTCAAAAAGGGACACCCCGTTCCCGGAGCTATCCCAAACACGCATAGTCCAGCGTTCGCCGTCCAGTAGAGTCGCCGGCGGACTGGCCCTTACGGTGGTGCTGGCCCTGAGTTTTTTGACCTGGAAACAGACGGGATACTGGCGGGACAATGTAACCCTTTACGAACACGCCATCCGGGTCGTCCCGGACAATTACTGGGCCTATAACAACCTGGGGGCCGCCCTGGCGGCCCGGGGGCAGATGGAGGAAGCCGAGGACCTGTTCATGAAATCGCTGGCGATCATGCCCGCCTATCCCGGCGCCAACCGGAACATGGCCGTCGCTATGTACAAAAAGGGGGAATACGCCGCCGCCCTCCCCTTTCTGGCGACGGCCCTCAAGGTACAGCCAGGGAATCCGGAGCTTCATTATACCCGGGGGGCGGTGTTGCTGAAGCTTCGACGCCACGAAGAGGCCGCGGCGGCCTTCCGGGAATCCCTGGCCCTGCGCCCCGGCGATCCCGACGCCGCCGGCGGCCTGCGGGAAGCCAGCGCCGCCGGCGGCAAATAACGATCCCTTTTTACATCACGCCCCGGTACCAGCCACCGTCGATCTGAATTGCCGCCCCGGTGATGTACCCCGCCTGCTCCGAGGCCAGGAAGGTCACCAGGGCCGCGAATTCCTCCGGAGTTCCCAGGCGGCCCATGGGGATCGTCGCCTCCCAGCGCTTGATGACCGCCTCGGGGGCGACCTTTTCCTTTTCCCCCACCACTTTGGCCAGATTCCGCACCCGGTCCGTCAGGGTGTAGCCGGGACAGACGCTGTTCACCGTGACGTTGAACGGGGCCAGTTCCGTGGAGAGGGTCTTGGCCAATCCAATGACTCCGGAGCGGACGGTATTGGACAGGATCAGGCCGTCGATGGGCTGTTTCACCGAGATGGACGTCATGTTGATGATCCGCCCCCAGCGCTTTTCCTTCATCACCGGGACGACCTCCCGGGTCATGACGATGGTGCTCAGGAGGTTCAGGCGAAATCCGTTGCTCCACATGGTGTCGTCGATCTCCAGGAAATTCATCGACGGCGGTCCGCCGGCGTTGTTGACCAGAATATCCACCGTCCCGAAATGGGCCAGGGCCTTGCGGACAAACTGGGTGGCCTGGAGAGGATCCGACACATCCGCCGCCACCGCCAACACCTCCGCCCCTGTTTCACCGTGAATGAGTTTCTCCGCCGCCGGCAGGGAAGGATCGTCGAGGGCACAAATGGCCACTTTCGCCCCCTCCCGGGCCATCTCCAGGGCTACCGCCCTTCCCAGTCCCATACTTCCTCCGGCCACCAGGGCCACCTTATTCTTCAATCCGAGCTCCATGACACCCTCCTTTTTTTGCTTGGGACCTTAACAAAAAACGCCCCCCAGGTCAATGGGGGAATAATTTCCATTATTTTTCCTATTGACAAGCCCGGATTTTTATTTTACGTTGTGTAAACTTTTTTTCAAGGCAACAAGGAAGATGACGGGTAAAGAAAGAAGGGCTTTTGAGATGTTGAACAACCGCTTCGGGTTATTGCGCCTCGCTCTTCTTCTGGTGGGCCTGTACCCACCGCCCGGCG
>Ga0302247_1002923_pt1 | contig 10448 bp, 12 predicted proteins | sample AAG_UR_Ile_MG_FD_193529 | JGI IMG/M metagenome (GOLD analysis project Ga0302247, IMG submission 193529) | Enriched activated sludge microbial communities from anaerobic digester in WTTP, New Holstein, Wisconsin, United States - AAG_UR_Ile | ecosystem: Engineered > Bioreactor > Anaerobic >...
TGCACTCGGCCTGAGCATTGACACTGTTCCTAGCAAACACGCCTGGGCAAAAGAACTCGGAATAGAAAAAACACCACTCTTATCAGATTTCTGGCCCCATGGGCATTTTGCCTCGTTACTTGGCATATTCAGGAAAAATGATGGTTTCTCAGAGCGAGCAAACATAATTGTCGATAAGAAAGGAATTATAAGGTTCATCAAAATCTATCCCATATCAGAACTTCCTGATATCAAAGAGATGGTTGGGGAGCTTGGAAAATGGATGTAAAAGATGCAATTTTGGCAAGAAGGGCTTACAGATCACTGGAAAAAGCAGAGATAACCGATGCACTCATCGAAGACTTGATCGGTTTTCTAAAACTTGCACCATCCTGTTTTAACAACCAACCCTGGCGCTTTGTTTTTGTGAAAGACCCGGACATGCTCCTGCAAATGCAGCAGGTGATGTCAAAGGGCAATGAATGGACATTCAGGGACTCGATGATTGTTGCCGTACTGTCCAAAAAAGAGAATGACTGCGTAATATACGACAGGGAATACTACCTCTTTGACACCGGCATGGCAACAGCCTTTATGATACTGAGGGCCACGGAACTCGGGCTGGTTGCTCACCCGATTGCAGGCTACAGCCCCAAAAAGACCAGGGCAGTTCTTGGGATACCCGATGACTGGCAGGTCATTACGCTGGTCAATATAGGGAAACATTCGACAGAGCTCAACCCGGTCATGTCCGAAAAACAGGTTGCAGACGAAAAAACAAGACCAGAGAGGCTCCCAGATGATGAGATAGCAAGCATTGACAAGTTTGACCCAAAACTTGAGCGCAAGAAACCACTTCAGGACAGCTAAAAAGGAGACAAGATGAAGAAAAAGCCAGCTTCAATCCAGAGGGCAGCCGCCCTGCACATCTGCGACAGCGTGAGGACTGCGGCTTTGCCAAAATGGTGGACGACCACACACTGGGGTTGCAAGATCTGCATGGCAAGTTCCGGCGGTGTCTCCGAAAAACTCTGGATCTCAAGGCGAAAAGGGAACAGGGGCTGCGCTTTTGTGAACAGGGCACATTCACTCCGAAAAAAGCGCTAGACCAACCCAAAACCATTATCTGGCGGGTTTTTGCCAGTTTGACTTAAAAACAACAAAAAGATATTATTAATTTCCTCACATATTCCTTACAATTGTCAACAATAATTAGGGCCATCAAACAACCGGAAGGTAGGACATGCCCAGGGAAAACATGCTTGTCGTGGACGATGAAGAAGACATCCTGGAACTGCTCAGGTACAACCTTGCAAAAAATGGTTTTAATGTGACCACTGCAACTTCTGGGGAGGATGCGCTCAAAACAACCAAAACAAAAACCTTTGACATAATCCTGCTTGATCTCATGCTGCCCGGAATTGACGGTCTGGATGTCTGCAAAGAACTCAAAAAAACCAGTCTACATCGTCAATTCCAATCATAATGCTCACTGCAAAAGGCGAGGAAGCAGATATCGTCGCAGGCCTTGAGCTTGGCGCCGATGACTATGTCACAAAACCTTTCAGCCCAAGAGTGCTTGTCTCACGGATCAAGGCCGTGCTCAGAAGACGCGGTAAGGTAGTAACCGACGAAAATGCCCCGCTCAGATATGATGAAATGGAGATTGATCCAGGAAGGTTCAAGGTATTCGTAAAAGGTTCTCTGGTGGAACTGACTCATACAGAATTTTCCATTCTCCATTTTCTCGCCAAAAAGCCCGGCTGGGTCTTCACAAGATACCAGATCATAGACGCAATAAAGGGACTTGATTATCCTGTAACAGACAGATCGGTTGACGTCCAGGTAGTTGGCCTCAGGAAAAAACTTGGAGAATATGGAGACTACATCGAAACCGTCAGGGGGGTGGGCTACCGCTTCAGGGAACTATGACTAGAAAAACGAAGGGCATCTTCTTTTCTCTGTTCTGGCCGAATGCAATCGCAGGATTGGTTTTTATTATCTTGCTGTCCACCATCACTTCAATATTCCTCGTGAATCGTTATGAAAAAACAGTTTTTGACTCTCTCGAATCAGAAGCGGGGATCGTCCAGGCAAGATATGCAAAATTGTTGAAGAGTGAAAGCGTCTGGGAGTTGAGACAGGATGCTTTGCAGGCAGGCGCCAGCTCTCAAACAAGAATAACAGTCATTGGGAAAGACGGCAACGTAATCTCGGACAGCCAGGTCGACCCTGGCCAGATGGAAAATCATAAAACAAGGTCTGAGTTCCAGAGTGCCATTTCAGGACAAACAGGAAAGGACATCAGGTCAAGCTATACGCTGGGCAAAGACATGGCCTATCTGGCCTTGCCTCTTTTAGCAGATGGAAAAATCATCGGAGTGTTAAGGTTCTCTCAATCGCTTCATTCAATGGAAAGCCTCATTTTGGCAGTTTTTGTTTTTTTCTTTGTCTGTTATCTGGTTTTTTTTCTTGCACTTTTCCTGATTTCCAGAGCCACGTCATTAAAGATTGCAGGAACATTGATGCAAATTTCTGGAAAAATCAAAGAAATGGCTGAAGAAGGCGGGAAATCAAAACTCTATATTGACACACCGGCCGAATTCGAGATGCTCTCTGGAGCTGTAAACACGGCCGTGGAAACAATCCAGACAATGGTGCGTTCTGCAAACGCCGTGGCTGCACAACAGGAAGCAATCCTGTCATCAATGATGGAAGGTGTCCTCGCAGTCGACAGCTCCGAGAAAATAATCAGGATATACAAAAATGCCGCGGTACTCCTCGGGATTGATGAAATGCAAACTGGTAAATCCATACACGAGGTCATAAGAAATTCTTCGCTGATAAAAATCGTCCGCAACACACTGGTTTCAGATTCACCAGTAGAAGAGGATTTTGTGCTGTCAGGCGCTGATGGTGAAAAATACATCATGGCCACGGGGACGACGATAAAGGACAGGGACTCGAAGGTCCTTGGGGCAGTAATTGTCCTCTCTGACGTAACAAAACTCAGGATGTTCGAGAGAATGAGGAAAGAATTTGTAGCAAATGTTTCCCACGAGCTAAGAACACCTGTCACTTCAATCAAGGGTTCTGTTGAAACACTGCTGGATGGTGCAATTGACTACCCAAATGATGCGAGAAAGTTTCTTGGCATAATAGCAGGCCAGGCTGAACGCCTAGGATCAATAATTAACGACCTGATGTCACTCTCCAGGATCGAGCAGGAAGAAGAAAAGGGCCTGATACAGATGGAGCCACACAACCTGAGAATGATTGTACATAATGCCCTTGAAGACGTCCAGATAAAAGCAAAAGAAAGATCGATCCAGATTGACCTTGTGTGTGAAAGGGACATCACTGTGACAGTCAATGACAGGCTCCTTGAACAGGCAATTGTCAACCTCGTTGACAATGCAATAAACTATAGCGATCCTGGCTCAAAAGTAATTGTGGAACTGTCACAAAACGACGGTGAAACCATAATATCGGTCAGGGACAACGGCATCGGCATCTCAAAAGAGCATATCCCGAGGCTGTTTGAAAGGTTTTACAGGGTAGACAGGGGGCGCTCCAGAAAGCAAGGTGGAACAGGGCTTGGCCTTGCCATTGTGAAACATATTGTGAATGCCCATGGCGGCCACACGACAGTTGAGAGCGTTCCAGGCTCAGGAAGTACTTTCACAATCCACATTCCTGAAAAATCCAGTCACTAAAAATGCAGTTCTTAAAACTGGTTAACCCTCTAACACAATCCTAACAGAAAAGCCAAAATTGCCTAACAGTTGTCAAATATAAAAGACCCGCAAACAGACAAAGGAGAGAAAATGAAAAAGATAAATATCTTTAGCGCAGCGATAGCCACAATTGGCACTGTTGCCCTTCTGCTTACGGCAGGTTGCGGTGGCCAGAATGGCAATGCCGGAACAAATAACGGCAATGGGGAAAATACAAACCCTCAAACCCAGACTGTGAACATTACAATAACCGGCTCAGATTCAATGCTCCATCTTTGCAACAACTGGGCAGAGGAGTTCATGAAAAACAACAAGAACTACATGATTACCGTCAACGGCGGGGGATCAGGCGTTGGCATCAAGGCGCTCATCAACGGAACCACCGATATAGCATCTGCCTCCCGTGAAATGAAGAGTGCGGAAAAAGACGAAGCAAAGGCAAACGGAAACGAAGCAGTGGAGAACCTCGTGGCCCTTGACGGAATAGCAATTGCAATCAATCCGGAAAATCCTGTAAAAGACTTTACCACAGTCCAGCTCAAAGATATTTTTACCGGAAAAAAGACCAACTGGAAAGACTTTGGCGGCCCAGACCAGAAGATAATTATCCTCTCAAGGGAATCATCTTCAGGGACCTACCAGTTCTTCCAGGAGCATGTTCTTGCGAAAGAAAATTATGCACAGACGGCACTCCTCATGCCAGCCACATCAGCAATCATCGATTCAGTTGCCCAGGACAAGTGGGCAATCGGGTACGTCGGTCTTGGCTATGCGTCAGAAGCCAGTTCAAGAATCAAGGTGGTACCAGTCAAAAAAGATAACGCGTCACCAGCAGTAATGCCATCAGAAGCAACGGTAAAAGACAAAACCTACCCAATCGCCCGCGCCCTTTACCTCTACACCAAAACCACAAGCACAAGTGACACAACAAAATTCATTGATTTCGTCCTCTCGCCAGACGGACAGAACATAGTCAAGGAAGCCGGTTACATAACAAAATAGGGTAACAGAAGTAAATTTTTGAGGGTGATCTCTCAAAGACCACCCTCAAAATCTTTTTTTTGACAGGAGCAAAAAGCGTGCAAAAGTGGAAAGAAAAAGCTGTAAAACTTGGCCTGCTTGGGGCATCATCGACTTCAATACTGATCGTCCTGCTCATTTTTTTCTATCTCATAAAAGAGGCCCTTCCATTTGCACTTGATCCCGGTCTTTCTTCACTTTCCGGCAGTCTTTGGGCGCCAACCTCAATGCTCAAGGAATCTTTTGGAATACTGCCTCTTTTGACAGGCTCCCTCCTTGTGACGGCAATGGCCACAATAATAGCTATACCTGTAGGTGTCATAGCAGCAATCTATATCTCCGAGATTGCCAGGCCTGCAGAAAGGGAAGTCCTGAAACCTTTTATTGAACTCCTCGCAGCACTCCCTTCCGTCGTAATAGGATTTTTTGGGCTGGTTGTTTTTGTCCCACTGGTGAAATCTGTTTTTGGCCTTTCAACCGGACTCACCGCACTTACCGGTGCCCTTCTTCTGGCTCTGATGGCAATTCCGACAATAATATCGATCTCAGAGGATGCCATAAGTTCAGTTCCCAGCTCCTATAAACAAGCTTCTCTTGCCCTTGGGGCAAGCAAGCTCGAAACAATATTTAAAATAACTGTTCCGGCCGCACTCTCCGGGATAGTCGCCTCGATAACACTCGGGATTGGAAGGGTCATCGGCGAAACCATGGCGGTATTGATGGTGACAGGAAACGCCGCCGTTGTGACCATGAACCCACTGACGTCTGTCAGGACAATGACTGCAACAATAGCCGCGGAAATGGGTGAAGTGGCCTTCGGCTCCCACCACTACAGGGCACTGTTCTGGGTGGCCCTGATATTGCTTGGAATAACCTTTGCGCTCAATATTCTGGCCCAAAAGGCCCTTTCAAAGTACAAACTCGGATAATGGCAAAAAAGAAGACTGAAAAAATTGTATATGGTGTTATCTGGTTTGTGACCTACCTGGTCGTCTTCATGGTGGGTTACATAATCTTTGACATTGTCATAAAAGGATTGCCTGCCATTTCGTGGGGCTTCCTCACGCAGATGCCTGCAAAATCCGGATCCCAGGGTGGCATACTACCAGCGATTGTGGGAACATTCTATCTGGTAATTGGAACTGTCGCTATTGCGCTCCCGCTTGGCATTGCCTCGGCCATATACCTCAACGAGTATTCAAAACCATCCACATTCACAAGGATGATAAGGCTCGGCATAAGCACTCTTGCCGGTGTTCCTTCAATTGTGTTCGGACTTTTCGGAATGGGGCTTTTTGTGCTTGCATTGGGTTTTGGCAAATCGATACTCGCTGGTAGCTTGACGCTTGCCTGCATGGTACTCCCGACCATCATAGTGGCCTCTGAAGAAGCACTGAAGGCTGTCCCGGATTCGATGAGGGAGGGCAGTCTTGCTCTCGGTGCAACAAAATGGCAAACCATCTACAAGAATGTACTTCCATACGCCCTCCCAGGAATGCTCACAGGCTCGATACTTGGCATTGGAAGGGCCGCAGGTGAAACCGCCCCAATCATCTTTACAGTCGCGGCAACACTCCTTCCAAGACTCCCAAGATCAATATTTGATCAGGTAATGGCTCTGCCATACCACCTATACATGCTTGCAACCCAGATGCCCAACCAGACCACAATAAAACCAATGCAATATGGGACAGCCTTTGTCCTGCTTGTCATAGTCCTTGGTGTGGATGTTGTGGCAATCATCTTCCGCAGCAGGCTCAGGAGGAAAAACAAATGGTGATGATAGGAAACCAGACACCACCACAGATTGATGAACCAGAAATTGAAATAGACGTCCAGAACCTGGATTTTTATTATGGAAAACACCAGGCCTTGCACGACATTTGCATGTCGGTTCCAAAGGGCATGGTCACGGCACTCATCGGACCATCAGGGTGTGGAAAATCAACTTTTCTACGCACCCTGAACAGAATGAATGACATCATTGGCGGAACAAGAGTGGAAGGAAAAATCGTCATCCAGTCAAAGGACATCTACGCACCAAACATCGACGTGGTCATGCTCAGGAAGAGAGTTGGAATGGTCTTCCAGAAACCAAATCCATTCCCGAAATCTATTTTCGAGAATGTCGCATACGGTCCAAGGATACATGGCATAAAAAACAGGGCACAGCTCCAGGAGATCGTTGAAAGAAGCCTTGTGAGAGCAGCGATATGGGACGAGGTCAAAGACAGGCTCCACATAAGCGGGCTTGAGCTCTCCGGCGGACAGCAGCAGAGGCTTTGCATCGCCAGGGCGCTCGCTGTCGACCCTGACATATTGCTCATGGATGAACCTGCCTCTGCCCTTGACCCAAGGTCTACCCAGAGAATAGAAGACCTCATTGCCGAGTTGCGGGGAGATTACACAATTGTCATTGTTACACACAACATGCAACAGGCCGCAAGAGTCTCGGACTACACAGCTTTCTTTTATGAAGGACATTTAATTGAGTTCGGGAAGACAGAACGTATATTCACAAAACCAAACAACAAGCAAACCGAGGACTACATAACCGGTCGCTTCGGATGATTTGGAGGGTTGGAAAATGCCAAAAAATTTTCTGCTTGAAGTCGAGACCCTGAAAAAAAAGACACTCTATCTCTCGGCGATAGTCGAAGAAACTTTCCAGAAGACCATGAAGGCCTTTCAGGAGAGGGACGAAGCCACAGCAAAAGCAATCATCGAGGCCGACTACGAAATAGACACCCTTGAAGTGGATCTGGAAGAGGAGTGCCTGAAAGTGCTTGCACTCCATCAACCCGTTGCTTCAGATCTCAGGTACATCACCTCTATAATCAAAATCAACAGTGAGCTTGAAAGGATTGGCGACCTTGCCTGCAACATCTGCAAGTGCCTTCTCAGGATGGCCAAATTGCCAAGGATCGACCCAGTCCCTGAAATCGAATTGATGGCGGAACGCTCAAAAATAATGTTCAGGCAGAGCCTTGATGCCCTGATGAGAATGGACACGGTTCTCGCCTACAAGATATTCTCCGATGACGAGGAAGTGGACAGGGGCAAGAGAATCGTCTACGAACTGGTAAAAGAGAGGATCAAAAAGAACCCTGATGATCTTGAGGCCTATCTGAATATCCTCTCAGTGTCGAGGTTTCTTGAGCGCATCGCAGACCACGCAACCAATATTGCCGAAGATGTTGTTTACATGCTTGAAGGCGAGATAGTGAGACACAAGGTGGAGGGCTCCACTGCCAGCAAGCAGCACAAAAACAATCAATAATTATTCTGCCACAAAAACCCTCTGGCTATAACCAGATACGACCATCCCGCCAGGAAAAAACTCAACCTGGTTTGCCCCATCCGGGGCAACAAATTCTGATATTTTTGTGAGCTTAAGATCTGTTACAATCAATTTGCCGGTGCAGATAGCAGCAACACCATCCAGTGCGGCAGAAATGAATATGGGCTGGCACCCAAGATCGACTGCATAAACCATGTCACCTTTTCTGTCCAGGGCCATCAGCCCCTTGTCATAGGCGATTATCATCTTGCCACCCAACTCCACTGGCTGGCAGGTGGCCCTTACGGGTCTTGACCAGAGGACACTACCCGTCGCTTGATCAAGCGCAATCGTTTCGTTTTCGCAGAGCGCAAATACACCCCACGAAAATGCCTTCAGGTTGTTTGTTCTCGAGATGAGCTTTGCACCCCAGAGAAGGTCACCAGATTCATTTCTTGCCTGAATTTCACCCTCGACTGTGACCGTATAGATATTGCCGCCATTAATTTCGATCATCGGCAGTGATAGCGGCACAGGAAACCTTTTTTCTCCAACAAAAACACTTTCACCCTCAACTCTGTAAATCTTCCCGGAGTAGGTCTTTGGCAGGGAACCCATTTTCTCGTTCTGGTTCTTCGAGATTTCTCTGCCCTTTCCATCAAGATGGACGGTCAGGTCTCCGGCCATGCTCTGGAAGACACAAACAATATTATTGCTGGCTGTTCCAACATAAACACACTGCCAGCCTTTGTCTGTTGGTGCATCGTACTTCCACTCTGGTTCAAGCCCCGGCAAAGAAAGCGACACGACAGAGCCTTCAACAGGGATTATCAGACTGTCACCAAACAGGGAAACCTTCCCTGTCGAATGGTAGCCTGCTGATGTGCCTTCAACAAATCTGGCAGTTGCGGATACCGGTTTTGCTGGTGACTGTCCGCATGAGGTCAACAAAAGAAAAGCCAGCGTGCTAACGACGCCAAATGTCCTGGTCATCATATCTTCCATCTTCCCTTTCGTTGTCGTCCTGGCTTGGCCTTCTACCGAAAAACCTCGTTTGTTTCTTCATTTGGGTAATCACTGGCCCCCACGGTTGTGGTGCGTATGGCCTGAAAAGCTTCAGATAGGCAAAACCAACGATGTACCCATAAATGAAACCACCAATGTGTGCCCACCAAGCCACTCCTCCATCTCCGCCAAGGAGGTTGAAAAATTGCATTCCAAACCAGATCAGGAGCCACCAATATGCGGAAACATCGATAAACGTTATAAAGAAGAAAACGACAAGAGTTCTTATCCTTGAAGTTGGAAAGAGGGCAAGATAAGAACCCATTACGGCCGCAATGGTCCCAGAAGCACCTATTGTTGGAGTAAAAGCATTTTCCGGATTAAGGGAAAAAGCCATGTGGGAAAGATTGGCTATCACACCACCGGTGATGTAGAAAACCAGAAAACCCAGCCAACCATACGCATTTTCTATATTGTCACCAAAAACCCACAGGTACAGCATATTGAAGAGGATGTGGAAGAAGTCGCCATGCAAAAACAGCGATGTTACCAGAGTAAGAAGATATGGGATTGCAGGATAGGGATAGCCGGCAGGCAATTCCCATCCTGCTATTATTCCAGGGGTCATGCCATATTTTGCAACAAATATTGCATCATTATCAGGAGAAAGTGTTATCTGATAGATAAAGACTATTACGCAGGCAATAATGATTGACCAGACAACATAAGGTCTTTTGGTATTGGCTCTTCTGAGATTGTAATCAAATAATGGAATCATTGATCCTTGCCTTCTTCTTCATTCTCTAGTTTTTCTGGTTCCTCTTCTTTTGGCTCCTCTTTCTTTTTGCCAGCAACTTCCTTGTCTGCCTGTTCAATGAGCGCCACTTCTTCATTGGAAACTGTAGACTGGATTTTGCTCCTTCTCAGGTAGATATGGAGGCCTATTGCCAAAAGAAGCCCCAATATGTTTCCCATTTGGGCAGAATTGAATGGCGTCCCAAAAAGCGCCCCATGCCCAGGATCTGATCTTAAAAACTCTGTCCCAAGGTGGAAGATGGTGTACATGTAGAGGAAAAGTGTAAAAAGCCAGCCCTGGAAGAATTTGCGTTTTGTGGATACCCAATAGAGTACAAAAAACATAATGACTGCAACGGCGGCATTCACAAGCTGCGTTGGAAAAACAGGCACAAGTTTTCCAGTTCCAGGCATCACGATGCCCCAAGAACATTCAGGGCCATAGCAACAACCGTTCATGAAACAGCCAAGCCTGCCAAAAAAGTAACCTATTGCGATGCTTGGTGCCGCAAGATCCATTATCCTCCAGAAAGACAACTTTCGCACTTTGGCAAATATGGCCACAGCAGGTATGTTGAAGACAATGATGCCTATGAAAGAAAGACCCGACATCTGCAGTGTGAATATCTCAA
>Ga0302247_1002925_pt1 | contig 10446 bp, 15 predicted proteins | sample AAG_UR_Ile_MG_FD_193529 | JGI IMG/M metagenome (GOLD analysis project Ga0302247, IMG submission 193529) | Enriched activated sludge microbial communities from anaerobic digester in WTTP, New Holstein, Wisconsin, United States - AAG_UR_Ile | ecosystem: Engineered > Bioreactor > Anaerobic >...
CCGGGGGCTATGTTCAGGAGAAATCCCAGTAAGGTCAGGATCTCCAGTACAAAAAAAGAGCGGGAACTACGCTCCTGCTTTCGCATTTGCATCAACTCCCGCACTTACTGGTAGCCCCACCAGAACTCCAATTTAATATTTGTATGCCCGAAATAACCGATAATCCGGATATTTAACTACCTTAGCAGGGATACAATACAGGGATACAAATATGGCAAAAATCTTTCAAACACTCCGGTGGTTACGACCATATAAAAGCAAAACAGGTCATCAGGTTTTTATTCGTGTTCGCATACGTGGCGGGTCTGATATCAATGTTCCGGTATATGATTATGTAAATTATGAGAAGATTCCGATTAGTGTTAAAAAGGAACATTGGAATAAGGGTTTTGTCACTGGCGGAAACTACCACATAAGTATTCGAGACCTGAACAGTCTTTTATCAAGCGTGGAATATAGAGTAAAAAGGGCAGTTCAAGAGTTACTGGATAAAAACATTCAGGTAAATCTGGATAATGTTGTAAAACTGGCATATATAAATGAAATCAATGCAAAAGAAAATGACAGGAAAATAGCAACCGGAGAGATAATTGTCGATGAACAAGGTGGAGCGTTTGCCAGTGAATCTGAATTTGTAGAATTCATCGAACAAACCACTGACCCGAAATTTGACGATTTGAAAAAGTCAATGGGTATCTACGATAAACAATATATTCTGGACTATTGGGATGACTTCATCCGGTACAGTGCACCTAATTCGTATAATTCACCGAAATATATTATATCGGAATACATCAAAAACACAGATGATAATTGTAAAGCAAATGAATTTTCTTCGGAATGGCTTCAACGGTTTTTTACGCATATCATTGAAAATGGGTACTCATTCAGAAAGGATGGCAAGAACAGAAAACCATATACTATTTCAACCATATGCAAATATCATAAGCATCTTAAAGCCTTTGGGGACTATCTCTTCGATGATTTGAAAATCTTGGATAATCAGGATTACCGAAGGTTTTCATTAAAGGGTAAGAAGAAGAAACAATCTTTGTTAAAATATAAAGCCGAAGCCTTTATTAACACTCATGCTCTATATAAAAAGGAATTTGATTGGTTCTATGGTTTTAAATATGACGATAAGAAACTGAGCACTGTGCGGGATATGTTTGTTTTACAGGTCTGGTTGGGTGGACTCAGACAGAGTGATTTCTTCAATATTTCCGAAATCAATTTTCACAAGGATTCAAAGGGAAGGTACAAAGTCTGGTTCGAACAAAAGAAGACAGATGATGATGTGCTTAATGTTGTCAACCAAAACTATCTCATACCGATTCTGGAAAAATACCCCGATGGATTCAAGGATTTCCCAAAAGTTCACCAGTACAACATTCTGCTGAAAAAAGCGGCAGAACAAGCAGGATTGAACCGTTTGTTAAAATTCAGGCTTGAATACATTAAGGATAAGGAAGCAACAATTGAATGGCATCCAATTCATAAAAAGATATGCAACGAATGGGCGAGAAATTGCGTGGTCTCAATTCTTGCCGAGTTGGGTTATCCGGATGATAGAATAAGTCGGTTCACAGGTCATCGTGATTTAGAGATGATAAAACACTACAAAGCAATACACCAGAAAGAAATAACCAGTATGATGCAGGAAGTTAAACCGGAAATCGTCACAACACTCTGAACCAGTTCCCGGTCTCATAATAATAAAAAGTAATTAACTTTAACATATACTTAAACAGGGTATTACATGTAGTTATCTCAACTACTTTATCAACAAGTTTAAAAATCCTTGCACCCTGCCCATCATGATATTACTTTTGTAATACGATGGTGAAGAAACATCCAATAGGCTTGTGAACAAATGATTAACGAAATGCTTCGTCAAAATGTGGTATGCTATCAAGTGAGTATCAGATTACGATGCATTACAGTTTTAAAAATTTATTTCTTAAAATATGGATGTTTGCCCTACCTGAATCGTATTTATTGAAAAAGGTAATACACATGAATAAATTGAAAAATGACAAACTGAACAGAACAATTAGTCTAAGAGTTACTGAACATCACTACCGGATATTAACTGAATTAAACAAATCAGGTAATACAAATGCCTCAATGCTCTTACGTAAACTGATTGCAGCCGTTATGGATGTGTCCATAGCAAAAAATAACATGAAAAATTAAAGATTATGATTTGGACAGCAATTTTAATACAACTGGTCAACGGATACAACACCGTAGTATCTTGCATATTGACAGACTGAATTTAACATTTAAGCACACAGTATCTTCTCCATTCAGAAATGCAAAAAACCCGGATGCGCTGATAGAAAATCAAAAGTTTGGCGATATTGAATTGAGACTGGACAACCGTTGTGGAGCAGCAGCCTATTATCACACCTTTTCCGTTTATTTTCAGGGTCACAAGGTTGGGAAACTCCATACGGCTTCAAAATTTAATAAAACAGATATCGAGTTCGATTACGAGAAATACGTTCATTACAGTAATCAAAACGATTGGTGGTTTGTAATTTACAAAGCACTTCTAACAGAGTTAAGGCTTGAATTTAACAACATCAACTATATTGAAATTTGTTTGGATTCGACATACAATCTGCCAGATGTCTTCGGATTCATGCACGCCAATTCGGTGAATAATAAATATAGGTTCAATTCTTATTATAAGCCGTTTCGGAATATAAAAATTGATGTCCTTGATGATGGATGCGGTTTTCGTTCAACCGGACAAAAGAATTATTTCCACATTTATAATAAAACACTGCATTGCGAAGATTTCATTAAAGACTTCTTTCAATTAAACGGTTTCACCGATGAATCAATTTACAGATTGGAGATACGGTTAGATTGGAATTACCTCAAATCAATAATCAATAGGAAAAACGTGCTGATAACACCGGAAATACTTCTTGATAAGGGATTACTTGCAAAAATCTTTGAACTATCAGTAAAAAATAAATTGACATTCTATGACCTAAGGGAAAAGGTCTATGACCATAACCGAAATGTAAAGTACAAAAAGGTCTCATTGATGGATAATTTACATCTGGATACATCGGAACTACTGAAATTTGAATCACCAAGATATCGTCAGCATTACAGGAATGAGAATACAGATGAAGATATTTTAAGAAAAACATATTATCTGTTTTTGGAAACGGGGAATGAAAAATATTACAGGAATATACAGTATAGTGCTGAGGCTGCACATTTAAATGATGCAACCGTACTGTCTTTAATTCAAAAATTTAATCTGAGATACCGGGGGGACAGGCTACCTGTTTTACTTGACAGGATGGAATTTGTGGTGAAAAAATATTCAATACAGAAAAAAGGTAGTGTGCTACAAAATTTTATGGATAAAATAAGGTTAAATTGGTGGCATAAACCTCACGTTTTTTCACAATAATAAACAGATAAACAAAACTGTACTTTCTGGTACTATAATGCTTCCATCAGGTACTCTAATGGATTTTTATTAATGAAAGGAAGGCTGAAAAACAATAATGCCTGCAATGCATCATAATGTTGATTATCTTAATAATAAAAGACATGCATATCTTTTATTTACGCTGGCAATGTGATTTTACCATGCCATGTACCCCCGACACAAACATCTTCTCATAGATTCTTGAAAAATTCCGAAAACGAAACTTGATGGTATTGCAACAAGAGCATAAGTTTGGAAAACTTGAAGAAAGTTTTTCCATGTTCCATCATACTATAACCATTCCGGGACACCCCAATTATATCAGCCATTTCTTTTGACCCAATATTTTTTGCCTTCCGAAGTTCTTGAAGCCTATCACCAATTTCGACCAATATGAGCCTTTGTTCAGGAGTTATTTTATCCGGTTTCATAATCCAGATTTGTAATGTTTGATAATGTTATGCACAATTAGTTGTGCATTTTCATTTAATTTGTAATTTTGACCATCTAATTGGTCGAATTTATGAAAAAGAAGAATACTGTTATAATAACACAGCAGTTTTTCTCAGTCGACACTGGTGACGGAAGCAAGAAATACCTACTGCTTGTTGAAACAGAAGGTAATAAAATTATTCAGGTTGGCTATGTTCAGTTGCCAGAATGGTATTGTCAAAGGGATAAAAAATGGTACTACTACCAAATCATTTGGAATTAGGGTAATACTTACCGGATATGGAAAAACAATCGAAATTTCTACAGTTAAATTTTTATACGGGTGATGATGAAAATATCGAGTATTACCTGATTATAATCGAAATAAAATCTGGTGTACCATCTATGCCTGTCTTAATCGCAAAGTATCCAGACGCACCTATACGTTTTTTTATGTATCCGTATGTTTTAAATTAATATTAGGATTCACATGAGAACAACAAATCCCCGGAAAGAACAATATTCACTTTTATCAAGAAGTGAATGTTTTTATCTGAATGCCCTTAATAATGGTCAATTCCGATTGCCTTTAGATATTTAACCGAATAAAAATGTTCACTTTTATAGTATTAACCACATAATTGAAACAATATGTCAGCGAAACTTTCAAAAACAACCAGTGATTTTTTGGAGTGGCATCAGTCAATGAATCTTGTGAGAAACCTTTACAATGATAAAAAATATCGGATTTCTCTTTTGGTGGCAATGGGTTCGTTCTGGGGTCTTCGAATCAGTGATTTATTGTCATTGCGCTGGGAACAAGTTTTAAACAGGCATGAATTTGAACTGATTGAAAAGAAAACCGGAAAAATCCGGGAGATAAGGATTAATAACCAGTTAATCCGCCACATTGATGATTGTTATAATCAAATACATCCAAAAACAACCAAAGAACATATTTTCCTAAGCCAGAAACACACTGTTTATTCCGTACAGAGAGTTAATGTCATCCTGAAAGACCTGAAAACCAAGTATAATCTGAAAATAAGGAATTTCAGCAGCCACTCCCTCAGGAAGACTTTTGGAAGGGAAATTTTTGCACGCAGTGGTACGAATGCTGAATTGGCGATTGTTAAACTTTCTGAATTATTTAATCATTCATCAACCATTGTTACCCGCAGATACCTTGGAATTACAAAACAGGAATTATTGGAAACATATAATATATTGACCTTTTAGTTTGTGTCGGAGTTGCTGATGAATATTAAGGTATGTTACAGACAGAACGAAATAATTTACTATATTTGTCAATATTTGACAATTATTGACAGATTATGACGACTGTCGGAAAGCACATAAAGTCTTTAAGAATAAGAAGGGAGATTAAGTTAAACGATTTGGCAGAAGCAACCAAAATAAATGTGTCAGTATTGAGTCGAATTGAAAGAGATGAAAGATTTCCAACAGTCAATCAAATTAAAGCACTTTCGGCTTTTTTTAATATTCCTGATGAAATACTTCTCGAAGAATACTATTCCGATAAGATTTTGTCCATTCTTGGCAACAGGGATGATTATAAGGGTATTCTTAATAATGTTGAAATAAAAATTGAAGCCTTGAAGCGTAAGAAAAAATATTTCATCAGAAAGTCAGGGAAAAATGATTTTGTGACCTATTATCTTATCCATTCTGAATCATTTGAAATGTTGGATTTGTTTTTTGATTCTTATGAAGATGCTATGGAATACGCAGTAAAAAATAACCTTGAAATTGTAAAATATGATGACTTTACGGGGAAAAAATAACCAACTGGAATTATTTGAAAAAGATTATAGTGAATTCGCTAAACCTATACTAAAATGGGCAGGTGGCAAAAATCAACTCATTGAGGATATTGACAAAGTTCTACCAGAGAAGTTTAGAGTTGGTGGATATTTCACCTACATTGAACCGTTTGTAGGTAGTGGAGCACTTACATTTCACCTTCTAAAGAATTATTATTCACAGATTGATAAGATTGTTATTAATGACATAAATCCGGTACTGATTTCAATTTATAAATACATTAAAGAAGAACCTGAAAGACTTATAACGGAACTTCGCACATTGAAAGAAGGGTACTATACTTTATCAAAGGAAGAGGATAGGAAAGACTTCTACTTAAAAAAAAGAAGTCAATTTAATTCCATTTCTTCAACAACAATTGAAAAAGCGGGATTAATGATTTTTCTTAACAAGACATGCTTCAATGGACTTTATAGGGTTAATAGTAAAAATGAATTTAACGTGCCCTTTGGTAAATATGCAAATCCTTCAATTTATGACGAAAGGGTTATTTTGGCAAACAGCAAATTACTTCAGAAGGCGATAATTTTAAATGGTGACTTTGAAGAAACTTATCAATATATTGGGGAAAATACTCTTTTCTACTTTGACCCACCCTATAAGCCGATAAGCCAAACAGCATCATTTAAATCATATTCTTCTAATAATTTTGAAGATAGTGAACAAATAAGATTAAAGATATTCTGCGATAAGATTACCTCCGGTAAGAACTATTTTATTTTAAGCAATTCAGATGTTAAGAACCTTAGTCCGGATGATAATTTCTTTGATGACTTGTATAAAAATTATTGTATTCGAAGAGTGCTGGCTAAACGGTCAATTAACTCAGATTCAACACAAAGAGGTCAAATATCCGAGTTATTAATCACAAATGAAAATCATTTTTTAAAATGGTAGGATTCACTCCATATTACACATCATCTGATGGCATTTTCACAATTTTTAAAAATGATTGCAATAAAATTCTGCCTTTTTTCAATAATTCTGTTGATTTGATATTTGCTGACCCACCTTACTTTCTTAGTAATGGTGGTAATACTATAAGAAATGGTCAAATCGTCTCTGTAAATAAAGCAGAATGGGATGAGATGCCAGAATACAACGAATTGTATAATTATAATCTTAGTTGGATAAAGAATTGTCGGAATGCATTAAAACCTGATGGCACTATTTGGATTAGTGGAACAGTACATAATATATTTTCAATTCTTCAAGCCTTAAAGGATGCTGAATACAAAATATTAAATGTTATAACATGGCAAAAAACAAATCCCCCACCAAACTTCTATAAGAAAATATTCCTTCAATCAACAGAGTATATTGTTTTTGCCCGAAAAGATAAGAAAATCACACACTTATTCAACTACAATGATTTGTTTGTAATTAATAATAACAAACGAATGTCTGATGTATGGACATTGCCTGCAGTACAAAGGTGGGAAAAACGTAACGGGGAACACCCAACCCAAAAACCTTTGAACCTACTTTCAAGAATAATTTTAAGTGCCACAAAAGAGGGTGATACAATTCTTGACCCATTTTCCGGCTCATCAACTACCGGAATAGCCGCAAATTTGTTAAACAGGAAATATTTTGGAATAGAGTTATCTGAAGATTATCTGAAATACAGTATAAAACGGAAACAGGAAATTTTAAATCCTGAAATGTTCAAAGAAATATTATCAAGAATAAAAGATTATCAGTCAATTAACAAAAAATAATAATCTTTATAATCGCCTTGGGGGGGCAGTCATATAATTGAAAATCTTGTACCCTTTAAACTAATTAAAGATGTATTTCTTCCGATAAATTGTTTTAATATCCGGGTGAACTGGCATTAATGACTTGATAGAAATCTTTCAAACCCTTGGAATAATCAATGAGAGTGTCAAGAAGTGATTTGAACATCTTATTTTCACGTGGGGACTGCTTTTCACAAAGAGTAAACAATTCTAATAAAAGACAAACATATTCCAAAGAGTATGTTCCTTTATGTTCCAACTCAGGATGTCTACCACTAACCTGAATATATGTTTTAGGAGTATAATTATCTCGTTCTGGAACATTCTTAAAGGGTACGGCTATATCATAAAAATTTCTATAATAACAAACGACATCGAACACTTCTTGTTTGTAATGCTCCATTTTTAGTAATAAGTCTACGACCCAATGAATATGTTTTGGCGTTCTTGTTCTGCCTTTTATACCCGGTGGTAAAAATTTAATGATAAAATCCAACTCCGGCTTATCGCCTCTTTCACCCTGAAACATTCCAACTTTATATCCATCCTTCAATGTAAAGTGTCTGAATGAATGTTTCCCATTTTTTGTGTCATAAATCTGACCCTGATTAAAATATGTTTGATTATAAACCATTTGAACAGTTTTGAATATGGGTCATAAATTCTTTTTTAAAATAAAAAGCGAAATTCTTGTCTGAGATTATCCTACCATATTTATTCGAATAAATTGGATTATAAGGCATTGCATCTTTTGTTCTAATTTGTATGAATACACCACTGGATGTGTGAAGATATCCATCCCCATTTTCAATATCATCTTGCATCTTTTGGCATATATTTTCGAAATCTTTGTTTAACTGATTGTAAATTTCGCTGCCGATGTTTATTTCAACGTAGCAATGTGGCAGAAAATACCAATCATTGGGATTTGAGGATTCCTTAACTACAGGAACATATATCAATCTGGAAATCTTACTATAAATCCAACTGTCTTTAAAATCAATGTTATTCAGTAACTCATCTACTCTTTTCGAAATTTGACTGATAAACATAGTTTCTAATGGACTGCCATCTGCTCTTGCTTTATTTGTCTTCAGTTCTCCGTCATCAAAATCTTGAAGTGTATTTCCTGCCGGAAGTCCAATAATCTTTTCTAACAACTTACCAGTGTTACCTTTTGCTACAATTATATCTTTCAGTTCATCATTTTGAAAAAGGTTTGAAAACTTAATATTTTCAACACTTCGGAGTCTTGGTATTGCATCAATCAGTTTCACGACTAAAATCCTTTCTGCTTCATGATGGAATCAAGTTCTCGCCACTTTTTCCCTTTGCTGAAATTTGCTGCGTAACTTGGCTCATTTCGGTCAATTAGCACTTGATGCATCCCCAACCTTTTGATTCGCTTTTTAAGAATTGCAAATTGCTTATTTTCTTCAGCAACCATACCAGCGTAAATAATAGTAAACCACACATCAATATCGACCTGACGATTACCATATCCACGACTAATAGATGTTATCTGATTTAAAACAGGTTCATCTATCGTTCTGGTGGTATTGTTATAGAAACTAACAAAATCATTATAGATTCTTGAATGACTGAATTCATTCCCATATTCATTTAAAGCGGTGAAGTATTCTATATCTGTAGGTGCATACCGAAAAATATTAGGTCGTGTTAAATAAACACACCAATCATCAAATTTCCCGGAATCAAATTCAATAGTACTCCCGTCACTGATTGTCTTTATAAGTCTTGCCATGTTCAATAATTTCAAAGAATTTACTTAATTCGATATCTAATTTTTCTGTGATTTTTTGAAGGTATACAACAGAGATTCTTTTTTCGCCCCGTTCTATTGCACCAAAATAACTTCGTGCAATACCGCAAGAAAAGGCTAAGTCTTCTTGAGACAAACCTTTTTCTTTTCGCAGTTTAATTATTGTTAAACCTATTAACTTCGTTAATTCCATGTCGAATTGAAAGAATCAATAATAGATAAAGAACCTGTATTGTGCCACGCTCTATAGAGGTCATTTTAAAATTTGTTTTTCTAATTTAAAAACAGAGGACGCCTATATTAAACAGTCTATCAAGAATATATGCTTTCAATGCTCTAAGATTACTTCTTCATGCTATTGCAGAAATTACCAGAACAGACAGCCGTTATTAATAATTGAATTCAAGTAATTCGTTATCACATTCTGATTTGGTGATGTTATCCTGATGAACAATAGCAACCACATCTTCCCAAGTAATCAGTACAAACCGGAAATGTTTATCATAGACAGGAACAAAAACAGGGTTTGTTATTCCGGTAATAACATCTTCAAGTTCCAGACAAATATGGTCATCACACAGGTATAGGTCATTCAACTTTACCAGACCAAAAGTATTTGGTGATACCATCAGGAATTTCCTTCCAAATTCAGGTTTGGTGATGGTGTGTTCCCGGTGCAGGAGAATTTGAAGATGGGAATATATTCCGGTTGATGATAAACCAGAAAACAATTCATCATAGGTAATTGAGTCAGGCTTCGTATTGCTGCATTTTGTTTCATAATCTTCCATATTGCCCGTTTTATATAAATACTTTCGTACAATGGAATGTACAAGGTGGGCGGGTATCCTCCCCTCCGGCTAATCTCCCGGCTAAATAAGGGGTTATTTCTGGGTAGGGGTGCTCCACCCAAAAATGCGAACTGGAAAAAAAATCTTGAAAAAAATTTCAAATAATGGGAAAATCGAGGTTTGGTAAAGGGATACAATTTGGGATACAAATCAGGGATACAAAAAAATAAAAACCCCTCATTCACAGTTGAATAAGGGGTCTTTTCAGTAGCCCCACCAGGAATCGAACCTGGATTTCAGGTTTAGGAAACCCGCGTTCTATCCATTGAACTATAGGGCCTGCTCTTTGCAGGCGCAAATGTAAATTTTTTTTCGCTTATCGCAAAAAATCAG
>Ga0302247_1002927_pt1 | contig 10436 bp, 7 predicted proteins | sample AAG_UR_Ile_MG_FD_193529 | JGI IMG/M metagenome (GOLD analysis project Ga0302247, IMG submission 193529) | Enriched activated sludge microbial communities from anaerobic digester in WTTP, New Holstein, Wisconsin, United States - AAG_UR_Ile | ecosystem: Engineered > Bioreactor > Anaerobic >...
TTTCGAACTGATCATTGAAAACCAGTTCCTGTGAGCCTTCATCGTAGGAACAGTCAATATCCAGCGTTCCCCAAATCATGCCATGTGATGGCGAACAGTTCAGCTTGGGGAAGGCAGTGGATAATTCCAGCAAATCCTCTACTGTCAACGTGATTGCCACGGTTTGGTAACCCCTATTCTGACGGCATTCCCGCCCTCTGACGTCGCACGCAGTGGAGTACCGTCTTTTCCAAGAGGAAAACGGTCCCCAAAGATTTTACGCCAATATTCTGAAGCACTTATTTCGCTATCAGCATCGAGTGCCTTTTCTGCGCGATCGACCATTTTTGCAAACTCCCCTAGCACAACTTCCTTGCTGTAGACCTCTATAAGATCCTCATCGGTCGGAACAGTGGGGCGATAACACGAAAAGTTGTAGTCAAGTGAATCCAGAATTTGTTGAACAGTGTTCTTGAAAGCCAAATCTTCGCGAGAATCCTTGGCGAAGTTCTGGCAGGCTAATATCGTCAGGATGAATCCAGATGGCAATCTCAAACTGTCATTCTGGGTTTCCCTGAAGTCCTTCCATGCTTTCAAATAGCGGATTGTGCGTCTTAGCTGTCCGCCACTGTTCACATCGGAAATCTTCGAATCAACCCATTTCTTAAATGCTCTGGGATCGCTTTCAATGTAGCCTTTTGATTTGTGGGCAAGTTGTGGCGTGTCTCCATTCTTGGCCAGCCAGTAGCAAGGAAGATCGATGTGGTGTCCATCAGCGTATAAAACCCTGACACAAGTTGCTTTGTCCATAACGCTTTTTGCATGGCCATCGACCGCGTTATAGATTCGGTCGTGATATGTTGCTGGCTGTTTTCTTTCTTTCTCGGAGCAGATTATGTAGACGCCGTCATCCAAATCGTATTCTTCCTTAATATCGCCATTTTCCGTCTTCTTCTTGATCGGATTCAGATTTGTCCGCAAAGGGAATGAGCCTTGAGAATGGAACTTGGGAGTCTCCCACTCATGTTCTTCGAAATACTTGCGAATCTTTTCTCTTAGAGCATCCCTAGCTTTCTCAAGCTTATTGATCTTTGAATCAGAAAGACGAATTGCTGAGTCGAATTCAGAAAACAATCTACTTGCGTCCATCATCAAACTCCTTTGGAATCCTTTACGACTTTCATACAGCCTTTTGTTTGTGGACTCCGATTGGTGAAGTAATACCCATCCAATTTCACCATTCCTTCGCAGATAATAATGTCCATAATGTTGATTCCGTCATGCTGTTCTAGCGTGTCGCCGGCCTTGCATGAGCCTTTATTCCGGTAATAGAAATGAAGCTGGTGTTCTCCAGAGCTGTCGGTCACGATAAAGGCTTCCGAGCTAACTGACTGCGTTTCGTTTTCGGCGTCTTTGTTGAAGGTTGCGGTTACTTTGATTGTCGAGCATGTTTGTACTATTCGTAGCGTGCAGGCTTTGGTGTCGTCCCGTCCGTTGAAGTTGTATTCAATATTTCCGTGGTAGACACCGTTCAGATTCGGAATTGTGTTCATAAGTCGCAGTAAGGGCAGTTTCCAGAGCCATCTGTCGTAAATCGACAAGAGGGTTATAACGATCGTCGTTGGCGCCACTCCTCGAATCAATTCATTGTTTGTTAAGGAGAGTAACCATGATGAGCACGCCCAGAGGATTACAATTAGTGGAACCAATACCTGAGGCTTATAGTAGGTAAACCTTATCTGCATGATGCTTCCTTTCCTTGGTCGGGGTTGAGTTTTACAGAATTGGTAAGCATCTCTTGCGACACCCGCCATTCGCCGGTCAGCAACTTCTGCATAAGACCACGTTTTTGGAATTTGTAGTTTCTCGCCATGTGCCGCAGCAAGTCGATTTCGGCCTGCAAGCTTGTAATGGCTTCGGCGAGTTCTCTTTGTGTTTCTGGGGGAGGGCACGGAACCGAAATTCTAAAAAAGTCCTGCTTGTTAAGATTCAAGAGTCCATCGGATCTAGCCCCACTTGTGATGTATCGTTTCAATTCTTGGGAATGGAAACCTGCAATAAAGTACTGTTCGAAAAATTCAGGCACTACAGCCTGTGTTTTTGGCTTGAAGCAGATGAATACGTTGGGAACGCAGATCTCTCCCTGTTTTAGGAGATAGGCACATCCCTGCGGATACGACTTGGAATTTCCTTTGTTGTAGGCAAATTCGCCAGCTTTCAAGTGCGTATAGTTTTCGTATTGTGAGCCGGAAATGTCCTTCCCCCACTTTTCCATTTGAGACACGAAGCCAGCTCCTGCGGAGATGCTATAAGGTGTTAATCTTTGGTTTCTTGCCTTGCGTGAAACCTCCGAAAAAAGCGAACCTATCGGAACCGCGGGCCATCCAGCCGAAATTGCAGCTCGTCTTCCGAGAGTTGTTTGAACGAGAGCCCTCAGGCTGACATTCTTAGCCCGAATCAGTTGCTCTGTTTGTTCGATGGCTTCGTCCCATGCGGACAACAAATCGGCGATGGCTTTTTGTTCTGGCATCGGTGGGAGCAAGAGCGACAGAGAGCCAACGTCTTCTTTCGTGATGTTCTTCATGCTGTCGCTTGTGCCGGTGGCGAAAGAAGAAAGCTTCGAACGATATGCTGGAGAGCCGAGAACATAGGCAAGCCATCTCATATGGACTTGACCTTCTTTTGCAGTGAGCAACCAGAGTCTGTCAGGAAGAAACAAATTACTCATGGTGCGCGGAATATACGCATTGGCACCAACAAGGCCTACGGTGTTCATTCGGCTCATGATAATGCAATCACGGATCGGTGATATTTTTGCTCGCTTTAGTTCGGAACCCAAGATGACCTTGTTTTCCCGTGCTTCAAAAATCCCACTTGTTACCGCACTGGTCTTAAGCACGCCGCATTCGCCCTTCTCTGCGCTTCTGTCTTCTGAATTGACGCTGACTCCTGCGTCCATTCTCTTGATTAGCTCGCGCAATCTCCTAATTTGCCATCCGTGTGGATGCGAGACCTCCGTTTCCACAACCGAATCCCATTCGGTGATTTCTCCGGCTTCGCGCGCAACGCGCCCGGCTCTTCTTAGGGTTGGTTCGGCATGTTCTTCAGTCTTCATTCGAAGTCATTCCTTGTGTCCGGAAACCCGGCCCTGTTTCTTCACCGGTTTCTCCAATTTCTTCAAATCAGCGTCAGGGGTGGGTAGGTCTTCCGGCATCGTGCCGCCCAGTTCCTCTATCGTTTTCCGGACCTTGGCGCCGACCTCGAAATGGGTGCGATTGGCGGGTGCCCGACCTTTGATGTTGTCACGACGCAGTTTCTCTTCCGTCTGGGTTGCGCGGAACAGGTTGGCCGCCAATTCGGTGCTGCCCATGTTGTCCAGGATTTTCTGATTCTTATTCAGACCTTTACGCCTGTGAATCGCTGTGGCGTCCAGTCCACCATAAAGTCCCCTGTAACCATGATTCTGGAAGATGGCGAAATCCAGATTGTTTTTGACCCCCGCCTGTTGGGCGGCCTCGACCAGCTTCTTGTTGTGTTCCCTCATTTCATTACGCAGGAAGAGCCGCTTTTCGTTTTCCTTCAGTTGCTGGAACGATTCATCGTCTGCCAGTTCCTGACGGCGGGTCTGAATTGCGAAATAAGTCTGTCCGTTCGCAATAACCGGTTTTGAAGGGTCTCCGTTCTGGACTATCAGATAGCACGCGTAACGGGACAGCCTGATGTTATCCAGTTGGCGCTTGGCGCCCGAGCCAATTTCGACCATTTCGAGGAAGTCCTCGAAATGGTCTGCAATGTTGTGACCGGCCTTCTGGCAGGCCACTTTTGCCTTGGCAATTACCGGGGCAAAATGGCGGTATTCCGAATAGTCAAGAATCTTCGAAAGGTTTCTGGCGGTCCAGAATTCTTCCCCATCAGCACCCTCAACCTTGATTTGTTCAAAGGTTTCGTGGTGTGCCTTCTCGATTGCAGTTCGGGCAGTGCCTTCATCCATCATGCACCCCCGCGGTTGATTTCCTTCAGCTTCTGGGCCATTTTGATTCGTACTTCGGCCAGTTCCCTTTCAAGTGCTTCAATTTCCGCCTGAACAGCGTCGATATCGATTTCTTCCTCCTCCTCGAATGTGTCCACATACCGGGGAATGTTAAGGTTGAAGTCGTTTTCCCTGATTTCGGCGAAATCGGCGACGTAAGCGTATCTGTCAACGCTTGCCCTTGTTCGATAGACCTGAAGGATTCGGGCCAGGTGATCTGCCGACAGAGTGTTCTGGTTCTTGCCGGGCTCGAATTCACGACTGGCATCGATAAATATGACGTCCTTCCGGTTTTCCTTTGAGCCGCCTTTTCTTCTGCACATGTCGAATACAAGGATGGCGACCGGAATGTTCGTGGTTGGGAACAGGTTGCCAGGCAAACCAATAACGGCATCCAGCAGGTTTTCTTCGATCATGTGCCGACGGATACGCCCCTCTGCGGCACCGCGGAACAAAACACCGTGGGGAACCACGACGGCAACGCGACCATGATCGGGGTGGGCGGTCTCGACCATGTGGGTAATGAAGGCCCAGTCGCCCTTGCTTCTGGGGGGAAGTCCCCGCCAGAAACGCTGGAACTTGTCCGATTCAGCGTTTTCGGCGCCCCACTTATCAAGAGAGAAGGGCGGGTTTGCAACAACGCACTCAAACTTCATCAGGCCGTCATTTTCGACCAACAGGGGGCTGTTCAGTGTGTCGCACCATTCGATACGTGCGCTGTCAAAACTGTGCAGGAACATATTCATCCGGCACAAGGCCCAGGTGCTGCCATTCGATTCCTGTCCGAAAAGGGAGAAATTTCGGCCGCCAACCTGTTTTGCGGCCTGAATCAGAAGGCCCCCGGAACCGCAGGCAGGATCGCAGATACGGTCACCGGGCTTGGGGCCGGCCAGCCTTGCGACCAGTTCGGTTACCCGCAGCGGAGTGAAGAATTCCCCGGCCTTTTTGCCCGAGTCGGAAGCGAAGCGCTCGATCAAATATATGTATGTGCTGCCGATGACGTCTTCGGAGACGAGGCTGGGCTTCATGTTCAGTTGGGGCTTGTTGAAATCCTCCAGCAGTTGTTTCAGCCGGCGGTTCCGGTCCTTGGTTTTTCCCAGGCTGGCTTCATTGTTGAAGTCGATGTTCCGAAACACACCGTCCAACTTTGCCTTGTTACCGGTTTCAATGTGTTCCAGAACGATGTTGATCAGTTCACCGATGTTGTCGGCGCCACGACGATCGAACAGACTGTAGAAAGTTGCCGGGAATTCATCAAGCAGCGTTTCCGTGCCGGTCTTTTCGTCCTTGTCGATCAGTCTGACCGTGGGAAGGATGAAGCGTTCGCGTTCGAGCTTTCTGCGGATGCGAACATCGTCATCGCCATACAGCTTCTGATACTCCTCGTAGTGGTCCTGCCACACATCCGAGATGTATTTCAAGAAAAGCATCACGAGAATGTAATCCTTGTATTGCGCCGGATCGACAACGCCCCGGAACGTGTCACACGCGGCCCACGCCGCATTGTTGATGTCTTTCTGATCGATTTTCTTCGTCATTTCCTAAACTCCTTTTGCCAATCTGTTCAGTCTTCCTTGAACGTACCGTTGCCGCCTTTCGGCAATCGCAAGGATCAATCTGTGTTCGGTCCGTGACAGTGTTGCCAATTCGACGATGCTCTTTTGAATTTCTAAACGTGGGAGTTCAATCTCCAGATCCCTCAACGCATCCACGCCGATCATCTTCTGTGTTGTGCCCCTTGCCCTGCTGGTCAGATAACTCTGGGCATCCTTCTGACTGATGTACCAGTTAAGATACTCGGGAAGGATAGAGTCCGTATTGTTCACGCGCATTCTTATGAGTGGGGCCGCGACAACAGCTTTGCCAGGGTTATGGAGCAGTATTGCGGATGTTGACAACAGACCACGGGATCTGAAGATGAGATCGCCCGGCTGAACCAGGTGATGTTCGCCTGGGTCTTCCATGTCGATTCTTGTCAGGGCGGAACAATCGACAGTGTCATCGGTCGCCAAATCCTTCATTTGAATGACGGCAATGGTTCCATTCCGGGACGCCTGCAGCGCGGTCCTGAATGTGTAACCCATTTGAATTGTTGCCAGTCTTCCGAGTACAGTTGTCATCATCCACCATCAAAGCGCTGTAGCGCCATTTCTGCGAATTGTAATTGAATCGTGGCGGTTGTCAAGGGTTAATTTGCAGAAATGTCGTTATTGCATTCTGGCGAATGGCTGGCCGTGACATGGCTGGTTCCCTGCCACCGGGCCGCGTAACGTTCGAGTCTGGAAATGCGGCCATCGAGACCAACGCAGGTTGGGCCTCGTTCCAGAATAGTCGGAATCCACTGGAACAGGACTTCCTGGTCGTCATTCATTACGCCGGGGCGCAGAAGCAGGTCTTGCATCCTGGCGATGTACGGCGCCAGTTGAAGAATCAGCGCGGATGAACCCTGGCGGGAAGCACGTTTCAGAACTTTTCGGGCGGCCCCGAGTGTCAGCATCGCCTGCCGGAATATCTCGGGTGGCGAAAAGCCGGTCCATTCCGTGAAGTGGTAGTTGTATTCTTCGGTGTGCAGAATCCAGTTTGCCGTCCGGCGAACGATTTTTTGAACCACCCAGGGGTTTGTGTCAAGACCGTTCAGGTCGTCAACAAGACGGTCTTCGAGGTCTGCCCACCATTCCGGGGAATCGTCCGGGTAGCACTGAAGTATCCAGTTTTTGCGGGCGATCCTTTTCGTTGCGTCGTATGCTGCCGGCATACCGAAAGGGTTGGCTTTCGTGATCGTCGTGGCGCCATCCGAGTCCGGTTCGTGAGTCGCTTCGGGCGTCTTTTCCCGGATTGGCCCGGCCCGACCAGCGTTCCTGCGTTGCGCCTTTATAAGCGCTTCAAACAATTCCAGATCCCCGGTCCCCTGCAATGCCGCCAATTCCCACAGGCAGTCATAAATCCGGGTCAGGTGGTCCAGGGCAATATCGACGACCAGGGTCCGTTGGCCAGGGTCCTCGGTTAAGTTCAGGGAAAGTGCAAGGTTTTTACGAAAGATTTTCGAGGCAGTTCCGAAATCGCCCCATCCGGGCGCCCCTTGTCTGAGTTCAAGCGTAACAAGCCGGAACCTTTCGGCAAGTTCGTAGCAGAGGCGGGTCATGATTCCGTTTTCAATGTAATCAAGATCGTCGTGACGTTCGATGACGTCGTTCAGGAATCGATCGTATGGCAACTCAGCCGGAGACGACGATTCGAGGGGAACCGTCGAGCCAACGCAACCTCCCCACTCTTCGCGTATCGCGTCGGTGCCCTCGGGCTGTCTTTCCAGTTCGGTCACCCTGATGTTGATGGTTCGGGTGACATCCTTGATGCAATTCAGGTCGAATATCCAGGAACGGCGCCTTCCGTACCTCGATTCCTGAAAGATTCGTTCGATCTGCTTCATCTGCGCAGGAGTTGAGGTATCTTTGGCGCGAAGAACCTCGAAAAGTGCCCTGACGGCCCTGAATGCATAATCGATCCACGATCGTCTTGTTTCAAGGTCGATTTCAACAAGTGGATTTGTAAAGCGGTCAAGGGCCGTCAGATACCTTTGACACCAACGCCAGATTTCCGCCGGGGTGGCGGCGATCCAGAAGATTTCCCGGTATGGATACCCGTTAATCGTGTGGATCCACTTGCAGACCTGCCACGCCCCAAGCTTTCGCACAGTCGGGTCGGGGCACAGATTCTGGATACGCCCGAACAAGCGTTCAACCTGTTCCGGGTAGTCGAGATTTTTCGGTTCGAAATGGTCGGAATATGAGCGGGGAAGTTCGCACGGATCGATGTCCTTGCGCTGATATTTCAACCGCCAATTGGGGCGCAATCCAACGTGGCGGCGCTCGTACATGAAGTCGTTCAGGGCCGTGGTCCTGCCGTCAAGAATGCTGACAATCCGGCCAATTGAGTGAATCCCCATTTCGACGATCGTCGATCGATAGTCCGGGTCTGACTCGCCGATAAGACCGATACGCAGGATGTTGAAGACGTACTCGGACAGGTCGTCATCTTCTATCGGGCTGTCCGGGCTGCGAACCACATTGTAGGCAACGCCCGCTCGTCTTGCGAGATGTGTCGCCGAGAACACCCCACCGAGATCTTTGCAGAACTTCTTCAGGCTTCCTTGGTTGCTTACTTCCTGAAAAAAGTCGAATGTGACTTTCTCCAATGGCGACAGGGCATCGCAAATTTCGGTGCCGGGAACGCTGTGGTATGGATCAGGGAAAAGCAATGGGAATCGATCCGGATTGGGGCCCGTCAAGATGGAGAGGTCGGACAAGGCTTGAGATTCACAGCGCATCAGTTCATCAGCTTCGATGATGGGAATAATGTCCAGTGGATCAGTCATTCGGTGCTTCATGTTCGCTCTTCCCTTGTTCGATCCCGGAAATCCGATTTGACGATACATTTTTAGGCGGCAAGATTTCTGCCGGGAATCAATCGCAGTCCGGAATGTGCCCGAATACGTGATTGATGGTCAGAAGCATTGACGGCACGAAGCCCGGCTGCATTTGAACGACCAGTTTGAATTATTTACAGTCAACCGTTTGATTTAGTCCGAAGGGTTGCATAGGATCATGCGTCTGCAACTTGTGGCGGTTCCTATGAAGCTCCCATGCGTCCTGCGGTGCGGTTTTGTCGCGGTTTCACTGGCGGGGGTTCTTCTGGCCGGTTGCGGGACGGACGGCGATTGCCCTTCATGCGGTGTTGATACGGTCATGTGCGACAACTCTGCAGGCGACACGTCAGGCGTCGATGATTTGATCGATGCGACGTTGCCGGACACGACGTTGCCGGACGCGTCGTTGCCGGACACGACGTTGCCCGATACGACACTGCCGGACGCGTCCTTGCCGGACACGATCGACGTCCAGGAACCGTTCGATATCGGCACGGGAACGGCCATGGTCAGCGGGCGCGCATACTTTTCGAACATGGACGACCATTCCGGATTCGAGGTCCGGCTTTACCTGGATGAGAGTCCATGGGATGAAAAGGATTCTGTCACGGTCGCGACCGCGACGACCGGCGAGGATGGCAGGTTTCGTTTTTACCGCCTGCCGGCGGGCACATACCAGATTGAAGTCAGCCATGGACCGATGACGATCGACGGGGCCCGCGAATGGGGACCGTTCGGTCTTGGTGACGGGGAGTCCCGGATCCTGCCGGACCTGTCATTTACCGCGACTGGGACGATTGAAGGGAACGTGCTTTTCGACTTTTTGTACCACCGCACCCTGGAGGCCGTCGTATTCACCCAGCAACGGAAGCATCAGACAGTTGCGGGCACGGACGGCGCATTCAGGCTTGAAGGGGTACTGCCTGGGGAATACCGCGTCTGCGCCGGTTCGGACTTGTCAATCGGACGGTGTATCGACGGCGTGAAGGTCCATGGGCTTGAAGCCTCTAGGGTTCAGGATATGGTTCTGTCGAAGGCCGTTGATTACCAGGATTCGAACGTTGTCGTCTCGGGTCGCGTCACCCTTTTCGGGCAAGGCGATTCATCCGGCATCAAGGTGACGGCGGGCATGGGCGGCATGACCACCGAGACTTATACCGACGCTTCCGGCGAGTACCTTCTTGAATACGCCACGGCCGGAAGGGCCGACATCAGCTTCCATGCCCCCGACGAATCAGGTTACGAACAGGGCGCCGGCGCACTTCATTACGTGCTTTATGGCGGAACCACGGAAAGGATGCCGGACCAGGAACTGGTCAGGGGGGACGCGGTCTGGAGCACCGATTTGTTCAAGCTGGATGCCCGCAACGCAGAGTTCACCCCCGATGGAAGGAACATCGTGCTCACGGCCGGCGAGTTTCGCCAGAGCCTGGCCGAAGTCCCCGCGGAGTCCGCGATTTATGCGGTGTCGCTTGACGGTGGAACCGCGACGCGACTCGCCACGATGAACGGATATTTCCGGATATCCCCGGATTCCAAAACGATCGCATATACCCTGGGGGATGCAGACGGGTTGAAGGAACTGAAGGTCATGCATCTTGCTGGCGGAAGACCGGTCGCCCTGACGGACGGCCTGGAAAGCATCCCCGAATTTTCGCCTGACTCCAGATACGTCATCTTCAGCCGGTACGACCCGGAAGTCCTTTCTGAATTGCAGGTTGCCACCTATGCCTTCGATGTCACATCGGGTGTCGAACACAGGCTTTGTGAGGGAAGCCTGGAACAGGTCACCGCCGATTCGGCATACGCGGTCTGCAGATCCCCGGACGGAGTTTTCACGGTGGCGATATTGGTCAACGGACAGGTGCTTGTGTCAACCGGGGACACGGAGCCCATTCCCGACGGTGCCGGAACCAACCGGATTTCAATCTGCGGCGACCTGCACACGGCAATGATCTGTCGTGCGGACGGAACCGCGGCGATCATGAATCTGCAGACGATGGA
>Ga0302247_1002931_pt1 | contig 10432 bp, 7 predicted proteins | sample AAG_UR_Ile_MG_FD_193529 | JGI IMG/M metagenome (GOLD analysis project Ga0302247, IMG submission 193529) | Enriched activated sludge microbial communities from anaerobic digester in WTTP, New Holstein, Wisconsin, United States - AAG_UR_Ile | ecosystem: Engineered > Bioreactor > Anaerobic >...
CGGGACGACACGGTGGATCTCCGGGCGCTCGATGAGGTCCGGTTCGAGAAGCACGGTTCGGCCTGTCGGATGTGGGTGCCGCCGGAGGTCAAGGATCCCGTCCTGTTGCACCACCCGACCCGGAAGGGCATCGGCTACTTTGGCGCCGTCCGCATCCGGGACGGGAAGTTCGTTTACAGCCGTGAAGTTCACCGGTTCAACGCGGACACGTTCTTCACGTTTCTGAAAAAGCTGCGGCGGCTCTCCTGCCGTGCCGGGCGCCGGGTCGTGGTGATCCTGGACAATGTCCGATACCATCATGCTAGCCTGCACCGGACATGGCGCGACAAATGTCAAAAGAGCTTTACGTTGCTGTTCATGCCGCCCTACAGCCCGGAGCTCAACCCCATTGAGCGGGTCTGGAAACGATGGCAACCCATAATCGGTACTTTCCGACGCTCGACTCCGTCCCTGTCGCCGTTGAGTATGTGTTCGACCCATGGCGAACAGACAATCCGATTCTGAAACGGTTACGCGCACTTTAATGTGTCGATGTGTTTAATATCACTACTGTCCCAACGTTAGTTGAACAAATTCGGTTGGTTGTCGTTTTGGTCTGCGTGGTTTACGCATCGTGTTCTCGATAGAGCTTGTAAAATGGGCGTTTTCTCGAACAGGGCGACACTCAAAATCTGTAAAATTGTGTAGAGGCTCTGGTCCAGACCCAGACGCTTCTTGACAATTAAGAAAGGAGAATGATTGACAAACGAATGTCCTAAAATGCTTAGGAGGTTCTGTAATGAATCAAATAATTCTGTATATTATTCAAATTACAATCATTGTTACAATTGGATTATTTGTTAGTGACTCATCATATGCCGGAAGATATATTGTGAGTAGTACATCGACATCGAGTAATTGGAGTGCTGCCGAGTGGACAAACTACCCGAATCCACCAACATGTACTGCCGTTACACCGCAGACGGCAATGACTAGGGCCCAGGCTGGTGATATTGTATACTTCCGTGGCGGTTCCGGTGGTAATTATAGCGTAACACCAATAAACGGAAGATATCAAACCCCGTACTTGAATCCGGCTAACAGCGGTATTTCTGGAAGTCCCATTATATTCAGAAATTATCCTGGTGAGAAGCCGATCATAGTTAACGCCGCACATAATTGTTCAAATACTGCAGAAGATAGTTGCCATCTCCCCGTAATGGGATCATATGGTAGAGATTATATTATTATTGATGGATTTCAATTCGGGATTACGCAATCTTGGTCCATTGAGGGATATACGACTGTGAGGTTTGAGGCATCACGGAATTGTACTATTCAAAATTCGGAGTTTAAGAATTTGAATGATATGTCAGGTCCTGCATATGCAAACCCTGCATCTGTGAAGATTCACGGTGACGGCGGGTCATATAATATCAACACTACAGTGAGAAATTGTCATTTCATAGGCGGCATTAATGCTCCAAATAATCGCTTCAATCATATTATTACATACGCCACAACAGGGACACTTATCGAAAATATTACAATAGAAAATGCTGGCGCCGGCATTAATTTTAAAGATGGTGCGGTCAATGCTACAGTGCGAAATTCTTTTTTTCGAATGATAAGCTCAGACACATATCCCCATATTAAACTAGGTATGGAGGCAGGGCGGCCTTGGAATGTTGTAAATATTTATCAAAATGTATTTTTGATAGCATCAACCGCCTGTGGGGCGATAGGCCCTTACAATACTGGTTCAATACTTAACATATACAATAATATATTTTATGGTCCGGGCAGTACATTTGGGTATCGGGAGCAAGAAACACCTAATGCAAGTGGTGTGTCGTTCTGGAATAATGTGTTTGAAAATCTAGAAGCAATATATGGTTTCCAATCGACACACATCCCATTTTATTGTAACTATAACATTTATAGTAGTAGCAGTCTGTTTCAGTCAATCGCCGGTGGCACTACGTACTTCACATTTGCTGATTGGCAGAGTGTGGGATATGATGAAAACGGCCATAGAGAGACGATAACGTGGGCCAATGCTGGAGGAACAACCGCGGCAGATTACAAATTCGTATCATACAATAAATTCAATGGACGTGGTGGCCCATATCCTTCTGTGATCGGGGCATATATTACTGGAAATGAAACAATAGGATATAGCGCAACAAACTACCTGCCTCTTCCAGGGGAAAGATTGCGACCTCCCTCTGGATTTCGCGTTTTGCGTTAACGGGAATGAATCGCTTGCAGGATGATGACATCACAGCGAAAGAATAGAGCTTGTACCATTGAAAAGTATCAAAGAATTATTTTGCAATACAAGCTACGTGACGCCCTGCAATCTGACTATACCACCGAAAGGCTTGGGTCAGTTTCCAGGTCTTGTATCTTAAGGCGACCCCATATCACCTCTCTACAGCAACGGTTATCTGCTCAACGATTAAATACGCAAATAATATGGTATTTTGCATATAGCTCGATATAGAGGAGGAAAATATGCTGTCTCCAAATGCTTATCCTGAAATACATGATAAGGTTCTTGAATTAATACAAGACATTGTTTCCAAAACACAAAAAAAAAAGCAACTAAGAATTCTCGACGCAGCTGCAGGGAACGGCTACATAACAAAAAAATTATATGAAAGCGGTCACCACGTGACGCCTCTCGATATCGACATAAGCCAGTGGAGTATTCCCTCAGTCGAATGCATTCAGCACGATCTCGAAAAAAGCATTCCGTTTTCAGATGGCTTCTTTGATCTGGCAATTTCAATAGAGACTATTGAACATTTGGAAAATCCCTTTCATTTTATAAGAGAACTTTCCCGTGTAGTGCGAACTCAAGGCATAATTATCATAACCACCCCGAATGTCCACAGTGTAAAGTCGCGCATTAAATATTTCTTTTTGGGTTATCCCTGTCTATTTCAATATGCAAAAGCAAGTAAGGAGCATATTATGCCGGTAAATATAGGTATGTTTCTATACGGATTTGACAAGTGCAATATCCAATTGTTCGATGTTGTATCTGTGGGTCCGCGACAATCATTGATGAGTAATACAATGCTCAGCATTGTTAACTTCTTTACTAACCTTAGAAATAATATATTTGAGAACAAAGATACGAAAGGAGCAGATTATTATCTCTTTAGACTATCAAAGGACCAACTTGCTGAGCTAACCAGTGATATTTGTCTAATAATTGTTGGTGTAAAAATGGCGCTTTCTGAATGAAACTTAGACAGCCACTTTGGGGACAGAAAATCTATTTAGACAAACCGATTTGATTAGACAGAAGATTTCCACGAGATGTATCTTTCGGTGCGTATACTGTCGATATAGTCCGAGTTAGAGTATTCAAAATTATTCCATAATTATCACGCAAACACAATCGATTACAGTCTTATGAAAAAAATTGTTGGCATCATAGGAAGCGGGAATATCGGGCGTGACCCATTTGACAAGGGGTCTTGGTCTGGAAGTAGCTATTTCTTCTTCACGGCGTGTTCCAAAGCCGGACTACTTTACCGTGCGTTTGGGGTGGAAGCACCTGTACATGTAAGAATTCCTCTCATGCTCAACAATTTTGCTTTCAAGAAGTCAGTATGGCGCGAGAAGTTCTACCTCGATACGGGATACTATGATGCCTTAACGAAGAAGGTCCAAAATAGCTTGTTGTCATCAGATTATCGTTATGATTTCGTGCAGATCGGTGCAATATATGATGTCCCGAAATTGGTGAAAGGAAAAGCGAAGTGTTACTCGTACCATGATGGCAACCTTGCGCAGAATGTTAAGAGTCCTTATTTCAACAAGGAGATTCCCAGGAGAGTTGTCGACAGGGCCTTAGAATATGAAGGCAGGGTGTATCGTGGACTGGACAAAATATTTACAATGAGTGAGTATTTGAGGAGATCATTTATCGAGGACTTTGGGATTTCTCCAGATAAAGTCGTATGCATAGGGGCCGGTATTAACCTGGAAAATGTGCCCCCTAGTATTCCGGATAAAGACTATAGTCGGAAGAGCATTCTGTTCATAGGTGTAGATTTTTATAGAAAAGGTGGACTTCAGCTCCTCCAGGCGTTTCGATTGGCAAGAGAGAGCATTCGTGATGCGACGCTGACGATTGTTGGTCCACCGCAACTGCAGATCGATGACGACTTAGCAAAAGGGGTGAAGTATCTAGGCTTCCTTTCGAAGAGTGACCCTGCTCATAGAATTCTATTCGAAAACAGCCTGCGGGAAGCCACATTATTTGTCATGCCTTCCCTGTATGAGCCTTTTGGTATTGCCCCCCTTGAAGCGATGGTAAATGAGATCCCTTGCATTTTGACCAACCAATGGGCACTCCCAGAAATGGTCACCCAAGGAGAAACGGGAGAACTTGTAGAATGCGGTGATGTTGACGGCCTTGCAGAAAGAATGATAGAAATTCTCAATAGCCCAGACAAGTTGCGTTCAATGGGGCAGCTAGCCAGAAAGATCGTGCTTCAGGAATTCACCTGGAAAAGGGTTGTTGAACGACTTTCTGCAGCAATTGACTAACCGATCAAATATGGCATCATTATGTGGCCGAGTCATAGGTATACACAGATCCGTTTCTGATCACCTACATTCGATGTCGTTTCAATGAGGATAATACACGTCATAGATAGCATCGGACTATACGGGGCTGAAGTCGTGTTGCTCAATCTGATGGAATATCAAAAGCGAGCTGATTGTTATCCTGTCCTCATCAGTCTTGGCAATTCACTTGAAAGAGAAAAACCGATTGAAGCGGGAGCAAGAGAATGTGGAATTGAAGTAATACCATTAAGGTTCAAGAGTACTCATGTTATTGATGGTGCTCTAGAACTTACACGTATGATCAATGACTGCCACGCGGATGTAGTTCATTCGCACGGATACAAGGGGAACATGCTGCTGGGTTTATTTGCTAGAAGAAAATTGAAAGTGCCAGTGCTCACGACCCTGCATGGCTGGACTTCTACAAAGCTCGTGAGCAAATTATCAATTTATAAACTTTTAGATGTCCTTGCCATTAAACGTCTTGATGATGTGGTATCAGTATCATCGGCCATTTGCTGCGATCCATTATTACAACTGTTCAGGATTCATCCTCATATCATAAGCAATGGAATACCCGCCTTGGATTTTCAAACAAGTGACGTCAAGGAAATGTGTCAGAAAATGTTCATTCCATTCACGGGAGCGTTCAATATTATTTCTATTGGCAGGTTATCTCCTGAGAAGGGTTTTGATGTATTGATACGCGCTGTTCAAAAGTTGATTGCCGGCAGTACAAATTCTAATTTGGTTATTGTAGGTGAGGGTGAAGAAAAGGCCAGCCTGCTGCATATAGCTAGAGATATCAACATTGCAGATAAAGTCTTTTTGATAGGCCAACAGGATAGGGCTTATAAATTTATTCCATACTTTGATGTATTTGTAATTTCTTCATATACTGAGGGATTACCAATTTCTTTATTGGAGGCAATGCAGGCGGGAGTTCCAATTGTTGCAACTTGTGTTGGGGAGATACCAAGGGTGCTCGAAAACGGCAAATTGGGGCACCTGGTTTCACCGGGTGATACGGAGGCTCTGGCGAGAGCAATTACAAAAGTGTATGAAGATAGAGGACGGGCTATACGTACCGCAACACTAGCACAAAGAAAGGCTCTGCATGACTACACACTTGAAAATATGTCGGAATCATACTTTGAGGTTTATAACAGGATTATCAACAAAAGAAAGAAGCCACATAATGGTGGCAAACAAGGAACAAAGCGCATAATTTATGTCTAATTACTAAAGGTGAAATACTTTGCCAAAAGCTTTTAAAGATAGACTATGTGTGGCATATTTGGAATAGTATCTCCAGGACGAAATGAAGCCCAACTTGACTTATCGACTGCTACCCTCGCCCACCGGGGGCCGGACGATGTTGGATACTTCATCGGAGAAGGTGTGGGAATGGGCCATTGCAGGCTGAGCATCATCGATCTTGAAGGCGGCCGCCAGCCCATGTTCAACGAGGACGAGTCCTTGTGCATCGTCTTCAATGGAGAGATTTACAATTTCCCTGAGCTTCATGATGCTCTGGCCGCGAAAAATCACAGATTCAAGACGCGAAGCGATACAGAGGCGATCATTCATGCATACGAGGAATGGGGCGAGGATTGCGTGGTCCGCCTCCGCGGCATGTTCGCATTCGCGATTTGGGACAGGAAGTCACAGAAGCTGTTTGTCGCGAGAGACCGGTTCGGTATCAAGCCCCTGTTTTATGCGGAACATGGGGGCACCTTCTACTTTGCCTCGGAAATGAAAGCAATTCTGGCCGACCCGACGGTTCGGCGAGACATGGATGAGGTCTCGCTGGCCTGCTATTTTTCACTTTCCTACATCCCAGATTCCATGACCATCTATAAAGGGATCCGCAAACTGCTGCCAGGGCATACACTGACGAGGCAGAATGGGTATACTCGAATAAAGAAATACTGGGATATTGCCTATGAGCCTGACAGGACAAGGAGCGAGGATTATTTCATCGACCGGTTCCTGGAGTTATTTCAGGAGTCGATAAGAATACATCTCATCAGCGATGTGCCTCTCGGCGCGTTCTTGAGCGGCGGAATCGACTCTAGTGTCGTGGTTGCCATGATGAGCATGGTGACAGATAATCCTGTGAACACGTTCTGCATGGGATTCGGAGGTGATGCCGGGGGATACCTGGATGAGCGGGGCTACGCGCGTCAGGTGGCGCAACGGTATAAGACAAATCACAAGGAGTACGAGATTCAGCCGGAGCCAGAAGAAATTTTGGACAAGATCGTGTGTTCCTTTGATGAGCCTTTTGCGGACGACTCCACTATACCGTCTTACTATGTATGCAAGCTTGCAAAGGAAAATGTCACCGTAGCGGAGTCCGGCCTTGGCGGTGACGAAGCTTTCGCAGGATACGAGCGGTACCTCGGTTTCCGGGCAAGGGCTCATTACGGCAGGTTGCCCCGCGTCATGCGCGAGCGCCTGATCCGTCGTTTCGTGGAGGGTCTATCCGAACGTTCCGACGGTCATTACACCATCAATCACATGAAAAGATTTGTGCGTTCGTCATCCCAAGATGATGGAAATGCCTATTACGGCTATCTTACAAGACTCAACCCTGGCATCAGGGGCGAATTCTTTTCAGGCGATACACGGATCACCAAATGCCTGGATGCACCGAGGCAAATCATTCTCGATTACTTCAGAACAGTCGCGGTGGAGGACGAGCGTGACGTGCTGAACAGGATCTTCTACTGTGACATTAAGACCTATCTGCCGGAAGATATCCTGGCCGTCACAGACAGGATGAGTATGTACCACGCTCTCGAGGTGCGGGTCCCTTTCCTCGATCATCCACTGATGGAGTTCTGCGCGACCATCCCACCTGAAATGAAGATGAAGTGGTTCCGGAAGAAGTATCTTTTGAAGAAGGCAGTGCGTGCCATTTTACCAGGGGAAGTAATTGATCACCGCAAGCAGGGATTTGTAGGTCCCATGGCACAGTGGTTGAAGAAAGATTTGAAGGGGTATGCCTTGGAAGCTCTTTCAACGAATAAATTGAAGCGGCACGGATTGTTCAATCACGATACGATCGCAAATGTGCTTGATGATCACTTTTCCGGAAGAGAAATACACGATACGCTAATATGGTCTCTGCTGGTATTTCAAAGATGGTATGACTTGTACATGAATGGCAACAGCAGTTCGGTAAAATGACATGGAAATGACATTTTGGATATTCTTCGGTCTGTCCGTCTATTCCTACCTGCTGTTTCCCCTGAGCCTGACGGTATTGGCGACAATGTTACAGCGACCGTGGGAGAGACAAGATATCCGGCCGATCGTATCTGTTGTTATTTCCGTATTCAATGAGGAGAAAGTCGTTGCTCAAAAAATTCAGAATACTCTGGCCCTGGATTACCCGGCAGAAAAGTTAGAAATCCTAATTATATCAGATGGTTCTACAGACAGGACCGAGGATATCACCCGCGGGTTCCATGATGGACGGGTTGTGCTCAAGGCTTACGGGGAGCGCTCCGGAAAGACGGCTTGCCTCAACCGTGCAGTGCCTAAGGCACGGGGCGATATTATCTTGTTCACAGATGCAAATTCCATGTTCCCTGCTGATATTCTGCTGAAGCTGGTCGCTAACTTTGCTGATCGAGAAATCGGCCTCGTGACGGGCTGGACAAGATATGGCGATAACCGCCAGGACGAAGACACAACGGGAATCTATTCGCGCTTCGAAAGATGGACAAAAATAAAGGAAAGTCTCTTGTCCTCCTGCGTCGGTGCGGACGGTGCCGTATTCGCTATCCGCAAGCAACTCTACAAGACTCTTCGCGAGGACGATATCAACGATTTTGTCATTCCTCTACATGTCATCAGACAGGGCAGAAGGGCGGTCATGGATCCTGACGTCTATTGCTACGAGAAATCGGCTGATGACGCGGGGAAAGAATATCAGCGCCAGGTTAGAATTACAAATCGAACGCTGAACGCCATACGGCATAATCTGGAGTTTCTCAATCCGCTGAAATACGGATGGTTCACGTATTTTCTCCTATCCCACAAGATCATGAGATTTCTCGTCCCATTCTTCCTGATCGCAGCATTTGGAACTAACCTCATGCTCCTGGGAAGATCACATCTCTACAGCATCACTCTCGGTATCCAACTCACTGCACTGACAGTAGCAATGCTTGGAATCCTAGGAATTGTAGGCGGAAAAATCACGGATCTCGCAAAATTCTTTCTGGTGACTCTTCTCGCACAGCTGTCGGCCTGGTTCAGGTCCTTTGCCGGGATATCGGACACCATGTGGACGCCGCAGAGATAACCACTATTCTCCAGTAATCTGCTGCTTCTCTGAAGATTATGATCAAACTATACAAACATAAGAGAGTGCAAAAGGTAACGACGAAACTGCTACACGAAAGATGAAAATGCGACAGAAGTGTTAAGGAAATAACCCGAGAATAATATCAAGCATGCGTATACTAGTAACAGGGGTGGCGGGATTCATCGGTTTTCATCTGTCGCGGAAACTCCTGGGCGACGGATATGATGTTGTCGGGATGGACAACCTCAATGCATACTACGAAGTTCGACTCAAGAATGATCGTCTTGCAATCCTGAAGAAGCGCGCCGGGTTCCGGTTTCACGTTCTCGATCTTGCCGACCGACAGGGTGTGGCGGTCCTCTTTAAAGCTGAAAGACCCGAGGTCGTTGTTCATCTGGCTGCCCAGGCTGGAGTCCGGTATTCTTTGGAGAATCCCCACGCATACGTGGACAGCAACCTCGCGGGCTTCGTGAACATTCTGGAAGGATGCAGGCACAATGCAGTGAAACATCTTGTCTACGCGTCCTCAAGTTCCGTCTACGGCGCCAATACGGCAATGCCCTTTTCCGTGCATCACAATGTCGACCACCCAATTAGCCTCTATGCGGCCACAAAAAAAGCAAACGAGCTGATGGCCCACACCTATGCGGCTCTGTATAAATTGCCCTGTACGGGCCTTCGTTTCTTCACGGTGTATGGGCCCTGGGGCCGGCCAGACATGGCGCTTTTCCTGTTTACAAAGGCCATCCTCGAGGGCAGGCCGATCGATGTTTATAACGAGGGCCGAATGAGGCGGGACTTCACGTACATAGACGACATTATCGAGGGGGTTGTCCGTGTCATGTCCAGGATCCCCTCTGGATCTCCGGAATGGACGGGAAACAATCCCGACCCCGCGAGCAGCTTTGCTCCCTATCGGCTGTTCAATATCGGAAACAATCAGCCCGTGGAGCTTATGGATTTCATCGCGGCGCTGGAAGAGCATCTGGGGCGGAAGGCGCAGATGCGTCTTCTTCCCATGCAGCCGGGCGACGTGCCAGAGACCTACGCAGATGTGAGTGACCTGATGGCCGAAGTCGGGTTCAAGCCGAGCACGTCCATTCGGGAAGGGATTGGCAGGTTTGTTGCGTGGTATAGGGAATATTATAAGAAGTGAAGGGGCGGCTGCGCCGCAGTGACAAGGCTGCTTCGCAGCGGTGGCAAAAGTGGCAACAAGGCCGCTATGCGGCAGTGACAACAGTGAAAAAAAGAGAGTGACAAAAGTGGCAAGAGTGGCAGGAAGAGAGTGGCAAGAGTGACAACAGTGACAGAAGTGGCAAGGCTGCTTCGCAGCGGTGACAAGAGTGGCAAATAAATAATAGGGAGAATACAACGAACTTATGCGGATATTGGTGACGGGCGGGGCGGGGTATATTGGCAGCCATGCGGTTAAGGCGTTGGGTGAAGCGGGGCATGAGATATGCGTGTTCGACAATCTTTCCACCGGGCATGAGTGGGCCGTATTGTCGGGAAAGCTGGTGAGGGGGGATCTGGAGGACCGCT
>Ga0302247_1002948_pt1 | contig 10394 bp, 6 predicted proteins | sample AAG_UR_Ile_MG_FD_193529 | JGI IMG/M metagenome (GOLD analysis project Ga0302247, IMG submission 193529) | Enriched activated sludge microbial communities from anaerobic digester in WTTP, New Holstein, Wisconsin, United States - AAG_UR_Ile | ecosystem: Engineered > Bioreactor > Anaerobic >...
CAGGCGCGCAGGACCTCGGCTGCGCGGCGCCGGTGGACGTGGCCCGGATCCCCAGCCGCCCAGAGGACGAGGGCGAAGGCGATGACCCGGCGGCCGTCCTGCAGGTGTCGGGAGGCCAGCTCGAGCTTGAGACGCCCGGCGAGGGGGTTGGGCTTGAAGCGCAAAACGAAGCGCGCCGCCCGCAGCGCCCAGCCGGGATCGTCGCCGGACGACGCCAGGATCGCGCGGCCCTGGCGCATGGCCTGCACGGGGAGGCGGGCCAGCTCGAGCTCCAGCTCCTCGCGGTGCTCCCGCAGCCGGGCGCCGTGATCACCGGGAAACAAGGCCTCGGCCTTGCGGTAGTGCACCACCGCGGCGATGAAGTCCCCCTTGCGCTCGGAGAGCCACGCCGCGCCGAGGCGGGCCCAGGGTGCCAGGGGATGGTCGGGGTGACGGCCCGCGAGGAGCAGCAGGTGGGTGACCGCAGCGCCGTCGTCGCCCCGCCGGGCGGCCTGCCAGGCGCTGCGCGCGCGGGTCCCGGGAGATTGCTCGGGGAGCTCGGGCAGTTGTCCGAGGGTGGGCCACCAGAAGGCCAGGAGCAGGAGCGTCATGATTCCTTGCGCGTCAGTTCGTACTGCTTGATCTTCTTGTGCAGGTTGGTGCGCTCCAGGCCCAGCAGGTCGGCGGCCCGGGAGATGTTCCAGTCGGACTCCTCGAGCTTCATCAGGATGAAGGCCCGCTCGGTCTCGTTCTTGAACTCGCGCAGCGACAGGTGCGAGAAGGACTTCAGGTCGAACTCGGGCGGCCCCTTCTTCACGTAGTCGAAGGGCAGATCCTTCACGCCGATGTGGTCCCCGCTCAGGATGACCATGCGCTCGACCTGGTTCTTCAGTTCCCGCACGTTGCCCGGCCATTGGTGCTCGGAGAGGATCTGCAGGACCTTGGAGTCCACGGACTTCTCGCGGAAACCGTACTCCTTGCAGAACGAACGGATGAAGCCCTTGACCAGCAGCGGGATGTCCTCGGCACGATCGCGCAGCGGCGGGATGAACAGGGGCAGCACGCTCAGCCGGAAGAACAGATCCTCGCGGAAGGCGCCCTCGCGGACCATGGCCTCTAGCTCGCGGTGCGTCGCGGCGATCACCCGCACGTCGACGGTGATCGTGGTCTCGCCGCCCACGCGCTGGAGCTCGCCGGACTGCAGCACGCGCAGCACCTTGGCCTGGGCCGACAGGGACATGTCCCCGACCTCGTCGAGGAAGATGGTCCCGCCGTTGGCGAGCTCGAACAGGCCGATCTTGCGGCTCACGGCCCCGGTGAAGGCGCCCTTCTCGTGGCCGAACAGTTCGCTCTCGATGAGCTCGGGGGGGATCGCGGCGCAGTTGACCTTCACGAAGGGCTTCTTCGCGAGCAGGCTGTGGTCGTGGATGGCTCTGGCGACGAGCTCCTTGCCCGTGCCGCTCTCGCCCAGGATGAGGATGCGGCCCTTGGTGGGTGCGATCTTCTCGATCTGGCGGTACAGATCCATCATGCACCGGCTCTGGCCAATCATTTTGTAGCGCTCGGACAGCGCGCCCACGAGAGAGTCGTGATCCTCGAGCAGCTGGCGGTGCTGCAAGGCGTTCTTGATCGTGACGAGCACGCGGGAGCGGTCAAGCGGCTTCTCGAGGAAGTCGAAGGCGCCCATCTTGACGGTCTCCATGGCTTCGGCGGTGGTCGCCTGTCCGGAGATGACGATGACCAGCGGTCCCTTCTGGTCGGGAAAGCGCTCCTGGAGCTGGCGCAGGCAGTCCATGCCGCCCATCCCCTTCATCTTGAGGTCCAGCAGGATCAGTTCGATGGGCTCCCGCGCCAGCAGGGTGAGGGCGGACTCGGCGTCGGCGACGTCGAGGACCTCGTAGTCCTCGTCCTCGAGGACGAAGCGCAGCGCCGTGCGGATGTTGCGCTCGTCGTCGACGATCAGGATGCGGCCGGGCATGGGAAAATTGGATTATTCGGTGGGCAGGACGAACAGGATGCGGCGGTTGCGCTTCTGCTTCTTGGCGTCCTTGCCGACGTAGACCGGCATCTCGGCGCCCAGGGCGGCGACCTCGACGCGGCCGGCGGGGACCTTGCGATCGAGCAGGTACTTCTTCACGGCCTCGGACTGGGCGGTGGTGACGCCCTCGGGGTCCTTCACCAGCTTGTCGATGAAGACCATGACGATGACTCGCTTGAAGGCCTTGTTGGTGAGCATCACCAGGGCGACCTGGTCGAGGGCCTTCTGACCTTCCTCGGTGAGGGTCGTGCCGTGGCCGTCCTTGTCGAACCACTCGTGCTTGGAGGACGGGAACTCGATCTTGATCTGGCCCTGCTCCTCGCCGGCGAGGTTGATGGTGTCGAGCGACCACCAGGCGCGGCCCGCGTCAGGGCACCCGTCGAGGTCGTTCACGCCGTTGATGGTCTCCTTCTTGTCCGGGCACTGGTCGAGGTCGTCGTTGATGCCGTCCTCGTCGCTGTCGACCCTGGACTTCGGGCAACCGCCGAGCTTGGGCTCGCCGGCGTCCTTCGGGCACTTGTCCTGCGCGTCCTTGACGCCGTCGCCGTCGGTGTCGGCCAGCTCGGGCGGGCAGCCCAGGGATTCGGCCGGACCGGCGTCCTTCGGACACTTGTCCTTGTCGTCCGGGGTGCCGTCGTCGTCGGTGTCGATGAGGGAGGCCGGGCAGCCGCGCTTGTCCTTGTCGCCGGCCGCGCTCGGGCAGTGATCCTGCTTGTCGGGGATGCCGTCCTTGTCGTTGTCGAGCTCGGGACAGCCGTCGTCATCCTCGAAGCCGTCCAGATCCTCGGCCGCATTCTCGAACTTGTTCCCCCGGTCCTTGTCGGTGCCCGGGCACTTGTCGGTCTCGTCGGGGATGCCGTCGGAGTCGTTGTCGCGTTCGGGGCAGCCGTCCTCGTCCTCGTAGTTGTCCCGGTCTTCCTTCTGCATCGGGCACTTGTCGTTCTCGTCGGTCACGCCGTCGTTGTCGGTGTCTTTGAACGAGGGGGCATAGCGCACGCCCAGGATGCCGCGGACCAGGGGGGTGCCCAGGCCGGCGACGAGGCCGAAGTTGGAGCCCGCCTGCAGGTGCAGGCCGCCGCCAAGGTAATAGTTCACGCCGATGCCGCCTTCGGCCGGGTGGTCGTGCACGGCGCCCGAGAAGCCCGAGCGGCCGGCGACCTCGGCCATGACGTGCAGGTCGGTGATGACCCGGAAGGCGAAGCCGGCGCCGTACGCGATCTGCGGGCCGGGGGTGAAGTCGTCGTTGAAGAACTTGGAGTCGTCTGCGCCGATGCGGATGAGCGCGCCGAGCATGCCGGTGGCCATCATCTTGCCGCTGCCCCAGGTGAGCAGGACGCGCGGTTCGAAGGACGGCATCGGCTCGCCGGTATAGTTCTTGCTGAACTGCCCGGTGGGGGCGTTGATTTTCACTTCGGCGCCGAGCTTGAGGTTGTCCTCGTCGTAGAACTTGCCCCGCAGGTACACGGCCAGATCACCCCAGGCCAGGGGCGGGACGGCGTCGCCCTCGAGCCCCTCGTCGGTGATCTCGTTGCCCTGGACGTAGCCGATGGGGATCGAGAGGCCCACCAGGTAATTGTCGAAGAGGCCGATGAAGCCGCCGAGCTCGGCGAGGGCCAGCATTCCGACCACCTTGGCGCGCTCCTCATCGAGGCTGGAGCCGTTCATATTGTATATGACGAACGGGTTCATGCCCGCGTGCATGATCAGGCTGACACCCCATTCCATGTGGGCGGGCATCGCCAACTGTGGTGTGTACAGGAACGGCGCCTTGCCCGGGCTGGGGCGCAGTGTAATGATGTCGAGCTTGTCCGGCTGCGGGGCCTGGGCCCGGGCGGGCAGCGCGAACAGGGCGGTGAAAATGAACGACAGCACGAATCCTGTGGTTTTGGTCATCTCGATACCTCGCCGAAAGCTGACCCAATATAGCATGGTCTGGAACGTCTTGAACAGCTAGAAGTCAGGGGCACGGGGAAAAAAGCGGGCTCAGTGCCCCGGTCCGTCGAACGGCAGGCGCTCGAGGTGAGGGCTGGACAGCAACTGATTGGGGTTCGTGCCGGGGTGGCCCTGCGGGACCGACATCCGGTGCTGGAGATAATATTTCTCCCATACGCCCAGTTCCCAGGATCCGGGGGCGCCGAAGTTCATGGCGATGCGCGGGAAGATGCGGACCCCCAGGCTCAGGAGCGCGTCGGAGACGAGCTCGGAGCAGTAATACGCGTCGTTGTCGGGCAGGAACAGGGGGTCGTAGGGTTTTCCCAGGCGGGCGCGAAGCTCCTCGAGGAAGAAGGGGACGAGCGCGTCGTGGGGCGCCTTGAGGCGGGCGGCGATCCAGGCGGGGCCGTCACCGCGGGAGCGGCGGACGAGCTCCTGGAGCTCGACGCGGGCGACGCCGCGGTCGTAGGCCTCGATCAGGGTCACCTTCTTCCCGTCGACGCGCTCGACCACGGCCACGTGGGAGACCGCGGGCACGCCACGCACCCGGGTGGCCCGGTGAATGGCCTCGCACAGATCGCCGCAGCGCAGTCGCTGGAAGACGAGATCGCCGGGGCGCAGCCTGCCCGGGTCGGTCCGGGGGGGCTCGGGCTTCGCACAGGCGGCCAGGGACGAGAAGATCCAAAGGAGGTTCATGGCGATGAGGTGGTTCCGCATGAAGAGAGGTCCATTTCCGGCCCGAAAGGTACAGCGTTTCGTTCCCGAGGGCAAGGCCCCAGCCGTCGATCAGCTTGCCTTGGCCGTTGCCTTGGTACACAATCCTTCCCCATGCAGACTCAAAAATTCATTCAGTCAACAGTTCTCTTGATGATTTTCACCGGCACGATCGTCGCCTTCACCGGCTGCACCGGTTCCGCCGGTCGCGACTACACCACCGGACTCCGGTTGCTCAACGCCCCCGGCGGCGAAAAGAAGGCCGAGGTCCACTTCCTGCGGGCGGCGCGGGAGGGTCACGCGGGCGCCCAGTTGCAGGCGGGGCTTCTGCTCACGCGGCCGGGCCGCGCCGAGGCCGACCGTCGCCAGGGCCTGACGTTCCTCACCCGCGCGGCCAACCGGAAGAACGCCCACGCGCAGTACGCTTTGGCCGTGATCCTCCTGGGAGAAGAGGCCGCGTACCGGGATCCCCCCTCGGGCATGGCCTGGCTGCACCAGAGCGCCACCTCGGGGCACGCGCTGGCCATGTGTGAGCTGGCCCGCCGCTACCAGGTCGGGGAGAACGTCCAGGCCGATCCCCTCGAGGGGGTGCGCTGGTACAAACTGGCGGCCGAGGCGCAGGCGCCATGCGGTTTCCTGGGCCTGGGGCTGGCCCTGGAGCGGGGCAAGGGCGTCCCCGTCCACGAGGCGGACGCGATCCTGTGGTACAAACGTGCGGCCGAGGCCCGGATCCCCGAGGCCTGCTGGCGCCTGGGCAACCTGTATCTCCACGGCAGGGAGACGAAGCGCGACGCGGTCGCGGCGGTGTCGTGGTTCGAGCAGGGGGTGGCCCTCGGTCATCCTCGCTCGGGCGCCGCCCTCGGGCTCCTGCTCCTCGAGGGCGCCGAGGGGGTCGAGGCCAAGCCGAGCAAGGCGCTGAGCCTGTTCTCCAAGCACCCGGACGAACCTGAGAGCCTGCTGGGGCTCGGTCACGCGCACCGGCAGGGGATCATCGTCGTCCCCGACGGAGTGAAGGCCCTGGGGTTTTACCGCAAGGCCGCCGATCTGGGGCTGGCCCAGGCGTATCTCCAGTTGGCGATCGCCTACTCCGCAGGCCGCGGCGCGGAGCCCGACGACGCCCGCGCCTTCTCGTGGTACCTGAAGGCGGCCGAGGCGGGCATCCTGCAGGCCAAGAAACAGGTGGGGCTGTTCTACGCGCTGGGCAAGGGCGTGGAGCGTGATCTCGCGAAGGCCGCCCAGTGGATGTACGACGCGGCCATGGAGGGTCACCTCCAGGCGCAGTTCTGGATGGGGGTGTTCCACGAGCAGGGCCAGGGCGTCAGCGCGGACGATCGCGAGGCGGTGAAGTGGTACTACAAGGCCGCCGCCCGAGACTATCCGCCCGCGCAGACCGCGCTGGGCTTCATGTACGAGCGGGGGCGCGGCGTGCCGGTGAGCGTGAAGCAGGCGCTCGAGTGGTACACGAAGGCCGCGGCCAGGAAGGACACCGACGCCCAGCATGCCCTGGGATACATGCATTTTCACGGTCACGGGGTGGATCGGGACTACGCGCGGGCCTTCTCCCACTTCGAACTGGCGGCCCGGGAGGGCCACGCCGGCGCCCAGAGCAACCTGGGATATATGTACGAGCACGGGCTGTCCGTCCCCGCGGATATGGCCCAGGCCGTCGCCTGGTACCAGAAGGCCGCGCTGCAGAACCATCCTGCGGCCATGGGCAACCTGGCGGGGCTCTACCTCGAGGGTCGCGGCGTCCAGAAGAACGCCGCCGAGGCCTTCCGGCTCTATCTGGCATCGGCGGAGTTGAAGTACTACCCGTCCATGGTGGGCGTGGGGCAGCTCTATTATCAGGGTGAGGGCACGGCGAAGAACGACGCCCAGGCCTTTTACTGGTTCCACCGGGCGGCCGAGGCGCTGGTCCACGAAGGGCTGTTCCAGCTGGCCGTGCTGTATGAAAAGGGGCACGGCGTGGCCCAGAACATGGCGGAGGCGGCCGGGCTGTACCGGAAGGCCGCCGAGCAAGGCAACGCGGACGCCCAGTTCCAGCTCGGCAACATGTACCGACAGGGGACCGGTGTGCCGCAGGATTACCGCGAGGCGGCCCACTGGTATCTCGCCGCCGCCCGGCAGGGAAATCCCCAGGCGCAGAACAACCTCGGCAACATGTACCGCCTGGGCCAGGGCGTCGAGAAGAACCTGCAGGAGGCCCGTCGCTGGTACCAGCTCGCCGCACAGAAGGGCAACGTCAAGGCCCAGCGAGCCCTGTCCCACCTCGTCCGCTGACCGCCGCCGTCTCTTGTCTTCGCGCGGCTACTGCTTCTCGCTGAAGTCGGTGTCTTCCTTGCGTTTGAACTCGAGCTGGTAGGTCATCGCGGTCAGGAGCGGGACCGACGCGGCGCCGGGCTCTCCGTGCAGCTTCCAACTGAAATAGAACGAGATGGCGACGAACTGGTAGCCGATGTAGAGCAACACCTCGGGGGAGGTGCGCGTGAGGATGAACAGGTACATCACGAGGGCGTGGACCAGGACCCACCAGCGCAAGAACGGCGTCCTGGGGATGAGCAACTTGGGCACCTTGAGCGGGCTGATCATGCCGTAGGCGATCAACGCGGTCATGGGCACCATCCAGGAAAAGAGGGCGTGCTGGCCGTCTGAAGCGGACAGCAGGCCGGCCCACCGGAAGTCGGCGAAGTGCGCGGTGTAGCCGCTGGGTTCGAAGTATTTGCACAGCAGAATGAGCGGGGTCACCACGAGGCCGGCGGCCACGGGCATGGGGAAGCCCTGGAACACCTGGTTGAACTCGCCGGACTGGGCGATCACGTTGAACTTCGCCAGGCGCAGGGCCGAGGCGGCCGCGTAGAACAGGGAGGCGGCCAGGGCGACCCAGTGCCAGTCACCGGAGAAGTGCGGGCTGAAGCGGATCACCGCCAGATAGACCAGCACCGCGGGAGTGACGCCGAAGGCCACCACGTCGGCCAGGCTGTCCATCTCGACGCCGAAACTGGAGGTGGCCTTGAGCTTGCGCGCGGTGGAACCGTCGAACTTGTCCAGCAGGGTGCACAGCAGGGCGAGCCACAGGGCGTGATAGAGCTCCCCGCGGGCGGCGAGCGTGATGGAGGTCACCCCCAGGCAGAGGCTGGAGAGGGTGATGAGGTTGGGAACCAAGTATTTCAGGTTGGAAGCCATGCAATCCCCCTGGGCACGCATTAAACGCGATCGAGGTCCGGTTGACAAGAACGAAATCTTCATGATCCGCTTGAATGCCGGGACTTTTTGAGGTGGTGGGCGTAACAGGATTCGAACCTGAGGCCTTTGGCTCCGGAGGCCAACGCTCTATCCAACTGAGCTATACGCCCGTCGACCCCGGCAATATAGGAGAAGGCCGGGCGCCGCGTCAATGGATTTTTTCACCGGCGTGGAGGGGGGCCGAGCACGCGCCGAAGGATCCACAGGCTGCGCACGACCTTGGGGATCCGGCGCACGAGGTTGATCGCGGGGGGGCGCTTCTCGTGCAACTGGATGGGAATCTCCCGGATGCGGATCCGATCCCGCTGGGCCCGGATGACCAGCTCCGAGGCGAAGAGATCACCGGTCACCCGGCAGGCGGTGGCGACCGGGAGCAGGGCCGAGCGGCGGAACGCCTTGAGCCCGTGCGTGTCGGAGCCCTCGAACCCCAGCACCCAGCGCAGCAGCAGGTTGATGCTGCGGGTGGCGAACTTGCGGACCAGGGGGCGCCGGTCCTCTGCGCCGGGCATGGCCTTGGACCCGATGACCAGATCCGCCTCGCCGGCCTCGAGGAGCTCGAGGGCTCTTCGGTAGAAGTCCACGTCCCCGAGGTCGATCTCGTCGCCGATGACATAGTCTCCGCGAGCCTGGAAGATGCCGGTGCGCAGCGCGGCGCCGTAATCGGGGCGGGGGAGGTGGACCGCCCGAACCCCGGGGTGGGCGGCGGCCAGCTCGTCCACGAGCCGGGGGGTGCCGTCGGTGGAGCCGTTCTGCACCAGCACGAGCTCCCAGGAGCCCTCGCCGAAGTCCTGCAGCCTTCCTACGAGGTCCTCGACGGCCTTCGTCACCATGGCCTCTTCCTGAAACAAGGGGATCACGACGGAGAAACGCATGCGTCACCTTTCCGGCCCATTTTCTAACACCGACGGGGCGGGAAAGGGAAGCGTCTTTTCCTGCGTGCGGGGAGTCGGCGTCGGTCCGGCGGCCCCGCATCCCGTTTGCTTTGAGGCCGATTTATGATAGATCACGGGAGCGAAAGGAGAACCGGACATGCGAACCCTCGCCCTCTCGACCCTGATCCTGGTCCTCGGCTTCTACCTGGCGGCCTGCGCCGACGGCGGCGGCGACAAGAACAACGCCTTCAACGTGAACAACCAGAACAACGTGAACAACACGAACAACACGAACAACACCGTTCAGCCGGTCATCTACTCCGTGGCCCCGGCCCGCGGGCCGCTGGCGGGCGGCACCCAGATCACGGTCTACGGGAATCGGTTCGCCGAGGACGCGGCGGTCTCCATCGGGGGGGTCGACGCCGGGGCGGTGAACCGCCTCTCGGCCTCGGCGCTCTCGGTGCGCACTCCGGCCGGCGCGGCGGTCGGTCCCGCCGACGTCACGGTGACCCAGACCGGCGGCCAGGCCATCCTCTGGGGTGGTTTCGTGTACGAGGACACCGCGGCCATCGACGTCTCCTGGTGCATCTTCCAGGCACCCGAGGCGACCACCGCCTTCGCCAACGCCGCCACCGAGGCGCTCTATGGCCGCGTCTTCGCCGAGGGCGTCACGCAGGGCACCGGGCGCGGGCTCGGGATCACCGCCGAGGTCGGCTACGGCGACGCCGGCACGGATCCGGGGACGGATCCCTCTTGGGTCTGGGTGCAGGCGAACTTCCACCGCGACGTGGACGACGGCGTCAATGACGAATACTACACCAGCCTCACGCCCACCACGGTCGGGACGTACGATCTGGCTTTCCGCTTCAACGGCGGCGGCGACTGGATCTACTGCGATCTGGACGGCTCCGACAACGGCTACGCGCCTGACCGCGCGGCCCAACTGACCGTCACGGAGCCCACGGATCCCATGCCCGACTGGTGCACGCTGCAGTACCCCGCGCAGGTCACCGGCGCCGCCGGGGCGCCCCTGGGGCCGATCTTCGGCCGCGTGTTCAAGGCCGGCGTGACCGTGGGGCCCGGCGCCGGCGCGGAGCTGGTGGGCGAGCTGGGCTTCGGCCCCCTGGATTCCCACCCGGGCACGGATCCGGGGTGGCAGTGGGTGTCCGCCACCTACGCCACCGACGTGGATCAGCACAACAACGACGAATACGAGGCGGAACTGACCTTCGTGCAGCCCGGGGTCTACGCCTACGCGTACCGGTTCTCCTACCAGGACGGGCCGTGGCTCTACTGCGATCTGAACGGGACCGACGACGGCTACGGATCCTCGTTCGCCGGCAAGGCCACCGTGGACGGCACCTCGGTCGAGACCGACATCGACTGGTGCAACCTGCAGTATCCCCACGAGACCAGCACGGTGGTCGACGTGCCCACCACGCTGCTGTTCGGCCGGATCTTCATCGACGGCGTGACCAACGGGACGGGCGCCGGGCAGGGGGTGACGGGGCAGGTGGGCTACGGTCCCGCGGGGACCGATCCCCTGACCTCGGGCGCGTGGACCTGGGTGAACGCCGCGTACAACACCGACGCGGACGGCCCCGTGATCGGCGATC
>Ga0302247_1002952_pt1 | contig 10383 bp, 17 predicted proteins | sample AAG_UR_Ile_MG_FD_193529 | JGI IMG/M metagenome (GOLD analysis project Ga0302247, IMG submission 193529) | Enriched activated sludge microbial communities from anaerobic digester in WTTP, New Holstein, Wisconsin, United States - AAG_UR_Ile | ecosystem: Engineered > Bioreactor > Anaerobic >...
ATTGTCATGGAGCCGTCCCGCACGGCACCGGTTGCCGGAGCACTCTTTGCCGTCAACATGCTTTCAGCTACCGAGAAAGGTAACAGCTACTGTTTGACCGAGATTCAGGAAGATCTTCATTCGGCAGGTTTTATGGACGTTGAGCTTGTCCGCCGCCACGAAGGGATGCACTCGATTTTGCGTGCCCACGTGCTATAGATTACCCCTCAAACTGAGGTCATGAATGCAAATAGATGCACCCGGTCACGACAGTTCACGAGGAAGGAGGTATCAAACCATGATGCAGTATAAAGGATATAACGGGCGAGTCGAATTTGACGATGAGGCTGACATCTTTCATGGTGAAGTTCTCGGCTTGAGGGATGTGATCACTTTTCAAGGCAGAACCGTTGATGAGGTGAAGCAGGCTTTTCGTGATTCCGTGGAGGATTATCTGGAATACTGCGCTAAACGTAACGAGGAGCCGGAAAAGCCGTTCACGGGAAGACTAATGCTCCGGATACCTCCGGATATCCACCGTAAGGTCTATATCGCCGCCAAACAATCGGGGTCCAGTCTGAACGCATGGATCACTCAGACACTGAAAAACTCAACGGAGCATGTTACCTGATAGGACCTTCCGTTAAATCTTTGTCCCTTCGGTGAGAATATCCAGGTAGTCGTTATACACAAAACGTTTGTCGCGTTTTTTCCCCGTCGTTTCCCTGAGAATTCCCGCATTTTCCAATTGCGACACAATGCTGGATAATACTGAGCTGAAGAATGTTCTCGCCAACGCCTGTACCGCCATCGGCAAGAAGATCGACATCCTCGGCATGGACGCCTGCCTCATGACGATGGTGGAGGTCGCCTGGCAGCTCCGGGATTCCGTGGAGATCCTCGTCGGCTCCGAGATCGAGGAACCCAACGACGGTTGGCCCTACGCGGAGATCCTCCAATTCCTAACGGCAAAGCCGAAGAGCAAGACCCATGTCGTCGCCAAGGAGGTCGTCAAACAGTATGTCGCCTCCTACCGGGACCGGGACGAGACCGTTGCCCAGTCGGCCATCAATACGTCTGCCACAGAGACTATCATCCGGGCGCTGATCCCCCTGACGGCGGAACTGTTGTCTGACCTCGACAAGAATCGAAAGCTGATCCAGTGGGCATGGGAGCGGGCCCCGAAGTTCTACGATGACAACTATCTGGACCTCTACGCCTTCGCCAGGAAACTCCGCACTAAGAGCAAGGACCGGGATCGAATCAGGGAGAAGGCTGATGCCCTCATCGCTACGCTCAAGACCGGCAAGACGAAATCCATCCTCTGTCAGGGCAGACTGGGGAAGGAAGTTGCCGGGACGAAAGGGCTCTCCATTTACTTCCCTGCGGACAGTATCAACCCGGCCTACCGGCGCCTGGACTTCGCCATCGATGCCCAATGGGCTGTCTTTCTGGAGAGGTATCTCGGATGAACGCCGCTGATCGCTGGGACAGCCTGATTCAATACTGGACGGAGAAGAATTGGCCGGATGGGGACTGGCGCCTGATCAAATGCCAAGTTCGCCGGGAAAGTGCCTTCAATCCCCTGGCCGTTTCTCCCTGCGGGGCCATCGGCCTGATGCAGATCATGCCGGCGACGGGCCAGTATCTCGGCGTCTCCCGGGATAATCTCTTCGCTCCAGAGATCAACCTCAAGGCCGGGATCACCTACCTGAAACAACTGACTGAGAGGCGTTATCTGAAATCAAAGATCAAGACCGACGGTGTCAGGATCAAACACCAGCCAGACGGGTGCTACTTCAACACCGGCTCCTGCGTCCACCCACTGAGCATCAGCGGAACAATCGCTTGCATTTTCAGATAACGCCTTGTAAAATCGCCAATCGGAGGTGAGTTATGCAAACGGCAGTCACGAAACGGGGGCAGACGGTCATCCCGGCGGCGATCCGCAAGCGCCATCAGATCGGCGGAGGGGCGCGCTTGGTCTGGCTGGACGACGGGGAAACGATCCGCATCGTGCCGACTCCGGCGGACCCCATCGCCTCGCTGCGCGGCCGGGGCAGGGGGGAGGGATTGACCGAACGTCTGCTTAAGGAGCGGCACGCGGACAGCAAGCGCGAAGAAAGGGGCTGATATGGCCAAGCCGACCGCGCCCCGAGGCCCCTATCTCCTGGACACCTCGGCCCTGCTGACGTTCATCGAGGACGAACCGGGCAGCGACCGGGTGGAGGAGGTCCTGAAGGCCGCCGCCATTCTCCTTCCCTGGCCGGTTCTCATGGAGACCTACTATATCACCCTCCAAGAGAAAGGCCGCGCCGAGGCGGACCGCCGCTACGCCCTGCTCCGGCAACTGAAGGCGGAGATCCTCTGGGCCATGGATGAGCCGATCCTGTTGACCGCGGCCCGACTCAAGGCGGAGCATCATGTCTCCCTGGCCGATGCCGTGGTGGCTGCCTTTGCCATCCGCAACAACGCGGTCCTGATCCACAAGGACCCGGAATTCGACGCCTTTGCCGGTCTCTTGGCGATGGAGGCGCTTCCCTACAAGGAGAAATGAGAACGCGCTTGTATAAAAAAGGATCCTCCGGGGTGACGGCTTGCACGGTGTCGCCGTCCGTGATCTTGGTCACGGTGGTGGTGACGGTGCGAATGGGCGCGGCCTGACTCGCTGCGGCGCAGAAGATCAGCAGGGCCGTGAGAATGAGCAGGGGCAAGGGAATGAGCAGCAGCCGCCTGCGGGGGAGCGTCCGATTCAAAAGCCCGGTCCGCCTGGGCGCGCTACATTGATCAAAAGGGGTCCCCCCCGGCTTTTTCTTGGTGGCGGCGTTACGATGGCCCATCGCGTCTTTGTTCATCGGAGAAGCCTTTCCAGATAGGCCAGGCGCTGTCTGTAAACGCGGATCTCGGCCCGGCATTTTTCCCGTTCGGCGATCTGCACCCGCAGCGCCGGCAGATCCCGTTCAGGGATATGCTGATTGACGATCTTCTTGCCCTCCCGACGGACGAGGTAATGGTAAAGGTACTCCTTCCCCAGGACCTGCTTCCGGCGGACATTGAGAGCGCCTTTAGGTAATTTATCGGCTTTCGCCTGCAGGGCCTGGAGGACCTCCCGGCTCCGCCGCTGCTCCTCGGACAGTAGACCGTGGATGACCGGATCTGCTTTCGCTACTTTCATAGCTATTATCTACAAAGTGTAGCGGAAAAAGTCAATCTCTCTGGGGAGCGATTGAAGATCGCGGCATCCTGTCGCCCGCCCAGCAAAAATCCTTGCGAATCCCCCGTGAATGGATATAATTCACGCCATGAATAAAAAAACATTTTCCCGTTGTATGGCCATTGCCTTGGCGCAACGCTTAAGTGCCATGCCCGCCGTGGTGGTAACCGGCGCCCGGCAGACCGGCAAAAGCACGCTGGTGCGCATGCAGCCGCCGGAAAGCCGTCCTTACTATTCCCTGGACGACATCGACGTCCTCGATCTGGCGAGACGGAATCCCGAGGCCTTGCTGGAGGGTGCGGCCAATGTGACCCTCGACGAGGTCCAGCGGGAGCCGGACCTGCTCCCGTCCGTGAAACGCGCGATCGATAACGACCGACGGCCCGGGCGTTTTATCCTCACCGGTTCGGCCAACCTTCTTTTGATGCAGGGCATCTCCGAGTCGCTCGCTGGTCGGGCCAGCTATCTGACCCTTTGGCCCATGACCCGGCGCGAGCAATTGGGCCTCGGCCGTTGCGGGCTTTGGGAATAACTGGTCGCTGCGGACGACGGTCAATGGCCCGAACTCTTCAGCGCGGACACAACAGGGCCGGAGGATTGGCAGAATCTGGCCCTGCGCGGCGGTTTCCCCACGCCGGCGGTGCACATGACCAAGGCGGTGGACCGGATGGTCTGGTTCGACGGCTATGTGCGCACCTACCTGGAGCGGGATCTGCAGATGGTTTCTTCCATCGCCGCCCTGCCTGATTTCCGCCGGCTGATGCGGGCGGCCTGCCTGCGCCTCGGGCAACTGGTCAATCAAACGGAAGTGGCCCGCGATCTCTCGTTGAAGCAGCCCACGGTGCACCGCTACCTGAACCTGTTGGAGATCTCCTACCTCCTGATCCGTCTGCCCGCCTATTCGGTGAATCGGACAAAGCGGCTTCTCAAGTCGCCGAAGCTCTACTGGGGCGACGTGGGCTTGGCCATGTATCTGGCCGGCTTGAACGAGCCGACAGGCGCTCATCTCGAAAATCTGATCCTGCTCGACCTGATGGCCTGGAAATGCGGCAGGCTCCAGAACACGGAGATCCTTTTCTGGCGAACCATGGCAGGGGAGGAAGTAGACCTGGTGATCGAAACGGAAGGGAAGGTGCTGCCTATCGAGATCAAGTCCACGAGCCGTCCGCGGATCGGCGACGCGGCGAATCTGCTGGCCTTCCAGAACGAGTATGGCGCCGATGCGCGCACCGGGCTGCTCTTGCACAACGGGACGGCCATTGAATGGCTGACCCCCAGGGTCTTGGCCGCGCCCTGGTGGAAGGTGATCTAAAGGCAGGTAGGCGGGCGACCAGTTTCCTTTCGGTTGTCGTGACTCGCCCTGCGCTTCGCTCCAGACGAGACACGGCTCCCGGGTTTACACCCTCGCCCTCGAAACCGCTAAAGCGGATTCCAGGGCGCCGGACGGTCCCGCCCTGCGGTCGGGTTCGTCCGGTCGGGCGCTCTTCCCAATACCCACATCACAAGACAAAACCCCATATCTGCGAGAGGCGGTTCCGATAGGGCAAGGTTGCTGCGGCGCCGAAAAAAATGTCGGGCCAGACCCTTGACAAAGCCGCTTGGGATGATTAGCAATATTATCTAATTTTGTAAGTGTATGTTGTTGCTCGTTTATTTGGTATGAATCCGCAGTTGCCAGATTACCGGGAAAGACAAAAACTCATCCACATAGAACAGACTCCCCAAGAGGTCCTCGTTGCGTACGGGGATCGATGCCGACGTGCGGACCGCCTGTTCGACGCCCTGGAATTCTATCAAAAGGCAAAGCACGGACCGGGGTTGCGGGAGATCGTGGCGGCGGCCGTCTCCTCGGGCGACGCGATGCTCATGGAGCAGGCAGCCAAGGCCCTGGGGGCGCCGCCTTCCGTTGAGGATTGGAACCGGCTCGGCAGGCGGGCGCTGGCCCTGAAGAAATACCTTTTTGCCCGTCATGCCTTCGAGAAGGGCGGCGACGGCGCAATGCTGGAGGAGATCAGGAAGATCGTTGCAGGAGGAAACGGCAGCCCCGATGATCGCAACGCGTGATTATTATGAGATTCTGGGGGTGGAGCGTAACGCCTCGCTGGAGGAGATCAAAAAAAGCTATCGACGGCTCGCCATGCAGCATCACCCCGACCGCAATCCCGGGGACAAGGAAGCGGAGGAGAGATTTAAGGAGGCGGCCGAGGCGTATGAGGTCCTGAGCGATCCCGAGAAAAGAGATATCTACGACCGGTATGGTCATTCGGGTTTAAACGGGGCCGGCTATAGGGGTTTTACGGACTTCGAAGACATTTTTTCAAGTTTCGGAGACATCTTCGGGGACTTCTTCGGCGGCCGTGCGGGGCGATCCCGCAGCCGCTCCGCCGCCCGGGCGGGCGCGGACCTGCGGCATGATTTGCAGGTCTCCTTCCTGGACGCGGCGCTTGGGACCAGGGTCGAGATCGAGGTGGAAAGGTCGGTCGTCTGTCCCGACTGCGGCGGGTCCCGGTGCGCGCCGGGCACCTCGCCCCAGACCTGCGATCTTTGCGGGGGCTGCGGCCAGGTGACCCAGACCAGCGGTTTTTTCAGCATCCGCACCACCTGTCCCCATTGCCGGGGCCGGGGCAGCATGATCACCACTCCCTGCCGCCGCTGTTCCGGCCGGGGAAAGGTTCTCACGACCAAGACGCTTCAGGTCAAAATACCGGCGGGCGTGGAAACCGGTTCCCGGCTCAGGGTGCGGGGAGAAGGCGAAGAAGGCGCATCGGGCGGCCCCAGCGGCGATCTCTACGTCTTCATCGAGGTGGCGCCGCACGAGCTGTTTGAACGAAACGGGAACGACATTCACTGCCGTGTTTCCATTTCGTTCGTCCAGGCCGCCTTGGGCGGCGTCGTGGAGGCGCCCACCCTGCGCGGCAGGGAGTCTTTGAAGATCCCTCGGGGAACGCAGTCGGGAAGCCGCTTTCGCCTGCGGGGCAAGGGGATTGCGGGCCTGCGCGGAGAGGCAGGCGGCGATCAGGTGATCGAAACCGTGGTGACTGTGCCGACGAACCTGACGCGGCGACAGGAGGAACTGCTCCGGGAATTTGAGAGATTGGAAAACGAAAAAAGGGGGTCTTGACAAGGCCGAATCGGTTATTATTTTACGCCAGAAAACGCAATAAACTCAACATTATCATAGTGTTGCAAACAAATATACCGAAAGGGAAAGGAGGACACGCGTATGATGGGAAATTGGTTGCCCACGCTGTGGCGAAGAAGCGAGACGCCCCTGCGACGCGCAGAGGAAGGCCCCTTCTTTGCCCTGCATCGGGAGATGAATCGGATGTTCGACGACTTTTTCCGGGACTTCTACCTGTCGCCGTTGGACAACGGTCGGGGATGAGCGTCTTTACCCCTGCCGTGGACGTCCGTGAGGACGACAAAGGGGTCATCGTGAAGGCCGAGCATGGCGCGGCTGCGCATTGGCTCTATAAAGGCAAGGCTTCGGCCGTGGAAAAAGATCCCGTGGAAGACCAATGGGTGAAAGGATTGGTGCGGCAACATGAACAAGCAAAAAGCGCCGAAGGCTTTATCGAGACGCTGCACCGTCAGGTCTAAGAGGACGACCTAGTGGTTTTTGGCAAAGGAGGGCGGATTACTCGCCTTCCGGACAAAGCCACGGTCCTTGATTATCTGAACCTATCCAACACCCGAGTCTCCGGAAGCGCTGCTATTAAGGTGAGTGGGAAAATAGCGGACCTGGAAAGGTTCCTTCGCGATGGCGATTCCATTGAGATCATCGACGGTGAATCATATGAATGAACAATTGAACGAAGCCCTTTCGCCCGAAGATTGCGCAAGCCGGATCTTCGAGCTTAGCGGAGTGAAAATTGACCCGGAAGTCGCATCAGACCTCTGGCTGCAGATATTAAACCACAAATGGTTCCTGTCCGAAAAGGTGGGGCGAACCGTCGGAATCCGGCCCGCCAGTATCGATTTCTTGGAGAATGTCAAGCTGGCACCCGATGAATATACGACTTACAAACACAGGAACATCTTAAACGAAATGGGGGCTCAGGCGATCGGGAGAAACATATGGGATACTATAGCCGATTCTCAACCCCCCAAACAACTCGTCAACCGCCGGATCATTCTGCCGTTGACCGAGGCTGGCCTTTCCAAAAAGCACGGCGTCGTTCCCCCTAAGACCATTCTTTTCTTCGGCCCTCCCGGCACGGGAAAGACTCATTTTGCACGGGCGATTGCAGGGGTTCTTTCCTGGTGGTATGTCGAGATTGTTCCCAGCATGCTGATGACGGATGGAATAGAAAAGACCGGCGCCAGGTTAAGATCGATTATGGAGAAGGCGCGGAGCTTGGACGAGGCAATCCTTTTCATTGACGAGTTTGAAGAGATCGCTGCCAGCCGCGACAACGCGGACCGGATTGACAAATCCATCACCAACGAGTTTCTCAAGCAGGTGCCCCTGCTGAAAAGTCAAGGAAATAGGATATTGCTCGTATGCGCCACCAACTACATCCGACAATTGGACGAAGCGATGCTTCGCCCAGGCAGATTTGACTGCATAATTCCAGTAGGTGTCTTAGACAGGGAAGGCGCTAAGACCATCCTGAACAACCATGTCTCCAAACTGAATACGGGCGAGATAGACCTTGATCGGATTGCGGTAATGACATCCGGCTTCACCCCTGCGGATATTGAATACCTTTTCCAGAAGATCGCCCAGTATGCCTTTGAACAGGAGCTGGCCACCAAAGCGGACTATCGAGTAACAACGGAAACATTGCTCCGGATAATACCTACCATCCGTCCGTCGTTGACTGACAAGGCAATTAAAGAATTTGAAAAGGAAGTCGCTGATTATTCAAGGGTATGACCACGAATTGCTCAAGACATTTGAGAGATTGGAAAAGGAAAAAAGAGGTTCTTGACAAGGCCGAATCGGTGATTATTTTACGCCAAAAAACGCATTAAACTCAACACTATCATAGTGTTGCAAACAAATATTCCGAAAGGGAAAGGAGGAAAAGCATATGATTAAAAACCTGTTGCCCACCGTATGGCGGAGAAGTGAAACGCCCCTGCGACGCTCAGAGGAACACCCCTTCCTCGCCCTGCATCGGGAGATGAACCGGATTTTCGATGACTTTTCCCGGGGCTTCGACCTGTCGCCCTTCGACGGCGGGCGGAGCTGGAGGGCATTTACCCCCTCGGTCGACGTCCGGGAGGACGAAAAGCAGATTACCGTGAAGGCCGAGCTGCCTGGGATGGATGAGAAGGATGTCGAGGTGAACCTCACCGACAGCGGCCTGACGATCAAGGGGGAGAAGAAGGCCGAGAAGGAAGAGCAGGGGAAGGACAACTGGTATCGAGAGACGAGCTACGGCGCCTTCCATCGGTTCATCCCGCTTCCCGAAGGCCTCGACTGGGATAATGTCGACGCCCGTTTCAAAAACGGCGTGCTGACCGTGACCTTCCCCCGGTTGGAAGAGGCCAAGGCAAAAAAGATCGCCGTCAAGACGGAGTAATCGTGCGACGGCGTGGTTTGTGCATCGTTGGTTTCCCCCGGCCTTTTCGCCGGGGGAAACCCCTTTGCCCGGCCGGAGCCCCTCCGGTTGGGTCTTCCCTTAATCATCTGGATCGCTGATGCAAAGGGCCATGTTGCCCGTTTATCTTTTTCTTATGATAGGAGGTTATGGATATGAAGGTGGTACCGTTGCATGATAGGATCGTGGTTGCCCGCATCGACGCGGAGGAGAAGACCGCAGGCGGGATCATCATCCCCGACACGGCCAAGGAAAAGCCCCAGGAGGGCAAGGTCATCGCGGTCGGTCCAGGCAGACGCGACAAGGACGGCAAGCTGATCCCCCTGGACGTCAAGGCGGGGGACCGCGTGCTGTTCGCCAAATGGGCCGGCACGGAATTGAAGATCGACGGCGAAGAACGCATGATCATGAAAGAGGACGACATCCTCGGCGTCATCGAATCGTAGCAAGGAGGTCAAGGACATGGCTGCAAAGGAAATCAAATACGATATGGAAGCCCGCGGGCGCATCATGAAGGGGGTCGATACACTCGCCAACGCGGTGAAGGTCACTCTGGGCCCCAAAGGTCGCAACGTGATTATCGATAAATCCTGGGGTTCTCCGCAGATCACAAAAGATGGCGTCACCGTGGCCAAGGAGATCGAACTGGAGGACAAGTTCGAGAACATGGGAGCCCAGATGGTCAAGGAGGTTGCTTCCAAGACCTCTGACAAGGCTGGGGACGGCACCACCACTGCCACGGTTCTCGCCCAGTCCATCTACCGTGAAGGATCGAAGCTCGTGGTTTCGGGGATGAACCCCATGGCTCTGAAGAAGGGGATCGACAAGGGGGTTTCTCTGGTCGTGGACGAGTTGAAAAAGATCTCCAAGAAGGTCGGGGACAAGAAGGAGATCGCCCAGATCGGCACTGTCTCGGCCAACAACGACAAGACCGTGGGGGAGATGCTCTCCGAGGCCATGGACAAGGTGGGCAAGGACGGCGTCATCACCGTGGAGGAGGCCAAGGGGATGGAGACGACCCTCGACATCGTCGAGGGGATGCAGTTCGACCGGGGCTACATCTCCCCCTACTTCGTCACCGACGCCGACAAGATGGAGGTGAACCTCGAAGATCCCTACATCCTGCTCCATGAGAAGAAGATCAGCGCCATGAAGGACATGGTGCCGATTCTGGAGCAGATCGCCAAGATGGGCAAGCCCCTGCTGATCGTGGCCGAGGACATAGACGGCGAGGCCCTGGCCACCCTCGTGGTCAACAAGATGCGCGGAACCCTCAAATGCGCCGCTGTCAAGGCCCCGGGCTTCGGGGACCGGCGCAAGGCCATGCTCGAGGACATCGGGGTGCTCACCGGCGGCAAGGTGATCTCCGAAGACATGGGGATCAAGCTGGAGAACGTCAAGCTCAGCGATCTGGGGACCTGCAAGAAGGTGACGATCGACAAGGACAACACCACGATCGTGGAGGGCGCGGGCAAGTGCGCCGACATCGAGGGCCGGGTGAAGCAGATCCGGGCGCAGATCGAGGAGACCAAATCGGACTACGACCGCGAGAAGCTCCAGGAGCGCCTCGCCAAGATCGTGGGCGGCGTGGCGGTCATTAGAGTTGGCGCCGCTACGGAGATCGAGATGAAAGAGAAGAAA
>Ga0302247_1002953_pt1 | contig 10381 bp, 10 predicted proteins | sample AAG_UR_Ile_MG_FD_193529 | JGI IMG/M metagenome (GOLD analysis project Ga0302247, IMG submission 193529) | Enriched activated sludge microbial communities from anaerobic digester in WTTP, New Holstein, Wisconsin, United States - AAG_UR_Ile | ecosystem: Engineered > Bioreactor > Anaerobic >...
GGTCGTTCAAGACACCGTCCATCTGTCTGTGGGCCTGCGTGATATTGTCCTGCTCGCAAAGTTCATCGATCTCCTGGGATGTCACCAGTATCAGACCGGCGTTTTCGATGCTCTCCCTTACCTTCCGGGCTGGTTTGGGGAGGAGATTGTCCAACTTGGTATCATAGACTTCGACGCCCGCATGGTCCTTCAGAAACCCCACCCGGTCCCTGCGATCCCTGATGAGGCGTCCGTTGATCTCCACGGCCAACTTCCCGCCGCCCGCCGCCACCACCCTGGCGTCCTTCCCTGCGCCGGGCAGCAGCGCCGCCTGGCCTGGATCACCGGTTTTCCGCGCGCCGGAGGAGCCCTCTTTCCACGGCGGGGAAGGTTTCCACATGCTCCATCACCTCGGGCTCGAAGGCCATTGCCCCGAGGTTGAACTCCCCCTCCACCCGGAGAGCGGCAGACATGTAGCTTTCCCGCCGGTCCCGGCGCATCCGCCAGGTCCGTTCCTGAGCCATGGGCACATAGGCCACCTGGCGGGGGGCATTTTCTCCGTCTATGAGGCGCTTCCGGTCGATTTCCCGGCGCAGTTACAGGAAACTGCCCTCGTAGCGGAAGACTTCGGCATCGGGCAGATCCAGCGCGGGAAGGGCTTTCTCATACGCGCCGTCCGGATCGTACCAGACCACGAGGCCGTTGTCCTTCACCTGTCCGGCAATCAGGCTGATGAGATGGCGGGTTGCCATACCGGGGTTCATTTCTCTTCCTCCAGCGTCTGCCAACGCCCGCCTTTGGCGGGTCCGATGCGCCGCAACAGGTTTTGTTCCTGCAATCTCTTTATGTTCCGCTCGATGGAGCGCTGGGTGACTCCGATCATCGAGGCCAGATCGGGGATGGTCAAATCGCCATTCCGTCTCAATGCTTCCAGTATTTTCCCCGACGTTTTCCCCGACGTTTTCCCCGACGTTTTTTGGAAACCTGTGGCTGGAGTCGACGCCTCCATCGGTTTCCGATGCACCGTGGCGGTGAAAAGGCAGCCTTCGCGATCGTCGGCGAAATCAATCTGCGGCCACGCGTCGAGGGCGCGTTTTATGCCCGAACCGAGGCCGTGATAAGGCAGAAGTCCCTTGGCGACGAAAGAAACGAGAACAGGATTGCGGATGTTCGAAATCCCCGCCCGGATTTTTTCCACCGTCAGATTGTTGGGCAGATGCCCGGGACTCAGGAGTTCGATGCGGTTGTCGAAAATGAAGAGGCGGATCGGCGCGCTCACCAGATAATCCCGGTGCACCAGGGCGTTCACCAGGAGTTCCTCGAAAACGGTCTCGGGTATTTCCGGCGATCCCGGCGCATTCACGCCCCGCCCCGCCTGCACCTTGTGGAGGTTCCGCATGACGAAGCCCAGGGCATCGTCGAAGACTTTCCGTATCGGGCCGGAGAAGTCCTCCGTATCCAGGTAGTCGGTGGCATGGATTTTATTTCCCGGGTAGCGAATGGCCTTGACCACAAATTGAGGGGCAAAGCGTTCAGGGGACTCGGCAAACATAAGCAGCCCGGCCAAATTCAAAAACCCGGCTTCGGTGGCAAGATTCAGGTTCCGCAAGAGACGCAGCAGTTCCTCAGGCTCTTCCGGGAATTCGCGATGGAAGGCATCCCGCAGAAAATCGCGGAACCGCAGTCTGTCCAGCGCCTCCACTCCCGCTCGGGTGGGCATTTCGTCGGCATGAAACTGTCCCGCAATCTGAAAGAGCCGGAGCAGTTCCTCCTTGGAGTTGACCCGCCGTTTGTCGGCGCCCACCTTGAGCCAGATCACCCCGTTTTTGTCGAAATAGGGTTTGTCCAGGCCTCTGGGTATATGCAGAACGATCACGATTCGGCCCTTTCCGACGGCGACATTTTCGGTCTTCACCGTCAGAGGGCTGCGCACCAATTGGCTTGCGGCATTGCTGATGAGCTGATTGATCCGGCCTACATCTTCTTTTAAAAGCCCCTGAATAGAACCATCGTCGGCGACACCGATGAGGATGAGCCCTCCGTCGGCGTTGGCGAAGGCGGCCATCTCCGAGGCCAGAGATTCGCCGTTGCGGATATCCTCCTTGAATTGCCGGCTGCTGTCCTCTCCCAGGGAGGCGATCTTTATCAAGTCCTTATGCTTCATGGACCGGCCTCGTTTATCAGGCCATGGGCGATGGCGATGGAGCGGTCTTTTTTGCAGGCCTCCTTGACGCGCTCCGGCCAAAGCTGAAAGGCCATGCGGCTCCAGTCGTACTTCCCCTCCTCCAGCTCATCCCAGTATTTTTTCGGCTCCTTCCAGGGGACCAGTTCCCACAGGGGGGCGATGTTCAGTATCACCCCGTCGTTCAAATCAAAGTCCAGATGCAGGTCGGCGGCGCGGCGCAGCTTTTCTTCGAAATCCCGCAGCTCCGAGACGAACTGCTCCCGCCGGTCCATGTCCTTCTCCATCTGTCTGACATCCCGTCCGGAGCTTCCGGCCGCTTCTTTCCGACTCCGCAGCGTCTTCAGGCGGTCCTCCTCCAGACGAATCCGGGGCTCCACATAGTTTACCAGAGCCTTGAAGAGAATGTCCTTGTCCAGGCGATGGTAGTAGAGCCAGAGACCATAGTTGCCTCTTGCGGAGCGGAGGTGCCAGTAGATGGGAGCCTTGCGACGGCTCTTGGAGCAGCGTTTGACATGGTCCATCCAGAAACCACCGCCCGCGGGCCTGCGGAAGTAATCCCGCAGTTCCTGTCCATCCAAAATTTTACAGGCTTCCCGCTCAAGGAGAGCTCCCCCTTTGATGATTGTGCTGCTGTACGGCGCTTGGTTGATCATGTCCTTTCTTTGAGGATAGTCCCCGGTCGTTGCTGGGTCTCTCCGGGCCTCTTCTGTTCTGTCATACGTGAGTATATATTGTTCATTATGTGAATTTTAGCCGTCTTGTCAAAGTTTTTCTCCGCGTCCTGCCCCATGCGCCCCGGAAAAAGGCGCTCCCGCCGGGGACCCCCGCCGTTCTTGCCCGTTCCGCCCTTTTCTGGCATACTCCATCCCCGACGGAGAAACAATGAACATAGGAATCATCGGACCGGCGAAATCGGGCAAGACCACCATATTCAACGCCCTGACGGGCCAGGCCGCGGAAACCGCCGACTACGACACCGGCAAGGTGGAGCCCAACCGGGGGGTGGTCACGGTGCTGGACGACCGGGTGGACCGGCTGTCGGAGATGTACAAACCCAAAAAGACCGTTCACGCGGTCATTGAGTTTCTGGACTTCGTGGGCGTCACCCAGGGAGCGGCGAAGGGGGGGCTTTTCTCCGGCGAAGGCATGGCCCTCATCAAGACCGCCGACGCCCTGGTGGCGGTTCTCCGCAACTTCCCCAGCGAAGCCCTGGACGCCCAGTTCGGCCCCCCCGACCCGGCCCGGGACCTGGAAACCCTGGACACGGAGCTGGCCCTGGACGACCTCATCGTGGCGGAGAAACGGCTGGAGCGGATCCGGGCGGACCATCTGCGGGGCAAGAAGACCGCCGCCAGCCAGGGGGAGGAGAAGCTCATGGCCGCCGTCGTGGAGGCCCTGGGCGAGGGGCGGCCGGTGCGCTCCCTGGAGCTGGGGGCGGATGAGAAAAAAATCCTCCAGGGCTTCCGCTTCCTCACCGCCAAACCCGTCCTGGCCATCCTGAACTCCGGGGAGGGCAACTACGGCAGGGGCGGCATCCCCGGGACCGGGCACCCGGTCATCGAATTCGCCGGCAAGTTCGAGATGGAGCTGGCGGGGCTGGACGAGGCCGACCGGGCGGGCTTCATGGCGGACCTGGGCATCGCCGAATCCGCCCGGGCCCGGCTTACCCGCTTCGCCTACGAGATGCTGGGCTACATCAGCTTCTTCACCGTGGGGGAGGACGAGGTCCGGGCCTGGACCCTCCGAAAAGGGCGCAGCGCCGTGGATGCCGCCGGGGTCATCCATTCCGACCTGGCCCGGGGCTTCATCCGGGCGGAGTGCTTCACCGTCCAGGACCTCCTGACCCTGGGTTCGGAGAAGGCGGTGAAGGACAAGGGGCTCTTCCGGCTGGAGGGGAAGGAGTACAGCGTCCAGGACGGGGACATCCTGCACATCCGGTTCAGCCTGTAGCGCCCTTGACGACGGCGGGCGGGGCAGTTATCATTCATTCTTCAATATATATAAAAAACGTCGGAGACGCCATGTGGGACGATTTGACATACGAAGAAAGCCCCGGGGGGGCCAGGACGATCCCCCTGACCGTATACGCCCTGACCTCCTGCGCACACTGCCGGGACGGCATGGCCCTGCTGGATTCCCTGGGTTACGGGTACCGCTACATCTTTGTGGACAGGCTCCCCCCGGAGGCCCGGATCAGGATAAAAAAGGACATCGGCGCGACGTTCCATCGGAATCTTCTTTTCCCCTTTCTGCAGCTTCCGGGGGACGAGTTTCTCTTCGGCTACGAGGAGGCGGTCTGGCGCGGCCGGCTCGCGGCCCTGGGGGCATGAGGAAAGCGGGGGGACCGGCTTTCCCGGAAAAAACCGTTTTCGTCCCTTGACGGGCCCCGGGGGGAATCATTATAAAGACGGAAAATCCCATTCCCCCGGCCGTGGCAAGGAGCCTGTATGACCACCCGAGACCTGGCGCTGAATCTGGAAAAGGAAAAACTTGTCCGCTTCGGGACCTTCGTCCTGAAAAGCGGCAAGGTTTCGCCCTTTTACATCGACCTCCGGGACACCGTCTCCAAGCCCGACCTTTTCCGAAACATGACGGACCTGCTTCTGGAAAAAATCCGGGGCCTGGACTTCGATGTGGTGACGGGGATCCCCTACACGGCCCTGCCCTACGCGGCGGTGGTGGCGGAGAGGCTGGGAAAGCCCTTGATCTACCGCCGCAAGGAGGAGAAGGCCTACGGACTGGGAGGCGAGATCGTGGGGAGCTTCAAGCCCGGCGACCGGTGCCTGGTCATCGACGACCTGGTCACCACCGGGGAAAGCAAGATCGAAACCACCCGGGCCTTCGAAGCGGCGGGCCTGAGGGTCTGCGATTTCGTCGTCTTCATCGACCGGAGCCTCCGGGCCGCCGAGGACCTGGCCGCCCGGGGCTACCGGCTGCACAGCCTGGTGAGCCTGGAGGAGATCCTGGACATCCTGACCCGGGAGGGTCGCATCGCCCCGGACCAGGCGGAGCAGGCCCGGCTCTTCACCCGGCAGCTGGGGGACTCCCAGGGGGACGCCCCGGTGCACAACCCCTACGCCGCGAAGCTCGCCGCCCTGATGGCGCGGAAAAAAACCAACCTGGTCCTGAGTCTGGACGCCACGAACTGCGGGGATTTCTTCCGCCTCCTGGAATCCGCCGCCCCGGAAATCGCCGTGGTGAAGGTCCATGTGGACATCCTGGACGACTTCGATCCCTCATTCCCGGAGCGCCTGTCCTCCCTGGCCCGGGAGGGGGACTTTCACATCCTGGCGGACCGCAAGTTCGCCGATATCGGCAACACCGTCCGACTCCAGTACCGCGGGGGCATCTACCGCATCGCCCGCTGGGCCGACGCGGTGACGGTGCACATGATTTCCGGAAACGGGGTGCTGCAGGGGCTCTTCGGTGAGGACGAAAAAGCCGGTCCGGCTCCCGGAATCCGTCCCGAAACCGGGCCTCGTCGCGAAACCGGGACCGGACGCCCCGCCGGAAGCGCCTTCCTGCTGGCCCGGATGTCGACAGAGGGCAACTACATCACCGAGTCTTATACCCGCCGGGTCGTGGAAGCGGGGCGGGCCCACCCCCGGTGGGTGGCGGGCTACATCGGCCACGGCGATAACCGGGAGGACCTGGCCCGGTTCAGGGAAAAGCTCCCGCCGGGGCAGCTCCTCCTGATGCCGGGGGTCCAGCTCCAGGCGGGGAAGGACGGGCTGGGTCAGCGCTACATGGGCCTGGACGAGGCGGTCCGGGGCGGCGCCGACGGAGTCATCGTCGGCCGGGGGATCTACGGCGACGCCGATCCCGCCGCCGCGGCGAAGCGGTACCGGGAAATCGGCTGGCGGGCCCTGGAGGCCCGGGGGGGGATCCGCGTCCCTCCGCCGCCCTCTGCCGGCTCCTGAACGCCGCCGCCGGAAGCTGTTTCACCGATTTTTCGACCTTTTTTCTCTGGCATCGCCGGCTCCTTTATGGTATCATGGGACCGGATATCATCATCGACACAGGAGGATTACGATGAAAAAAATCGCGGCATTGTTTCTGATGCTCGCCCTCATCGCTTCTTTCGCCTTCGCTGCGGGCGGCAAGGAAGAGGGCAAGAAACCCGCCTATCCCACCAAGCCCATCCAGGTGGTGGTTCCCGCCGGCGCGGGGGGAGACACGGACCTGAACTGCCGGATCCTGGGCAAGTATCTGGAGAAGGAGCTGGGCCAGGCCATCGTCACCGTCAACGTCGGCGGCGCCGGAGGCTCCCTGGGCACCCGGAAAGTGAAGGACGCCCCGCCGGACGGCTACATGGCGCTCTTCTTCCATCCCGGCATGCTGCTGAACAAGGTGATGGGCCTGGTGGACTTCTCCTTCCAGGACATGGAAGTGGCCGGGCTCGCGGTGCTGGACGAAACCAACATCTTCGCCGCCAACGCGAAGGCCCCCTATAACAACATGGTGGAGCTGGCGAAGGTCCTGAAGGAAAAACCCAAGTCCCTCTCCTTCGCCACCGAAGTGGGGAGCTTCACCCATCTGCATGTCCTGGCCTACCAGGAGGCGGCGGGGGTGGAGTTCAACATCGTCGATGTGGGCGGGGCGGCGGCCAAGACCGCGGCGCTGAAGGGCCGGCAGATCGACATCATCGGGACCCAGTACGGCCTCGTCAAAGACTACATCAAGAACGGCGATTTCAAGGCCGTGGGCGTCCTGTCGGACAAGCGCAATCAGGCCTTCCCGGATGTGCCCACCTTCAAGGAAGTGGGTTTCAACGTGGCCTTCACCAAGTTCTTCTTCTACTCCTTCCCCAAGGGAACCCCCAAGGAGATCGTGGACACCTTCTCCGCGGCCCTGAAGAAGGTGGTGGAAAACCCGGACTATCAGAAAGAGGCCTTCAACGCCCTCTACGTGACCCCCACCTACAAGAACCCCAAGGACACCTTCGATTTTCTCAGCAACGAGGAAGCGATCTACATCAAGTACCTGGGCAAGAAATGACCTTTCAGGGGAGCCCCTGGGGGCTCCCCTTTTTTTTCGGGAAAACCACGACATGAACGAACTCGAGGCGAAGCTCGCACGGTACAGAAACTTCTGGGACAACAAGCCGGTGGACCGGCCCCTGGTGGGCTTCGACGTGGCCGGCTGGTTCCCCTTCCGCCGCTTCAGCGACCTCCGGAAGATCCCGGACGGGGGGCATATCGAACCCGGGGCCCTTGACCCCCGGCGCTGTCTGCCCGATTACCGGGAGGCCCACCTGCGGGCGCTGGAGGTCCCGGACGATTTCATCAAGGGGGTCTCCCCCATTTCGGCCATCCCCTGGCTGGAAGCCATGCTGGGCTGCCGGCTGCGCCGGAACGGCGACGGGGTCTGGGCGGAGGAGCGCCGGGCGGACTGGGGCGAACTGGCGAACCTGGATTTCCCCTCCTCGAACCCCTGGTTCCGTCTCTACACCGATTTCGTCAAGGCCCTGAGCGCCCAGGCCGGGGGAGAGCACCCCGTGGGGGTTCCCATCCTCCGGGGGGTGTCGGACCTGATGGGCGCCCTGCGGGGCCACACCGAATCCATCATCGACTGCATGGAGAACCCCGAGGACAGCCGGAAGCTGGCCCGGAAATGCGCGGCGGTCCTCATCCGGGTGACCCGGGCCCATCACGCGGCCTGCGCTCCCTTCGCCGGGGGACACTTCATAGAACAGTACTCCATGTGGGCCCCGGGCCCCCTGGTGCGGATGCAGGAGGACGCCTCGGCGGTCCTGTCCCCGGAGATCTACCGGAGCATCGTCATGGAGGCGGACCGGGCCATCGCCCGGGCCTTCCCCTACAGCCTGATCCATCTGCACAGCTCTTCCCTCTTCCTCATCGACCTGTTCCTGGAGATCCGGGAGATCGGGGTCTTTCAGATAAACCGGGACGTGGGGGAGATGGGCCTGCCGGAGATGATGCCCCATCTGAAAAAGATCCAGGACCGGGGACGGAGGATCTTCCTTCGGGGCCCCCTGACGGAGGAGGACTTCCGGCTCGTCGCGGAAGAACTCGACCCCCGGGGGCTGGCGGTCCAGAGCGTGGTGTCCTCCCCGGAGGAGGCCCGGGAACTGGCCCTGGGGGCGGCGCGGGTTTTCGGAAGGGCCCCGGGAAGCGCCCCCTGAGCCCCGCCATGACCGGTTATTTCGTCCCGGTTCTTTTCGCGGTCATCCAGGTGGTGACCATGTCCTTCTTCGGGTACATCCTCCGGGCCCGGGACCGCCTCGGCAACGACTTCTTCAACCAGCTCAACGAGTTTCTCGTCCGGATCGCCCTGCCCCTGTACTACTTCACCCGGGTGGCCAGAACGGACATCCGGGATGTGGTCTCCAGCCTCTTCTTCCCGGCGGCGGCGGTGGTCATCTCCCTTCTCACCCTGGGCCTGGCCTGGGGCGTCTTCACCGCCCTGGGCTACCGGGGTAGTCTGAAGAGGTCCGCCATGGCCATGGCCGTCTTCGGCAACGCCGGCTTCATCCCCCTCTTTCTGGCGGAACTCTTTCCCTCGATAATCCCCGCCTTCCGGGACAGGTTCGGCGTCACCACGCCCCTCCTGTACATCGGGACCTACATGCTGGTGGGGAGCCCCTTTCTCTGGGGCGGAGGCAATCTGATGCTCGGGGGAATGGAAGGCCCCTTGAAGCTGCGCCGCCTGGTGACCCCGCCGGTCTTCGGCATCCTGGGGGGCCTTCTGGTGACGGTGACGGGCTTCCAGAATCTTCTGCTGGACCAGAAACTGCCTTTTTTCCACGTCTACGCCGCCATGAACAGCGTGGGCGGCGTGGTGCCTCCCCTGCTGCTTCTCTGTCTGGGGGCCACCATCGCCAACCTGAAGCACGTGCGGCCGGAAAACCGGAAGGAGCTTCTCCGGGTGTCCCTGCATGTCTCGGCGGTGCGGCTCGTCCTTCTGCCGGCCCTTTTCTTCGCCGGTTTCTTTCTGGTTCTCCGCCCCCTGCGGCTGTCCCCGGCCCATTACTGGGTCATCTTCCTGCAGATGGTGATCCCCCCCGCCACCAGCCTTTCGGTCCTGGCCGCCCGGGGCGGGCGGCACGAGGAGCATGTGGGTTTCGCCCTGCTGGTGTCCTACCTCCTGTACATCCCGGTCCTGCCGGTCTGCCTGATGCTGTTCATATCGCTGCCGGGGGTGATGAACTAGCCGGGCCGGCATCGATGCGGCCCGGGGCCTCCATCAGGACAGGTCCGCCAGGTACTCCCTCATCTTTTCGATCTTCCGGGCGGAGTCTTCCTTTTTCGCCCGCTGCTCCTCCACGACCTCCGGCCGTGCCTTTTCCAGAAAGGCGGGGTTGGACAGTTTCCGGTCGATCTGCTCCGCGAAGGCCTCGGCCTTCCGGATCTCCTTCCGGAGCCGCTGGATCTCCCGGGGGGCGTCCACCGCGTCCCGGATGAACACGAAGGCCTCGAAGCCCGTGCCCACCACGGCGATGCTGCCGGGCTCCTGGGTCTGGGACTCGCTCACCGTCACCTCCCCGGCGCCGATGAGAAGCTTCAGAAGCTCCTCGTGGCGGCCCAGGTAAGCCAGGGCGAAGAAGCCGGTCTCCACCTTCACCGCCACCCGGATCTTCCGCTCCGGCGGGATGGTGAACTCGCTGCGCAGGGTCCGCACCTTCCGGACCAGCTCCTGGAGCGTCCGGTAGGACTCCGCCTCCTCCGGATAGGATCGGCCGGGGTCGCAGGCCGGGAAGGCCGCGGCGATGCAGGCCTCCTCCCGCCGGGGCAGCTTCTGATAGATCTCCTCGGTGATAAAGGGAAGGAGGGGGTGCAGCAGCCGCAGGGTCTCCTCCAGGATGCCCGCCAGCAGGGTGGCGGCCCGATCCTTCTCGTTCTCGTCCCGGGAGTACAGGGACAGCTTGGTGGATTCGATGTACCAGTCACAGAACTCGTTCCAGAAGAAGTCGTAGCAGGCCGAGGCGGCGTCGTTGAAACGATAGTTCCGGAAGGCATCCCCCACCGCCGCGGCGGTCTCGTTCAGGCGGTGCAGGATCCATTTGTCCACATCGTTCCGGGGGACGGAGGCGAAGTCGAGAATTTTCCGCCCCTCCAGATTCATCAGGAGGTATCGGGAGGCGTTCCACAGTTTGTTGGCGAAGCGGGAGCCCACGCCGAAGCTCTCCTTCCCGATGAGGACATCCTGCCCCTGGGCGGCCAGGAAAGCCAGGGTGAAGCGCATGGCGTCGGCCCC
>Ga0302247_1002970_pt1 | contig 10325 bp, 5 predicted proteins | sample AAG_UR_Ile_MG_FD_193529 | JGI IMG/M metagenome (GOLD analysis project Ga0302247, IMG submission 193529) | Enriched activated sludge microbial communities from anaerobic digester in WTTP, New Holstein, Wisconsin, United States - AAG_UR_Ile | ecosystem: Engineered > Bioreactor > Anaerobic >...
GAGTCTCAGGATCGAATCGTGCCGTTCGCCTTCCGGCATGTCCTGCAGGCGCGCGAGTGCCCGCTCCAGTGCGCGGCGGCACTCGTAGTCGACCGGCGCGTCCGTTTCCTCCCACTCAAATCCGATGCCTGCCGGGAGGGGAGTCACGGGGGTCACTTCTGCAGGCCAAAGCTCGGAAGGTAGTATCGGCAGGTCCAGGAAGTCAGCGTCCGGCGTCAACAACTCCTTGTCGTCGGACGGCGGCACGATGACGTAGTTTTTCAGCCCCACGCGCTGGGTGGTCTTGAACCCTGCGAGCGTCAGGTAACTACTGCCGCCGGAGAGGTGGACTTCTTCGGGGAGCCTGAACCATGCGTGGTACCCGTGCTTCGTTCGGAAGACGGGACCAAACCGTTCCGGATGAGTGGCGTACTCCGACTCGAACCACTCCCGCGCATCCTCCGTATCGAGATCCAGGACGACGACCCCTTCCGGAACCAGCACCGCAAGCTGGCCTCCCTCCTGCACCCAGGCCATCGCCGCTTCGCCGGATGTACCCGACACATCGGGATCGTTCCAGTGATTCTCCGCGGGTTTTTTCGGCCACTTGGCGACGTCTTCACCGGCAGGGCACTTTCTGCTGGGGTGGTGACCGTTGACTTTGATCAGCCGGAACCCCAGTCCGACCCACTTCATGACGCAAAACTCGATGGTCTTCATGACCTGCCTCCTGTTTCCTGATGGAATTTTCCTTGGTGCGATCGACAAAAAGTTGAACGTCTCCATGCGGCACGCAGGAGACGGTTGTTGCCTTGTAAGAATGCCGCTAGAGGCGGCTTGTCATGACCATCGCGTATTGGCGCTGGGTCTGGGTCTGATGGACCTGGTGATTCCCCGGAGCTGGCCGTGGTGGACGTGGGAGTGGACCGCGCGGCCCGGTGTTCACGCCGGCGTGGCGCGTTTAGAATGGGAGCGACCCGGATCGCCGGAGCCCGACGTGTTCTGCGGGTATGGATGGTCTTCGTTCGGATGGTCTGCAGGGACCGGTCCAACTGGCACTTGATGTCGTACTCGAAGAACCCGAGATCGACATCTTCGCGCGGCTGGCCATCACGGCAGACAATCTGATCCCGGATTTCCGTGATCGTCCTGGCCAGCAACTTTTTGACGGTGCTCCACTGGAAGCCTCGTCGGAACATGCCGCCAATAGCAGCGATCTTCTTCGCACCAGCCAGTCGCGCAAGATCCTTTGTCACGCCGCCGCGTACATGTCCTGTCTTATATATAAGGATGTAGATAAGTTCGTCACAGACACGCTCGCCACGAGATTTCCGGGCTGCGAACGGAATGCCTTGCGTGTAATGTTCCATAGTATGCATCAATCCGAACTCCAAAACGACGATGAACAACAATTCATGTCATCGATCGTTATTAATATACAACAGGCCGCCGCTGCAAGCAATAAATAAGAACACATATGCGTAAATAAAAAAGACATACATGCATACATTGACAACCAAGAGCGAAATTATAACTGCACAGGTCTTCCGCTCGTTTTCGAGACGTGAGTTTGAGGCGGCGAACATCCCCGCAAATCAAGGGCTTCGCCTTCGAACAGGGGTTCCAGTGCGCTTTCTGTTGAATTTGTCGAAGAACTGGATCCCCGGCCCCGGACGTTCAAGTCGAGGAGGTGTCGCGTTCGTTCAGCTTGCCGGCTGTAAGTGGGGGCTCGAAGGCGTTTTCCGCATGAATCAAGCAAATTGCCCGCCTCCGATGAGGCCTCGATGACTATCTACTGAACGTCAGCGGGCAAGGTCGGCGGTTCTTTGGCAGGTTCCTCGAAGACATCCTGGCTATCGGGCATGACCAAGAACTCGGTGAGGACGTCATCGCCCTCAATCGGCTCATTCCCCCATGACAGCCCCGCGATCGCGGGCTTGCCGTTGTGGCAGGATTCAGTTCGGTGGCGACTCGGAGTCCCTCCCATACTAATCCCAATCCGTAAGGCCAGGGTTTGGAGCACGCGGTCCTTTCGCTCATCCTTCAGGCCTGAAGTGGAGTCCAGCAAAGCGTACTCGCTGGCACGGTACCGTTTCAGGATGTCGCTGACGAGGAGCTTCCCGCCTGCATCGTTCCACTTGATCATGCCCTGCATGAAGATGCGCAGGGGCTCGGTCAGTTGAGCGTACATGATCTCTGTGGCCCGGTCCGTGGGGTCTCCCGGATAAATGCCGTTGGGACCGGCCTTCGCTGCGATGTCAGCCGCATCAGACCACACCGAGTCCAGCTCGGCCTCAGTGATCTCGGCGATCATGAGATTGACCTTGTCGTCACCAAGACCGGCGACTCCCTTCAAGCGACGCATGAACGGGATGGGCAGGATCCGTCTCCACATTTCGGAACCGAAGATCGGGAGCGGCGGAAGCAGATTGGCTGCCACCAAGGGCGTACACATGTAGCGTGCCATGTAGGCCGTCTTCCCCTTCGGATTAATCTCGACGACCTCACGGTCTGCCTCATCCTTCCAAGAAGCCAGGTTTTTGATGACGCGATTCGCCTCGGGGACGTAGTTGATGAAGGCGTTCTCCATCCGCGTGGAAGCATGCCAGTCGGACTTGCGATGGCCCGCGATGCTACAAACGTGTCCATCCACAAGGCGACGGCACATCGCGATGAGCACGCTCTTGCCGGTGCCCGTGGTGCCCACGAGGTAGATGTGTTTTCCGCCCGGCCAAGGGGCGACAACGCGAGGCAGCAAGCTCTGCTTGACCACCCTGGAGACGGCCGGCGCATACACGTCGAGCATGCCGTAAAAGCGGTTCTCGTTGACGGGAACTCGTTCGTCCGGCACCAGCTCTTGCCAGGGTGGGGTCTGAACGAAGAATCCGGTCTCGAATTCGTGACTCATGGGGTGTTCCTTTTCTGTTTTGGTTTTTTGGTGATTCGGTTGAATCGGGGTGGGTTACAGGCGGAAGAGATGGCGAGAGTGAGGCGGCGAACTGCGGTTGTTCATGATGGACTCCTGGGGTTTGGGGTTCGGTCAGTTTGCTGGGGTAGATGCGAGGCAGAGGCGGGGATCGAAGGCGATCTTGGCGGGGAAGGAGGTGGTTGGTCGTGGGGAGGTAAAGGGAGGTGTTGTCGTAGTTAGGTCGATGGGGTCGTTACCGTGTTCGGCGGTGACGTTCGGCGGTCATGGGGTGGTACAGGTAGGCAGGCGTGTCGGTGCGCGCCTTATAACTCTTGTAACAAAAAATACTGAAAATGCAGGGTCACCGACACCCAGTGCGCAATCGTTCCCGGAACGTGGTACAAGTGGACCTCAACCGCAGGATAATGCCCAACCCAAGCCTCAAACGATTGTACCAATGCTGTACCAATTTCGTTTTCCCAATTATTTGCCCTGCGTAATTTCCCTTGTAAATCAATGCGCGCCTGGCAGGAATCGAACCTGCGACCAACGGCTTAGAAGGCCGCTGCTCTATCCCCTGAGCTACAGGCGCATGGGGGGGTCGGGGCGAGAGGATTTGAACCTCCGGCATCTTGCTCCCAAAGCAAGCGCGCTACCAGGCTGCGCTACGCCCCGAAATTCGAGGTTTATTTCAGGCAATCGCGGCACAAAGTCAAGCTGATTTCCGCGAGAGGGAGGCAGGAACGACCGTGGTCGGTCGCAGGAACGACCGTGGTCGGTCGCAGGAACGACCGAGAGCTACTCCTGCTTGGTCAGGTTCCGGATGGTGTTCTGCAGGTCCGCCTCGACGTTGGCGTCGATGGAGATGCCGGCGGAGAACAGCAGGAAGTAGAAGATCTCGTCGAGGGCCTTGTAGACCAGGCTGAACACGCCGCTGCGGTCCGACAGGCGCCCCATGTTCTTCAGGATCTGCGCGGTGTCGATGGAGAGATCGGGCTTGACCGCAACGCCCGAGAAGAGCACGGCCAGCTCGCCGTCGAGCTTGCGCAGGAACAGCTCAAGGTCGCGCTGCAGTTTGGGCGTGAACCCCTCTGCCTTGGCGGAGATGAGCTGGAACACGTTGTTGTAGGCGGTCAGCAATTTGTCGATGTTGGCCTCGCCGCCCGAGGCCTCGCTGGCCATGGACGAGGTGCTCTTCAGGCGCACGACGCTGCCCTGCATCAGGTGGAACACGATGCGGGTGGTGTCGAAGATGCCCAGGTGGGTCTTGCGCGAGAGCTCCTCGAGGTTGCAGCGCCCGTCGATGAGCGCGAGGACGGCGGCTTCCTGGGCCGTCAGGTTCTCGACGGTGCAGTCCTTGACGACCTCGGGGACCACCTCGGCGCCAGGGAGCTTCTTGCGGAAGTGGGTCATCTCGTCGATGCGGCGCACGCCCTCCATGAGGACGTTGCGCGTGGACAGGTGCAGGTGGCTCGGCAGGCTGGCCGTGGCCGTGATCTCGTAAAAATAGAAGTTCCCCGTCGAGAAAAGGAACGTGCTGTAGACGATCTCCTCGACCTGCATCTTGATGGCGCGATACAGGTCGGAGATGCCAAGCACGCCCATCTGGACGAGCTTCTCGCCCAGGCGCCGGGATCGGTCGGTGAGCGCCTCGTTGAGCCGGGCCTTGTCGACCATGCCGTAGCGGAAGAGCACGTTTCCGAGCCGGTCCTCGGGGTCCGTGGAGGTGGCGTAACGGACCTGCCCCTCCTTGAAGAAGACGGACTTCTTCTGACCCTCGGAGACGACCACGAGGACGCCGGACCGGTTGTTCTCGCCAAGGAAATTGAAAAATTCGAGGAGCGAGCCCTCGTCGACGACGCCGGCGAAGAGCACCTTCCCCAGGAAGGACGCCTCGGAGGTCTCGACCGGCGTATCGGCCTGCTTGCGCTCGAACAGCAGCATGTACGACGTGGAAGGCCCCAGGGACCATTCCCCGGCGAAGTGGCTCAGGGTCTTGGCCTCGGCTTCATCTTTCAGTTGGATCTTGCCCTTGACTGAAATATGAATCACAGGCTTGCCGTCGTTCATTCACACTCCTCGCGGGATACGTCCAAGGCACCCGCGTTTCTCACGGTATTTCCAAATCTTCAGGCGGCCCCTCTTCGGTCCAACCGAAGGGCAACGCCAGGGTCACTTGATCCGGGTCTAACAGAATATCGACCGGTTTTCCAGTATGTTGCAGTTCCACTTCCTCGACGCGGCCGGTCGCAGGCAGGAATATCCAATGATTCCAAGCATCTCTGCGATTCTTGTAGATCACCGGAAGCCAGAGGGAAATTTTGCTCCGATTGTAAATTTTCACTGCCACTGTATCTTTCCGTTGCACGAGTGACACCACCTGGACCGAGATCGCCTGCGGGGCGACCGCGAGCTCAGGGGGCAGCCCGAGGGCGGCGAGCACCTCGAAGAAGGCCACCGCGGGCCGCCCGGGCGCCTCGAGGAGGCGGTCGCAATCGGAGACGGCGGGGCCGGCGGCGGTGCGCTGCAGTGCGCCCGCGAACAGCAGGGTCCAGTAAGCCGAGGGGGCGGGGCCCGCCGGATGCACGGGATCGGACAGGGCGCGCCGCTGCAGCCAGCCCAGGTAGACGCTCTTCTGCGCGGCGAGGCGGGCGGTCCGCTCCTGCGGCTCGAACTCGAAGAAGCGGCAGGCGGTCACGGCGCCTTGGCGCGCATGGGCCGGCGCCTGCAGCCAGGCCGGCAGCCGGGCGGACCATTCGGCCAGCCGGGCCGCGTCGACGGTGCCCTCGGCGGAAAAGCGCCAGTCGTGCGTGCCCCAGGGGGCCTGCCGGGTGGGTTCCAGGACCACGTGCAGCCGCGTGCGCCCGGACGCCGCCGACAGGGACGGGACGAAGGGGTGCAGCTGCGGCAGGGTGCGGTCCGCCGGGGAATCGGCGTATCCGAGGACGCGCAGGCCGCCGGCCACGAGCTCGGCGACGGGGGGCGTGTGGATCGCGAGGGCCAGGCGCGGCAGGGGCGCGTCCCAGGCGAGCTCGTCGGTGGCCGGGTCATCGACCAGGCCGGCGGCCGCGGCGACCACGGGGGTCGCGGGGCGGCGCAGGGTGAAGCGCGTGGGCCACGCGACCGGAGGTCTTCGACAGTGCGCCGGACAGGTCACCGCGAACAGGGATGGGCTCGCGAACGCCTGCAAACGGGAGCTCGCCGTCCAGGGCGGGTGGCGCAGGCCGAACTCGAACTCGAGCCGGGCTCCGGCCGGCGTGTCAGGCAGCGGGGTGCAGGCCTCGGCCGGGGCGACGCCGGGATCGGCGGCACCATCCGTTTCGCCCGAGGGTCCGGGGCAGACGCCGCCACGGGACCACGAGGTCTTCTGCAGGACCAGAGCCGGGTCGTGGATCAACAAGGCGCCTGCGAGAGGCGCCCCGACGTGCAGGCGGGCGCGCCCGGTGAGATACTGGCCGGACCACGTGAGGCGGACCTCGGCGCGGCCGACCGGGGCCGCGGCGCAGGCACACGACGCCGGCTTCGGTGAAGAAGACGGGGTCCCCTGGGTCGGGGCGGGGACGACCACGAACGGCGAAAGGGCGGGCCCGTCACTCCCGCCGCCGCAGGCCAGGGTCTCGGGGAGCAGGAACAAAAGGACCAGGAGGACGGCGCGAGCGGCCCTGATCACTTCAGGAAACTCTTCGCTTTCTGGTGGGTCGGGCTCTTGTCGAGCGTGATCTTGGTGATGCGGACGAAGATCTTCTTGGCCTGCTCGACGTTGCCGGAGTCGTGCAGGGAGACGGCCTCGTCCATGAACTCGCCGGCCTTCTGCTCGAGCTCCTTGAAGCCCTCGAGCAGCTCGGTGCTGTCGTCGGGATCGAGGTCCATGCCCTTCTTGAAGTAGTCGAAGGCCTCCTCGTAGCGGTAGAGGTCCAGCGACTTGCGGCCGTCGACGAAGTAACTCTTGGCCAGGCGGTTGCCGATGTTCCGGCTGTAGCGGCTCTTGAAGCCCTCGGGGATGATGGTCTTGTCGACGGTGAGCACGACGTTCCACTCGGTGCGCGCGGCGTCGGCGTCCCCGCCCTGCAGCTTGGTCTCGCCGGCCTCGTAGCCCTGGACCACGCTGCGGAGCTGGCCCTGGAGCTCGACGATCATCGGCGCGTGATCGGCGAACTTCTTCTTGTGCTTCGGGTTTTTCACCAGCTCCTCGAGGCCCAGGAGCGCGTTCTTGGGATCACCCACGAAATACACCAGCACCTGATCGGCGATGCCGGCGGGGTACTTCTTGAAGATGGCGTCCTTGGCCTGGCGGGCCCACATCTCGTCCACCGGGATGCGCGGCTCGAGGAACCGCACGGCCTCGCAGGGCGCGAAGTCCTTGCGGGACTTGAGCAGCTTCTCGGTGTGCTGCAGATCCAGGCGGACCTGCTCCTCGCCCTTGAGGTCGTCGAGCTTGGCGTCGAGCTCGAAGTACTGGCAGAAGAGCTCGTGGGCCTGCTGCCACTGCTGCCCCTTGAACTGCGCGTTGCCCTCGTCGCGGTAGTGGCGGGCGAGGTCCTGCTTCAGTTCGACGATCAGCGGGGAGATGTCGGCGCGGTAGTACTGGCTCTTCTTGTCGATGGCGTTGAAGCGCTCGAGGGCCTTGACGCGCATCTCGTGCGTCATCCGGGCCTTCATCTCGAGGGCCTCCTTGAAGATGCCGTAGTTGCGCCGCTCGAACTGGGCGAAGGAGAGCTTCTCCTTGATGTCGCCGTCGTCGGGCACCAGACCGAGGGCCTCACGGTACTTCGTGACGGCGCTCTCCCAGTCGTCCATGCGGGTCATCTCGTCGGCCTCGGCCTTGAGGCGGGCGACGCGGGCCTTGATGTTCTCGTCGTAGGAGGCCTCGGCGGACTTCGTGTCCACCGGCGGCTTGTGCTTCTTCTGCTGGGCCACCTTCACGACGGCGACCCCCACGAAGAGGAAGAGGATCCCGATGAAGGTGAAGACCAGTTTCTTGTACTGGGCGACCGAAAAGTGCTTGCCCGAGCCGGCCGCGCTCTCACCCACGGCGGCGAGATAGAAGGGCACCTCGCCGAAGCGGACGCGATCGCCCACGGTGGCGTGCTCGCGCTTGACCTCCTTGCCGTTGATGTACGTCCCGTTGGTGGAACGGAGATCCTGCACCAGGAGCGTCCCGCCGGGCTCCAGGTGAAGGCGGGCGTGGATGCGGGACACCGAGGGATCGTCGACCACGAGCTCGACGTTGGACGCGCGGCCGATGTCGAAGGCCTCGTCGTAGGCGAGGACGAACTCGCGGCCGTCGAGGTAGCCCTCGCGGGCGATGAGCTTCAACTGGCGCTTGCCGATGATCTGGGCGTCGGCGCCGAAGGAGACCGAGGCCCCCGCGACCGCCGCCACGGGCAGCAGGTCATGCTCGCCGGTGTTGATCTGGATCTGGCCGGCCCCGGGCGCGAGGGCGTCCCCGGCGTACGCGGGTTCGGCGTACGCGGGTTCGGGATAGTAGCCCGGATGATGGGGCGCCACCCCGGGGGGCGGCAGCATGTCGGGGGGCGGCGGCAGCGCGTCGGGCGGGGGCGGCAGCGCGTCGGGCGGGGGCGGCAGCATGCCGGGATCGCCGGTGACGGCGGCCTCGTCGAACCAGGCGTAGGCGGTGTAGGGCCCGAAGACGACATGGCTCTCGGCAGTGAGGTACGCCGGCTCGGCCAGCGCGAAACCGTCGAGCACGGTGGACTGGGAGCCGCCATCCTCGAGGACCGGATAGCCCTCGGTCAGATAGACGAACGCCTGGGACGGCGCCAGTCCGGGCAACGGCAGCGCGGTGGACGGATCGCTCCCGATGGAGACCACCGCGTCGGCCGTGATCGGCACGCGCGCCAGCTCGGCGCCATTCATGTCATAGATGATGAGGTACCACAATGATGCAGCCTCGGCTCACTGTTCGCGGAAAATGGTCATGTCGACCGGGATGCCCTTGCGGCGCAGGTCGTCGTAGAACTTGGGCATGAAGCCCGTGGCCTGGAACTTGCCCTGCACCTTGTTGTTCTCGTCGTAGCCGTCCTGCTTGAACAGGAAGATGTCCTGCAGCGTGATGATGTCTCCCTCCATGCCCGTCACCTCGGTGATGTAGGTGATCTTGCGGGAGCCGTCGGAGAAGCGCGTCTGCTGGACGATGATGTCGACGGCCGCGGCGATCTGCTCGCGGATGGCGCGCACCGGGAGGTCCATACCGCTCATGAGCACCATGGTCTCGAGGCGGGACAGGACGTCGCGCGGGGTGTTGGCGTGGACGGTGGTCAGCGATCCGTCGTGGCCGGTGTTCATGGCCTGGAGCATGTCCAGGGCCTCGCCGCCGCGGCACTCGCCGACGATGATGCGGTCCGGACGCATGCGCAGGGTGTTGCGCATGAGCTCACGGATGGGGATGGCGCCCTTGCCCTCGATGTTGGGCGGACGGCTCTCGAGCTGGATCCAGTGATCGCCCTGGATCTGGAGCTCGGCGGCGTCCTCGATCGTGATCAGGCGTTCTCCGTCGGGGATGAAGTTCGACACGATGTTCAGGGTGGTCGTCTTACCGGAGCCGGTGCCGCCTGAGATGATGATGTTCTTGCGGGCCAGCACGCACATGCGCAGGAAGTCGCCCATGCCCTGGGTCAGGGTGTTGTACTTGACTAGCTCGGCGATGCCCAGCACGTCGCGCTTGAACTTGCGGATGGTGATCGTGGGCCCCTTGAGCGCCAGCGGAGGGATGATGGCGTTCACGCGGCTGCCGTCCTTGAGGCGGGCGTCCACCAGCGGCGAGCTCTCGTCGATGCGGCGGCCCAGCGGGGCCACGATGCGCTCGATGACGCCGAGCACGGCGGCGTCCGACGAGAAGACCTTGTCGCAGAGCGTGAGCTTGCCGGAGCGCTCCACATAGATCTGCGAGGAGTGGTTCACCATGATTTCGGAGACCGTGTCATCGGCCAGCAGGTCCTCGAGGGGTCCCAGGCCGAGGGCTTCGTTGAGCACGTCCTTGATGAGGGTGTCGTGGTCGACGAAGCTGGGGATCTCGTTGCGGGCGGCCATCTGGTCGACGATGTCGCAGATGTGGCCGTCGGTCTTGTCCCAGAGCTCCTCCTCGGGGATCTCGTCGAGGTTCATGCGCCGAAGATCCATGCGCTCGATGAGCTTGTCGTGGATTTGCTTCTGCAGGGCGGCGACCTTCTCGAGGCGCGGGTCCGAGGCCTTCTTCCGACCGCGGGGGCCTTCCATCTTCTTGCCCTGCTCGTGCCGGGCCGCGTGGGTGGGAGCCCCACCGGCGGCGGCGGCCGGCGCCTGGGCCGGGGCGGCGCGGGGCGGCTCGGGAGCGGCGCGGGGCGGCTCGGGGGCGGCGCGGGGCGGCTCGGGAGCGGCGCGGGGCGGCTCGGGCTCCTCGTCGAACATCTGAGGCGGCGCGGGCTGGGCGCGCGGCGGC
>Ga0302247_1002976_pt1 | contig 10307 bp, 9 predicted proteins | sample AAG_UR_Ile_MG_FD_193529 | JGI IMG/M metagenome (GOLD analysis project Ga0302247, IMG submission 193529) | Enriched activated sludge microbial communities from anaerobic digester in WTTP, New Holstein, Wisconsin, United States - AAG_UR_Ile | ecosystem: Engineered > Bioreactor > Anaerobic >...
TGGCCTATATCTCTTTGAAAATGGAGTTGCATTGGAGAGCGAACCCTGTAGGAAAAGTGCGTAAGAACCTGCCTTTCTTCAAGGAATTGGCCTATGAATATTTTACACAAAAAACTTGACACTACCACAAAGTCTCCATGTCCCACATAGGTTTTAAGCAATCTTGGTTTAACTTGCCCCCAAAATCCGTTAGTAACAACCAGCTCCGATACATCTTTTGGAATGTATCCTATGAAACGGCGTTTGGCACCAAAGAATCCCTTGCTGCAACCGATTACCTTAATGGCGTTTTTATCGTGCTTGTTTCCGATATCTCGCTCAAGCTCTAACCAGACATTACTAGATTTTGCGAATGAAATAGCATCAGCCTTCCGAAACGACACACCCGCAACCTCAAGTCGTTCTTCGAATATTTGGAACCCTTCAGGAATTTCGTTATCTTGTAGGTGATACTCTCTCATGGCTATATTTCCTTGTGCATAACGGCGAAGCTAAGCGAAGGCACGAACCTGCTAGACTGCGAAGCAGGCTTTGCTGGTGAAGTGACGACCGCTTCAGCGACTGGTTGGCGACGCGCACAGCCCGGCGCCAACAATAAATGTACGAACTTCGCTTTTTCCGATATTCCGGATATGATCTCAACAGAGGCGATTCCCCGTATATCGGATATTAAAGCATGATTCCGAGTGAACACACATACACAGTACTTCGTATAATATGCTAATAAACGGTAAAAGCGAACCTCGGAAAATATGGCAAATCTGTCCAGAATTATTGGCGGTGGCTTCAGGTGCAAAAACCCCGCTCTTTTTTATAAGAAACGGGGTTTTAATTGGCACGACCATGTTTCCCTCCGGTACATTAATACGGGATGGAACTCTGTAAACCGCTTTATGTTTCGCTCTCCACTTTCACGATTTACGTTTGAAGTCAAGTAACTTCATCGATTTTGAGTATGTGTGGACTTCAGGAAGTACGCATTAACCCGATGAACCGGAAAAGAGAACCTTCGCCATTTTTATCTCCATATTCGTGTTACCCCTCTGCCCTCGGGGCTGCGCCCATACGGGGGAGGGTGAAAAACCGTTTGTGAGACATTCGAGCTTAAAGCTGGATTTAACAAATGAAACTGCGATCTTCTCAGGTACAAAAGCCCGCTTCCCTATCCGGGTAAGCGGGCTTTATGAGGTTTTCCGATGTTGCCTGAATCATGAATCACCTTTACTTTAAGTATTGATGTGATCGGCAAATCTAGCGTTCACCTACCACTATGATCTTAAAAATGCAACCCTATAATTCCAAAACGAAGACGGGCCTTTCCCCCTCCTTCTTTTCCCGCCGCAATTGCCCCAGGGCGGTATGGACGGACTCCACCCTGTGTTGCAGCAATTATTTCATCGATGCCGCCGGCAAGGCAGGGGAAGAAATATGATTGCGACGGCACATAAAATATGCTTTACATGTTATGTGGTTAGTTGTACTCGGATCCCATCCCGCCGGGGAAGATCCTGTGATGAATTTAATGCCTATGTAGGAGGATCTATGGATTTTTATACTTTTGTTTTGAGAAAAAGCGATCCTTACTGGGTGGCTATGTGCCTCGAAAACGGGTTGGTCGGACAGGGGGGAAGCAGTGACGAGGCCGTTGGAAAACTCAAAGAGGCGATCATTTCTTTTCAGGAGGCCTTGAAGGCTGAAGAAGACGTGTATAATGAGCCAATATCAGTAAAAGATCTCCATGAATTCCTTACGGTCGAAGGCAACGAACCCCAGACGGCAAGCTACGAGTTGCGGGCCGTTTATACCTAAGAACATCCCTTCTCTGAAACCGCGAGCATTGATTCATATCCTGGAACAGCACGGTTGCCAATTCCATCGAGAAGGCAAAGGAGACCACCGGCTGTTGATTCGCCATTTGGGAGGGAAAAACGAATTGTACCCATTGATATGGGCGCTGGGGAACTGTCGCCGCCCTATGTGCTCCGCATCCTCAGGCAGTTTGGATTTGCCGATGACGAAATAGAAACAATGCTCAAACAGATGCATTCTCACAAGCTCCACAAAGGAGGTGGCGGCGGAAAGGCAAAAAACGGCAATGTTGCCGGCGGGGGTGTCAACGGGAAACTGGTCTCCATGCTCCGGGAGGCGGGCGGAAATAATTATTGGCCAAGCGCAGGGTGATAATTGCGGTTCATTCGACTAAAGCGTAAAAAATGAAGATGTAGTCCATAAAAATGAAAATCCATCGTGAATCATATCAAGTAGTTATAGCATAGTTTCCGGAAGGTGGGGTTATACTGTTTTTCCAGAGGTGATCCGGTCAACTTACATGGGCGCCGTGGCGATTATGATTGGCCCGGCAACATGATTGTGTGGTAGGGGAAATGATCGTGTCTCCCGCAAGCACGTTGACCGAGGCGGGCATTATCGCTTTTGCCGGTGTCAATGATCGCCTTACGGGAGCTACCATAACGTCCCGGACATTCCGGAAAAGGAGCAGGATAAATGACGGAGAAGGCAAATACCAGCGAGGCCAGACAGAAAAAAAGAGAAAGGGAATACGCGGATAACCGAAGATATTGGTTGTCGGAAGAGGAGAAGCTTTATGCCCGGTGGGAAGAGGCATATTATCCAGGTGGCCAGGATCAGGTCGATCGTTTGATCAAACAGGGGAAAAAACCGGTGCGTGAGTTAATCAGGCAACTGATCGACCCCGGCACGGAATTCTTTGAACTAAGCCGGGGCGCCGGTTTCGGAATCAATTATGAGTCCACAAAAGACGTCCCCAGCGCCGGTCTGGCGACCGGCCTGGGAAAAGTTCACGGCAACTGGGTCATGATGATCTGTAACGACAGTCGCGTAAAGGCCGGCGCCTATTATCCGATCAATACGAAGAAACACCTGCGGGCGCAGGATATTGCCGACGAGGCGGGCATTCCGTGCGTTTACATCGCCGATTCGGCGGGCGGATTTCTGCCCATGCAAGCCGGCGTATTCCCCGGCCGGGGACAATTTGGCCGCTTCTTTTTTAACATGTGCCGAATGTCCGCCAAAGGGCTCAAACAGTACACCCTCAGTACGGGCGGGAACACTGCCGGCGGCGCATACATAGTATATCTGGCCTGTGAGTCGATCATGATCGACAAGATGGCCTATTCCTTCCTTGGCGGTCCCCCGATGGTCAAGTCCGCCATCGGCGAGGTGGTTTCCATGGAGGAGCTCGGGGGCGCCAAGGTTCATACCGGCATCTCCGGTGGAGCTGATCATTTTGTGCGCAGTCAGGACGAAGGGATCGAGAAACTCAGAGAACTGCTGTCTTATGATCCGAAGCAGAAACTGTGCATTGAGAGAAGGGAAACAAAGGAACCGCGGGTTCCCATCACGCGTCTCTATGAAATACTGCCCAAGGACACCTACCGGGGAATCAACGTGCGGGAAGTGATCGCCACGATCGCCGATGACAGTTGCTTGAGCGAATACAAGCGAAATTACAATCCGGGCCGGGGTGATAATATTGTCTGCGGGAAGATCTACATCAAGGGAATTCCCGTCGGTGTTATTGCCTCTAACAACAATGGCGTCATTTACGTGGATGCGGCGCGAAAAGCGACGGAGTGGGTCGTCCGATGCTGCACGCAGAAAATTCCTCTCCTCTACATCCAGGCCTCACCCGGTTATATGGTCGGCACCCAGGAGGAATACGCCGGCATTGGCAAGTACGGATCGGATATGGTCAGGGCCTGCGCTTGCGCGAAAGTGCCAAAAGTCCAATGGGTTATCGGTCCCGATCACGGCGCCGCCAATTATGGTATGTGTGGGCGCGCCTATGATCCCCGTTTCATATTTCATACGATGCGGGCGCGGACATCGGTCATGTCCGGGCAGACGGCCGGGTTTATCCTGACGAGCCTGGAGAGGGCCAACGCCAAGAAAGCAGGTCGGGAGATGGATGAAGAGGCGGCCCGCAAATTCCAGGAGATGATGGTGGATAAATATTCCCGTGAGGCCCATCCGTTTTTCCTGGAGGCGCGTCTCTTTCAGGACGGCACGCTCCCCTTTAAAGATTGTCGCGACGCCCTCGCCACGGCTTTTGAGGTGTCGCTTTTGAAGCCCATCGAGGAATCGAGCTTCGGCAACTTTAAATTCTGAACCGAAAAAACCGGGGGAAAACTTACCTATTTGACCAGAACCAAAAGCATTTTGAAGCGTTCGCCGGCTTTTACGGCATGGGGAGAGTTGGCCGGCATGATGATCATCTCGCCTTCCTTGACGATGTGCCAGGTCTTGGAGATCATGATCTCCCCCTGGCCTTCCAGGGCGTAAACCAGGGCATCGAAAGGCGCTGTATGTTCGCTCAGTCCTTCACCCGCATCGAAGGCGAAAACCGTCACGGTTCCCGTCGCCTTCTTGATGATCTCCCGGCTCACGATGGAATGCCCCTGATAGGTCGCCAGTTCGGCGAGTTTCAACGGTCGGGCGATCAGATCATTTTGGATGGTTGTTTCGCTCATGGGTATCCTCCTCTTGATTTCACTACGTATTGTCCAGTTGCCGGCCGTCGGTTTGGGCGAATCAGAAAGCTCCGTTCGCCGCTTTGTTGGCCGTTGCGGCAGCCTGATGGGCCATGTCGATGGACTGCCCCAGGGTATTCAGGACCTGATCGGGATTGTGGAATCCCATGCTGTTCTCCGCGGCGACGATATCCCAGAACCATTGGGCCTTTCGGAGCAGCTCCCGCGCTTTGGCCAGCTCCGCCTGCTTGACTCCCGCCACATTGCCCGCCTTGCCGATGACATCGTGAGCCCGGGCCACCGCCTGTCCCGCCGCCTTCTGAAGTTGCCAGGCGTTGCCTTGGATCGTTTTGACGCGTTGGAGGAGCCATTCCGCGCTCTGGGTATGGCAGGTCATGCAGGATTCCTTTGTCGTCCGCATGGGGCTCGTCACCCAGTGGGAAGTGTATTTCCGCCCGTGCTTGCGGACGTACGGCATGTGGCAGTCGGCGCAGGACACGCCGGATTTGCCATGCACGCTGTTTTGCCAGGTTTCGAATTCCGGGTGCTGGGCCTTGAGCATCTTGGCCTGTGAATCGGGATGCAGCCAATCCTGGTCAAATCCCGCGGGACGCTCCTGATAATAGGCATACATCTGCTCCGGAAGCACCCCCTTCTCCCAGGGGAAAACGACCTTCTGGGATTCCGGCTCGAAATAGTATTCCACATGACATTGACCGCATACATAACTGCGCATCTCTTCCCGGGTGGCCTTCTTCACATCGATGCCGCGCCGCTGCATGGCCTCGACAAACGCCGGATTGACCACCCGGAGATTCATCGTCGCCGGGTCATGGCAATTGGCGCAAACGATGGGATGCTTCATCAGGGGATATAGCTCCGGGAGGGGTGTCTTCGCGTATTGCCATCCTTTGCTCTTATAAATGTCGATCAGATTGGCTGTCTTGCAGGTCATGCAGGCCCCGGGGCTGGCCGGTGTCACCCGTTTTGTTTCTTTCAGATCCTGAATGGCATAGGGATGACCACGGTCTTCCGTGTATTCTTTACTGAAGGCCATGCCCTTGAAATTGATCAGGATTTCAGGTTCCAGGACGGATTTCTGCACCTTTTCGCTGCCGCCGAAACCGGTGGGGGAAGGCGACATCTCCAGGTTCTTCCGGTAGCTCTCATATTGCAGCGGATAATACTTTCCCCAGACCGCCGGGTCGAACTCGCCGGCGGGAATGTTAGCCAGTTTAAACTGAGATTCGGGTTTGCGGACGAAGGCCTGGAAGATAATCACGACTCCGATCAGGGCGGCCACCACCAACAGCAACATGAGTCTCCTCTTTGTTTTCCTATTCAACTCTCATCCCTCCTTTGTCCAGACCGCGGCCGTGAACCAGATAGCGGTGACACTTGAGGCAATCGGCCTCGCCTTTGACCATCGCCGTGTTTTCAATCGTCGCCTGATGGCACCTAAGACAGTTGCCACGCAAGATATCTTTCCCCTTCGCCGAGATGAGGATCGCCGCGGGATAGTCCCGCAGGGTTTCGTGAAAGAGATCGTTGAGGCCGGCCTGGACCTTGTAGGATACCTGCTCGGCGATGTTGGCGGCCGGCAGGTGGCATTCGATGCAGGCGAATTGCTTATGGTTCGATTGCTGCCAGCGATTCCGGACATGATCCATACTGTGGCAGGCGGCGCAGAAACGGGGGTTTCCCGAGGTGTGATACCCTCCCGCCATCAATGCCGTGAGAACCACGCCGATAATGACTCCCGCCCCCAGAACCACCATGGTCGGAAAACGAAATTGACGTCTTGGGTACACTGATCCCGCAGCCTCCCGTAGCTGTTGGTGAGAAAGATTTGTTGTTACTCGACTTTTGAAAATACTATAGATGGACGAGGTTATACAGTCAATAAAAAAATGCCGGAAATCAATCACCATGCCCGCGCAAACATCCGCGCCAGAGCAGCGGCTGTGGGTTATCGAGGGCGGCAATGTTCTGGAGACGGAGACTCCGCTCTCGATGGCGACGCCCGTTAGGGTTTGGATCCGTGTCCGTTCTGTTTCCGTCCGGGAACTACCCCATTGTTTATGCCCATCCTCCGGAAAACTATCCTGCCGATTCGCCCGTAGAGGCTTGTTCTTGCCGGTCGGACAATCAGACGACGAGCAGGGACAGGACGATCAACACAGCGGTGATCGCCACGGGGAGGGCGAGGCCCGCGGCCGGGATGAGGATCAGGCCGCCGAAGACGGCGCCGGCGGCGCCCCCCAGAAGATCGGCGGCGTAGAGGGGGGCGGTGAGTGTCCGGCGGCGTTCGGGGTCGTCAGGGTCGCTGTGGCCGCCGCGACGGTCGGGACCGACTTGGGCGGCCTGGGCGAAGAGGGCGCCGGAAAAGAAGCCGGAGAGGGCCAGGAGGCCCGCCATGATCGGCAGGCCGAGACCGCTCTGTCGGAACAGGACGAAATGGATCAGAACCGCCAGGGTGAAAAAGCCGGCCGGAACGGCACCCCGCCGGAGTTTCCCGGCGGGAGGACGCCTCCGGCGCATCAGCAGCGCTCCCAGGGCCAGACCGGCCATGAAGGACGCCATGAGCAGGCCGATATCCTGATAGAGGGCGCCGTTTTTGACTTGATAGTACAGCAGCAGCACGTTCTGGAGGATCATCCCGGCAAAACCCGCCACCGCCGCCAGGGCGATCCGCCGGCCGGCCGGGTAGGACCGGACGAGGAGCAGGGACCCGGCGACGGCCAGGAGGGAGGAAACGGCCAGAGGCATAAGCAGGTCGCGATGGGAGACGGCGAAATCCTGGAAAGACGCCCGGGGAAAAAACTTGGACAGCCAGATCTGGAGGGTGTAGCGGTAGCACACCGGCTGGAGGTCGCTGTTGACGGCGGTTTCCGTCGCCCCCAGGAGCCGCCGGATCTCCCCGAACCGGTCGTTGGTGAACAGATACTCGAGATAAGCAGGCCGCACCATTCGGGCCTCGATCCCCCGGTCAGCCCAGCGGGCGCTGAGTAGCGCCGCGTCTTCCGGCAGGGGAGCAATGGAGGCGGTGATGATATTCGTGGCCCCGGGGAGGAAGAGGACGTGGGGAAACTCCGCCCGCAATGCCCAGTGGATGCCCGCCATACGGCGGGTCAGCGGCGGGGGCCAGATGTTTTCCGCCGCCCGGAGGCGGAGCCCGACGATCCCCCCCGGTCGCAGCCGGGCGGCGCAGTCCCGGAAGAACTCCCGGGTGTAAAAACGGTTGGTCTGCCCGGAGGCGGGGTCCGGCATGGCCACCAGAATCAAGTCATAGGCGTCGCCGGCGCGGAGGTAGCCGCGGGGGTCGGCAAAGACAAGGCGCACCGGGGGGGTCGCCAGGGCCTGTCGGCGCTCCGGGGGCAGATGGGGCAACACCATTCTTACCATCCGTTCGTTCAGTTCCACCACGTCGATTTGCTCCGGATCGTGCCGGCGGAGGGCCGCCACAATCCCCTCCGTTCCCCCGCCCAAAAGGAGGATCCGTCGCGGCCGGGGGTGCTGGAGGGCGATGAGATGGGCAAAGGTCTCCCCCTCGATCCCCTCCGTTTCCAAGGCGAGGACGTCGTTTTCGAAGACCGCCACCTGTCCGGAACGACCGGTTACGGTGATCCGCCCGTAGGCGGTATCCCCGGTCGCCAACAGGTGGGGATGGTTCCAGGCGCCGGTCATGGAGTCGATCCGGGACGCTCCCGGAAGGGCGATGAGGACGGCGGCGACCAACGCCCCGGCCGGCCAGGCCGTCCTCCCTCTCTTCCTTCCCGGCAGTGCCAGGCCGTTCAGGGAGATAAAGGCGCTGGTCAACAGGGTGGCCGCCACGATGGAGAGGTTGAATTTCAAAAACAGGGTGGCGAGGATCCCCCCCGCCAAGGCGCCGAGACTTTCGATGCCGTAGGCCCCGGCCAGGGTCCGGGCCGCGCCGGGTCGGGCGTCGATATAAAGCGTCGCCGCGGGGGGGAAGAGGAAACCGGCCAGCAGCCCGATCGGGCCGAGGGCCAGGACGGGGATGAGGAGCTGCCGAGAGAAGGGGAGATAAGCCCCCGGCACCCCGGCGAAAAGCAGGCGGCTCGCCCGGACGAACGTTACGGCAACAGGCAGGAGGACCGCCAGGGCGAACAGCGCCGCCGCGATGGTCCCGACGACGGCGAAGCGGCGGCGGCTCAGAAGGGCCCCGGCGGCGGTGCACAGGAGCCAGACGCCCAGGGCATACAGATAGATCAGCTCCACGCCGTAGGAGGCGACGGCCAGCTCCCGGAGGAGGATGACCTGGCTCAGCAGGGAGATCAAGCCGATATTGAACAGGATCAGTTGCATGGTGCCATGAACTACGCCCCGGTGGGTCCGGTATCCCTCCCGGCGGCTCGGCTGAGGGGCGGCGATGCCCCCCGGCGACAAAGCAGTTTTCATGTCCCCCGCGGACCGGCATAGGGCCGGCGGCGGGCCGCAAACAGCGTTGGCCGGCGGCGGCTATCTCCAGCGGCTCTTTACCCGGTTAGGCCTTCTCAGGCCGGACGCTGGTGACGATGAACCGGGCCAGATGCTCCCCGATCAGGGTGTAGGGCAGAAGCACTTCGTTGGCCCCGCAGTTCTTCAGGGCGTCGATCTGGTCCACGGAATCGGCGGTGGCGACAATGACGGCGTTGGATGCTACGGCCCGGCAGGTCGTAACCATGGAGCGGTTGTTTGTCCCCTTGAGGAGCATGTCCGGGATGGTGGACAGGATGATTTGCGCCTCGGCGACGTGGGCGTGCTCCAGGGTGTCCAGGCTGCTGATGTCGCCGAAAATTCCTTTGATGCCCCGATCTCCCAGTTCCTTGAGAACCTCGAGATTGAAATCGATGACGAGGATCTTTTTCAGCAACTCCGGGGCGATCTCCTCCAACTGGTCCACGAAGGCCCGAGCCCCCCGGTGGAATCCCAGGAGGACCACGGGATAATGCCCCGCGCCGGTTTCCGCCTCCTTTTCCTTGGCCTGGGACGGAAAACCGATCTTCTCCATAAAGCGGTCGAAAAGGAGATAGGCGGCATGATTCCCCTTGATGAAATAAGAGGAGAGTACCGAGGTGATGGCCATGGCGTAGATGATCAAAGACATCATTCGCTGGTCGATATGGCCGAAGCCAACCCCGAGGGACGCCACCACCAGGGAGAACTCACTGATCTGGGAGAGGTTGAGACTGGCGATGAAACCGGTGCGCCGGCCGCTGCCCGCCAGGGTGAGGAGCGGGTAGATGGTGAGGAAGCGGGAAACGATGACGAACAGGACGATCACGACGGCCATGATGAGCAGGGCGGCATCGGGAACGGGGATTTTCATGCCGATGGAAAGAAAGAAGAGCGTAAGAAAAAAGTCGCGCAGGGGAAGCACCTTCGCGGTCACGTGGACGCTGTAGGGGAAGGTGGAAATCGCCACTCCGGCGATCAGCGCCCCCATCTCCATGGACAGGCCGATCCATGAGCCTATCCCCGCCATAAAGGCACACCAGGAGATGGACATGGCCACCACCATCTCCGGCGTCTTCGCGATCTGCTCGAATATCCAGCGGAGGAGGTATTTGCTCAGGAGGTAGCCGATGGCCAGGAGCACCAGGCTCTTGCTCAAGGCCATGACGACCAGGAGGAGGCGGGGATTGGTGAAATGGGGCTGGAGGGCCAGAATCAGGATCGCCCAGAGGTCCTGGAATATCAGTATCCCCAGGGTGATCCGCCCGGGGAGGGTGTCCAGCTCGAATTTGTCATATAGGAGTTTGACCACGATGGCCGTGCTGCTCAGTGCGCAGA